>FSVS01000026.1_pt1 | contig 12654 bp, 10 predicted proteins | sample 1637781 | NCBI WGS metagenome assembly FSVS01 (sample SAMEA3914814, study PRJEB12502) | metagenome | biome: forest; material: soil | place: USA | collected 2011-09-16 | depth 0.1 m | reverse complement strand
TCGGAGCCATCGCGGTCTCCGGATTCGCCACCGCCACACCGGCCGTCGCGGCCTCGTCCCCCAATGCCTGGCCGGCCCATGTGTTCGCTCCGTTCGTCGACACCTGGTCGAACAATGTGACCCTCACCGACGCCGCGAACACCTACGGAACCAAGTTCTTCACCATCGCCTTCGTCGACGGCACCGGCTGTCACTGGTCGATCGGCGAGCAGAGCACCGTGCAGGCGGAGATCGACAGCCTCCGTGCCATCGGTGGCGACGTCTCGGTGTCCTTCGGTGGCTACACCACCGACGACAACCTGACCGAGCTCGGCGACTCCTGCTCCTCTCCCGAGGCGGCGGCGGCCCAGATCGAGTCGGTGGTGACCACCTTCGACCTGTCGCACCTCGACTTCGACATCGAGGCGAACTCCCTGACCAACGCGACCGGCATCGACCGCCGCGACAAGGCGCTGGCCGAGGTGCGTTCCTGGGCCGGCTCCAACGGCCGTGCGCTGTCGATCTCCTTCACCGTGCCGGCCACCTCGGGCGGCCTCAGCGGTGACGGGGTCAACGTACTGAACAACGCGCATGCCGACGGCTTCACGCCCGACGTCGTCAACCTGATGACGATGGACTACGGAACCTCCGGCGTCGAGATGGGCAACGCGGCCAACTCGGCCGTGGACGCCGCGGCGGGCCAGGTCGCCGGCGCCTTCGGCATCTCCACGGCCGCGGCGTACGCGAAGCTGGGCAACACCCCGATGATCGGTCAGAACGACAGCGCGGGTGAGATCTTCACCCTCGCCGACGCGGCCGGCGTCGAGAGCTACGACGCGTCCAAGGGCATCGCCCTGCTGTCGTACTGGGACGAGAACCGCGACAACGGCAGCTGCGCCGGGACGACCTCGGCCCAGGGCACCTGCAGCGGGATCAGCCAGAACACCGGCGACTTCGCCCGGGCCTTCCAACCGTTCACCTCGGGCAGCAGCACGGGCGGCGGCTCGGGTTCCGGGGGTGCACTCGCCGGAACCTGGACGCAGTGCGCGTCCGAGAACGGGACCTGTTCGATCGACGGGCACAAGACGGTGGCGTTCGGCGCCAGCGGCAGGTTCACCTACGGCACGCTGGGCAACTCGACCGCCTGCACCACTGGCGTGTTCGGTGACCCGGCACCCGGCGTTGTGAAGGCCTGCTACTCCGAGACGCCGCCACCGGCGGCGAACACCTGGACCTCCTGCGCATCCGAGAACGGAACCTGCTCCTTCGCCGGCGTGATGACCGTGGCCTACGGCGCCAACGGCGCGTACGACTACGCCACCCTCCCCGGTGGTACCTCCTGCTCCAACAGCGTCTTCGGGGACCCGGCGTCGGGCAGCGTCAAGTCCTGCTACGTGATCGCGCCCCCGCCCTCGTTCGCCACCTGGACCTCCTGCGCCTCCGAGAGCGGGACCTGCTCGTTCAGCGGTACGCACGAAGTCGCCTACGGAGCCAACGGGCAGTACTTCTACCGGACCGTCACCAACTCGACCGGGTGTGGCAATTCGGTATTCGGCGACCCCATTCCGGGGACGGCGAAGAACTGCTATGAGCAGTAGTAGCGGGAGCGTAGCCGACGCACAATCCCGACGGCGGCGTGCAACAGTCCGGCAATGAATCGTTATATGCCGCCGTCTCACCCTTTCAGCAACGTAACGGTGTGCGGCAACGGCGTCTGCGGCGGCCCCACTCCGCGCCTGCGTCCGGTCAGTTCCCGTGTCCGTCCTTGAGGAGACCCCCATGCATCGCGCGTATCGCCTTGCGCTGACTGTCGGCGCCTGCGCCGCCCTGCTCATCACCCCCGTAGCTCCCGCACTCGGTTCGCCCGACCGGGCAACCGCCGCGTCGGCGGCCGATCCGGGCAGCGCCTACAACCTTTCCCCCACGTCGCGGACCGTGTCCCCGACCTCGGTCCACAGCACCGCGGGCACGGTCAGCGGTCCAGCCAACCTGTTGTCGGGCCAGTCCACCCGTCTGACCGGCAAGGGCTCGGCGGTCACTCTGGACTTCGGCAAGGAGGTCGGCGGCATCGTCACCCTCCACTTCGCCGGCTCCAGCGACAGCAGTCAGAGCGTGGGGCTCGCCTTCACCGAATCGCCCCAGTACACAGGGACCAACAGCGACAACTCCGCCGGCGGCACCGACGGCGCCATCTACGCCACCGTCTCGGGCTCCGGCAGCTACACCATGCCGACCGACAAGCTCCGCGGCGGCTTCCGCTATCTGACGCTCTTCCTCAACTCGTCCGGCTGGGCCGACATCAACGGTGTCTCGCTCGACTTCACCGCGGCGCCGGGCGTCGCCGATCCCGCCGCGTACCCCGACTACTTCTCCTCCAACGACGACCTGCTCAACCGGATCTGGTACGCGGGCGCCTACACCGTGCAGTTGAACACCATCGATCCGGCCCAGGGCCGCGTCTACCCGCCGGTGTCCTCGGGCTGGGAGAACAACGGCTCGGTCGGGTCGGGCAGCGAAGTACTGGTGGACGGCGCCAAGCGGGACCGCTCGATCTGGTCCGGCGACCTGGGTATCTCCACCCCCACCGCCTACGTCAGCACCGGCGACACGCTCGGCACCCGCAACGCACTGGACGCGCTCTACGGGGACCAGAAGTCGTCCGGTGAACTCCCTTGGGGCGGACCGGGGTTCAACCTCTACAGCTCCGACACCTACCACATGTGGACGCTGATCGGCACGTCCACCTACTACCTGGAGACGGCCGACAAGGGCTGGCTCGACGGCATCTGGTCGCAGTACCAGCGCGGCGTCGGCTTCATCACCGCCAAGGTCGACGGCAACGGCCTGCTCAGCGTCACCGGCACCCAGGACTGGGCCCGCGGGGACCAGGGCGGCGAGAACATCGAGGCCAACGCGATGCTCTACCACGTGCTGACGACCGGCGCCTCGCTGGCCCAGGTCGAGGGCAACAGCTCGCTGGCGAACAGTTACAGCAGTCAGGCCGCAGCCCTGCGGACCCAGATCAACGCGCGACTGTGGGACTCGGGCGCGGGGGCTTACCGGGACAATCCCAGCAGCGCCCTGCACCCGCAGGACGGCAACTCCCTGGCCGTCTGGTACGGAGTCGTCCCCTCGGCGGCCCAGGCCACCAGCATCGCCGGGTACCTGCGCGGCAACTGGAGCAGCATCGGCGCGAAGACCCCGGAGTTCAGCGGCAACATCTCACCGTTCGCCGGCTCGATGGAGGTGTACGCGCACTTCACCGCGGACGACGACACCAACGCGCTGAACCTGATCCGCTCCGAGTGGGGCTACATGCTCAACTCGCCCATCGGTACCGGGAGTACCTTCTGGGAGGGGTACGGCGCCGACGGAACCCTGTCCGCCTACCCGGGCTCGTTCACCAGCATGGCGCACGGGTGGTCGACCGGTCCGACCGGCGCCCTGACCACGGACGTGCTCGGCATCGCGCCGACCACCGCCGCCGGTGCCACCTACCAGGTGGTCCCGCACCCGGGTGACCTCACCCATGTCGAGGGCACGCTGACCGTCGCGGCCGGCAAGTCCGTCCACGTCAGTTACGACCACCCGGCCAACGGCAGCTTCGCCCTGCAGGTCGACAGCTCCAGCAACACCGGATCGACCGGTGTGATCGCCGTCCCCAGGTTCGGGCAGGACCATGTGGTGAGCGTCAACGGCGCCACCGTCTGGAACGGGAGCTCCTTCACCGCCGCCGCCGGTATCACCGGTGCCGACCAGGACGCCAACTACATCTACCTCCGCGGCGTCTCGCCGGGTTCCTACACCGTCGGCTACCCCGCCACCGGAACCATCGCCCCCACCCAGTACCAGGCCCTACCGGGCACCTGGACCCAGTGCGCGGTCGAGAACGGCAGCTGCGCGATCGACGGGCACAAGACGGTGGCCTTCGGCGCCGCAGGCAGGTTCGGCTACGGCACCCTGGGCAGCTCGACCGCCTGCACCACCGGGGTCTTCGGCGACCCGGCACCCGGCGTGGTGAAGGCCTGCTACAGCGAGACGCCGCCACCAGCGGCCACCACCTGGACCTCGTGCGCCGCCGAGAACGCCACCTGCTCCTTCTCCGGCGTGATGACCGTCGCCTACGGCGCCAACGGCTCGTACAACTACGCCACCCTGCCCGGTGGCGCCTCCTGCACCAACGCCACCTTCAAGGACCCGGCGCCGGGCAGCGTCAAGTCCTGCTACCTGACGGCGGCCCCACCCTCCTTCACCACCTGGACCTCCTGCGCCTCCGAGAGCGGAACCTGCTCGTTCAGCGGCACCCACGAGGTCGCCTACGGCGCCAACGGACAGTACTTCTACGGCACCTTCACCGGCGGCACCCCCTGCGGCAACACCGTGTTCGGCGACCCCGTCTCGGGCACGGCGAAGCTCTGCTACGTCCAATGACCGCTGCGTCCAATGACCCCAACCGCACGGTGACACCGAAGCGGTGACCCCGAACAGCGTCCGGGGCCGACCCCACACAGGTCGGCTCCGGACGCGAACAGCGGTGTTCCGGTGGTCACGGCTTCTCCGCCAGAGCAGGGGCGAGCATTCGCGTGAGCTCATCACTCGTGACGGCCCTGAGGGCTACCGAGGCGGGGCGGCCCTGTCGGTCGAGGACCAGCGTGGTGGGAAGGAACTGCGGGGAGAAGAGGCCCTTGGGAAACTTGAGCAGCAAGGCGCCCGTCGGGTCGTAGAGGCTCGGATAGCTCACCTTGTGGTCCTTGACGAACTGCTGCGGCGGAACGATTTGCGGGTCGCGGGAGTCGATTCCGAGGAACTCGACGCCTTGGGCGCTCGTCTTCTTCGCCACCGACTCCAGTCCGTTGGCCTCTCCCCGGCATTCGCCGCACCACGAGCCCCAGATGTTGATGACGACGACGCGGCCGCGATAGGAGCTCAGATCCAGGTGCCGACCACGGAGATCCGTTCCCGAGAGATCAAGCGGTCGGCCCCTCTGCGCGAGGGGAATCGTCTTGACCAGACCGACGCCCGGAATCAGCCCCGACCCGCTGCTGTCACCGGATGACGGGCTCGCGCCACCGCACCCGCTGAGAGCGACGGCGGCGAACGCGACAACGGAGACGACCATTGCCGGAGTCGTCGGACGATCAAGACGTCGATGCATACGACGAGTCTCACACAGGCCGTTTCGCGGCCAACCTCAGCCCCAGGGAGCCTGGTTGAAAGCCGCGGACGCGGACTGGCACGTCTCCGGAAGTCAGGCGGCGGCGCGCAGGTCGGCGGCGCTCAGCAGTGACAGCAGGTCGATTCCCTCGGCTGCCAGGGCCTGGGCGCCACCCTGCTCGCGGTCGATCACGCACAGCGCCTCACCGACCTCGGCGCCCAGGCCGCGCAGGTCAGCGGTGGACAGGACGATCTGGCCGCCGCTGGTCACCACGTCCTCCACCACCAGGACCCGTCGGCCGACCACATCCGCGCCCTCGGCGAGTCGACAGGTCCCGTACGGCTTGGCCTGCTTGCGGACGAAGGCACAGGGCAGACCGGTGTGTCGGCCAAGAGCGGTGACCACCGGGATGCCACCCATCTCCAGACCCGCCAGTACCTGCGTTCCGGCCGGCACCAACGGGGCCATGGCCTCAGCGATGGCGTCGAGCAGGACGGGGTCGGCCTCGAAGCGGTACTTGTCGAAGTACTCGGTGGCGGTGCGTCCCGATCTGAGCACGAACTGGCCGGTCAGATGGGAGGCAGCATGGATGCGGTGGGCCAACTCTGAGCGTGTCACAGACAGTCATTCTGCCATCGCTGTGGTCGGCCCCGCCGGGAGGCCTGCTGCGAGCACGGTGTTCTGGCCGGGCGGGAGGCCCGTATGGCGGCCGACCGCTCGGGCCGGTCGCCCTACGACGCCTTCTTCGCGCGGCTCCGGTAGGCCCGGGCCGCCATCCGGGCGCTGCAGGCGGCACTGCAGTACAGTCCCGACGAGTTACGCGTCTTGTCGAAGAACCCCCTGTAGCACGATGGGTCCTTGCACATCTTCAGCCGGGACCAACCGCCGCGCGTGGCCAGGTCGGCGGCGGCGGCGAAGAGCGCGCCGAAACCGCCCAGGACCCCTTCCTGTGCCGGAACCAGGTGGCAGCCTTCCGAGCTGAGCCGTGGCACCAGCGGATACCGGTGGGCGATGCGCTGGATGTACTCCTCGGCTGCGGGGAGTGCCTCCTCGCCGTCCTCGCATCCTGAGTGGGCCCGGAAGATCGTTGTGAACGCGTCGCGAAGCTCGCGAGCGGCCGCCGCGTCCGCACCTGTCACCGGGTCCCCGACACCGACCACGCCCATGCGGATCAGCCATGCGGACAGGTCATCTGCTCCGGTCAGGCCGTCCGTACTGCCGGCCAGCGGACCGGTGTTCACGAAGGCGAGGAGCAGGTCGGAACTGTCGCACAGGGACGGAGGGCACGGGTCCGTCTCGGTCTGCTCCATGGGCACACACACCTCTCTGCTCATGCCGCAGCCTACAGCATGCACATCGGCACGGCATATGTGAATCAGATTAAGACATGACGCCTGAGGGGAACCAGTGGGTTGTTGCCTGGCACTCGTCATTCTCTAACGTGTTACGGTCATAGCGTCGTGATGCCGAGGCCCGAGTTGGGGTCACCCGAAGGGCACACGTACACATACGGAGGTAGTCATGTCATCACTGCTCGTGATCCTTTCCGGGGCGACGAAGTGGAGCCAGCAGGACGGCTCGCAGCGGCCCACCGGGTTCTGGAGTGAGGAGTTCGCAGAGCCGCACAGGGCGTTCACCGAGGCGGGGGTGGAACTCACCGTGGCGACGCCCGGCGGCCGTCCGGCCGTGGTGGACGAGCTGAGCCTCACCGCTCAGGCGAACAACGGGGACGAGGAGAAGGTCGCCGAGCTGCGGGCCTACCTCGACGGAGTGAAGGACCTGCTGGCCGAGCCGCAGCGGCTGGAGGACGTCGACCCGGCCGGTTTCGACGGCGTCTTCATCCCCGGCGGCCACGGCCCGATGCAGGACCTGGCCGTCAACGAGGACGTCGCACGGGTCCTGCAGACGCTGCTCCCCGACCCCTCGAAGGTCGTCGCCTCGCTCTGCCACGGCCAGGCCGCGTTCCTGCCCGCGGGCGACGCCGACGGACAGTGGCTGTTCAAGGGGCGTCGCCTGACGTCGTTCACCGACGAGGAGGAGACGCAGACCGGCCTGGCCGCCAACGCCCCGTGGCTCCTCGGCACCCGCCTCAAGGCCGCCGGCGCGGACTTCGTGGCGGGGCCGGCCTGGTCCTCGCACGTGGTCGTCGACGGCAACCTCGTGACCGGGCAGAACCCCGCGTCCGCAGCGGCCGCTGCCGCCGCCGTCCTGCGGGAACTGGACTCCCGGGCCGGGGCCGCGATTGCGTGACGCCCCGTCACCAGCGCATCGGTCGGTCGCCCCGCCCGCCCGCTCGCCCGTGGCCGCGACGCGAACCTCGCGTCGCGGCCACGGGCGCTGTTCGGCCCTCAGCCGCGGCTCAGTTGCCGGGCGCCAGCACCGGGCTGTTGTGGTAGGCGGCGATCAGCCACTGCCCGTCCCGCTTCTCGAGGACCCAGGTCGCGTTCACCTTGCGCGGGTCCGGAACCTCGGTCTCGCCGGCGAACAGGATGCCGGACTCGCTGACGACGATCGCGCCGTCCCTCCCGACGAAGCGGATGCTGACCTGCTGGTTGTAGGTCGAGCTGCCCTTGAGCGGCCCACCGAAGCCCAGAGCCATGTTCTCGCGGATCACGTCACGGCTGTCGCGGAGCGAGCCGGTCATGATGGCGGTCGCGTCCGCGGTGTAGTTCGCGACCATGGCGTCGGCGTCACCGGCGTCCCACGCCTTGTAGGAGTCGACCAGCACGGCCTGGATCGCCGCCTCGTCCTGCGCGCGACTGTCTGACATCGGACTCTCCCTTGTGAGCGGTTCGGCCGGGTGTTCCGGCGAACTCGCTGATACATACCGGCGGCGGGGTCCGAACTCATCGCGCCCGCCGAAGAAACCTGCCGTGGTGCAGGGATCGCTGCCGCGCGCTGCTGCTACTCGAGCACCTGGGCGTCGAGTCCGGTCGCCAGGCCGAAGGTCGCGAAGACCTCGGGACTCTGGAACACCGAGTTCCGGCTGATGCCCTCGGCGGTGACGGTGAAGAGCTGGAGCGTGTGCAGCTCGTATCCGGCACCGACGCGCCGGTAGGCGGCGAAACCGGGCTGGCCGTTGGCCGCGACCGCCGTCAGACGCCAGTCCGTTCCGGCCTTCTCGAAGACCCACTCCATGAACAGGCCGTAGTTGCCGCGTCCGACGAACCAGTTGAGCATCGGCGGCATCTCCATGAGCACGTCCTCGGTGAGCAACCGCTTGAGGCCCTCGATGTCGGCCTGCTCGAAGGCCTTCATGTAGCGGTCGACCCAGGCGCGCTGCTCGGCCGCGGACGGCTCGCTGAGACGTTCCTGCCGGACCCCGGCCTCCTTCATCCGGGTCCGCGCCCGCTGCAGGGAACTGTTCACCGACACGGCGGTGGTGCCGAGGATCTCCGCAGCCTCGGCCGCGGAGAAGCTGAGCACGTCGCGCAGGATCAGCGCACCGCGCTGACGCGCCGACAGGTGCTGCAGGGCGGCGGCGAACGCCAGGCGCAGGCTGCTGCGGTCGATCGCGGCCCCGGCGGGATCGCCCGCGGCCAGCAACGAGTCCGGCAGGGGCTCGAGCCAGGCCGCGTTCTCGCGCTGGACGAGTGGCCCGAGCGGGTCCGAGGCGGCCACCAGCCCCGACGGCAGCGGTCGGCGGCCGCGAACCTCCAGGGCGGTCAGGCAGACGTTCGTCGCGATGCGGTAGAGCCAGGTGCGGTGCGAGCTCCGCGCGGCGTCGTACTGCTCCCGCGCGCGCCACGCCCTCAGGTAGGTGTCCTGGACCAGGTCCTCGGCGTCGTGAGCCGAGCCGAGCATCCGGTAGCAGTACGCCAGCAGTTCCGTCCGGAACGGTTCGACCAGGCGATCGAAGCCTTCTTCTCTTGCCGTCGTCACGCCTGTGCCCCGTCTCTGCGCTGACCAGGACCACCGTACCCGAGGGGAGTGACACCCATGGCGGGTTCGCGGCAGGCGCGTGGCTGCGGTCCCGGTTGCGCGGGCGCGGATATCGTCGTGAACCGATCCGCGCACCCCCGGCTGCGGCCACCGCGGCCGCGAGAGAAGGGCTCCGCCATGACGACGTTCTCCGACCTGCACCGCGCCGGCGAGGTGCCGTTCCTGCTGCCCAACGCGTGGGACGTGTCCTCCGCTCTCGCGTTCGTCGACGCCGGCTTCCCCGCGGTCGGCACCACCAGCTTCGGAGTCGCCGCAGGCGCCGGGCTCCCGGACGGCGCAGGCGCGAGCCGCGAGGCCACCGCCGTTCTCGTGCGTGCCCTGGCCGGACTGCCGGTGTTCGTCAGCGCTGACGTCGAGGACGGATACAACGGGGACCCCGACCAGGTCGCGGCCTATGTCGCCGCACTGGGCGCCGACGGGATCAACATCGAGGACAGCACCGACAGCCACCTGATCGACCCGGCGTCCCACGTCGCGAAGATCACCGCCATCAAGCGGCGCAGCCCCGAGGTCTTCGTCAATGCCCGGATCGACACCTACTGGCTCGGGCAGGACGCGGACCTGCCCGCGACACTGGCCCGCGCCGAACAGTACGTACGGGCCGGTGCCGACGGGATCTTCGTCCCCGGGGCGAGCGACCCCCGCGACCTCGCCGAGCTGGCCGCCGTGATCCCCGTGCCGTTGAACGTGCTGATCGTCCCGGACCTGCCGCTGACCGAACTGGGCCGCCTGGGCGTACGCCGCGTCAGCACCGGCTCGCTGCCCTATCGCGCGGCCGTCGACGCCGCCGTCCAGGTCGCCACCAGCGTCCGCGACGGTCGGCCCGTCCCCGCCGCGACCCCCTATCCCGCCATGCAGAAGCGTCTGACCGACTACTCCGCAGCACAGCGGACATGACCCACGGCGCCCGGTTCCGCGAGGACCGGGATGGACAGCCTGACGGCCGTGGGACGAGCGCGGTGCGGATCGGTGGGCGATAGTGGTCCTGAGTCCGGGGCGTTGCGGGAGGAGGGCAGGGACGGTGTCCGATTCCTTGGGCGCGGAGGGCCCGGCGACCTCCGCGCGGCTGTCCCGCTGGACCCGGCTGCTGGTCGCCGTGGGCTACGCCGTGGTCGCCTCCGCCATCGCGGTGGACCTGGCGACCGGCCCCGGCGGCACACTCTCCCCGGTGCTGGCCGCCGTCCCCGTGCTCGCCGGAGTCGGCACGCGCCGCGCCTGGCTGCCGCTGCTGGCCGGCGCGATCACGCTTGCGGGCGTCCTGGTGCTCTCCTTCGCCAACAGCAGGGTCGGTGTGGCGGTCCACGTCACCGCCGCGCTCACGGTCGCCGTGGTCACCCTGATCAGTGCCGCCAACGTCTCCCTGGTCGCGGCGCGTGAGCGGGAGCTGGCCGGTGTGCGCACGGTCGCCCAGGCCGCGCAGCGCGCCCTGCTGCGCCCGGTACCGGAGCGGGCCGGGGACCTCCGCATCGCCGTGCGCTACCTCGCCGCCGCCGCCGAGGCCCAGATCGGCGGGGACCTCTACGACGTCATGCCCACCGCCGAAGGGGTGCGGGTACTGCTGGGCGATGTGCGGGGCAAGGGACTGGCCGCCGTGGAGACGGCCGTGGACACCCTCGGTGTCTTCCGCGAGGCAGCCCTGGTGGAGCCGGACCTGCCGCAGGTGGCCGCCCGTCTGGACGCTGCCCTGGCCCGCCGTCCCAAGGGCGAGGAGTTCGTCACCGCGGTCCTGGTCGACCTCCCGGACGGCGGGCGGCCCGCCGTGGTGGTCAACTGCGGCCACCCGCCACCGCTGCTGCGCACCGCGACGGGCGTCACCGAGGTCACCCCGCCCGCGAACGCCCCGCCGCTGGCCCTGCGCTCCCTGGTCGGCGACGACTACCTGTCCCGCACTCTCGCGATGGCCCCCGGTGACCTGCTGCTCCTCTACACCGACGGCGTCAGCGAGGCCCGCGACGCCTCCGGCCGCTTCTACCCGCTCGCCGAGCGCCTCGCGGCCCTGGACGAGCGCGAGCCGCGGGCCGTCCTCGACCGGCTGGTCGCCGACGTCCGCGCCTACGTCAGCGGTGACATGGCCGACGACGCGGCGCTGCTCGCGGTGCGCAGGGTCTGAGCGGGAGGCCGTCCCGTCCCGGGCACCGTTCCGGTCACGCCGTCCGGTCATGCCGTCCAGTCACGCAGTGCGGTCACGGTGCCGCGGCCTCCCAGGCGAACCCGTCCGGGTCGGTGAAGGGTCCGGCGTCGACGCCGATCACGAGCCGGTGCGACCCGGTGCCGTCGGGGGTGACCCCGGCGTCCTTGGCCAGGGCGCGGCGCTTGTACAGCGCCAGCTTGGCGGGACTCGACGGGGAAGCGGCGAATTCGACGTACTTGCTGCCGAAGCTCTTCGCCACGGTGAGGCCGCGGTCGACGTAGAACCGCTTGCTCGCGGCCATGTCCGCGACCCCCAGCAGGAGGACGACCTCCTCGACGTCCCGGGTGGCCGGGCCGACGTTCTTCTTCTTCGAGGTCGCGACCTTCCAGACGGTCCCGTCCGGGGCCTGCACGACACCGCCGTAGCCCCAGAGCGACTTCGCGGCTGGCTTCAGCTGTGTGGCCCCGGCGTCCAGAGCGCCGTCGAGGAGGCAGTCCACGGTGGCCGGCTGGGAGGCGATGAGCGACAGGGTGAAGCCGCGGAAGCCGCTCGTCGGCGCTTCCGAGGCCCGCAGGCGTACCTGGGCGCCCAAGCCGAAGGCGTCGTTGTAGAAGCGTTCGGTGGCCGTGGGGTCGGCCACCTCGAGGGTGAGGGATGCGATGGAAGTCATGGTGGTCACGCTAGGCGCGGCCCGGCGACCGATGCTTCTCCGATCCTGACCGATCCCACCCGAGACCCTCGGTAATACCCTCTCCTCGCCAGTGCCGCTTTCATGCCAGACTGCTCCCGACTCGGCGCAACGACGACTCGGAGCGGACATGGCACAACCGGTGATCATCGGCAGCGAGCGCAGCGAGGCGGGTCTGCCGGCCGGAATCGAGGTGTTGCGCAGGGGCGGGTCGGCGCTGGACGCCGTCGAGGCGGCGATGCGGTGCTGTGAGGACAACCTGGCCGACCACTACGTCGGAACCGGCGGACTGCCCAACGCCCGGGGCGAGGTGGAACTGGACGCCTCGGTGATGATCGGCTCCAGCCGCCGCTTCGGCGCGGTCGGCGCGATGCGCGGCTACCCGAACCCGATCTCGGTGGCCCGCGCCGTCCTCGAACGGCTGCCGCAGCACTGCCTGCTGGTGGGGGAGGGCGCGGAGCTCTTCGCCGAGGAGAACGGCTTCACCAGGGCCGAGCTGCTCACCGACGAGGCCCGGAAGATCTGGCGCGAGCAGCTCCAGGCGGCCGCCGTCGCCGAGGGTGACGCCGACGGCCGTTCGGTCGAGGGCGAGAACACCGGCGCGGTCGCCGGCGACCGCCGCTACCGGGAGGCGGCCCTCGACCTGGTGCGCCGGCTCGCCCCGCACGAGGGCCCCTGGGGCACCATCAACATCATCGCCCTGGACGCCTCCGGGGAGCTGTGCGTCGGCGTCTCGACGTCCGGCTACCCGTTCAAGTA
>FSVS01000848.1_pt1 | contig 12755 bp, 14 predicted proteins | sample 1637781 | NCBI WGS metagenome assembly FSVS01 (sample SAMEA3914814, study PRJEB12502) | metagenome | biome: forest; material: soil | place: USA | collected 2011-09-16 | depth 0.1 m | reverse complement strand
GGCCGGGTGCGTGGCCGGGGCGAGATGGGCGGCGAGGGCGCCGAGGACCCGGGACGGCTGCTCGGCGGGGGCCAGGTGGGCGGCGCCGGGGATCTCGACGAGGGCGGCGCCGGGGATGCCGTCGGCGAGTGCGCGGGAGTGCGCGGGCGGGGTGGCCGGGTCCTCGCGTCCGGCGACGACCAGGGTCGGAGCGGTGATCCCGGCGAGGTCGGCGCGCAGGTCGAAACCGGCCAGGGCCCGGGAGCAGGCCGCGTAGCCGACCGGGTCGGCGGCGCGCAGGTCGTCCAGCAGGGCGGCGGCGGTGGGGGAGCCGGCGAAGGCGGGGGTGAACCAGCGGGCCGCGCTGGCGTCGACCAGCGCGGGGGTGCCCTGTGCGCGGACCAGGGCCGCCCGGTCCAGCCAGCCCTGGGGCTCGCCGAAACGGGCGGAGGAGCAGATGACGGTCAGTGAGCGGACCCGCTCGGGGTGGTGCACCGCGAGCCAGCCGCCGATCGCGCCGCCGAGGGAGACGCCGGCGTAGTCGAAGCGGTCCAGGCCCAGGCGGTCGGCGAGGTCCAGCACGAGGGCCGCCAGGTCGGCGACGGACGCGCGGTCAGGGTCGGGCAGGACGGCGGTGGGGGTGCCGCCGTGGCCGGGCAGGTCGAAGCGGACCACGTGGTGCTTGCGGGACAGCGTCGGGACCAGGGCGTCCCAGAGTGAGAGCGAGGTGCCGAGGGAGGGGCCGAGCAGCAGCGGCGGCGCGGTGGCCGCGCCGTCGGTGCGGTGGTGCAGGTGCGGGGTCATCGGTTCCGGTCCTGGGGGTGGGAGTGCTGGTGGGCGACTGGTCGGCGGAGCAGTGCGCGGTCGGTGAGCGCGGTGGCCGCGCCGGTGTAGCCGGTGGGGTCGAGCAGGGTGCTGAGCTGCTCGGGGTCCAGCACGCCGGTCACGGTCGGCTCGTCGGCCAGCGCTTCGTCCAGGCCGATGGCCTCGGCGGCGGCTCTCCGCGAGGCGCGGGTGAGGACGGCGCGGGCCTCGGACCGGCCCAGCTGCGGCTCCAGCGCGGCGAGCAGCCGTTCGGAGACGATCAGGCCCCGGGTGAGGTCGAGGTGGGCGCGCATCCGCTGCTCGGCCACGTGCAGACCCGCCGTCAGTTCGGCGGCGTCCTGGGCGGCTCCGCCCACCAGCCGCAGCGCCTCGCGCAGCGGCTGCCACTCGGAGTGCCAGGCCCCGGCCGGACGCTCGTCCTCGGCGCTCATCGCGGCGAACAGCACGGCGGCCAGGGACGGCAGTCGACGGGCCGCGGAGGCGATGAGGACGGAGCGCACCGGGTTGGCCTTGTGCGGCATCGCCGAGGATCCGCCTCCGCTGCCCTCGGCGAGCTCGCCGATCTCGGTGCGGGAGAGCACCAGCACGTCGGCGGCCAGCTTGCCGAGCGCGCCGCCGGTCAGCGCGAGGGCCGCGCCGAGCTCGGCGACGGGGGTGCGCAGGACGTGCCACGGCAGCGGGGCCGGGGCGAGGCCGGTCTCGGCGGCGAAGTGCTGGGCCAGCGGCAGCGCCTGCTCCCCGAAGGCGGCCAGCGTCCCTGCGGCTCCGCCGAGTTGGGCGGGGAGGACGACGGCGGCGAGGCGGTCGTGGGCGTCCAGCAGCAGGGCCCGCCAGCCGGCCGCCTTCAGCCCGAAGGTGGTGGGGACCGCGTGCTGGGTGAGGGTGCGGCCGGGTATCGGCGTCGCGCGGTGCGCGGCCGCCAGGGCGGCCAGCGTCGTCGCGGTGCGGGCCAGGTCGGCCAGGATCAGCCGGCGGGCCCGGTCGGCGACCAGCATGGCGGCGGTGTCCAGGATGTCCTGGCTGGTCGCGCCCCGGTGCACGAATCCGGCGTACGGCTCGGGCACGGCCCGGGTCAGGTCCGCGACCAGGGGGATCACCGGGTTGCCGCCGGAACGGGCCCGGACGGCCAGCGAGCGCAGGTCGAACGCCCCGGCGCGGGCGGCGCGGGTGACGGCCTGCCCCGCCTCGGCGGGGGCCAGGCCCACGGCGGCCTGGGCCCGGGTCAGGGCGGCCTCGGCGTCCAGCATGGCCTGGAGGAAGGCCGCGTCGCCGGTGGCCGCCGCGACCGGCGTGCCCGCGTAGCCGGGGGAGAGCAGGCCGATGTCGGCTTCTGAGCAGGCGTCAGCGGTGGCCTCAGCGGCAGTCAGGTCAGCGGCAGTCGAGTCAGTGGAAGTCAAGGAAGACGGTCTCCTGGTGCGGGTCCCCCTGGAGGCGGATGTCGAACCGGTAGGCGCCGGCGCGCTCCTGGACGGCGAGCAGGGTGGCCCGGCGGTCGGGGGCGAGCGAGCGCAGCAGCGCGTCCGGTGCGTACCCGGGCAGGTAGGCCCGGGTGAACAGGTGGTGCAGCAGGCCGCGGGCGAACACGCAGACGGCCAGGTAGGGGGTGTCGGCGGCGGGCGGGAGGGTGCGCAGCGACCAGTGGCCGTCGGCGTCCGTCGCCACCCGGCCGAAGCCGGTGAAGTCGACGCCGTTGCGGCCCAGGAAGCCCCCGGTGACCGGGTCGCGTCGCAGCGAGCCGGGCGCACCGGAACGGGAGCCGTCCGGCGCGGCCTGCCAGAACTCCAGCAGCGCGTCCGGGACCGGGCGGCCCTCGCCGTCCAGGACCCGGCCGTGGACGGTCAGCGTGTCGGGGTGGCCGACGGGGGCGACCACGCCGCCGTCGGGGAAGGGCAGGGCGTAGCCGTAGAACGGGCCGACGGTCTGCGACGGGGTCGGCGCGACCCGGGGGGTGGGAACGGTCATCGCGGGTTCTCCGTCCAGGTGGCTTCGGGGCCGTCCAGCACGATGTCGAAGCGGTAGCCGAGGGACCGCTCCGGCTGGGAGAGGGCGTGCTCGTAGTGGGCGACCAGGCGCGCGCGGGCGGCCGGGTCGGTGACGGACCGGAGGATGGGGTCGTGGCGGAACAGCGGGTCGCCGGGGAAGTACATCTGGGTGACCAGGCGTTGCGCGAAGGCCGTGCCGAAGAGCGAGAAGTGGATGTGCGCGGGCCGCCAGGCGTTGTCATGGTTGCGCCAAGGATAAGCCCCGGGCTTGATCGTGGTGAAGGAGTAGGACCCGTCCGGATCGGTCAGGCAGCGTCCCGCGCCGGTGAAGTGGGGGTCGAGCGGGGCGGCGTGCTGGTCGCGCTGGTGGGCGTACCGGCCCGACGCGTTGGCCTGCCAGATCTCCACCAGCTGGCCGCGCACCGGGCGTCCGGCCCGGTCCAGGACCCGGCCGGTCACGGTGATGCGCTCGCCGAGGGGCTCGCCGAGGTGTTGGCGGGTGAGGTCGGCGTCGAGCTCGGTGACGTCGGTGACGCCGAAGACCGGCCCGCTCAGCTCGACGGCGTCCGGGTCCTGGACGGTGACCAGCCGCTGGAGCGGGTGGCGCAGCGCGCTGCTGCGGTACGGGGCGTAGCCGCGGTCGGGGTGGACCCGGCCGTCCGGGACGACGGCCGCCATCTCGGCGTCGACGATCTGCTGCTCCGTCATGCCTGCTCCTCGGGGACGCGGATCCCGGCGGCCGTCCGCCGCCGGATCTCCTCGGCGGTGACGCCCGGCGCGGTCTCGACCAGCACCAGGCCGTCGTCGGTCACGTCCAGCACGCCGAGGTCGGTGATGACGCGGTCGACGCAGCCGCGGCCGGTCAGCGGCAGGGTGCAGGCGGCCAGCAGCTTGGGGGAGCCGTCCTTCGCGGTGTGCTCCATGAGCACGATCACCCGGCGCGCGCCGTGGACCAGGTCCATGGCCCCGCCCATGCCCTTGACCAGGCGGCCGGGGACGGTCCAGTTGGCCAGGTCGCCGTGCGCGGAGACCTGCATCGCGCCGAGCACGGCCACGTCGATGTGGCCGCCGCGGATCATCCCGAAGGACAGCGCGGAGTCGAAGTACGCCGCCCCGGGAAGAGCGGTGACGGTCTCCTTCCCGGCGTTGACCAGGTCCGGGTCGACCTCGTCCGCGGTCGGGTAGGGGCCGACGCCGAGGATGCCGTTCTCCGACTGGATCACGACGTCGACGCCGGGCGGCAGGAAGCTCGGCACGAGCGTGGGCAGCCCGATGCCGAGGTTGACGTAGCAGCCGTCCGCCAGCTCCAGCGCGGCGCGCGCGGCCATCTGCTCACGGGTCCAGGGCATCAGGAGGACCGCACCTTTCGCTTCTCGATCGGCTTGACCGCGGCCTGAGCGGGCGTCAGCTCCACCACGCGCTGGACGAACACGCCCGGCAGGTGCACCTCGTCCGGGTCCAGTGCGCCCGGCTCGACCAGCTGCTCCACCTCGGCGACGGTGATCCGCCCGGCCATCGCGGCCAGCGGGTTGAAGTTGCGGGCGGCCTTGCGGAAGACCAGGTTGCCGTGCCGGTCTCCCTTGGCGGCGCGGACCAGCGCGTAGTCGGTGCGGATGCCGCGTTCCAGGACGTGGTCGCGGCCGTCCCAGCTGCGCACCTCCTTCGCCGGGGAGGCGAGCGCGACACCGCCGTCGGCGTCGTAGCGCCAGGGGAGTCCGCCGTCCGCGACCTGGGTGCCGACGCCGGCCGGGGTGTAGAAGGCCGGGATGCCGCAGCCGCCGGCGCGCAGCCGCTCGGCGAGGGTGCCCTGCGGGACGAGCTCGACCTCCAACTCGCCGGCCAGGTAGCGGCGCGCGAACTCCTTGTTCTCGCCGATGTAGGAGCCGGTCACCCGGACGATCCGGCCGGCCGCCAGCAGGACGCCGAGCCCGCCGCCGTCCACGCCGCAGTTGTTCGACACGACCCGCAGCCCGCCGGTGCCGTGCGCGTGCAGGGCCCGGATCAGGGTGTCCGGCACGCCGCTGAGGCCGAAGCCGCCGACGGCGAGTGACGCGCCGTCGGGTATGTCCTGCACCGCCGCGGCGGCGCTGGGGTGGACCTTGTCCATACCGAGTCCTCATGAGTCGCGGCCTGCTTGCCTGTGTTCGCCAGATGAACTATTGTTCATTCCGGCGTGTGCGGCAGTCTGCGCGTCCCGGCCACAGCTGTCAACACCCCCCGGGGTCAGAAGGAGAGCGCCGTGCAGGAGCCGCCCGCCGAGCCGCCGGTCGAGGCCGTCGGGCCGCTGCTGCGCGGCGTCGCCGTGCTGCGGGCGCTCAGCGCCGCGCCGGAGCGGCAGCTGACGCTGGGTGAGCTGGTCCGCGCGACCGGCCTGGCCAGGTCCACGGTCGACCGGATCGCGGCGACCCTGGCCCGCACCGGCTACCTGCGCCTGGACGGCCGCAGCGCGGCGCTCGCCCCGCCGCTGATGGAGCTCGGCAACGCCTACCTGGCCGCGATCCGGCTGCCGGAGCTGCTCGGCCCGCTCGCGGACCGGCTCGCGGACACCCTCGACGAGTCGGTCTCCCTCGCCGTCCCCGACCGGGACGGGATCCGCTTCGTGCACCAGGCCACCCGGCGCCGGTCGCTCTCGCTCAGCTTCCGCATCGGGGACCTGCTGCCGGCCGAACGCACCGCCCCCGGCCCGCTGTTCGCGGCGCGCTGGAGCGAGGCGGAGTGGGCGTCCTGGCGGGCCCGCCGGGCCGCTGACCCCGAGCGGCGCGGCTTCCCCGCCGTCCCGCCCGAGCGCGTCGGCGGGCCCGCCCGGCCCGCGCTGGAGGAACGCGCGGTCCGCGCGGCGGAGGACGGCTGGGGGCTGGACGACCAGCTGATCGAGCCGGGGCTGATCGCGTTGGCGGTCCCGGTGCACGGTCCGGGAGACGTGCCGGGCGGGGGACCGGGGTCTGCGCCGGTCTGCGCGCTGAGCGTGGTCAGCCACACCAGCCGTCACAGCGCGGCCGGGCTGCGCGAGGAACTCCTCCCGGCGCTCGCGCGGACCCGGGACGCGATGGAGGACGCGCTGCGCGACGCGGCCGCGGCGCACGGACGGCCGGGAGCGCCGGGGGCGCCGGGGACGGCTGCGGCCGGTGGCCCGGCTCGTACGGGGGCGTGGACCTCGGCCTCCAAGGAGGAGCTGGGAGCCGGGTTCGTGGAGTCGCTGGCGCGCGGCCTGCTCGTGCCGAGCGCGTTCGGCGCGGGCCGTGCGGCGTTGAGCCTGTCGGCTGTCGCCGAGGCCACCGGGCTGGCCCGGGCCACCGCCCGACGGGCGCTGACCACCCTTCAGCACCTGGGCTACGTCGAGGCCGAGGGCCGCGCGTTCCGGCTCACGCCCGCGCTGTTCGACCTCGGCTACGCCCCGCTGTCCCGGCTGACGCTGGCGGCCATGGCGGAACCGCACCTGGTGGACCTGGTGGCCCGGGTCCACGACTCGGCCTCGACGGCGGTCCTCGACGGCGCGGACATCCGCTACACGGCACGGGCCGCGGCGGCGCGGATCATGACGGTGCGGATCAGCGTCGGCACCCGTTTCCCGGCGTACGCCACGGCCATGGGCCGGGTGCTGCTGGCAGGCCTGCCACCGGAGCAGCGCGAACGGCGGCTGGCCGAGCTGACGCTCCGTCCGCTGACCCCGCACACGGTCACCGACCGCGCGCGGCTGGCCGAGCTCCTCGACGCCGTGGCGGCGGACGGCCGTGCCGTGGTCACCGACGAGCTGGAGCAGGGCCTGCGCTCGGTGGCCGTCCCGGTCCGCGACCGGGACGGGCGGGTACGGGCGGCGATGAACGTCTCGATGCACACCGCGGGAAGGACCCTGGACGCCTGTCTCGCCGACGTCCTGCCCGCCCTGCGGGCCGCGGCCGACGCGGTCGAGGCGGACCTCCGGGCGGCCGGGCGCTTCGCCGCCGTCGCACCCTCCTGAACGTCAGCCGCTCTGAGCGTCGCACCCTCCTGAGCGTCAGCGGCCCCAGCGCCGCTGCTCGGCCATCCGGCGGCGGATCACGAAGAGGTCGATCACGGCGGCGACCGCGCACACCGCGCAGATCGCGGCGACCGCCGTGTTGACGCCGCGGTCCTGGTGCGGCCCCTCGGCCGCCAGCAGGGCGAAGGCGACGGCTCCCATGGTGAGCAGCGGCGCGTAGACCGCCGCCAGCAGCCGCCGCGCGCGCAGGTCGCTGCGGGCCCAGCGCGGCTCGGAGCCGTCGTGGGTCCAGCGCCGGGCCACGGCCCGCGCGTGCCGGTCGGCGGCCCGTGCGTGCAGGCGCTCCCGCACGGGGTGCCGTCGGCCGTGCTGCTGCGGATACGACATGTCCTGCCCCTACCCGGCGCGGACGGAGCCACCCGCTCCGAGGTAATACCGGTATCGAATGAACAGTGCTGATATAACCGCTATGTCCGTATCGGCGTGACCCAGGGAAGGACCGTGGGCTGAACGTGTTCCCTGGTTCGGAAGGCACCGCCCCCGAGGTAAGCCTGGACCCGGGGGATCCGCACCAGGCGCTGACCGGGTTCCTGGCCCGGCTGACCTGGCTCCAGCTGACCTGTAGCGGCGAGGGGGCGGAGGACATCGAGGGCTCGGTGGTCGAGACCGCACGGCATCTGGGCGCCGGCGCCACCCTGCTGGTCGTGCCGGACGGCGCCACGCTGACCGTCAGTTCCCATGCCCAGCGCAGCACCGTCGGGGTGCGGGGTCTTCCCGACGTCGTCCGGATGGACAGGCTCGCCGCGCTCAAGACGCTGCTGGGGGACGTCGCGGCCGACCAGGCGGACGTCGCCGAGGCGGACGCCCGGCTGGCGGTGATCATCGACAGCCCGCCGCCCTACCCGTGGTGGCTGAAGCTGGTGGGGATCGTGCTCTTCTCCGTCGGCTTCGCCCCGCTGATGCAGGCGACCTGGTACGAGGTGGGCTCCACCGTCGTCATCGCCTGCGTCTCCGCGGTGCTGGCCGTGGCGGCGGGCCGACTGCCGCGGCTGGAGAAGGTCCTGCCGCTGGTGGCCGCCGCCGGCGTGTCGCTGGTGACCCTGGAGGTGTTCGCCCGCGACCGGGTCCACGGCGGGCCGGTGCTGCTGATGCTTCCGGCCCTCTTCTACTTCATCCCCGGTGACTACCTGAGCGCCGCGTCCGCCGAACTCGCCGGCGGGTACATCACCACCGGAGCCATCCGCATCGTCTACGCCACGTTCCTGCTGGTCCAGCTGTACCTGGGGGTCCTGGTGGGGCTGACCGTCTCGGGCCGGTCCCCCGACGCGCTGTTCGACACCGTCGCCCCCGCGGACCTGCCGACCTGGGTGCTGTGGGTCAGCTGGATCCCCTTCACCGTCGGCACGGTGCTGGCCTTCGCCATTCCCTGGCGGTTCCTGCTGCGCCTGCTGCTGCTGGTCTACGTCACCGTCGGGATCCAGATCCTGGTCACCCATCACTCCGGGGAGATCGGCGGGACCTTCGTGGCCGCCATCGCCCTCGGCGCGGCCGCCACCTGGAGCGCCGGACGGTCGGACCAGCCGCCCCGGGTCCTGCTGCTGCTCCCCGGGTTCTTCGCGCTGACCGCGGGCTCGCTGGGCGTGCGCGGGCTGACGGCCATCACCGGCGGCTACTCCACGGAGGGCTCCCGGGACCTGACCGAGATGGTGGCGATCGTCACCGCGGTCGCGCTCGGCATCTTCCTCGGCACCGTCCTGACCCAGCCGTCCGCCACCAGGAGGGAGCAGAACGCGGCCCGCCGGACCGGCTAGCTCCGCGGGGTCACACGTAGGTGCGGTAGCTCCGCCAGGGCCCGTACTTCAGCACCGCCTGGTCGGAGGTCTCGGTGGCGACGTAGACCCCGGGGGAGCCGTCGGGGTTGGCGCAGCCCGCTCCCCGGAACATCAGCATGTCGGCCATGGTCCCGTTGTCCACGGCGGTGACCTGGAAGGGGCCGAAGTCGTGGCAGGTCCCGCTCTCGGGGTTGGTGACCGACACGACGCCCCCTCGCACCGTGGTGAACGCGATGGTCCCGTTGACGGGGCTGTTGTCGCTGCACCCCGTCAGGGCCGCGGAGAGCGCGACCGCCCCGGCGCACAGTCCGCGGATTCGACGAGTAGTCATGTGAGGCTCCTGCTGGGGCTCGGGGGTGGCCACTGACAGCAGCCTCGCCCGGATCCCGGGGCGCGGCGAGACGGCCTGCGCCGATCGGGTGTCAGCCCTTCGGGTCCTCGCCGACGAGTCCGTCCACCGACTCGCGGATGAGGTCGGCGTGGCCGATGTGCCGGGCGTACTCCTCGATCAGGTCCATCAGGATGCGCCGGAGGCCGGGCGACTCGCCGCCGGCGGTCCGGTAGCGGCCCAGCTGGTCGAGGCCGCCCTCCGCCAGCGCCTTCGCGACCACCGCGCGGGAGCGGGCCGCGGCGTCCTGCCAGAGCGTCAGCAACTGTTCGGGGGTGTCGTCGGCGGCCGAGCGCCAGTCCCAGTCGGGGTCTGCGTCCCAGTCCACCGCGTCCCACGGCGGGCCCGGCTTCTGTGCGAGCAGCAGACGGGCGAAGTGCGAGTCCTCGACCAGGGCCAGGTGCTTGAGCAGCCCGCCGAGGGTGATCGTCGAGGGGCCGAGGGTGGCCGAGAGCCCCGCCGCGTCCAGGCCCCCGCACTTCCAGCCCAGGTACGCGCGCTGGCGCTCCAGGGAGCCGAGCAGGGTGGCGGCCTCGTCGCCCGCGAGCGGAGGTTCCGGGAAGACCGACCGGTCGTCGGCGCTGTCGTTGTCACTCATGGCCCGAATGCTATCGGCGGTTCGCGTCGGCCCGGTCGTCCCTTTGTGAACGTGTTCCGTCAGGATTTAGGCCACATGTACTGGTCCGGGGGGCCGAGTTCCTGGTAGAGGGCCCCGTAGAGGTGCGTGAGGATGCGGTGGTCCGCATAGAGGGAGAGGTTGCGCAGCAGGCCGCGGATGGTGAGGTCGTCCTTTTCCTGCAGCGCGGTGACGAGGCCGCGGATAGCGACGTCGGCGGACGTGCGGCTTTGTCGCGGAGGCTCCTGGGGTTGCGGGCCGGAATCCCTGCTAAACATGCCCACCAACGTAGCGCAGGATGTGAAGGCTGTGAATAGTAGTGATGGAGGGTCTTCTGTGGCGGTGATCGCAGGCCATGAGCGGATATTGCCTTTCTGGGATCCCGGATAAAGATCCCGTCGATCAGGGGGTGATCAGTTCCTGGAAGCGCGTGGCGGCGGCGTGGATGTCGTCGGTGCCCGAGGCGGCCTGGGTCAGGCCCCGGTCGAGCTGGACGGTGTCGGCGCGGACCGCCGCGGTCCGGCAGGTGTCGGCGCCCGCGCGCATCAGGCGCAGGGCCCTCGACCAGGAGGTCTGGGCCTGTGGATCGGGGATGGGCCGGGAGCGCTGGGCGTCGGCGGCGTCGGCGGCCAGATGTGCGCAGTCCTGCGCGAATCGGGCCATCGCGGTGCCCGGAGCTGACTGGGCATCGTTCACCAGATGAGTGAAATCGTCTTCCAGCGCCGCGAGTTCGGCGCTGCCGCCGGCGGCGAGCCAGGCGGTCGCCGACGCGGCGGAACCCGCGACGGCCGTGCCGGCCGTGCTGGCTGTCGGATTGGGGGGTTGGGCGCGGGCGGCGGTGTCGCGGCCCAGGAAGCAGACGACGGCGACGGCCGCGACGGCGGTGACCGCGCAGAGCCCCAGGGGGGTCCGCAACCGGTGCCGCGGTTCGGATGTGATCGCGGAGCTGCCCGGTTGTGGCCTGAAGGTGTCTCGGTCGGTGGGAGTTTGACGGGTCATCACGCACAGTCCGATCGTTGTTGGGAGGGCAGGGGCAAGAGTGGCACTGAGTAACGCTTGTGCTCCACTCCGTTACGGAGTTGTTACGTAGAGCTCCCATCGGTCGTTCTGAATCGACGTCAGGAGCGCGGAGCAGGGCTGCTCGGCGGAAGTCACCAGGGTCCCGGGGTCGGCCTGAGTGCTCGGTCGATCCCTTCCGGGGTCGGTTGGCGGGTGATCAGAACACCAGGTCAACTGCCTTGTCGACGGCGTCCCCCGAGTCTGCCGGAGCAGTGCTTCGGTCGCCGGTCGCGGACTGCCGGGGCGGTGATCCGCCACCGTCTGGCCGCTACGTACTGTCACCACCTGTCGATGACGGTGAGTGATCAAAACTTAGGCCGTACGGGTGAGCCTGTGCGGGTTCGACAGCGGACGGCCGCAGAGGGGCCAAACCTCTACTGGCAAACGCGACAAGCCCTGGGGAGAGAGATGCTCACTGAGTCAGAAGAGAAAGAGGCCCATGTCCTCTTCGGGCAGGGGTGGCCGATCGCCGCGATCGCCCGGCACCTCGGCCGGGACCGCGCCACGATCCGCGCGTACATCCACGGGGGCCGGACGGCGGCCGCGCGCCGCACGGCGCCGAAATCGTTCGCGCCGTTCGTGGAGTACTGCCGCCTCCGCCTCTCCGAGGACCCCCACCTGCGGGCGACCGTCCTCTTCAGGGAGGTCGTGCAATTGGGATACGGCGGCCGGTACTCGTCGTTCACCCATGCCCTCAGGCACCTCGGCCTCCGTCCTTCGTGCCGGTTCTGCTCGGCGCCGGCCCACCGCGGGGAATTCCGTTGAGCGCCTCCGGGCGGGGGCTGGGCCGAAAGGGTGGAGCCGGGTTCGATGTCCTTCCGGCTGGGTGGCTAATTTTAGTCAGCAGCACCGGTTGTTTCCGTTGAGCGCATTTCTCCTTTCACGCAGGTAGGCAGCCGGATACGTCGTGAAATTGATTCGACGGTGCTGGTGGTGCGCCATCTGGAAATCACCGGGAGCGGCTTGCCCGTGCATCTGCCGCAGCCGTACGGTCTGTCTCGGCAGATCACCGGGGGATGCCATGGCAAAGGCGATGACGCCGATTCCGGAATATCCCCGGTCAATCCGATGGAAGGAATTATCTGTGTTCAGCCAGATCGAACTCGAGGACCAGGCGGTGGGCCTCCTCCCGAACCGGGAGGCCCTGGGCGTCCTCAAGTTCAACTGCTCGGGGGGTCACCACTCCCTCCCGATCGACCACCGCGGGGACCACTGCGCCCCGGTCAGCCACTGTGGCCCCCACCACCCCACCGGTGACCACCACACCGGCGGCCACAGCAGCGGCCACGGCGGCTGCGGTGACGGGCACCAGAGCTCCGGGCACGGGCAGGACCACGGGCACCACCCGGACCGCGGACACCACCCGGCCCCGGTCGGCGCCCACCACGGCGGCGGCATGGGCGGCCGCTGCTAGCAGCGGGCCCCGCCCACGAGGTTGAGGGATTGCACACGGTGGCGGCACCGGCGGACACCCCGCTGGTGCCGCCACCTCCCGTGCGGTGTTCGACGAGGAACCCAGGAAGGAGACGCGCTCATTGTGACCAGGGAGAACGGTCGGCACGCGGCAGGAAGGCGGACGCCGCCGGCGGCGCCCCCGGTGCCGGGTCCCCGCCGGGAGCAGCATCCGGCGGACGAGCGGCCCGCGGACAAGTGGCCCGCGGTGCCGCGGCTGACCGACGGACTTCAGTTCCACGGCAAGTACCACGGCTCCGGCTTCGCCCGGCCGATGTTCACGGTCCGCCGCATCGACGGCCAGGTCGTCCAGCTCTCGCAGCTGCTGTACCACCTGGCCTGCGCGATCGACGGGGTACGGGACAGCGAGCAGGTCGCGGCGCGGGTCAGTGCGACGTTCGCCCGCGAGATCAGCGCGCCGGACGTCGAGTTCCTGATCGAGGACAAGCTGCGGCCGGTCGGCGTGGTCACCCCGCTCGGCGCCGCCGCCGACGCCGGCCTGGACCCCGAGGCGCCGCGTTCGGACCTGCTGCTCGTGCTGAAGGGGCGTCGGACCCTGCTGGGACCGGCGGCGGTCGGCCGCATCGCGCGGGCGCTGGCCTGGCTGCACTACCCGCCCCTGGTCGGGCTGGTCCTGGCCGGGGCCGTGGCGATGGACGTGTGG
>FSVS01000845.1_pt1 | contig 12755 bp, 9 predicted proteins | sample 1637781 | NCBI WGS metagenome assembly FSVS01 (sample SAMEA3914814, study PRJEB12502) | metagenome | biome: forest; material: soil | place: USA | collected 2011-09-16 | depth 0.1 m | reverse complement strand
TCCGCAGCACCCGTCGCACGGGTGACGGCCTGCCGGGCCGACGCACCACCGACCTCGCTCCGCGGGCGCATCCGCTGCGCCGCGCGAGCGACGCGCCCCGGACCCGACCCACCGTCAGTCTGGTGGTCCCGGCGCACAACGAGGCCCGCAACATCCCCTGGGTCTTCGAGCAGATCCCGGACTGCGTGGACGAGGTGATCCTGGTCGACGGCGAGTCCGAGGACGCCACACTGCGGATGGCCTCGCACTGCCTGCCGACCGTGCGCAGCGTCCCGCAGCAGGGCCCCGGCAAGGGCAGCGCGCTGCGCACCGGATTCGAGGCCGCGACCGGCGAGTACGTGGTCATGCTGGACGCCGACGGCAGCATGTGGCCCGGCGAGATCCCGCACTACGTCCACTTCCTGGACAACGGCTACGACTTCGTCAAGGGCTCGCGGTTCGTCGCCGGCGGCGGCTCGCTGGACCTCACCCGGATCCGCTCGCTCGGCAACCGGGCCCTGCTGACGGTGGTCAACCGGCTCTACGACACCGTGCTGACCGACCTCTGCTACGGGTACTGCGCCTTCCGGCGCAGCTTCCTGGACGAGCTCGACCTGCGCTCCACCGGCTTCGAGATCGAGGCCGAGATGGTCGCGCACGCACTCCGCTCGGGACTGCGGATCGCCGAGGTCCCGAGCCTCGAACTCCCCCGCCGCAACGGACGCTCGCACCTGCACGCCGTCTCCGACGGCCGTCGGGTGCTGCGGACCCTGCTCGCCGAGCGCCCCGGCGTGCGTCCGGAGGCGTCCGTTGCGGCGGCGGAGCGATGAACGGCTACGACCAGCGCACCGACGCGGCCTGCCCCTGCCCTGTCGCCCGCAACTCGCCTTACACCGCCGTACAGGTCGTCGACCTGGACCTGGACGCACCGGATGAGCTGCGCGCTCCCGGAGGCACCGGACCGATCGACCCGGACGGGCGCGTGCTGGCGTTGGCGCGACTGCACGGACACCCGCTAGGAGTGGTCACCGTGACCGGCCCCCCCGGCGACGCCGCCGGGTTGCGCCAGGCGCTGGTCGATGCCGTCCACCGCGAACTGGGCGGCGCCGTCGCCGCCCACCACGCCGCCGACTCCCGTGCGGCGGACGGAACCTCGACGGACGGCGGTTCGACGGACAGCCCGCCCTGCCGGCGCGGGCGGGAGCGGGTGCTGCGGGATCCGCCCGCGATCAGCGTCGTGGTCGCCACCCGGAACCGGTCGGAGGCACTGCCCCGGTGCCTGGACTCCCTGCTGCGGACCGGCTACCCGAGGCTCGAACTGCTGGTCGTGGACAACGCCCCCGACAGCGACGCCACCGAGGCCCTGATCCGGAGCCGCTACCCCGGCCGGGTCCGCTACCTGTACGAGCCGGTCGCCGGGCTGGCCCGGGCCCACAACCGGGCGCTGCCCGAGGCGACCGGCTCGATCACGGCCTTCACCGACGACGACACCCTGGTCGACCCGGACTGGCCGGCCGCGCTCGCCGAGGCCTTCGCGGCCTCCGACCGGGTCGGCTGCGTGACCGGGCTGATCCTCCCCGCCGAGCTGGAGACCAGGACGCAGGCCGACCTGCAACGGCACGGCGGCTACGACAAGGGCTTCGCCCCCCGTGCCTGGTCGCTCGACGACCCGCCCTGCGACCCGCTGTTCCCGTTCACCGCGGGGCGGTTCGGCTCCGGGGCCAACATGGCCTTCCGGACCGGCCTGCTGCGGCGGATCGGCGGCTTCGACCCGGCCACCGGCACCGGCACCGCCGCCCGCGGCGGCGACGACCTGCTCGGCTTCTTCCGGGCGCTGGTCGCCGGGGCGGTCCTGGTGTACCAGCCGGACGCGATCGTCTGGCACCGGCCGGGACGGGACCAGGACGCCCTGCCCGCCCAGGCGTTCGGCTACGGCGCCGGGTTCGGCGCCTTCCTGGCCGCCGCGGTCGCCAACGAACCGGCCATGCTGCCCGCCCTGGCCCGCCGACTGCCCCGCGGCCTCCGCTACGCCGCCACCCGCCGCCGGAACGAGACGGCGCAGGCGGCCCACGGGAACGGCGGCTGGTCCCGGCGGCTGTCCCTGCTGGAGGTCCAGGGCCTGCTGTACGGGCCGCTCGGCTACCTGCGCAGCCTGTACCGGAACCGGACGGTGGACGGGAGATGAGCACCGCCATGACCACCCGCGTGGAGGCCCCCGCCGCCCTGCCCGAGCCGTGCAGCTACCCGACCCTGCTCCGGGCCCGGGCCAGGGCGGCCCTGGACGGCGAGCCGCTGCTGCGCAACGGCCATGTGCTGACCCTCAGTTCGATGCTGGCCGCCACCCTGGGCGCGGCCTTCTGGGTGCTCGCGACCCACTGGTACGACACCGCGACGGTCGGCCGCAGCTACGCCGCGCTGTCCGCGGTGATGCTGCTCTCCGGAATCGGCCAGCTCAACCTCGCCGACGTGCTCGTACGCTTCGTCCCGGCCGCCGGGCCGCACGCGGGACGGCTGGCGCGGCGCTGCTACGCGGCCAGCGCCCTGTTCAGCATCGTGGTCGCGGTGGCCTTCCTGGTGCTGGTCCCGGTGGTCGCGCCCGACCTCGGCTACCTGCGCCAGCCGGCCGTGGCGGTCTGCTTCGTCGCCGGGGCCGCCGGCTACTCGATCTTCGTGCTCCAGGACGGGGCGCTGACCGGGCTGCGCCGCACCGGATGGGTGCTCGGCGAGAACGCGCTCTTCGCCGCGGTCAAGGCCGGGCTGCTGGCCCTCTGCGGCATCCTGGCCCTCGGCGCCGGCATCCTGGCCTCCTGGGTCGCGGCGCTGATCGTGGCCCTGGTGGTCACCAACATCTTCCTGTTCCGGCACGCCGTGCCGGAACAGGGGCAGGAGCGGCGCGACGCCGCCGCCCCGCAGCGGCTGCTCGGCTACGCGGCGGCCGACTACGTCGGCGCGCAGTTCCGGATGGCCGCGTACAACGTGGTGCCGCTGCTGGTGCTGAACCGGCTCGGCCCGGACGGCAGCGCCTACTTCTCCCTGGCCTGGGTGATCGCCTACACCCTCTTCATGGTGGCCTACAACATGGGCAGTTCACTGATCGTCGAGGCCGCGCGGGCGCCCGAGCGGCTGGGCGAACAGACCCGGAGGGTGCTGCGGCACAACGCGGTGCTGCTGGCCGCCGCGTCGCTGCTGCTGGTCGTGGCGGCCCCCTGGCTGCTGTCCCTGTTCGGTCCGCAGTACGCCCAGCACGGCACCGCGCTGCTGCGGCTGCTGGCCCTGGCGTCACTGCCCAACCTGCTGCTGAGCGTGGCGGTCGACGTGGCCAGGGCGCGCCGAAGGCTGTCCTGGGCGGTGGGCCTCCAGGCGGTGCTGTGCGTGCTGGTGCTGGGCCTCAGCATGTGGCTGATCCCGCTGCTCGGGGTCACCGGGGTCGGCGTCGCCTGGCTGGCGGCCGAGTGCGTGATCGGCGTCCCGCTGCTGCTCGCGCTGCCGCGCTGGCTGCCGTCCGGAACGGCTGCGGCCGCAGTGGCGGAGACGTCGGGGAGGCGGTCGTGATGACCATGCTCCCGACGGCCCCGGGTCCGTCGCTCTCGGTGGTGGTCTGCGCCTACACCATGGACCGCTGGGAGGACCTGACCGCCTCGCTCCGCTCGGTCCGGGCACAGCGCGTCCCGGTCGACGAACTGCTGCTGGTGGTGGACCACTGCCCCGAGCTCGCCGCCCGCGCCCGCGCGCACCTCGCCGGCACCGGCGTACGGGTCGTCACCAACCAGGAGCGCCGAGGACTCTCCGGCGCCCGCAACACCGGCGTCGCCGAGGCCCACGGCGACGTGGTCGCCTTCCTGGACGACGACGCCGCCGCCGACCCGGACTGGAGCGGCCTGCTGCTGGACGGCTACCGCGACCCGCGGGTCCTCGGCGTCGGCGGGCTCGTCCTGCCCTGGTGGGAGACCGGGCGACCGGCCTGGTTCCCGCCGGAGTTCGACTGGGTGATCGGCTGCTGCTACCGGGGGATGTCCCAGCAGCGGGCCCCGGTGCGGAACTTCATCGGCGCCAACATGTCCTTCCGGCGGGCCGAGATGCTGGCCGTGGGCGGGTTCCGGACCGACCTCGGCCGGATCGGCACCCGCCCGCTGGGCGGCGAGGAGACCGAGCTCTGCCTGCGGATCGCCGCCCGCGACCACGACGGCGTCCTGCTCTACGAACCGGCCGCGGTGGTCCGCCACCACGTCCCCGAGGCCAGGACCCGGTGGTCCTACTTCCGTTCGCGCTGCTACGCCGAGGGCCTGTCCAAGGCGGCGGTGACCCGGCACGCCGGCTCAGGCCCGGCTCTGGCCAGCGAGCGCGCCTACCTGCGCCGGGCCCTGCCCCGGGCGCTGGCGCGCGGACTGCGGCCCGGCTCGGGCACCGCCCCGGGCGCCTCGGCGGCGCTGGTCGCCGGAGCCGGGGCCACCCTGCTCGGCTACGCCGCCGGCCGGCTGCGCGGAACGTCACCCGCCCGGGCCGGCCCCGAAGGAAGTGCGCCATGAACACCGTCCCGGTCTTCCTCTACCACTCGGTCTCGGACGATCCGCCGTCGTGGATCGCACCGTTCACGGTGACCCCGCGCGTCTTCGGCGAGCAGCTCGACCGGATCGCCGACGCCGGGCTCACCGTCGTGCCGCTGCGCCGCCTGGTCGCCGCGCTGCGCGGCGGTCCGCCACTGCCGCCGCGGTCCGCCGTGCTCACCTTCGACGACGGATTCGCCGACTTCTACTGGACGGTGACCCCGGTCCTCACCGACCGGGAGCTCCCGGCCACCCTCTACATCACCACCGGCGCGGTCCACCCCCCGGGCGGCACCGCCCGGGGCAGTCTGCTGCCGCCCGCGAAGATGCTGAACTGGCGTCAGATCGCCACCCTGGACGCCTGCGGCATCGAGATCGGCGGCCACACCCGGACCCACCCGCAGCTGGACACGCTGTCCGGGCGGCGGCTCTGCGACGAGGTGGCCGGCTGCAAACGGGACCTGGAGGAGCTGCTGTCCCATCCGGTGGACGCGTTCGCCTATCCGCACGGCTACTCCAGCCCGTCGGCGCGCCGCAAGGTGCAGAAGGCCGGCTGGTCCTCGGCCACCTCCGTCGGCAACGCCTTCAGCTCGGCGAGGGACGACGTGCTGCGGATCTCCCGGCTGATGGTCCGGGCCGACACCCCGCCGGACCTGTTCCAGGCCTGGACCCGGGGCGAGGGCGCCCCGGTGGCCCCGTTCCCGGAGCGGCTGCGGACCAGGGGCTGGCGCGCCTACCGCCGCCTGCGGGCCGGCGTCGGACGCCCGGTCGGCGGGCCCCCGGCCGGCTGACCGCGCCGGGCCGGTGCGCACGGCGGCGCTGCGGGTCAGTGCTGCCAGATCCGGACCCAGTCGACCTTCATCACCGCCGAGTCGAGCGAGGCGGCGGGGGCGTCGGGGAAGCCCACGGCGAGGGTGAGCAGGGCCTCCATCGGCACGTCGGGGACGTGCTGGTCCACCGTCAGCTCGGGCACCCCGTCCACGTACCAGGTCAGCGAGCCCTTCTCCCAGTCGAGGGCGAAGGTGTGGAACCCGGCGGCGTAGTCGAACGGGCCCTTGTAGTGCTTCCCGGTGTGGAGGTCCTTGCCGTCCGGCCCCTTCCAGTGCACCGTCAGCACAGGGGTGCGGGTGCCCTCGAAGAACTCGACGACGTCGAGTTCGGGCGGGGTGAAGCGGGACGCCGGCATCAGCCAGAAGGCGGGGAAGAGGCCGGCTCCGGCGGGCACCTGCATCCTGGTGGCGAAGTAGCCGTAGGTGAAGACATGACGGGGTGCCGCGTCCCAGGAGTCCCGTCCGGTGGAGACCATCCCGGACCGCCACGGGTAGCTGACGCCGTCGGAGCCGGTGGTGCTGCGGCGGGTCGCGGTCAGGTGCAGCAGGCCGCCGCCCACCGCCACCTGGCTGGGCAGGTACCACTGGAGTTCCTTGTTGCCCGCGTTGGTGCAGCCGTCCACGTTCCAGTCGTAGCAGGTGGTCCAGCGGGACGGGTCCAGGGTGGAGCCGTCGAAGTCGTCCGCGAACACCTCGTGCCAGGCGCCCGGCGCCGCGGGCACGGGGGACGTCGTCGTGGGCGCGGGTACCGCCTCGCCCGGGGTCCCCGTCGACGTGGCCGGAGCCGGGGCGGTGTCCGGGGCCGCGCTCCCCGGTCCCCCGCAGGCGGCGGCGGTCGTCGCCAGGGCGACCGCCGCCGCCACCGCGCCGACCCGGCGGGCCGGCCCGGAGCGCGGGGCCGTCGGCCGCCGCTCCGGTCCGGGAGGGTCGCTCCCCGCGGGCCGGGAGCCCCGGCGGAACCGCCCGCCGTACCGTCCCAGCAGCGCCAGCAGCGTGGTGAGCACGGCGAGGACGACCAGGGCCCGGGTGGTGCTGAAGCTGCGGGTGAGGAAGAAGCCCTCGGCGACCAGCGTGCCGAAGGCCAGGCTGAGGGCCACGGTGAGGACCGCGCGCTCCAGGGCCGCCGACAGCCCGTCCCGGCGGTCCGGGGCGGGAGCGGCCAGCCGTACCGCCGCCGCTCCCGGGCAGGCCACCACGAACAGCGTGACCAGGAGCACCCGCAGCGGGTTCGCCGCGGGCAGGGCGGTCGCGGCGAGCGCGACCCACCCGGACACGGCGAGTCCGAGGCCGACAGCGGTCCGGTGCATGCGCCCACCTCCTCCTCAGGGCCCGGTCGCCGAACCGGGGGCCACCGGGACGAACCGGTAGACCACCGCGTCCGCGTTGCGGTAGACGACGGAGAAGCCCGGCGTCCGGTCCACGACGGCCTGGAGCCGGGCCGTGGTGTCCGTGGGCAGCACCCCGGTCAGATAGCACTCGGCGGTCTGTCCGCGGCTGACGATGAGGTAGGCCGGGGCGCCCGGAGGGGTCCGTCCCACGGCCAGGTCCAGCCCCGCGAGCGGATCGCGGACCAGCAGCGAGGTGACGTCGCTCGACTCCTGGCTCAGCTGGATCAGCGTGTGCTCATCATAGTTCGTGTAGAACCCGGGGACATTGGCGGTGACCGCGACGACGGTGGATCCCGGCGGGGCCGTCTCCGAGACGTACTGGGCGGCGGCGACCTCGCCGGGGGTGAAGTGGTTCATCAGCTCCTTGCCGTAGTAGCCGAAGAAGAGGCCGCCCAGCAGGGCCAGCACCACCAGGAACGCGCCGACCGCCCGCAGCCGGGGCCGGGAACCGGGTCTGAGCAGCAGGGCGGCGATCATGAAAGCGGTGGCCGGCAGCGCGAACAGGTAGACCCGGAAGACCATCTCCCCGCCGTAGCTGTTCGCGGCGAGCAGCGGCAGCGGTGAGACCGCCACCAGCGGGATGCCGGTCCGCCTGATCCAGGGCCGCCGGACGAAGCAGAGCAGGGCCAGCACCAGGACGGTCGCGGTCAGGCCCCGGTCGATCCAGGCCACCAGCACCTGCCCGGGGGAGGCGGCGCCGAGCCCGGCGATCCCGGAGACGGCGTTGCCGTCCGGGGTGAGCAGCGCCTGGCCGAAGCTGTGCAGATTCGCCGTGATGTACGGGCGGGCCACCGTGCCGTCCCAGAGCAGCATCATGGCCACCGCCCCCAGCAGCGGCGGCACGGTGATCCGCCGGTTGGCGCGGGGCAGCGACAGCGCCAGCAGCGCGACGACCAGCATCAGCGGGGTGAGCTGGTGCGAGGACATGATCACGGCTTCGAGCACCAGCACGAACAGCAGCCGGCCCGGCGTCCAGCCCCGGCCGGGGGAACCGCGTCCGGAGCGGCGGGTGGACAGGGCGGCCGAGGCCCCCTGCCCGGTGCCGTCCGGCCCCGCCCGGCCCGGCGGCTGCACCGGGGCCGACAGCTGACGGAACACCAGCGCCAGCACCACCAGGTAGAGGAAGAAGGCGAACGCCTGCGGGGAGAAGTAGTCCTGCCCCACCCAGGAGCAGGCGTAGAAGATCCACGCGCCGCCCCAGACCAGCCTCCGGTCCCGGCTGACCGACCGGTACAGCAGCAGCAGCGGGCCCAGCAGCAGGGCGTTGATCACCGGCGGGGTCCAGGACGCGTAGCCGAGCGCCGAGTGCAGTCCGGTGGCGCGCAGGAACATCGCGTTCAGGGCGAAGAACCCCGGCCACTGGTTGTAGATGTCCAGGTCCCCGGCGTGCGGAACGGGGCCGCCGTGCCGCAGCATCGCGTCGATCACCGCGATGTGCTTCCAGGCCCAGGAGTAGCGCAGGGTCGGGTAGAGCAGGGCGGGGGTGGCGTGGATGACCGCGATCAGCCCGAGCAGGTAGCCGACCAGCCAGCCGACGTGCACCCGGCGGTCGAACAGGGCCAGCCAGAAGCCGAGGGCGAGCAGCACCACGGCGACCCAGTACAGGGCGGGCAGCACCTGGAGCAGGCCGAGGTCGCCCATCCGGTCCAGGGCCACGTGCCGCAACGAGAGCAGCCACAGCAGCAGCGCCACCGGCAGCGCGCCGCGCGCGGCCGCGGGGCGCACGCGGTTCCACGCCGCGGACCGTGCTCCGGCCGCGTCCGGGCGTACCGTCCCGGCGGCGGGGGGCGGTTGGGCGGCCCGGGCGGCCGGCCCGGGGCCGTCGGTCACCGGCTGCCCCGCCCGCGCGCCCGGTCCTGACGGTTCGTCCGGTGGGTCATCCGCGGGCCGCCGCGGCCGCGCTGATCCGTGCGGAGGCGAAGCCGGTCCCGCAGACGAAGCGCAGCACCGGGCCGAAGGTCGCGGCGGCGGCCAGTCCGGTGAAGTACAGGCCCGGCACCGAGGACTGGAAGCCCGCGTCGAGCTGCGGGGAGCCGCCGGTGCGCCGCACCCGGCGGCGCAGTTCCGGGGCGAGCAGCTCGATCCGGTCGACGTCGACCCGGTAGCCGGTCGCGGCGAGGACGTGGTCGGCGTCGAGCACCACGGTGCCGCCGTTCCGGTCGTCCAGGGTCAGCCGCGCCTTCCCTTCGTACTCCACCGCGGCCCGCACCGAGTGGCCGGTGAGCACGTCCAGCCGGCCCTGCACCCGGTCGCGGAGCCACCAGGCGCCGGAGGGGCCGAGCACCGTGCGCACGAAGTGCGCGCGCACCGGCTCCGGCAGGTGCCGGAAGGCCCCGGGGATTCCGCTGAACGCCCGGTGCGACCAGCCGGGACCCAGCGGGGAGGCCGGTTTGACCAGGCGTTGGGAGAGCGGGCGTTCGGCCGGGAGGTCGCGCGTGGGCGGCATCCCGAACAGCAGGTCCTCGGTCCTGGCCACCACCGTGGGCTCGGCTCCGGCCTCGTGCAGCAGGGCGGCGCTCTCCAGCGCCGACTGTCCCGCGCCGACCACGGCGACCCGCTGCCCGGCGAAGCGGGACAGGTCCGGGTGCTCGGCCGGGTGGGAGGCAAGACCGGCCCGGACCAGCCCGGCCAGCTCCCCCGGGATGTGGGAGTACGGGCCGAGGCCGCTGGCCAGCACCACCGACCGGCTGGTGAGGACCTCGTCCGACTCCAGCGTGATCCGGAAGCCGTCACCGTCGGCGTCGACCCGGCGCACCCGCGTCGTGTCCAGGTCGGGTACGCGCTGCTGCTGGAACCACTGTCCGTAGCGGACGAACTCCTCCAGCGGCACCGGGTGCAGGTCGCCCTCGGACCGGCGGCCCTCGGCGGCCCGGAACCGGTCCAGCGAACCGGCCCCGGCGGGGTCGGAGATGCTGGAGGCCGAGGGCGTGGACTTCAGGTACATCCCCGCGGGCATGCGCGAGCGCCAGCTGTCCATCGGTTCGCCGAAGGCCCGGAACGGCACCCGGCCCCGCAGGTGCGCGGCGGCGGCCAGGCCGTACGGCCCGGCGCCGATCACCGTGACCGGTACCGCGGCGGCGGGCTGGGAGCGGGGCACGGCCATCGGTGGTCCTCCTCGGCATGGGTCAGCTTCCAGTGGACACCCTGTCGCCGGAACACCTGGACCGGAGTTGACCCATTGGGGGGACGGCGTCCGGAACGCGGCCGTGCTCCGCTCGCGCCGCACCGGACCGCCCCGGAGAATGGGGCGGGTAGCCGAGCGCCGCCACTCCGAGCGCCGTAACGAGGTCGCCATGCATGGTTCCGGTCCCGAGCTGGACCGCGCGGTCCCGGCGCTGCTCGTCAAGGTCGGCCACTACCCGCAGCACGCCGGGGGCGTCGGGGTGCTGCGGACGCTCGGACGGCTCGGCGTCCCGGTGCACGCGATGGTCGAGGACCGGTTCACCCCGGCCGCGGTGTCCCGCTACGCCGCCCGGCGCTTCGTCCGTCCCACCACCGGACTGGAGGAGCCGGCGGAGCTGGTGGACACACTGCTGGGGATCGGCCGGTCGATCGGGCGGCGCAGCGTCGCCGTCCCCACCGACGACGAGGCCGCGCTGCTGCTCGCGGAGCACGCGGACCGGCTGTCCGAGCACTTCCTGCTCCCGCCGGTGCCCCCGGGGCTGCCCCGGCGGCTGGCCGACAAGGGGGAGCTGCACCGGCTCTGCGTCGAGCACGGCGTGGCGACGCCCCGCTCCTCGGCCCCCGCCGACCACGACGCGCTGCTGGCGATCGGCCGGGAGTGGGGCTATCCGCTGGTGCTGAAGAACCTGGAGGCGTGGACCAGGCTGCGGACTCCCGTGGTCCGGCACACCACCGTGGTCCACGACGAGCGGGAGCTGCTGGCGGCGGTCCCCCCGGGCAGCCCGCTCTCCCTGCTGGCGCAGGAGTGCATCCCGGCCGACCGGGCCCAGGACTGGTTCACCCATCACTACTGCGGGGCCGACGGGGACGCCGGGGTCGTCTTCACCGGGCTCAAGCTCCGCGCCTGGCCGCCGGACGCCGGGGTGACCACCCGGGCCCGGGCGCTGGACAACCCCGCCCTCGCCGAACAGGCCGCCGAGTTCTGCCGCAGGATCGGCTACCGCGGCGTCGCGGACCTGGACTGGCGGCTCGACCGGCGGGACGGGCAGTACAAGCTGGTCGACTTCAACCCCCGGACCGGGGCCCAGTTCCGGCTGCTGGAGACGGTCGCCGGGCTGGACGTGGTACGCGCGCTGCACCTGGACCTGACCGGCCGTCCGATCCCGTACGGCTCACCGCAGCGGAACCGCGGCTTCGTGCTCGGCCAGCTGGACCTGCCCTCGGCCGCGGCCTGGGCCTGGCAGCAGCGGCGGCTCCCGCCCGGGCTGCTGCCGCGCCGGGACACCGAGCGCGGATGGCTCTGCCGCGACGATCCGGCCCCGGCGGTCGCCGAGGCGGTGCGCTTCGGCGGGACCGTCGCGCGCCGGGCCGGACAGCCGGTCCGGTCGAGGTTCGGGCGGGGATGTCACACTCCGCGGCCCGATCCGCTCTGATGGGTGCAGGCGACGCCACCAGCGGGAGCGGGAGTACGGATGTCCGGAACGGCAGCGGAGAACACGGCGGCGGGAGACGACGACGGGACCGCGGTGTTCCTGGCGCAGCGGGAGCTGCTGTTCTCGATCGTCTACACCATGGTCGGCAGCGTCGCCGACACCGAGGACGTGCTCCAGGAGACCTGGCTGGCCTGGACGGCGCGGTACGGGGCCGTGGGCGCGGCGGAGATCGCGAATCCGCGCGCGTACTTGGTCCGGGTCGCGGTGAACCGGGCGCTGGCGCGGCAGGAGGCGATCCGGCGGCGGCGCGAGCTGTACGTCGGGCCGTGGCTGCCCGAGCCGCTGGACACCCCGGCGGAGCCGGACCCGGCGGTCCGGGCCGAGTCGGTGTCGCTGGCGATGCTGGTGGTGCTGGAGACGCTCACCCCGCTGGAGCGGGTGGTGTTCGTGCTGAACGAGGTGTTCGGCTACCCGCATACGGAGATCGCCGCGATCCTGGACCGCACCCCGGCCGCCGTACGGCAGTTGGCGCACCGGGCGCGGGAGCACGTGCAGGCCAGGCGGCCCCGCTACCGGGCCGACCCGGGGGTGCGGCAGCAGGTCACCGAGCGCTTCCTGGCCGCCGTGTTCGGCGGGGACATGGACGCGCTGCTGCGGCTGCTCGCGCCGGACGTGACGCTGTGGGCCGACGGCGGAGGCAAGGCCCCCGCCGCCGGACCGCGGCCGATCCACGGGCGCGCGCTGGTCGCCCGGCTGCTGGCCCGCCGGGCCGGACGCCGCCCCGAGGGGATGGACGTCCGGATCCGGCGGGTCAACGGCGACCCGTCGGCGCTGCTGTTCAGCGAGGACTCCCCGGTCGCCTGCATGGTGCTGGAGCTGACGCCGGACGGCGAACAGGTCTGCGGCATCTACACGGTGACCAACCCGGACAAGTTGGCGCACCTGGACCGCTGACCGGACCGAAGCCCGGTCAGCGGAGGCCCCGTCAGCCGAGGCCCCGTCAGCGGACGGAGGACTGGAGCGCGCCCGCGAGGACCGCGCTGCCGGTCATGTCGAGCGCCTGCTCGCTGGTCTGCCAGGAGCGGACGTCGTCGACGTACTCGCTGCCGTGACCGGTGAAGGCCTTGAAGGAGTCGTGCTCGCACTTCCGGGTGCCGTCCTGGAGGCCGCCCAGGCCGTCGCTGAAGATGTCGGTGCTGTTGGGTCCGTTCACGACCGCGCCGACGTCCAGCGGGCTGGTGCCGTCCAGGGAGCCGGACAGGTTGGGGATCTGCGAGCCGGTGCAGTCGGGGAAGGTGGTGCCGGCGCCGACCATGAAGCTGGTGCCCCAGGCGTTGCCGCCGAGCAGCCAGTCGCGCTGCTCCCCCGCGAACGCCTGGTAGCTGTGGTCGCCGCTGGCCTGGCGGTAGAGGGCCTCGGTGGAGATGAAGCCGAAGCTGTGCGAGTCCACGTCGAAGT
>FSVS01000183.1_pt1 | contig 12905 bp, 8 predicted proteins | sample 1637781 | NCBI WGS metagenome assembly FSVS01 (sample SAMEA3914814, study PRJEB12502) | metagenome | biome: forest; material: soil | place: USA | collected 2011-09-16 | depth 0.1 m | reverse complement strand
GACCAGGCCGCCCTGCGCGGCCGACTGCTGGCCGGCCTGGCGCCGCTGCACCAGGCGGCGCCCGCCATGGCGGCCCGCCGCCGGGGCGTCCTGGTCTACCTCGCCGGCGACGGAGCCGGCCAGGAGCAGGACCGCCTCACCCGCACCGCGGTGGAGACCTCGGTCGAGCTGCTGGGACGGGCGCTGCCCGCCGGAGTGCACACCCGCTACCTGGAGGGCGGCCCGTCCGACTGCGTCCGGCTCATCGAAGAGCTGGCCGGCAGCGGTTCGGCCGCCTGATCATCCGCCGGGAGGCAGCCATGCGCGTGCTGTTCACCACGACCAACTGGAAGGGCGTCTACTACTGCCTGATCCCGCTCGGTTGGGCGCTCCAGGCCGCCGGACACGAGGTCCGGGTGCTGTGCGCGGCCGAGCAGGCGGAGCCGGTCAGCCGGGCCGGACTCACCCCGGTGCCGCTGCTCGCGGACTTCGACATGATGAGCGTGGAACGCATGTCGCTGTTCGCGCAGGCCATGCGCACGCCGGACGGTCCCCGTCCGGCCGCGCACCCGGTCACCGGCGTCCCGGTGGCCGAACTGGCCGACTACGACCCGGACGCCGACGAGGCCGCCTTCCGGCACGGCTACCACGAGGTGCTGGGCCGCAACTGCGACCAGGCGGTCGGGTTCGTCCGCCGCTGGCGGCCCGACCTGGTGGTCCACGACCTGATGTCGATGGAGGGCGTGGTCGCCGCCCGGTTCAGCGGGGTGCCCGCGGTCTACCATTCGCCGGGCATGTTCGGCCCGCTGGAGACCGGGCTGCACGACCCGACCGACGCCATGTCCCGGCACGGACTCCCCGGCTGGGACCGGTCCCACCTCGACTACTTCATCGATCCGACCCCGGCGGCCGTGGCCCCCGAGGCAGGCGCGGCACTGCGCCTGACGACCCGTTACCTCCCCTACAACGGGCCGGGCTCGGTCCCGGCCTGGCTGCTGGAACCGCCGGCCCGGCCCCGGGTCGTGCTGATCTGGGGGAACTCCGCCTCCGGCATCTTCGGCCCGGCCCTGCCGGCGCTGCGGCACGCGGTCGAGGCGGTCACCGACCTCGGCGCGGAGCTGCTGCTCACCGCCGCTCCGGAGCAGGTCCGAGCGCTCGGACAGCTGCCCGACTCGGTGCGGGTGCTCACCGACTTCCCGCTGCGACTGCTGCTGGACAACGCCGAGGCGGTGATCCACCAGGGCAGCGTCAACCCGATGATGACCGCGGCGGGACTGCCGCAACTGGCACTCGCCCTGACCGACGACCAGCTGGTGATGGGTCAGCGGTTCGCCGCCGGCGGCTCCGGGCTGTTCCTGCCCGGCCTCGACGCGACCGGGGCCGAGGTGCGCACGGCGGTCGCCACGCTCATCGGCGACCCCCGGCTGCGCGAGGCCGCCGCGGCGGTCGGAGCCGAGGCCGCCCGCCGCCCGCCGGTGAGCGCCCTGGTCCCGGCCCTGGAACAGCTGGCCCGTACCGGTCTGCTCACGGCCGCCGACCTGGCGCCCGTCCTCCCCGACGCCCCCGCTCCCCACGACAAAGCCCACGACACAGCAAGGACGAATCCGCGATGACCACAGACACCGCCACCACCGGCCGGACCTCCCTGCCGGAGCTGCACGCCTGGCTGCTGCGCGAGCACGGCGAGACCGTCGACCCCGACCGGCTCCACTACGTGCGCGCGGAGGTCGAGCGCGTCGTCGCCGAGGGGGTGCCCGGACCGGTGGTGGAACTGGGCTGCTTCCGGGGCGCGATGACGGTGTGGATCAGGGCCGTGCTGGACAGCCTCGGCGACGACCGGCCGATCCACGTCTTCGACTCCTTCGAGGGGCTGCCCGAGAGCACCGAGGAGGACGAGATCGTGATGCCCTCCGCCGCCATGTCCGCCTCGCAGCAGGAGTTCCTGGCCACCTGGGCGGTCTGGCACGGGGAGCCCCCGGTGCTGCACCCCGGCTGGTTCGAGGACACCCTGCCCACCGGCCTCCCCGAGCCGATCGCCTTCGGCTACCTGGACGGCGACCTCTACAGCTCCACCCAGGTGTCGCTGACCGAGGTGGTCCCCCGGCTGGCGCCGGGCGGCTCGGTGCTGCTCGACGACTACGCGGACCCCGAGGTCAACCCCCGCACCGCCGTCAAGTTCCCCGGCGTCAAGCTGGCCGGGGACGAGTACTTCGGCACGCCGTCCCCGGTGGAGGTGCTCGTGGGCGAGGGCGACCTGGCCTACGGGCGCTACGTCCGCCCCCGGTCCTGAGCGGATGGACATCGTCGGACGGGGCTTCCTGGCCCAGAACCTGGCCCCGATCGCGGAGCGCCACCAGGGCGTCCTGGTCGCGGCCGCCGGGGTCTCCGCCCCCCGCAGCACCACACCGGAACCGTTCCTCCGCGAGATCGAGCTGATCGCCCGGCTGACCGACCGCTGCGAGCGCACGGGGGAGAAGCTGGTCTTCTTCTCCACCGCCTCCACCGGCGTCTACTCCCGGCCCGGACACCCCGGCACCGAGGAGGAGCCGGTCGTCCCGGCGACGCCGTACGGGCGGCACAAGTACGCCCTGGAGCAGGCCCTGCACGCCTCGGACGCGGACTACCTGATCCTCCGTCTGGGCCATGTGGTCGGGCCCGGCCAGCCGGACCACCAGCTGGTCCCGGCGCTCACCGCCCAGGTCCGGTCGGGCACGGTCCGACTGGTCCCCCAGGCACGGCGCGACCTGATCGACGTGACCGACGTGATCACCGCGGTGGACGGGCTGCTGGCGGCCGGCGTCGCCCGCACCACCGTCAACGTGGCGACCGGCTGGGCGGTGCCGGTCGAGCGCATCGTCGAGCACATCCAGCACCGGCTGGGGCTCCCCGCGGAGTGGAGCTACCAGTCGCCGGCCCCGACCCAGGCGATCAGCACCGCGAAACTGCGCCGGCTGGTCCCCTGCGTCGAGGCGATGGGCTTCGGCCCCGACTACTTCCGGGGCGTGCTCGACAAGTACCTGCCCGTCGGCCAGCCGGCCTACGGACACGCTGAACGAGGAGAGTGACATGACGGATGTGATCGTGGTCGGAGGCGGCCCGGTCGGGCTGATGCTCGCCTGCGAGCTCCGGCTCGGCTCCTCCGAGCCGCCGAGTGTCCTGGTGCTGGAGAAGGAGCCCGAGCCGAGCCCGCACTCCCGGGCCTTCCGGCTCCAGCCCAGAACCCTGGAACTGCTGGACCAGCGCGGCCTGCTGGACCGCTTCCGGGCGGGCAGCAAGGAGTGGCCGAAGGCCCACTTCGCCGGCATCCAGCCGCTGCTGCGGCTCGACCGGCTGGACAGCGACCAGGCGTACTCGCTGCTCATCCCCCAGGTGCGCACCGAGCGCCTGCTGCGCGAACGGGCCCTGGAGCTGGGCGTGGAGCTGCGCAGCGGCCACCGGGTCACCGCCCTGAGCCAGGACCCTGACGGTGTGTCGGTCGAGGTCAGCGGCCCGGACGGGGACTACCGCGCCGCGGCCCGCTACCTGGTCGGCTGCGACGGCGGCCGCAGCGCCGTGCGCCGACTGGCCGGGATCGGCTTCCCCGGCACCGGCGGATCGGTCACCGCGCTGCTCGGCGACGTGGTCCTGGACGACCCGTCCCAGCTGCCGGCCGGCGTCCCCGGCACCAGCCGCACCGCCGACGGGCTGCTGATGGCGGTGGCCCTGGAGGAGGGGGTGACCCGGGTGCTCACCACCGAGTTCACCGGCCCCGGCACCCGCTCCGACGCCCCGGTCACCCTGGAGGAGCTGCGCGACAGCATCCGCCGGGTGCTCGGCCGGGACGTGGAGATCCGCGACCCGCGCTGGCTGTCCCGGTTCAGCGACGCCACCCGGCTCGCCGAGCGGTACCGGCTGGGCCGGGTGCTGCTGGCCGGGGACGCCGCCCACGTCCACTTCCCGATCGGTGCGCAGGGGCTCAACCTGGGCCTCCAGGAGGCGGTCAACCTCGGTTGGAAGCTCGCCGCGGAGCTGCGCGGCCAGGCAGCCGAGGGCCTGCTGGACAGCTACGGCGAGGAGCGCCGCCCGGTGGCGCAGCGGGTGCTGCTGGAGACCCGCGCCCAGCTCGCGCTGATGAACCCGGACGAGCGCACCGACCCGCTGCGCGAGCTGTTCGGCGAGCTGCTGGCCCTGGACGCGGTCAACCTGCACCTGTCGGCCCTCGTCTCCGGCACCGGCGCGCGCTACGGCGGCGACCAGGACCGGCCCTGGGTCGGCGCGCCCGCGCCGCGCCTGGAGCTGAAGACCGACGACGGCGTGGTCCGCGCCGCCGACCTGCTGCACGACGCCCGCGGCCTGCTGCTGGTCCTGGACGGTGCGGACCAGGCGGAGCCGACGATCCGTCAGGCGGCCCCCTGGGCCGACCGGGTGGACACCGTCGCCGGGTACGGCCCGGAGAACCTGGGCCTGTCCGCGCTGCTGCTGCGGCCGGACGGTCACGTGGCCTGGGCGCAGCCCCAGGGCGCGCCGCCGGTCGGTCTGGCCGAAGCGCTGGCGACCTGGTTCGGCGACCGCCCCGCGGCCACCCGGAGCACGCCGTGAGGGCGCTGGTCCTGGCCGGCGGGACGGGCACCCGGCTGCGCCCGTTCACCCACTCCATGCCGAAGCAGCTCGTCCCGGTCGCCAACAAGCCGGTGCTGGTCCACGTCCTGGAGAACATCAGGGACCTGGGCATCACCGAGGTCGGCATGGTCGTCGGCGACCGCGAGGACCAGCTGCGGGCCGTCATCGGCGACGGCTCGCAGCTCGGCCTGGACATCGTCTACCTGCGCCAGGACCACCCGCGCGGGCTGGCCCACGGCGTGCTGATCGCCCGTGACTTCCTCGGCGACGAGGACTTCCTGATGTATCTCGGCGACAACATGCTCGTCGGCGGTCTGCACGAGGCCGCCGCGGCGTTCCACGACAGCGGCGCCGCCGCCTCCGTGGTGGTGGTCAAGGTCGACGACCCCCGGCAGTTCGGCGTCGCCGAGATCGACCCGGACGGCAGGGTGACCGCGGTGGTGGAGAAGCCGCAGCACCCGGTCAGCAATCTGGCGTTGACCGGTGCCTACTTCTTCAGCGCGGCGATCCACGAGGCGGTCCGGGAGATCACGCCCAGCCGGCGCGGCGAGCTGGAGATCACCGACGCCATCCAGTACCTGGTCGAGCGGGGCCGCCTGGTCACCGCCGAGCGCTACAACGGCTACTGGAAGGACACCGGGAACGCCGACGACCTGCTGGAGTGCAACCGGCTGCTGCTGGACGCGCAGTCGGCGCTGACCCTCGGCGAGGTCGACGCGGACAGCTGCCTCACCGGCCGGGTGGTGGTCGAAGCCGGCGCCCGGGTGATCGGGTCGCGGCTGATCGGCCCGGTGACGGTCGGGGCCGGCACCGTGATCAGCCACAGCACGGTCGGCCCCTACACCTCGGTCGGCCGGGACTGCACCCTCGTCGCGGCGGGCATCGCCGGCTCCATCGTCTTCGACGGGGCCTCCGTCACCGGTGTCACCGACATCGACGGATCCCTCATCGGGCGGGGCGCGGACATCCGCTCCGGCGGCGCCGAGCCGAGCCACCGCCTCCTGGTCGGCGACCACACGCGGATCGTGATGGTCGCGTCGAACACCCCGACAATGAGAGGAAACCCCATGCCGGCATCCGAGTTCACCCTGGACGACCTGCTCCGGATCATGCGCGCCTGCGCCGGTCAGGACGAGTCCGTCCAGCTGAACGGCGACATCACCGAACTGTCCTTCGCCGAGATCGGCTACGACTCGCTGGCCCTGCTGGAGACGGCGACCTGGATCGAGCGCGACTACGGCCTGAGCCTGCCGGAGGAGGACATCCAGCGGGCCGACACCCCGGGCATGCTGATGAACCTGGTCAACGGCCTTCTGCTGACTGCGGCCTGAGCAGACGTCAGAACGGCCCGCCCCGGCACCGTATCGGTGCCGGGGCGGACCGTTCTGACGCTCCGTCCATTCCTAGCTCAGCGCGAACAGCAGCGGCTGCTCCTGCACGTCGCCGACGAAGTCCAGCAGCATCCGGTTGACCAGCTCCGGCTTCTCCAGCGGCGCCGCGTGCGAGGTGGCCGGCAGCACCGCGAGCTGGCCCTGCGGCAGGCTCCGCATCATCGCCGCGCTGTGCTCGACCAGGACGCCGTCGTGGTCACCCTGCATCACCAGCACCGGAACGGTGATCGCGGAGAGCTCGTCGAGCTCCAGCATCGGTCCCTCCTCCCACATCCGCAGCCACTTCTCCAGCACCACGTCGAAGTGCTCGGGGCCGTCCGGGGACAGCACGGCGTGGATGGTGAAGAACATCTGCCGCAGTGCCTCCCGGCTCTCCTCGTTCCCGCTGACCAGCGCCAGCCCCGCCTCGCTGCCCCCGTCGTTGTTCGCGTGGGCCCCGATGACGGCGAGCTTCGACACCAGGTCGGGGCGGCGCAGCGCCAGGTGCAGGCCGACCGCGCCGCCGTCGCTCCAACCCACCACCCGGGCCTGGGAGATGCCCATCTTGTCCATGAAGCCGGCGGTCTCGTCCGCCATCCCCGCGTAGCTGACCGGGCCCGGCCGGTCGGCGGTCCGGCCGTGGCCGCTGCGCTCGGGCGCGTAGACCCGGTAGTGCTCGGCCAGCGCGGGCAGCTGCTGCGACCAGGCGTCGGTGGTCATCCCGCCGCCGTGGAGCAGCAGCAGCGGTTCGCCCTCCCCCGCGACCTCGTAGTAGGTCTGCGTCCCAGCGACCTCGACGTACTCGCCCATGCCTCTTCCCTTCTCACGTACTTGCTCGTGGACATGCGGGTGCCGGCGTCCCGGGCGGGCCAGGACGCCGGCACCTGGTCTGCGGACCGCGGCTCAGTCGGCGAGCAGCGCGAGCTGCTCGTCGGACAGGCGCAGCAGTTCCGCGGTGTCGATCTTCCCGTTGACGGTGACCGGGAACTCGTCCAGCACCGCCCAGCAGGTCGGCACGGCGTAGCCGGGCAACTCCTCGGCGGCGAACCGGCGCAGCTCCGCCACCAGCCCCTCGGTCCGGTCGGCGATCACGGCCGCAATGATACGACGCGAGTCCGGACCGTCACCCACCGTGGCCACCGTCGTCGCCCGGACCGCCGGGTGCCGGGCCAGCCTGGCCCGGACGCTGTCCAGTTCGATCCGGTAGCCGCGCACCTTGACCTGGTGGTCCCGGCGGCCCAGGAACCGCAGCCGGCCCTGGCCGTCCCAGCGCGCCAGGTCCCCGGTGCGGTAGAGCCGCTCGCCGTCCAGCGGCGAGACCCGTCCGAACGCCCGTGCGGTCTGCTGCTCGTCCCCGGCGTAGTCGAGGGCCTGTCCCGCGCCCGAGAGGTGCAACTCGCCGACCGCGCCCGGCGACACCAGCCCGCCGTCCTCGTCCAGCACCAGCAGTCCGGTGCCCGAGATCGGCACACCGATCGGCAGGACCGACTCCACCTCGGCCGGGTGGTCGAGGTGGTGGATGCTACTGGCCAGGGTGTTCTCGGACGGGCCGTAGGCGTTGCTGACCCGGAAGCCGGGATGCCGCGCCAGCAGCACCCGCACCTCCTCCGGTGGCAGGACGTCGCCGCCGACCACCACATGGCGGACCCCGGCGAAGGCGTCCGGACGGTGCTCGGCGAGCAGCCGGAACAGGCCGGTGGCCATGACCGCGGCGCTGACCCGGTTCTCCTGGAAGAACCCGGCCAGCCCGCCCGCGTCCAGCGGCCGCTCCGGGTGCACCACCATCGCGGCGCCCGAGGTCAGCGGCAGGAACAGCTCCAGCGTCGACACGTCGAAGGACAGCGGCGCCAGGCGGAGGTAGCGGTCCTCGGGGCGCAGCGACCAGCCCACCCGGTCCAGGACCAGGCGCACCATGCCGCGGTGCGGCACCCGGACCGCCTTGGGCGTCCCGGTGGAGCCGGAGGTGAAGCACAGCGAGGCGGTGCGCTCGGGGTCGGCCGGGGCCGGCCGCTGGGCCCGTTCCGCCGCCTGTGCCTGATCCCGCGTCAGGTCGACCGGGTCCACCCGGACGCAGCCCGCGGGGGCCGCCTCGGCCAGGGCGAGCGCGCGGGCGTCGTCGCCGACGACCGCGCGCGGCGCCACCACCCGCAGCATCGCGGCGGTGGTCTCCGGCGGGTAGCCGGGGTTCAGGCCGACGTAGGCCGCGCCGCTGCGGAGGGCGGCCAGCACGGCCACCACCTCGGCAGCCGACCTGGGCACGCCGACCACCACCCGGTCGCCCTCGCGGACCCCCGCCTCGGTCAGCCGCGCGGCCTGGGCCGTCGCGGCGTCGATGAGCTGACGGTAGGTCAGGGTGATGCCGGTGGCCGGGTCGCTGACCGCCTCGCGCTCGGCGTGCGCCGCCGCGACCTGCTCCAGCAGCTGCCACAGGCCCTGCCGGTGCTCGACCTCCGGTCCCCGGCCCCAGTCGCGGAGCCGCGCGCGCTGACGCTCGGTCACCCCGCGCACGGAGCCCGGAGAGCGGTCCGCGTCCTCGGCCAACTCGGCCAGCACGCACCGGAAGGAGTCCGCCAGGTCGGCGGCCTCGTACGGGGCGACCACGGAGGTGGCGTACTCCAGCGCCATCTTCGGCCGCTCGGACCAGTCCACCGCGTACAGGGTCGCGTCGGCGGTGGTGCCCCGGCAGTGGCCCTCGTGCAGCAGCAGGTCGAGCCCGCCCGCACGCAACCGGTCCGGCACCAGGTCGTAGTGGTTGGAGAAGAGCGCCTGGGTCAGCGGGATCCGGCTGTTGTCGGGCTTGCCCCCGAGCGCGTGCACGAAGTCCTCGAACGGGACGTCCGCGGCCGACACCGCGTCGGCCAGCTCCGCGGCGGTGGCCCGCAGGTACTCCCGTACCGTGGCGGACTCGTCGAAGCGGAACGCCAGCGGCATCAGCACCGCGCAGTTGGCGACGCTGGCCATCACCTCGGCGCCGCCGCGCTGCGCGGACGGGGTGCCGAGGATCAGCTCGCGCATCCCGGAACGCCGGGACAGCGTCAGCGCCCAGGCCGCGATCAGCACCACGGTCCTGGTCACCTCCGCCCGGGCGGCCAGCGCCTCGCAGGCCTCGCGCTCCTGCTCGGTGAGCGCGAAGCGGACCTGCTCGCCCCGGAAGTCGAAGACGTCCGGACGGGTCAGGTCGCCCGGCAGCTCCAGCACCGACGGCAGGTCCGCGAGCCGGGCCGTCCGCTGCTCCAGCCGCTCGGCCAGCCGCGCGGCGTCCTCCCGGCCGGGAACGCGGGCGAGCACGGCGTCCGTCGACACGGCCTCGACCGGGGTGTCGTCGCCTGCGAGCGCGCGCTCGTACTCGGCGGCCAGGTCGCGCCACAGCACGCCGATCCCCCAGCCGTCCATCAGCACCGCGTGCGCCACCAGCGACAGCAGGTGCAGCTCCGGTCCGATCTCGGTGAGCACGAACAGGTACGGGGGCTTCTGGAAGGGGTCGAGCAGTTGCGTGGTGACCCCGCCCAGCGAGCGGTTGATCTGCTCGACCGCCTCGCCGCCCGACATCGGCGGCAGGGTCTGCCGCAGCAGCGCCGGCCGCCAGCGGCGAAGCACCCGCCGCTGGTACTCGCCGGGCGACGCCGCGGCGAAGACGGTCCGCAGCAGGTCGTGCCGTTCCGGCAGCCGGTCCAGGGCGCGCCGCAGTGCCGCCGTATCCAGCGGGCCGCGGATCTCCGCCGTGTCGAGGACGTGCTGCGAGGACCCGCCCACGAACTGCTCGGTGAGCAGCGCCATCCCCTGGGTCGGCAGCACCGGCCGGATCTCGTCCGCGGCGGAGTCGGCCTCCGTCGCCACCTGGGGCGGCTGAGTGACCGTCACCGGACGAGCCGCCGCCAGCACCACCGTCAGCGGCTCCCCGCCCAGCAGCGCCGACAGGTCCAGGTCCAGGCCCGCCGCCGACTCCGCCTGCGCCACCAGGGAGATGGCCCGCATCGAGTCGCCGCCCAGGGCCACGAAGGAGTGGCGCGCGGCGGCCGCGGCCCAGTCCGGGTCGTCGGGCCGGCCCAGCACCGAGCGGGCCAGCTCCGCCAGCGGGTCAGCCGAGGTCATCGCGGGTCACCGTGCGCTCCAGCACCAGCAGGGTGCCGTCCTCGGCCCGGACCAGGACGTCCTGGCAGACGGTGCTGCGGTGGATCTTCGCCTCGCCGCCCAGCGGGATCTGCAGGACCAGCGCGTAGGAGCGGGCGGTCACGGTGCCGTCCGGCTGCTCGTCCACCGTCACCATGCCGAGCCAGTGCCGGTGCACCAGGCCCGCCTGCTCCAGGGCCTGCCCGGCCCGCAGCGCGCCGGCCGCGATGGCCTCGCGGCCGCGGGAGGGCTCGGGCAGTCCGTTGGCCTGGAAGACGCCGTCCTCGGTGAAGGTGTCGGCCCACTCGACGGCGGCGCGGCGGTCGAGGAGCTGCATCTGCGCCGCGTAGAAGCGGGTGACTTCGGTGTGGAGCTCGTTGCCCAGCGTCTGCTGGGTCAGGGTCGGCGACATCGGCTCGGCCCGTCCTCTCGGTGTGGTCGGTCCCCGCGCTCACCGCGGATGACGGAGCCGCGGACCTCTCGCCCCGCCCGGCTCCTCGACCACCACTCTGCTGCCCCCCGGTCGCGCCCCGATCGAGCACAGCCGGAGCGGCCCAGTTGCAGCCCCCAGGGGCGCGAGGAACCGCGCGACCAGCCACCCACAGCCCGCACCCAGAGGCCGAAGCGCCTCAGTCGCCCACCGAGCACCGCAGCAGCGCCGCCAGCTCCGCCCCCGCACCGGCCGCCACGGCGTCGGCCGCGCCGCCACGCAGGGAGGCGTCAGCCTCCTCCCCGGCGAGCAGCCGGCACCGGGCGCGGACGCGGACGGCGTCGGGGTCGGTGCTGTCCAGCGGGCCGGCCAGGGCCTCGGCCGCGCCGATCCAGCGGAGCCCGGTACCGCCCCGGTCCGCGGACTGCGCCAGGTCCGCCGCCAGCAGCAGCGTCCTCGCCGCCACCGCCCGGTCGCCCAGCGCGGCGGCGTGCCCCACCGCCTCGGCGTGGTGGTCGCGGGCCCGGCCCGACCATCCGCTGACCACGTCCAGGTGCCCTCTCGCGCACAGGGTGAGCGCCAACTGCCCGATGTCCGTGCGCCGGGCGCTCCGCTGCTCGGCCAGGGCCTCGTCCAACGCGCCGGACGCCGTGGCCAGGTCACCCTGGCAGCGGGCGATCTGCGCGAGGCGACGGCGCAGCGCCGGGAGCCCGGTGCTGACGAGCTGACGACGGGCCAGCCGCAGGCCGTCCTCCACCTCGGCGCGGGCCGCCGCGAAGTCGCCGCGCCGGGCCAGCTCCCCGGCCAGCCGCTCGGAGAGCAGCAACTCGTCCGCCGTGGCCCCGAGTTCTACGGCCAGACGGCGGGCCTCCAGCAGCAGGGCGGTCCGCTCCCCGTCCCCGCCGCCGCTGCGGGCGAGCTCGGCGAGGGCCTCCAGCGCCTGGATCTGACCCCAGCGTTCGCCGATCGACCGTGACTCGCGCAGGGCGCTGCGGTAGTGCCGCCCGGCCGCCTCCGCGTCGCCCTGCCCTGCCCGCAGATGGCCGGAGTTCAGCTGGCCGCAGGCCCGCCCCCAGGCGCTGGGGTGCCTGCTCAGCTCCTGAAGGACCCTCAGCGCGCCGTCGACGTCCTGGTCGAACACGCTCAACATGGCCCGCATCATCGCGAGTTCGGGCCGTTCCGGCCGCCCGTCCGCACCGGCGTCGGCGCTCTCCGCCAGCCAGCGGCGCAGCCCCTCGGCCACCGGGACGCCCGCCGTCCCCGGCGCGGCCGGGGCCAGCCCGGACAGCACCACCACCAGGGCCCGGGTCCCGGCCGGTGCCTCGCCGGGGACGGCGAGCGCCCGGTCGGCCCAGTCCGCCGCCTGGTACTGCTGGCCGCGCAGGAACCAGTACCAGGAGAGCGCCGACACCAGCCTCAGCGCCAGGTCGGCCCGGCCCGCCCCGACCGACCAGCGCAGCGCTGACTGGAGGTTGTCGTCCTCGGCGGCCAGCCGGGCCAGGCAGGCCACCTGCGCCGCCTCCAGCAGCCGGGGTTCGGCGTCCTCGGCCAGGTCGGCGAAGAACTCCGCGTGCCGCTGCCGCAGCGGCTCGGTCTCCCCGGCCTCGGCGAGCCGGTCCGCCAGGTACTCCCGCACCGCGTTGAGCGTGCCGTAGCGCACCGTGCCGTCGCTCCGGTCCGCCCGCAGCAGTGACTTGTCCAGCAGCGCGCTGACCAGGTCGAGCACGGACTCGCGGGACGGGCCGCCGCTCCCGGCGCACACCTGTTCCAGGGCTTCCAGCGTCGCCCCGCCGGAGAAGACGGCGAGGCGCCGGGCCAGCACCCGTTCGTCCTCCTGGAGCAGGGTCCAGCTCCAGTCGACCACGGCCTCCAGCGTGTGGTGCCGTTCCGGCCGGTCCCTGCGGTCGTTGACCAGGACCCGGAGCCGCTCCTCCAGCCGGTCGGCGAGCTGCTCCGGCGAGAGCGCCCGCAGCCGCGAGGCGGCCAGTTCCAGGGCGAGCGGCAGCCCGTCCAGCAGTCGGCAGATCCGGGCCGCGTGCTCCGCCTCCCCCGGCTCCAGCCGGAAGTCGGGGCGTACCGCGACCGCCCGTTCCACCAGCAGCGCCACCGCCGGGCTGCGGCCGACCTCCTCGGCCGACGCGCCGTTCGCCGGGACGGCCAGGGGTTCGAGCGGCAGCACCCGCTCGGCCGCGACGGCCAGCGGCTCACGGGTCGTCACCAGCACCCGGCAGCCGGGGCAGGCCGACAGCAGCCGGTCGACCAGCGGGGCCACCGCGTCGACCAGGTGCTCGCAGTTGTCCAGCAGCAGCAGCAGCGAGCGGTCGCCGACCGCGTCCAGGAGCTGCTCGACGGCGGTCCCGCTGGGCGGCGGACCGCCGTCGAGCAGCCGCCCGGGGCCTTCGCTGCCGACCGCCGCG
>FSVS01000065.1_pt1 | contig 12982 bp, 11 predicted proteins | sample 1637781 | NCBI WGS metagenome assembly FSVS01 (sample SAMEA3914814, study PRJEB12502) | metagenome | biome: forest; material: soil | place: USA | collected 2011-09-16 | depth 0.1 m | reverse complement strand
TGCGGCGGGTCCGCGATGTCCGCGGCTGACCCGGCGACCGTCACGGCCGCGGCGCGGCGCGGCGCCGACGCGCTCGGCGTCGACTTCCCGCTGGTCCAGGCGGGCATGGGCGGCGTGGCCGGGCCCGCGCTGGCGGCCGCGGTCAGCGACAGCGGCGCGCTCGGCACGGTCGCCCTGTACAAGAGCTCCGGGGACCAGGCCGCCGCGCTGGTCGCCGACACCGCCTCCCGCACCGGCGCGACCTTCGGGGTCAATGTCATCCCGGAGGTCGCCGGGCGGCTGCTGCCCGAGCAGGTCCGCGCGCTGCTCGACCGGACGGACCGTCAGCTGGTGCTCAACAGCTACGGACTGCCGCCTCGTGACCTGGCGGCGCAGGTCCTCGCGGCCGGGCACCGGCTGCTGGTGCAGGTGGGCACCCCGGCCGACGCCGCCACCGCCGCGGAGCTCGGCGCCCACGCCGTGGTGCTCCAGGGCGTGGAGGCCGGTGGCCACCACCTCGGCGGGCTGGGCCTGCGCGAGCTGCTCGCCGGGTACGACCTGGAGCCGCCGGTGTTCGTGGCCGGAGCCGTGGCCACCGGCACGGACCTGTTCGACGCGGTGGCCGACGGAGCGTCAGGCGCCCTGTGCGGCACCGCCTTCGTGGCCACGGTCGAGTCCGCCGCGCACCCGGCCTACAAGGACGCACTGGTGCGGGCGGGCGGCGCCGACACGGTCGTGACCGACCGTTACGGGATCGGCTGGCCGGGGCGACGGCACCGCGTGCTGCGCGGACCCGTCACCGCGTCACCGGAGCCGCTGCCGGCCAATCTGATCGCCTGGACCACGGTGATGGGCGTACGGCGGCCGGTGCCGCGGGGCTCCGCCGCCGCGCCCACGGTCGAGGCGGAGGGGCTGGTCGAGCAGATGGCCCAGTACGCGGGCCTGGCCTGCGGCGCCGTACGCGCCGTGGAACCGGCGGCAGCCGTGGTCGCCCGGATCCGCGCCGAGTTCGCCGCCGCCGTGGCAGCGGCGGCCGACCCGGTCGCAGCGACCGCCGCGCGGTGACGGAGTCCTCGCTGCGGGCCGTGCTCGACCGGCTCGCCGACCTCGGCCCCGACACCCCGGCCCGCCCGCGGGTCGGCATCGACCTGGTCCACATCCCGCGCGCGGAGCGGCTCGCCGAGCAGCACGGCCCACGCTGGCTGGCGGACCACTTCACCGAGCGGGAGCGCGCCGAACTCGCCGCCGTCCGCGGCGGCGGGGCGGCCACGCTGGCCGGGCGACTGGCCGCGAAGGAGGCGTTCATCAAGCTGCTGACCCCGGTCGGGCGGCTGGTCCTGACCCGGGACGTCGAGGTGCTCCGCTCCCCCGGCGGAGCGCCGGTGGTCCACCCGCACCGCAGCGCGCTGCGCGAAGTGCGCGCCGCGGGCCTCGACCACTGGTCCCTGAGCATCACCCACGAAGGGGAGTGGGCCGCGGCCATCGCCTTCGGCAGCGGCACCGTCCCATCACCCCGCGGCCTTTCGCACCCGCCATCCCCGAAGGAGACGTCATGAAGCAGATCGCCGAGTGGATCCAGACCAAGAACCCCGGGCTCGACCGCGAGCCCGGCCCGCAGGAGGACCTGATCGAGGGTCGGCTGATCGACTCCCTGGACTTCCTGGAGTTCATCTACCTGCTGGAGAGCGTGTCCGGACGCGTCATCGACCTCGGGGAGGTCAGCGTCGACGACTTCCGCACGCTGGAACGGATCGAGCAGCGCTTCCTCGCCCCCGACGCCGGGGCGGCGGCGTCGTGACGGTGCTGCGCTTCGGCAGCTGCGACGCCGAACGGCAGTGGCGTCCACCGGGGTTGGCGCAGCTGCCGACCGTCAGGGACACCCACGCCGAACGGCTGATCCGGGGCATGGACGAGCTCCAGGCCGTCCTCTGCGGGCCCGACGACCTCCTGCTGACCCACCGTCGGACGCCCGTGGCCTTCGGCGAGGTCATGCGCGCCGCCGGATTCGGGAGCAGGCACCTCGCCGTGCCGGGCGATCCGGAGCACACCGTCGAGGAGCGGCTGGCCGCCGGCGGCCTGCCCGGCCTCACCCTCCCCGCGGGCGCGCGGGCGGAGCCCTACGCGGTGCTCCCCGGCACCCACGCGGCCGTGAAGGGGCTGGGGCTCGCCCCGGAGCTGCCGGACCTGGACGCGGTCCGGCTGGTCAACTCCAAGACCTGGTCGACCCGGCTCGGCCTGCCGGGTTCCGGACGCGTCGTCACCTCGCTCGCGGAACTGCGCGAGGCCGCCGCCTCGCCCTGCGTGGCCAAGGACCCGTACGGCGTCTCCGGGCAGGGCAACATCGTGCTCGACTCGCCGTTCCGACTCGCCATGGTCGAACGCCACTTGGCCAGGCAGCCGGACGACCGGATCGAGCTGGTGGTGCAACCGCTGTTCGAGCGGGCGGACGACTTCGCCGCGCACCTGACCGTCGGCCCAGCCGGCGACGTGACCTGGCACGGCGTCCGGCAGATCCACAACGAGGGCCACTCCTACCGCGGTTCCTCGTCCCCGTCCCCGGAGTTGCTGCGCGACCTGGACGGTCGGGGCTACCGGGAGACCGTCACCGCGGTCGCCGAGGCCGCCGCGGCCGAGGGCTACACCGGTCCGCTCTCCGTGGACTCGATGACGACCCGGCAGGGCGAGCTGATCCCGGTCCTGGAGGTGAACGCCAGGCTCTCCCCCGGCTTCATCGCGCAGCGGCTGACCGCGCGACGGCCGGGCGTACTGCTGCGCCTGGCGTTCGTCCGGATCGGTGCCGAGGACGCGTACGAGCGCCTGGTCCACGCGCTGGCCGACGCGGGGCTGCTGGCGGCCGGGGGCCGCGGCGGCGTCCTGCCGCTGGCGGCCGGCACCCTGGCGCCGCCGCGCGGCTGGCTGTTCTACGCGGTCGTCGGCGACGACGGCGCCGCCGCGGGCGCCGAACCCGAACTCGGCGGGATCCTGGAACAGCTCGCCTGAGCACCCGCACCCACCGCACCGCACCGCACCGAGGAAGAGGGACAGATGGCTGGAACGACCTACGACCGGCAGGCCGCTGCGGACTACCAGGCAGCCCGGGAGATTCCCCGGGAGGGGCTCGACGCCTGGCGTCAGGCGATCGACGAGCAGGCGGGACTGGCGCCCGGGATGACCGTGCTGGACGTCGGCGCCGGGACCGGGGCCTTCGCCGCCGCGTTCCACGACTGGTTCGGGGTGCGGGTGCTCGCGGTCGAACCGGCCGAGGCGATGCGGGCCCTGATCCCGGTCTCGGCGGACATCGAGGCGCTCGACGGACGGGCCGAGGCGCTGCCCGTGCCGGACGGCGCGGCCGACGCGGCGTGGCTTGGTTCGGTGCTGCACCACCTGACCGATCTGGACGCGGCCGCCCGCGAACTGCGGCGCGCGCTGAAGCCGGGGGCCCCGGTGCTGATCCGCAACGCCTTCCCGGGCCGCTGCGAGCGCGACCTGCGGGTGCGGTTCTTCCCGGAGACCGCGCGCCTGGTCGACGCCTATCCGACCGTCGACCGGGTGCGCGCGGCCTTCGCCGGGGCGGGCTTCGACTTCGCCGCGCTCCGCTCGGTCCCGCAGCAGAGCGCCCCCACCCTGGCGGCCTTCGCCGCGGGCATCCGCCGCGACGCCGACTCCAAGCTCCGTGCCCTCAGCGACGAGGACTTCGCCCGTGGGCTCGACGCGCTCCGCGCCGCGGCGGCGGCCGACCCGTCCGAACCGGCCACCAGCTGGATGGACCTCCTGGTCCTCAGGGCCCCGACGCCGTCCGTCCGGTGACCGCGGACGGCCCCTGATCCAGGCACGGATCAGGGGCCGCACGGTGATCAGGCGGCGTCGAGGCGGCCGAGTTCCTCGAAGGACAGGTTCAGGCCCGCCGCGGCGACCGAGTCGCGGATCGTCTCCGGGCGCGAGGAGCCCGGGATCGGGATCACCACCGGCGCCTTGGCCAGCATCCAGGCCAGGCAGACCTGCTGCGGGCTGACCCCGTGGTCGGCCGCCACCTCGGCGAACGCGGCGAAGCGCGAGCCCAGCTGCCCGGCCTGGGAGATGCCGCCGAGCGGGCTCCACGGGAGGAAGGCGATGCCGAGTTCCGCGCACAGCTCCAGCTCCGGTTCGCTGGAGCGGAACGCCGGGGAGAACTGGTTCTGCACGCTGACCAGCCGTCCGCCGAGGATCTCGTTCGCCAGCCGGATCTGCTCCGGGTTCGCGTTGGAGATGCCGGCGGCCCGGATCTTGCCCGCGTCGAGCAGGTCGCGGATCGCGCCGACGGACTCCGCGTAGGGGACCTCGGGGTCCGGGCGGTGGAACTGGTAGAGGCCGACGGCCTCCACCCCGAGCCGCTTGAGCGAGGCCTCGCAGGCCTGCTTCAGGTACTCCGGCGAGCCGTCGAGCGTCCATGAGCCGTCGCCCGGGCGCAGGTGGCCGCCCTTGGTCGCGATCAACACGTCCGAGGTGTCGCCGCCGTAGGAGGCCACGGCGCGGGCGATCAGGGACTCGTTGTGGCCGACCTCGTCCGCGTCGCGGTGGTAGGCGTCCGCGGTGTCGAACAGCGTGACGCCGGCCTCCAGCGCGGCATGGATCGTCGCGACCGAGCGCTGCTCGTCCGGGCGTCCCTCGATCGACATCGGCATGCCGCCGAGTCCGATCGTGCTGACCTTGACGTCACCGATGGTGCGAGTGTGCACGGGGGCTCCTCTTTGAAATGACCTGTGGTGCGTGGTTCAGCCTGCCCTCCCCCGATTAAGCTGTCCAACAGAAGTTACTGATCCCTTTGAGCGGCACAGGTGATGAATCGTGGAACTGCGGCAGCTGGAGTACTTCGTCGCCGTCGCCGAGGAGTGCCATTTCACCCGGGCGGCCAAGCGGCTCCAGGTCGCGCAGTCCGGCCTCTCCGCCTCGATCCGCTCGCTGGAGCGCGAGCTGGGGGCCGCGCTGTTCCTCCGCAGCACCCGGTCGGTGGAGCTGACCCCGGCCGGACGGGCGCTGCTGGTCGAGGCCCGGCGGGCGCTGTCCGCGACGGACGCGGCCAAGGACGCGGTCGCCGCCGTCCAGGGCCTGCTGCGCGGGAGGCTGTCCATCGGCTCGTTGCAGTGCCTGCACGCCGTGCACCTGCCGGCCGTGCTGGCACGGTTCGCCGCCGCCTACCCGGGCCTGGAGATACGGATGCGCCAGGGCGGGTCGAACGAGCTGACCGAGCAGGTGCGCGGCGGACGGCTGGACATCGCCTTCGTCTCCCGCCCGGCCCGGTGCCCCGACGGCCTGGTGGTGGCGCGGCTCGCCGACGAGCCGCTGGTCCTCGCCTGCGGCCCGGAGCACCCCTTCGCGACCAGGGACCGGGTGGGGGCGGCCGAGCTGGACGGGGAGCGGTTCATCGACTTCCCGCCCGACTGGGGCACCCGCGACCTGGCCGACCAGGTGCTCGCCGGGGCGGGAGTCGAACGCCGGGTCGCGCTGGAGGTGAACGACGTGCACTCGCTGCTCGACCTGGTGACCTTCGGGCTCGGCGTCGCGCTCGTCCCGCAGTCCTTCGCGGCCAAGACCGACCGGGCGCGCTTCGTCCCCCTGCACGGCGCGGTGCCGTCCTGGGAGACCGTCACCGTCACCGGCGACCCGGTCAGTCCGGCCGCGGCCGCGCTGCTGGACGAGGTCCGCCGAAGCAGGAGCGGCCACGGTCTGCGACAGCCGGTCGGCTGATCAGGCCGCGCTCATGAGGAACCCGCGCTCATCAGGAAGAAGAGCGCCCCCTCCGGGTCGCGCAGCCGGGCCACGTCACCGTAGGGCGTGGGGGCGGCGGGCGCGATCAGCGTGGCGCCCAGGAACTGGGCCCGCTCGGCGGCCCGGGCCGCGTCGTCGACCGAGAAGTAGACCCGCCACACCGGGCGCTCCGGCACCGCCGCGACGCTGGCTTCGGCCGTGCCGAGGGCCGCGATCCGGCGGCCCCCGACGCGCAGCACCACCCGCTCGTGCTCCCAGGACGCGTCCAGCAGGTGGTGGTCCTGGGACGCCCAGTCCAGGACCCCGCCGTAGAAGAGCGCGGCGGCGAACGCGTCGGTGGACAGTTCCATCCAGGCGGGAGCGCCGGGCATCCGGAGCGCCCGCATCGGGCTCGGCTTCCCCTGCCACAGGGCGAAGACCGCGTTGCCGGGGTCGACGGCGATGGCCACCCGGCCCCCGGCGAAGTCGACCGGGCCGATGCCCACCGTGCCCAGGTGCTCGCGGACCCGCTGCACCGCGCCCTCGATGTCCTCGACGCCGAAGAACACCGTCCAGGTCGGCGCGGAGCGCCACTCCTCGGGCAGGGAGCCCACCCCGGCCACCCGCACGCCCTCGACCAGGGCGTAGGCGTAGGGGCCCCAGCGGTCCTCCTCGGCGTACTCGAACTCCCAGCCGAGCAGGTCACCGTAGAAGCGGCACAGGGCGGCGGGGTCGTGGGCCAGCAGACTGACCCAGCTGGGGGCGCCGGGGACGCACGGCACCGCGGATTCGTCGGGCTCGCTCACCCGCATCACCTCTCCTACGACTCCTACGACGCCGATCCGGCCCGTTCCGTCCCGGCTTCTCCGATTCTCAAGGCAATCGGCCCGCGGCGCCGTCCGGCGGGCCGCGCCGGACGGCCGGATCGGCACCAGGATGGGCGGAGGAGGTTCCGGACGAAGGACAGGAGCAGGCCGTGCAGCAGAGGACCGCACCCGGACAGGTCCGTCCCGACCGGCCGGGACCGCGCTGCCTGGTCACCGGCGGCACCGGCTACATCGGCGGACGGCTGGTCCCGGTGCTGCTCGCGGCCGGAGCGGAGGTGCGCTGCCTGGTACGCGACCGGCGGCGGCTGCGCGACCAGCCCTGGCAGGCCGAGGTCGAGGCGGTCGAGGGGGACGTGACCCGGCCGGAGACCCTGCCCGGGGCGTTCGAGGGCGTCGACGTCGCCTACTACCTGGTGCACGCGCTGGGGACCGGCCGGGACTTCGAGCGCACCGACGCCAGGGCGGCGGAGCACTTCGGCCGCGCGGCGAGGGCCGCGGGCGTCCGGCGGATCGTGTACCTGGGCGGGCTGGTCCCGCCGGGCGTCCCGGCCGGGGAGCTGTCCGCGCACCTGCGCTCACGGGCGGAGGTCGGGCGGATCCTGCGGGCCTCGGGCGTCCCGACCGCGGAGCTGCGCGCGGCCGTGGTGATCGGCTCGGGGTCGGCCTCCTTCGAGATGCTGCGCTACCTCACCGAGCGGCTGCCGGTGATGGTGACACCCAGTTGGGTGAACACCCGGATCCAGCCCATCGCCGTACGCGACGTGCTGCGGTACCTCGCCGGGGCCGCCCGGCTGCCGTCGGACGTCAACCGGACCTTCGACATCGGCGGCCCCGATGTGCTGACCTACCGGGAGATGATGCTGCGGTACGCCGCGGTCGCCGGGCTGCCGCACCGGTTGGTCCTCCCGGTGCCGGTGCTGACCCCCGGCCTCTCCAGTCACTGGGTCGGCCTGGTCACCCCGGTTCCCAGCTCGATCGCCCGACCGCTGGTGGAGTCGCTGCGGCAGGAGGTGGTCTGCGCGGAGCACGACATCGCCGCCCACGTCCCCGACCCGCCGGGCGGCCTGCTCGGCTTCGAGGACGCTGCCGCGCTCGCCCTGCGGCGGATCAGGGAGGCCCAGGTGGAGACCCGTTGGTCCTCCGCCTCCCTGCCGGGCGCCCCCAGCGACTCGCTGCCGACCGACCCGTCCTGGGCCGGCGGCAGCCTCTACCAGGACGACCGCACACTGGACGCCGACGTCGACCCGGCCGCCCTGTGGCGGGTGGTCGAGGGCATCGGCGGCGAGCACGGCTGGTACTCCTTCCCGCTGGCCTGGGCCGTGCGGGGGTGGATGGACCGGCTGGCCGGGGGTGTGGGCCTGCGCCGGGGGCGGCGCGACCGCGACCGGCTGCGGGTCGGCGACTCGCTGGACTTCTGGCGGGTCGAGGAGATCCTCCCCGGGCGGCTGCTGCGGCTGCGCGCGGAGATGCGCCTGCCGGGGCTCGCCTGGCTGGAGCTCGGCGTCGAGGAGGACGGGCGCGGGGGCAGCCGCTACCGCCAGCGCGCCCTGTTCCATCCCCGCGGGCTGGCCGGCCACCTCTACTGGTGGTCGGTCTCACCGTTCCACGCGGTCGTCTTCGGCGGCATGGCCCGCAACATCACCCGGCAGGCGGGCGGCACGGGAGGCGGCAACCACGCGCGGGCCCCGCTACCGCCGCAGGAGTGAGGCCGCGTCAGCCGCCGGGAGCGGCGGCAGGGCCCCGGCCGTGGGAACGGTCGGGGCCCTGCCTTCTTCGTGGGGGTGTGTCAGATCTGACCGGGGGTCGGGTCAGCCGGTGAACGCGGCCAGACCGTCGGGGGTGCCCAGGCCGGTCGGACCGTCGTAGCCGGTCTCGGCGGTGCAGAGGTACGCCGGGGTGCAGGTGGTGGTCTTGCCGGTGGTCACGTCCCACAGCGAGCCGGTGTGGGCGTAGGCGTCGGCCGCCGGGATGGCCGCGCTGGGGGTGCCGGCGTCGGCGTAGACCGCGGCGATCAGCGGCGAGGCGACGCTCGTCCCGCCGTAGACCACCCAGCCGGAGGCGCCGTAGGTCTCGTAGACCGCCACGCCGGTGGCCGGGTCGGCGACCGCGGAGACGTCGGCGACGGTGCGCTTGGCGCAGCCGGTGTCCGTCTGCCAGGTCGGCTTGGCGTCGTCCTTGGAGCAGCCGGAGCCGGCGCCCTCGGTCTTGCTGGTGGACCAGACGCTCTCGGTCCAACCGCGGGCGTTGGAGGCGGTCTTGAGCGAGGTGCCGCCGACGGCGGTGACGTACTTGGACGCCGCCGGGTACTCCACGCCGTAGCCGGAGTCACCGGAGGAGACGGTGATGGCGACGCCCGGGTGGTTGAAGTACTTGGTGTCGTACGACGAGTCGGAGCTGGACTCGGAGCCGCCGTAGCTGTTGGAGACGAACTTCGCGCCCAGGGTGACCGCCTCGTTGACCGCGGTGCCCAGGTTGGCCGTGGTCGCACTCTTCGCCTCGACCAGGATGACGTGGGCGTTCGGGGCGATCGCCGAGACCATGTCCAGGTCGAGGGATATCTCCCCGGCCCAGCCGCTGTCGTTGGTCGGCAGCGAGGTGGTGCTGCCGGTCTGGCTGACCTGCTTGAAGCAGCCGCTGGCCACGGTGCAGGCGGGCAGCCCGAACTGGGACCGGTAGACCGCCATGTCGGCGGCCGCGTTGGGGTCGTTGTAGGCGTCGACGATGGCGACGGTCTGTCCCGCGCCGCCGTTGGCGGGGAGGTTGTACGCGCTGAGCAGGCTGGACGGCCCGAAGCCCGAGGGGGTGGCGTCGGGGCTGATGCCGAGGGCGTTGACGTGCTCGGTGGTGCTGGTGACCCGCAGGGCGTTGCACGCCATCTGACCGGCCTTCTGCACCACGGCGCAGGAGCGGACCCAGCTGGTGCCGCTGTGCGAGGTGGCGGCGGCGTCGGCGGGCGCCGCCGCCATCAGCCCGGAGACGGCCAGGGCCGCGGCACCGAGCAGGGGAAGGACGACGCGGGCGGAGCCGCTGTGGTTCGTGGTGGTACGCAACGTACTGCCTCCAGGGTTGGGGGTGTGCCGGGGGCGTGCCGAGTACGTCCGCTCAGGGCCTCCGACGCGCGCAGCGAACGTCCGTGGGTCGGACGGCGACGAACGGCGGGTGGGGGGAGGCACTGTGGGGGTCGAGCACTGTGCCTCCCCGGTCCGGGGTGGCAACTGACGAGTAGGCTAGTGAGATGTCGGTGTCCCGACAAGGCCCTGAATGTAAAATGCAGTCACACGGCGTCCGGGGCCATCCGTGCGACCACCAACGGACGGATGAAACAGGCCGATTGCGGATCAATTGCGGATCAGTGGGGAATTCCCGCGACCTGACCGGCTGAGTCTTTGCACGGTTTCTCGGCAAACCGTGCACATGCCAATCGCATATGCGTAAGGTTGTGTGTGCTAGGTGCCAATTTTCGGGGAGACTTCCGTGGGCCGTCACGCACCAGATCCTTTGCCCAGCCCCAGCAGCATGCGGCTGCATCTGCGCGTGCTGTCGAACCTGCTGGCCCGGCACGCGGCCGACCTCCCCGACGCCACCCTCAGCGACAGTTCGCGCCAGGACGCCATCCGCCTGCTGGCGTGGTCCACTTCGGCCGCCGCGCTCGCCGCCGCCGCGTTGAGCGAGAACGACCCGGACCAGGCCACCCGCTACCGCAGACAGGTGCGGGACACCCTGGCCGAGGCGCACGCCCTGGCCTGGTATCCCGGAGCCTGAACACCTTTCCGCCCGACGGACCATGATGGTCCGTCACCCGGTCGGCCGCGGTCAGCCCGAGGTGTCGTCGAAGCGGAGCCGGGAGGTGATCCGGTAGCGGTCGCCCCGGTAGACGGCGTGGGTGAACTCCACGATCCGGCCCGCGGTGTCCCGGGTGGTGCGCTCGACCTGGAGGATCGGCGCGTACACCGGGACGTCCAGCAGTTCGGCCTGCTCGGGGTTGGTGACGGCGGGTTCCAGGGTCTGCACCGCGTCCGAGACCACCACCTGGAAGCGCTCGCGCAGCAGCCGGTAGAAGTTGCCCCGCTCCATGTCCTCGGGGACCAGGCCGGGCACCAGTTCGGCGGGGAGCTCCAGTCGCTCGATGGACATCGGCGCGCCGTCGACGTCGCGGACCCGGGTGACCCGGAGCACCGGCTCGTCCGGGCCGATGCCGAACCTGGTCGCACGGCGCGGGCCCGCGGGCACGGTGAGGAAGTCGACCACCCTGCTGGTCCAGTCCCCCTCGGCCGGCGGGACCGCGAGACCGGCCGCGCTGCCGGACATCTCCTGGGTGACCTTGTGCGGGCTGGTGAACGTGCCCTTGCCGTGCTGACGGACCAGCAGACCGCTGCGGACCAGTTCCTCCACCGCCGCCCGGACGGTGGGACGCGACACGCCGAGCTGGGTCGCCAGGTCCCGTTCGGGGGCGAGGCTGGTCCCCGGCCCGGAGCGGGCGATCACCTCCATCAGGTGTCGGCGCACCAGGTCGCGCTTGACGGTGGGGGGCTTGTGGGCGGAGGGCGCGGAGCCGCCGGCCGCGCCCTGATCGGCACTGGTCACGCCCCCCATCGTCGCAATGATCGGCCGCTCTTGTTCACCGGTTGCACAGAAGTGCGGTCTTGACACTCGTCAAGGTGTCACGTCACCTTGTAGTGCTGAGCCGTTCAGGCGGAAGCAGCCCCCACGTGCGGCCCCCGCGCTTCCTGGCGCGCGGGGGGCGCACGTCGGAACCCGCTTACAGGGAACGGGAGTTGACCCGGCAATGGCCTCTGACGCCGGCCTCCGGCGCCGGTCCTGAACCGACCCGGTGCGTGGTCCCGGGTGCGGAGTGTGATGTGATCCGGATGATCGCCGGCGTGCAGATGAGCTCCCGCGTGCGGCGGGCACCGTTGCCCGCACACGATCGTTCACCTGGCATTGGCGCCCTCCACACTCTAAGGACCCCGTATGGGTTTTCGACTGCCACGCCCGCGGCGAGCACTGGTCGCGGGGGCGGCCGCGGCGGCCCTGCTGGTGGGGGCCGGCGCCTGGACGGCGGCCGCCGCGCACGGGTCGGCCGCGGTGAGCGAGCGGGACCAGGTGCTGCGGTTCCCGGAATCCCCCGGCAGCAGCGCCACGGTGGGCATCGACACCTCCTACTTCACCTCCGGCGAGCCCGGCGTGCGCCGCCCGGCCGTGCTGCTGGCGCACGGCTTCGGCGGCAGCAAGGAGGGGATGCGGACCGAGGCGCAGGCCCTGGCCAGGGACGGCTACGCGGTGATGACCTGGTCCGCCCGCGGCTTCGGGAAGTCCGGCGGCGACATCGGTCTCAACGACCCCACCCGCGAGGTCGCCGACGTCAGCGGACTGATCGACTGGCTGGCCAGGCAGCCGCTGGTGCAGCTGGACGCGCCGGGCGACCCGAGAGTGGGCGTGGCCGGGGCCTCGTACGGGGGCGCGATCTCGCTGCTGGCCGCCGGGTACGACAAGCGGGTGGACGCGATCGCCCCCGAGATCACCTACTGGAACCTCTCCGACGCGCTGTTCCCCGACGGTGTGTTCAAGAAGCTGTGGGCCGGGATCTTCTTCACCACCGGATCGACCGGGACGCCTGCGGGCGCGGGCGCCACCGCACCGCCGACGGGCACCACGACCGGCCCGGGTTCGGGAGCGGGCACGGCGGACAGCGGCGACGCCGCCGCCGCGGGCAGTCCGGCCTGCGGGCGCTTCTCCCCCGAGCTGTGCGCCATGTACCAGCGGGTGGCCGTCGCCGGGAAGCCGGACGCGGCGGCCGAGCAGCTGCTCGCGGCCCGCAGCCCCTCGGCCGTGGCGGGCCGCATCAAGGTGCCGACCCTGCTGCTCCAGGGGCAGACCGACTCGCTGTTCCCGCTGGACCAGGCCGACCAGGCCGCCGCGGCGATCAGCGCCAACGGCGCCCCGGTCGCGGTGGACTGGATCGCGGGCGGCCACGACGGCGGCGACCAGGAGGCCGCGCGGGTCCAGCAGCGGACCGAGGACTGGTTCGCCCGCTACCTCAAGGGCGACCGCTCGGTGGACACCGGACCGGCCTTCCGGGTCAGCCGCAGCAGCGGGGTGAACAGCACCGAGGGAACGGTCCCGCTGGTGGGCGCGAGCGCCGGCGGCTATCCCGGCCTGGAGGGCACCCCGCGCCGGGTCGCGCTGGCCGGACCGCCGCAGACCTTCGACAACCCGGCCGGGGCCGCCCCGCCCGCGGTGTCGTCCGTCCCGGGGCTGGGGCTCGGTCAGCTGTCGGGGCTGGGCGTGGGGGTGTCGACGGACTTCCCGGGCCAGTCGGCCCAGTTCCTGTCCGCGCCGCTGACCACCGCGCTGCGGATCACCGGATCACCGACCGTGCGGATCCACGTCACCGCCGACACCGACGACGCGGTGCTGTTCGCCAAGCTCTACGACGTCGCGCCGGGCAGCGG
>FSVS01000414.1_pt1 | contig 13028 bp, 11 predicted proteins | sample 1637781 | NCBI WGS metagenome assembly FSVS01 (sample SAMEA3914814, study PRJEB12502) | metagenome | biome: forest; material: soil | place: USA | collected 2011-09-16 | depth 0.1 m | reverse complement strand
GCGGCCTCCAGGACCGCGGGGTGACGCTCCAGGGCGGTGCGCACCTGTTCGGGTTGGACCTTGAAGCCGCCGCGGATGATCGCGTCGTCCGCCCGTCCGTGGATCCAGACGAATCCGTCCACGTCCACGAGGCCCAGGTCACTGGTGCGGGTCCAGGCGGCCAGTCCCTGGGGGGACTGCGCGGTGCGCACTTCCAGGTGCCCGGCCTCGTCCGGGCCGAGCGCCCGCCCCTCAGGATCGACGCTGCGGATCTCCACACCGGGCATGGCCCGGCCGGCGCTGCCCGCTTTGGTGTCCCACCACTTCTCGTGCATGGGCAGGGTCCAAGCGGCGACGGCACCGGCGAACTCGGTGGCACCGTAAGTCATTAGCACCCGGGCACCGTACCGGCGGTAGAAAGCGTCGGCCAGCTCCGGCGGGCAGTAAGTGGTACCGCAGGTGACGACTCGCAGGCTGGACAGCTTGTCGGGCTCGACGCCGGCGTCCAGCACGGCACGCATCGCGGCCGGGACCAGGCCGGCTGCCGGCGGGCGGTGTCGTTCGATCACGCGCACCCAGGGTTCCAGGGTGAAGCGCGGCAGCAGAGCGATTCGGCGACCGGCGTGCAAGGCCGAGACGGCGCCCCACAGGCCTCCGATGTGCACCAGCGGGGTGGATACCACGCTGAGGCCCCTGCGTAGCAGCACGCCCTCCTTGGGGCTGGTCCCGCTGGAGTTCAGGGCGGCATCGAACTGCTGGTCGGTGAGCCGGACGCGCTTGGGGGGCCCGGTGGTGCCGGAGGTCAGCATCTCTATGGTCACGCCCGGCGCGGTCTCGGAGTCCTCGGGCGCACAGCCGCCGACGGGGCCGAGGTTGCCGTCCCGGTCGAGCCGGACCGCCAGGCCCATCGCGGTGATCGCGTCCAGCACACCAGGCCGGTCCAGGACCTCCGCGGAGGCGATGACGACAGGTGCGCCGCAGCGGGCGATGTCGGCCGCCAGCCGCTCCGGGGGCTGCAACGGGCTGAGCGTCACCATGCACCGGCCGGTGGCCAGCAGAGTGACCACCGCGCCGACGTGCTCCGGACGGTTCTCCAGCACCACGCCGACCCGCGCACCCTCGCCCAACGAGGCCACGTCGAGCACCTCGTCCAGACGACGGGACAACGAGCCGAGGCTACCCCAGGTCCACCAGGACTCTTCGAACTCCACGGCCTGGGCATCCGCGGGAGTCCTGCTCAGCAGTTCAGCAAGGCGACTGCGAGCCCCCATGGGCCACCTCCTCCAAGATAAGTAAGTGAAAGATATAACTTATTTATCTTTCTAGCAAGGTCCGTCAGGCGCCGCGGAACCTGGCAGTGGCGTCCCTGAAGTCCTGACCGGTGAGCAGACCGCCCTGCACGGCACCGAGCACCGCCAACTCGTGTTCGAAGCCGGGACCAAGGGCGCGCCGCAGCGACGCCTTGCTGCTCTCCAGTGCGGGGCGTGACAGCGCGGCCAGGCCGGCCACCACCGCATCAGCCCGGTCGTACAGCCGGTCCGTCTCGGTGACCTCGCCGACCAACCCCCAGGCGAGCGCCTGTTCGGCGTCGATCCGACGGCCGGTCAGCGCCATCTCGGCGGCCCGGGTACTACCTACGGCGTGGGTGAGCAGGTGCGCCCCACCCATGCCGGGCACCAGGCCTGCATTGATCCAGGAGCTGGCGAAGACCGCGTTACCGCTGGCGAGGCGCAGATCGCAGCAGAGCGCGAGGTCCAGTCCCGCGCCCAGCGCCGGCCCGTTGACCGCCGCGATCACCGGCACCGGGACACCGGCCAACGTCCGTACCAGGCGGTGGAACTGCCCGTACACGACGTCGGTGACAGCCCGCGCGCCACCCTCTGCTACCGCCGACAGGGCTACCAGGTCGCCTCCCGAACAGAAGGCCGAACCGGCACCCGTGAGCACCACCGCCCGCATCCCGGGGTCGTCGCCGGCCTCGGCGACCGCATCCGCCAACTCCCCTGCCAGCGCCGGAGTCAGCGCGTTGCGACGATCCGGCCGATCCAAAGTGAGCCAGACGGACGGGCCGCGGCGCTCGACCAGCAACCCTGCGCTCATCGCGGACTCGCGTTGCACACCAGCCTCCCGCGCTAGTTCTCCATCTATGCAATCTGAGTTAAAACAGTAATACGATAACAGTTCCAGCGAGAGACAGGGAGACGCAGACATGCGGATCGGTATGCCGATGGCCTACAGCGGAGGGTTCACCGAAACGGTGGCCGAGCTGATCGACTACGAGCGGGCGGGGCTGGACGTCGTGAACGTGCCCGAGGCCTACAGCTTCGACTCGGTCAGCCAACTGGGCTTCCTGGCCGCGAAGACCAGCAGGGTGGAGATCTCCTCGGGGATCCTCAACATCTACTCGCGAACGCCGTCGCTGCTCGCGATGACGGCCGCCGGCCTCGACTACGTCTCCGGCGGGCGCTTCGTGCTCGGCCTGGGCGCATCCGGCCCGCAGGTCGTCGAGGGCTTCCACGGGATGCCTTACCACGCGCCGCTGGCGCGCACGCGCGAGGTCGCCGAGATCTGCCGCAAGGTGTGGCGCCGGGAGCCGGTCGTCCACGACGGCGCTCACTACCACCTGCCGCTCGACCGGGAGCACGGCGGCTCGGGTGCCGGCAAGGCGCTCAAACTGATCAACCACCCTGTCCGCGAACGGATCCCGATGGTGCTCGCCGCTCTCGGGCCGAAGAACGTCTCCCTGGCCGCGGAACTGTTCGAGGGTTGGGAGCCGATCTTCTACTATCCCGAAGGCGCCCGCGCTGCGTTCGGCGACGCGATCGAAGCGGGCCTGGCCCTCCGGGACCCGTCGCTGGGCCCGCTCCAGGTGATGGTCGACACGCACATGGCGATCACCGAGGACGAGGAGGAACAAGAGGCGGCACTACGGCAGGTCCGCAACCACCTCGCCCTCTATATCGGCGGCATGGGGGCCCGGGACAAGAACTTCTACAACGATCTCACCCGCCGCTACGGCTTCGAGGAGGCGGCCGAATCGATCCAGGACCTCTTCCTGAGCGGCCGGAAGGCCGAGGCCGCTGCAGCGGTACCCGACGCGCTGGCGCACGGCGTCGCACTGATCGGCCCCGCCGCGTGGGTCAAGGAACGGATCGCCGCATTTGCCGAGGCCGGAGTCACCACGCTCAATGCGAAGCCGCTGGCCGCCACTCACGAGCGGCGGGTCCACGACATCGCCTCCCTCAAGGAGATGGCCTCGTGACCGCTGCAGCACGCTTCGCCTTCGTTCCACCCCCTGATCTGGGCGACCACGCGGGTGACCCGCTGCTGGGCATCCTGGACCTGGAGGAGGTCGACACCGACCTCTATCGCACCACCCTGGTGTTCACCGACCACTACGCCCTGTACGGCGGACAGGTGGCGGCACAGGCGCTGCGCGCTGCCGGTCTGACGGTCCCACAGGGCCGCCTGCCGCACTCGCTGCACGGCTACTTCCTGCGGCCCGGGGACGCCTCACGGCCCACGGCCTTCCGGGTCGAACGGGACCGCGACGGCCGGTCGTACTCGGCACGGCGGGTGGTCGCGCTCCAGCAGGGGAAGATCATCTTCAGCCTGTCGGCGTCCTTTCACGCCGCTGAGGACGAGCCGCAGGAGCAGGCGACAACTGCCCCCTGCGTCCCCGCTCCCGAGCAGTGCGAGCCGTTCGAGTTCCCGCGGCTCTTCTCGCTGGAGGGCCTGCGCGCCGACCCTCCGAAGCCGGACGAGATCTGCCCGATGCGCTTCTGGGCCCGCTCCACATCCGCCCTGGGCGACGACCCGCTGCTGCACGCCTGCGCCTTCACGTACCTGTCCGACATCTCCTCCGGGCTGTTCGCACTCGAAAACGAGCACAGCCGCTCCGGGGCGAGCCTGGACCACGCGGTCTGGTTCCACCGACCGGTGCGCATGGACGACTGGGCGCTGCACGACTACGTACCGCACGCGGCTGCCGGGGGCCGCGGCTGGTACACCGGCTCGGTGTTCGACCGCTCGGGGCGGCTGGTTGCCAGCCTGGCGCAGGAGGCGCTGTTCCGACGTCTGCACTGACCTTCAGATCCGTCGGCGGGATCCGGTCCGAGGGATCGGCACCGGCTCCACCCGGGCCCCTGCGCCGACGACGAGCCGCAGGGCCCAGCACGCTCTCGAGCCTTGGCCAAACAGATAACTTAATATACTCTGTCTGCCATGCTGAACACGGATCCCGCCGACGTCCTGGAGAGCCCGCCCGGCCTGGCGGCGATCCTGGATCTCGTACAGCTGGACGCCCTGCGGTTCCGAAGCAGGACGCACCTGCGAGCAGAGGTCCGGACGTTCGGCGGCGAGGTGGTTGCCCAGGCCCTGTTGGCGGCGGGCAGGACCGTCCCCCCAGACCGCGCCGTCCACTCCGCGCATGCCCATTTCCTGCGCGGTGGCGACCCCGCCCGCCCCGTCACCTATCGGGTCGAGGTGCTGCGGGACGGCGGTTCGTTCTCCACCCGACGGGTGGAGGCCGAACAGGGTGGACAGCTGATCTTCCAGCTCTCCACGTCGTACCAGCTGCCGGAATCCGGTTTCGAGCACCGGCCCGCGCTGCCCGCAGCGCCCGATCCCAGCCTGCTCCCGCCAGCCGCGCAAGCGTTCGCCGACGCGCACCCCGACGACCTCCTGTGGCTTGAGGACATCGAGAGCCGCCGTTCTCTGGAGTTGCGCTTCCCCGAGGAACTGCCGCGCCTGGCCACCAGACAGGGCCGACAGGTCCCACCACGGCAGCGGGTCTGGCTGCGCGTCGCGGACCGCCTGCCGGACGATCCCCAGCTGCACCAAGCGGCGCTCGCGTACGCCTCGGACCTGCTGCTGCTGTCCACGGCACTGCCACCCCACCGCAGAGTCATCAACGACGGCGGGCTGCGCTTCGCCAGCCTCGACCACACGGTGTGGTTCCACGCGCCGCATCGCATGGACGACTGGCTGCTCTACGAGCAGGAGAGCCCGTGGGCCGGCGGCGGCCGGGCGCTGTGCCACGGGCAGATGTTCGACCGGGCCGGGAACCTGGTCGCCAGCACCGTCCAGGAAGGCCTGCTGCGCATCTCCACCTCCGACGGGCCACAGCCCGCGCACCTCTGACTCCCCTGCGGCACCGCCCTGACCGGCGCAGTTGAGGGTGCGGAGGACCTGCTCGCCGACGGCGCGGTACTGGATTCCTAGCCGGCCGGGCGGCAGTAATCACCCGAAGGCGCCGGCTGCCGCAGCGCGTGGCCGCGGCAGGTGAGCGTCCAGTGCGGCGGCGGCCCGGGGGCCTCCTCGGCGAACCCCTGCCGCCGCAGGTGCGCCAGTGTCGCGAGGGTGCGTGTCACCACGGCGTGCAGCGGGAAGCCTCGAAGGTCCGCCAGAGTGCCGCGGCTGCGCAGCCGGCCGGCGATCCCCCAGGCAGTGGACGGACCCTGACGCAGCATCTCGACCGTGGACCCGATCCGGCTCGCGTGGTACTCGCGCAGTTCGCCCACCCGGCCGGAGAGGTCGGTGTAGCGGTGCTCGTGAGCAGGAAGCACCTCGTCGGGATGCATCTGCTCCAAGCGGTCGAGTGATCCCAGGTAGTCACCCAGCGGGTCGTCCAGTGGCCCGCGCGGCTCGTGGACGATCACTGCGGTGCGCGGCAGCACCTGGTCGCCCGCCAGCAGCAGTCGGTGGCGGTCCTCCCAGAAGCAGAGGTGGCCCGGGGTGTGGCCGGGAGTCCACACGGTGGTCAGGTCCCAGCCGGGGACGTCCGGTCGCTGTCCGTCCTGAAGCAGCACGTCAGGAGCTGCAGCGTCGTGGCCGCTGTGCCTGCCGGCGTTCCCGAGGGCGAGCTCGATCGCGGGCCCGGGCGCTCCGGCGCAGCGCAGCAGCGCGGCCAGCCGCTCGGCCGGGTCGATCCGGTAGCGCGGCAGTTCGGCGGCGTCCAGGGGATGCAGGGCGACCCACGCCCCGGATACCTCACGGATGCGTGGGGCCATCCCGTAGTGGTCGATGTGGGAGTGACTGACCAGCACGCCCTTGACATCCTCGATCCGGGTGCCGATCCAGGAGAGTCCGGCGGCAAGGGCCTGCCATGCCTCCTCGGTGTCCCAGCCCGCGTCGACGAGATACGGCCCCACCTCGGTCTCGAACACGTAGACAGTCACCTGGTGCGGAGGGCCGGGCAGCGGGAGCGGCAGAGCCCACAGCCCCGGACGCAGCCGGGTCGGTGGTTCCGCCCACTCTGCCGTCATACCGTGCCCCGCTCGTCCCCGACCGGCTCCGGCCGATAGCACACTGCCAGCAGGGCGGCGGCAGCCGCTGCGCCCAGACCGGCGGCAACCAGCGCCTGTGCAGGGCCCTCTCTGCGGCGGCGCACCAAGCCGTCGAGCGAGTAGCGGCCGTGGCCCAGCGCGGCCAGGGCGACTGCGGCCCCGGCGACGACTCCCGTATACTCCCATCCGCCTTTGAAGACGAAGAAGCCCTTGCCCCGGTGGTCGGTGCGCGCGGCCACAGCCATCAGCCCCACGGCGGCCGCGGCGGGGAGCGGATTGGCGAGGCCGAGGACGAGCGCGGCGCCTGCGGCCAACTCAGTGCCCGCGGCCATGCGGGCATGTGCTGCGGCGGGTTTGAGGCCCAATGACTCGAACCAACCGGTGGTGCCTTTCAGACCGCCGGGGCCGGCGACCTTGTTCCATCCGTGGGCGATGAGCATCGGCCCCAGCGTGGCGCGCAGCGCGAGGGCGGCGGCATCCCGGGCCGATGGGGCAGGCCGGAGTGGGATCGGTGCGGTCTCGGTCATGGAGGCTCCTGCTGGGTGAGGGAACGGTACGGGGATGTTCGTGCTACTGCGGTGGCAGGGGCTGGAAGGCGGGGGCGCGCTTCTCGGTCCGCGCTGCCAGTGCGTCGGCCAGGTCCGGGCCGTCGAAGGAGGCGTCCATCAGTGCGAGGGTGTTGTCGATCGCCGCCGCGTGCGATCGCTCCAGGTCGCCCCAGACCTGGGACTTGATGGCGGCGAGCGATGCGGGTGAGCAGTGGGCGGCGAGATCGGCGGCGTAGTCGACAGCTCGGGCCAAGAGGTCCTCGGGTTCGGTGACGTGGTGCACCAGGCCCAGCCCGGCCGCCTCATCGGCGTCGATGGTGCGGCCCGACAGCAGCAGTTCCAGGGCCCGCGCCGTACCGATCACGCGGGGCAGCAGCCAGGAGACGCCGTACTCGGCAACCAGGCCGAGGCGGGAGAAGCTGGTGCCGATCGACGCGGTCCGGGCGGCGAAGCGGATGTCGCTGCCCAGCAGGTAGGCGAAGCCGATGCCGGCGACCGGCCCGTTGATCGCGGCGATCACGGGCTTGCGCAGCCGCAGGGCGAGATCTGGAAGGTCCTCGATGGCCGGCAGGAAGCGCCGGATGGCGGCCGGGCCCTGATTGAGCACAGCCAGGTCGGCGCCCGCACAGAAGCCGCGCCCAGCGCCGGTGACCACGATGGCGCGGATCTGCGGGTCGGCGTCTGCAGCACGCAGTGCGTCGGCGTAGGCGGCGGCCATGGTCGGGGTCATGGCGTTGAGCACTCGGGGACGGTTGAGGGTGATGATCGCGACCGCCCGTTCGCGGCGGACCAGGACGGTGTCCAGCTCCGAGGCCGAACCGGTGGCGGACACGCCGGGCTCAGTGACAGCCATGAGGCTTCCCTTTCGGGGAGGGCGGTAGGGGTGGGTACGACGGGCTCGCAGCGGTGCTGGTGGAGCGCCCGTGCGGGCAGCGGGGCTCCGGCCGGACGCCGGAGCAGTGGCGTTCAGCCGGGGATGTGGTGTACCAGCGCGGACAGCCCGGCAGCTGCGAGTCCGGGCACCGCCGCCCCTACGGTTTCGAAGCCCTCCCCCACCGTGAGCCCCCTGGCGTGGCGGGCGTGGATGCCCTCCGCGATGACCGCGATCTTGAGGTAGGCCAGGCCGAGGTAGAAGTGCAGCCTGCCGAGGTCGCGGCCGGAGCTGCGGGCGTAGCGCTCGGCCAGCGCGTCCGGTCCCGGGAAGCGGTCGCTGACCGAGGCGGCCGAGCCGCCCAGCACCGGCTCGAACCGCGGGTCGCGGTAGACCAGGTGCAGCGCCAAGTCGGCCAGCGGGTCTCCGAGGGCCGCCATCTCCCAGTCCACCAGTGCGCGCGTCCGGCTCAGGTCTGCGGGGTCGAGGATGGCGTTGTCGACGCGTACGTCCCCGTGCACCACTGCTGCCGCCGACTCGGTCGGTACTCCGATCTCCAGGAGGGCGTGCAGGCGCTCGACGTCGGGCAGTTGACGGGTGGCGACCCGGCTCCACTGATCACCCCAGCGGCGCACCTGCCGACCCAGGTAGCCCTCAGGCCGACCGAAGTCAGCCAGCCCGACGTCCCGGTGCGGCACGGCGTGCAGCACCGCCATCGTATCTACCAGGCCATAGGCACAGGCCTCGAGCTGGCCGGTCGAGTACTGCTCCAGATCCTCCCGGGTGCGTACGACCGTACCGGCCACATGGCCGACGATCGAGAACGGCGTGCCCAGGACGCCGGGGTCCTCGCACAGCGCCACCGCGGGGGCCACTGGGACATCCGTGCTGTGCAGGGCGCGCACGACCCGGAACTCACGTCCCATGTCGTGCGCAGAGGGGGTGAGTCCGCCCAGAGGGGGCCGGCGCAGTACCCACGCCGTGGCGCCGTCGGTGATCCGGTAGGTGAGGTTGGAGCGGCCGCCGTACAGCAGTTCGGCGCGGATCGGGGCGACCGCACCGGGCACTTCGCGGTCGAAGAAGCGCTGGAGCGCGGTCAGGTCCAGGCCCTGGGGCACGGTGGTCATGCGCCACCGGCCGTGGCGCGGACCTGGCGGCCGACAACCCGCTTGGCGATCGCCCAGCGGTGGGTCTCGGACGGACCGTCATAGATGCGGAACGGGCGGACCTCGCGCAGGAACCGGCCGAGCAGGACGTCCCCGGAGATGCCGAGGGATCCGCAGATCTGCAGCGACCGGTCGACCACGCGCCACACGGCCTCGGCTGTGAAGGTCTTGGCGATCGCCGTGGCCTGAGCAGCCGCGCCGCCGTGGTCCAGTTCCCAGCAGGCTTGCAGAATCAGGCCGCGGGCGGCAGCGATGTCGATCTCCGAGTCGGCGATCATGGCCTGGACCATACCGAGGTCACCCAGCCGGGAGTCGAACAGCCGCCGCTCGGCAGCCCGTTCCACCGCTATCTGCTGGGCCCGCCCGGCGATGCCCAACCACCGCATGCAGTGTGTCATCCGGGCCGGACCGAGACGCACCTGCGCATAGCGGAAGCCCTCGTCGACCTCGCCGAGTACGGCCTCGTCAGGAACGACGCACCCGTCGAAGGCCACTTCCGCGTGACCTCCGTACAGGGACTCGTCAAGGGTGTCGATATGCCGGACGATCTTCATGCCGGGGTTGTCAGCGTCGACCAGGAACATCGTCGCTCCGCCCCGGTCACCGGGCTCGCCTGTGGTCCGGGCGAAGCAGATGGTGAAGGCGGCACCGTCGGCGCCGGTGATGAACCACTTGCGGCCTTCGATCCGCCAGCCACCCGGCACCTTGGTGGCACGGGTGGTCAGCGCGGCCGGGTCTGAGCCCGCGCCGGGCGCGGGCTCGGTCATGGCGAAACAGGACCGCACGTCGCCCGCCGCCAGCGGGCGAAGGTAGCGCTCTTTCTGTTCCTGCGAGGCGATCGCCTCCAGCATGTGGATATTGCCCTCGTCCGGTGCGGCGATGTTGAGTGCCAGTGGGCCGAACAGCGACCAGCCGGCAGCCTCGAAGACCGTCGCCCGGCCACGCATGTCCAGGCCGTGCCCGCCGTACTCGACCGCGGCGTGCGGGGCGAAGATCCCCGCCTCTTTGGCAGCTGCCTGCAACCTGCGGCGCATCTCCTCACCTCCCACAGCGGCGACACCCGCGCAGCGCTCCTCCTCCGGCACCACCACCGCCCGCACGAACTCCGCAGTGCGCCGTGCCAGGTGGGCGACCTGCGGCTCAGGACTTAGATCGATGGACACAAGAACCTCCTGGATGATCGCCGGCTGATGTCACCGGCTGCCGGCGATCGACCCGGGACCGGCCGCAGGCCTCCGGCCAGCACTCAACTGCTGCACGACTTTCCGACAACATAGCTTACCTAGTTGCCTGATGTCTGTGCCAGGATGTCACCACAGCCGTACCCATCCGATCGAAAGGCGACTCGCCGTGGCTTCTCCCCTGGACCTGAGCGGCAGCGCCGCCCTGGTGACCGGCGGCAACAGCGGAATCGGCCTCGGCATGGCCAATGCCCTCGCCGAGGCCGGTGCCGAGGTGGCCATCTGGGGCACCAACGCCGAACGGAACGCCACGGCCGTCGAGCAGCTCTCCCGTCATGGCCGCAAGGCCGTGGCCGTGCGCTGCGACGTCGGCGATCCCGAGCAGGTCTCCGCCGCGATCGCCGAGACGCTGGAGGCCCTGGGTCGGATCGACACCTGCATCGCCAACGCCGGCGTCGGCGGAAACGGGCAACGTTTCCTCGATGTCACCCCGGACGAGTGGCACCGCGTCCTGAGGATCAACCTGGACGGTGTGTTCCTCACGTTCCAGGCGGCCGCCCGGCACATGGCCGAGCGCGGCGAGGGCGGAAGCCTGATCGCCGTCTCCAGCATTGTCGGTACCAGCAAGGGCGAGGCGGGAACTCAGGCGTACGCGACCAGCAAGGCCGGCCTCAGCGGCCTGGTCCGTTCCTGTGCGGTGGAGCTCGGCCGATACGGGATCCGCGTCAACTCGGTGCGCCCCGGCTGGATCGAGACCCCGCTGGCGCAGGATCTCCTGGACGACGAGCGTTTCGCCGCCCGCGCCCTGCGGCGCATCCCGTCCCGGCGCTGGGGAAGCCCGCAGGACCTGGGCGGCATCGCCGTTTACCTGGCCAGCGACGCCTCGCGCTACCACACCGGCGACAACCTCGTCATCGACGGCGGCTACGTCATCGGCTGACACCGCGCGCCGTGGAGCAACCTCGGCAGGTTGACAGTGCGATCACCTCGAGGGAGATTGAAAACGCCATTTTCGATCGGCTGCTGCCGACGTTCCCATCCAGAGACAGGCCGCCCATGACGGAATTCGAGCAGGCCGGCGCACCAGGCATCCAGGGGAGCCACTGGGGCGCCGGCGGGAACGGGGCGCGCGGCAGCGACAGCTTCGTCCGGATGATCGAGGCCATGCGCCTGGTGCAGGACCGGATCACCGCGGCCGCCGCGCCCGAGCAGGTAGTGGAGGAGGCCGCCCGAGAGCTCGAGGGCCTGGCGAGGGCCCTGGAGCCGTTCACCGTTCCTGAACGGGAGCAGATCGCCGGGCGCTGCCTGGACCTGCCCGGCCGCGGGCAGACGATGGCCCCCCCATTCCACGTGGACGAGTGGGACGACAAGCACGCCACCGGCCGGTTCACCCTAGGCCGGTTCTACCTGGGCGGCGGCGGGGCGGCCCACGGCGGAGTCGTCCCGCTCATGTTCGACGAGGTGCTCGGGCGACTGGCGAACACCGGACGCCCGCTCTCCCGCACCGCCTACCTGAACGTCAGCTTCCGGAAGATCACCCCGATCGGGGCCGAACTGCGCCTGCACGCGCAGTTCGCACGCGAGGAGGGGCGCAAACGCTTCCTGACCGCTGCCATCTACGACGGCGACGGCGACGTCACGGCGGACGCGGAGGGCCTGTTCGTTCAGCTGCGCCCTGGCCAGCCCTGAAGCCCTGACCGCTCCGGGCCGCTCCGGGCCGCCGGGAACCTGGAAGCGGCCGCGTCCCAGCCGCCGGCAGGCGTGCGGAGCGCCTGCCGGCGGGTGGCCCGCGCGATGATGCCGACTATGCCTCGGCGTTCAGGGCCAGAACGGCGGCCGAGGAGCCGACGTGGACGCCGAAGGTTCCCGGTTCGGTCTGCCAGGCGTGGGTCTCGACGTCCCAGTGGGCGAACACCCGGGCCGGGAGAGCGATCCTTACTCGGACGGTCTCCCCGGGCTGCGCTGCCGTGGCAGCGAAGCCGACGAACCACTGCACCGGCCGCTCGACAGCGGACTGAGGGCGGCTGAGGTACGCCTGGATGACCTCACGACCGGGCCGTGTCCCGGTGTTGGTCACCTCGACGTGCAACTCGCAGCTGCCGTCGGCGTCCTGGTGGACGGTGAGGGTGTCGTATGACCAGGTGGTGTAGCCGAGGCCGTGGCCGAACCAGAAGGCCGGCTTCGCGCCGCTGCGCAGCCACGCCCGGTGGCCGATGTGCAGGCCCTCGCTGTAGCGCAGCACCCCGTCGGCGGGGGCGACGTCGATGACCGGGACGTCCTCCTGGCGGGCGGCCCAGGTGGTGGGCAGTCGGCCGCCCGGCTCGCAGTGGCCGAGCAGGACGTCGGCGAGGGCATTTCCGTACTCCTGGCCGGGGAACCAGTTCAGCAGCACCGCGGGGGCCTGGTCGATCCAGGGCATCAGCACCGGTCCGCCGGAGTTGACGGCGACCACGGTGGTCGGGGCGACGGCCAGGATGCGGGCGGCGAGCTCGTCCTGTCCCTCGGGCAGAGCGAGGGTGGTGCGGTCGTAGCCCTCGCTCTCGACCTGCTCGTTAGTGCCCAGCACCAGCACCACCGCGTCGGCGGAGGCGGCCAGTTCGACGGCGTGGCCGAGTTCGGCCTCGGCGTCCCGGCGCGGGGTGCGCAGCGCGGCGGTCAGGACGATCGCGCCGAAGCCGCTGCTGACCGCGGTGTGGACCAGCCGGTAGGCCACCTCCTGTCCGGCTTCCAGGTGTACCTCGGTGTAGCGCTGCGGGGGGTTGAGGAAGGCCTCGACCGGATCGCCGGTCTCCAGGGCGACGGCCTCGTCGATGCGGACCTCGCCGTCGACCTCCAGCAGCATCGGGCCGGCGCCGGCCAGGCCGATCCGGTGTACGCCGGACTCCTTGGCGCGCAGCCGCGCGGTGACCTCGACCGTCGCGGTGCGCTCCAGGACGGGGAGGCCCAGGTAGATCAGGCGGCCGCTGGTGCGGTGCTCACTGAGGAGTTCCCCGCCG
>FSVS01000618.1_pt1 | contig 13721 bp, 8 predicted proteins | sample 1637781 | NCBI WGS metagenome assembly FSVS01 (sample SAMEA3914814, study PRJEB12502) | metagenome | biome: forest; material: soil | place: USA | collected 2011-09-16 | depth 0.1 m | reverse complement strand
GCCGCCGTGAATGCCGCCGCGAGTGCCGCCGAGGTCGACGGCCGCGCCGCCCAGGTCGGACGCGTGCACCACCGGCGCGCTGCTCCCCACGGCCACCGGACGGGAGGCCGGACCGGTGCCCCCGCAACCGGTGGCCGGGAGCACTGCGAGCGCGCTCAGCAGAGCCCCGAGGAGGAGGCCGAACCGGTCCCGGAAGCTGCGCCGGACGTCCATCCCTTGCCCCTTTCGCACAGTGGTAGCGCCGATAGATCGGATCTCTGGTGGTCGCGCGCAAGGAAGAAGTGGCCGGGCGCGCAGCAGTGACCGTCCGTCAGGGAGGATTGTTTGTCAAGGGGAGCAGACGAAAGCGATCAGAATCAGAACCTGCGGGAGAGGGTGCGCAGCGGGGCCGTCGACTCCCGCAGCGTCAGCGTGGGCTCCAGGTCGATATGGCGCGCGGGCTGCGCCGGGTCGGCGACCAGATCCAGCAGCGTAGCCGCAGCAAGGGCTCCGACCTGGAGCTTCGGCGGCGAGACGGCGGTGAGCGCGGGGCTGGCGAACTCGGCGAACTCGTCGTCGTAGGCGACGATGGACAGCTGGTCGGGAACGGCCGCCTCGGCGGCGAGGCCGTTGCGCAGCAGTTCGAGCGCGTCCTCGTCGGAGTGGCACACCAGCGCGGTCACCCCGGCCGCGAGCAGCCCGCGGACCAGCGACCGCACCTCGGACCGGGTCCAGCCGGGCCATCCCGGGACGTCCCGGCCGAGGATCCGGGGCACGTCGGTGTCCAGCCCGAGGTCGAGCAGGGCCTGCTCCCAGCCGCGGCACACGCTCAGCGCGGTGGACGTGTCACCGCGGCTGAACAGCGCGATCCTGCGGTGGCCGAGCGCCTGCAGGTGCCGGACCGCGGCGGCGGCGCCGCTCTCGTGCGCGGTGCGCACCCAGGAGGCGCCGGACACCTCGGGGGCGGTGATCCGCCGCTCGACGAAGACGGTCGGCACGGGGAACGCGCGCGCCCAGGAGGCGTCCGGGTCCAACCGCCCCTCGGCCGCCGACGGGGCCAGCAGCAGCGCCTCCGCCCCGGCCTCCAGCAGGCCGCGGACCAGCTCCTCCTCCTTGCGCGGCTGATACTCCGAGACGGCCAGGAGCAGCCGGCCCCGCTCCGGGGGCAGCGTGCTGCGCACGCCCTCCACCACCCGCTTGAAGTAGTAGGAGGACCGGGGAACCAGCATGCCCACCGTCAGCGGGCGCGCCTCGGGCACCGCGGGGGCCTGCGGGTGGGCGGGCCCGCCGACCGCGGCGCCGGACGGCAGCACGGCTCCGCCGTGCACCTTGTGCAGCCGTCCCTCGCCGGCCAGGGCGTCGAGGTCGCGGCGGACCGTGACGTCGGAGACGCGCAGGAGACCGACCAGGTCGGCCACTCTGACCGCCCCCTCGCTGCGCGCCAGCTGCATGATCATCCGTCGGCGTTCCTCGGCCAGCACTGTCGCCCTCCACCTTCGCAAGCTTGTCCGATCCACCCGCTCAGGCTCGGCGACCCCACCGTACCAATCACATCTCAACGAAATCATGCAGAACAGAAGATTGAACAGGGGTAAGAGTTCTTCTTCTGATCGATTCTGTACGGAAGCATTGACACCTGAGTCGGCTGCGTCGCAGACTCATCGCCGTCGACGGAGGCACAGACATCCGACAACTCCCTTCCCCTCCTCACTCAAGGGCGGAACACATGAACGATCGCTTGGCAGGCGTGTCCAGACGGGGTTTCCTGCGCGGCTCCGCCATGGCCGTCACCGCGCTCGCGGCCGGGAACGCGCTGGCGGCCTGCGCGGCCTCGACCACGACCGGTTCGAGCAGCGGCAGGACCACGATCAGCGTGATGGACGGCGACCCGTTGCCCGCGGACATCTCCGCGTTCGAGAAGGCCCACCCGGACATCAAGGTCCAGCAGCTGGTCTACGACCCCACCCGGCTCCAGGCCATGATCGCCGCGGGCAGTCCCCCGGACGTGGTGCGCGGTCAGGGCGCGACGGACACCCCCTACCTCGCCACGTTCAAGCTGGCCGCACCGCTGGACGACTACGTGGCCAAGAGTTCGGTCCTCAAGGCGGCCGACCTCGACCCGGTCAACGACCTGTGGCGGTTCGACGGAACCAAGCAGGGGGCCGGGCCGCGCTACGGCCTCGCCAAGGACTACTCCCAGGACAACATGTTCTGGTTCAACCCCAAGCCCTTCGCCCAGGCCGGGGTCGCCACCCCGAGCACCACCGTCCCGATCAGCTACGACGAGTGGGCGCACCTGGCCGAGCAGGTCAGCCGCAAGCAGGGCGGCCAACTGGCCGTGTTCGGCGTCGACTCCGGCGAGGGGCACCTGTTCCAGCACTTCGTCGCCATGGTGCACTCGGCCGGCGGCTCGCTGTTCAGCAGCGATCTGACCCGGGTGGACTTCTCCTCCCCCGAGGGCCAGAAGGCGCTGAGCTGGTACGTCAACCTCGCCAGGACCAAGTCCAGCATGTCCGTGGTCACCCCCGCCCCCACCGGCGGAAGCGTCGCCCTGCTCAAGGCGAACCGGATCGGCATGGTCGACGCCGGTTACTGGTACACCGCCGTGCTGAACGGCGACCCGGCCGGCGACACCTGCCGGCTGGCCCCCGCCCCCCAGTTCGGCACCACCAGGACCAGCCCCACCAACTCCGCCACCGGTGCCTGGATATCGGCCAAGAGCAGCCACAAGGACGAGGCCTGGCAGTTCCTGGAGTTCTTCCTCGGCCCGGCGCGGGCCAAGGGCCGCGCGCAGGCCGGCACCGGCAACCCCACCCTGATCTCGCTCCGCGGCGAACTGCCCTCCGGCACGCCGATGCAGCAGCAGGCGCTGGCGACCCAGCGCGCCGAACTGCCCTACCTCACCTCGCTCAGCTACACCCCCTACGCCCAGCTCTCCGCGCTGGAGGCGGCGCTCGAACCCGCGCTGGTCAGCTCCATCAACAGCGGCCAGAGCACCGGCAAGCTCGCGGACACGCTCAACAGCACCCTCAACTCCCTGATCCAGCAAGGCAAGCAGAACACCTGACCCGCCCCGCCGACGGTCGGAACCACCACGAAGGGAGCGTGCACCATGGCAGTCCTGGCCCCGGCCCGGCACACCACCTCCGCGCCAGGCAGCCCGACCCCACGGCGCTGGAGGCGCTACCGCTCACGTACGTTCTACGCCTTCACCGCCCCCTGGCTGATCGGCTTCCTCGCCCTGACCGCGCTGCCGATGGCGTACGCGCTCCAGCTCAGCTTCACCGACGCCAACGGCGTCACCCCGACCCAGCACTACGTGGGGCTGGCCAACTACACGGCGATCCTGCACGACCCGGACGTGCTGAGCAGCCTGGCCAGGACCGGTGAGTTCACGGTCGTGGTGGTCCCGCTGACGGTCGCGGGCAGTCTGCTGCTGGCCCTGCTGGTCAACCAGCCGGTCCGCGGCGTCGGCGTCTTCCGCACCCTGTTCTACCTGCCCGCCGTCCTGCCCGGGGTGGCCTCCGCACTGATCTGGAAGACCGTCTTCGACCAGAACTCGGGCGCGGCCAACGGCGTGCTGCACCTGGTCGGCGCCGGACCGGTGGCCTGGTTGCAGGACCCGGCCTCCTCCTATGTGCTGGTCCTGCTGATGATGTGGGGCGTCGGCGGCGGGATGCTGGTCTCCCTGTCCGGCCTCCAGGACGTGCCGCGCGAGCTCCAGGAGGCCGCCCGGGTCGACGGCGCGAACGCCTGGCAGACCTTCTGGCACGTCACCCTGCCCATGCTCTCGCCGATCCTGCTGTTCCAGGTCGTCACCGGCGTCATCAGCGCCCTCCAGGTGGTCGTCCAGCCGATCCTGCTCGCCCCCAACACCCCCGGGCAGTCGCCGACTTCCGCGACCGCGGTGCCCCGGGGCAACGACCTGTTCATGGTGCACGTCTTCGCCCAGTACATGAGCTTCGGCCGGTTCGGCTACGGCTCGGCGCTGCTGTGGCTGCTGTTCGTCGTGGTCCTGGCCACCACCGCGCTCGTCCTCGCCCTCGGCCGGCGCCTCGTCTTCTACAACGTCGACCCGGGCCACTCGGGCAAGGAGAGCTGACCGTGAGAGCACGCACGCCGCGTATGGTCCGCAGGTCCGGGACGTACGCGATCCTGATCCTGGTCGCCGCGGTGTTCACCACCCCGCTGCTGTGGCTGGTGGACTCGACCCTCAAGAGCACCGGCCAACTGGCGGCCTTCCCGGTGCAGTGGCTGCCCCACTCGCTGGACCTGGACAACTACCGCCAGGCGGTCTCGGAGATCCCGTTCCTCGCCTACGCCCGCAACTCGCTGACCATCGCGCTCCTCTACGCGGTGCTGACCACGCTGTCCTCCGCCTTCATCGGCTTCGGCTTCGCCCGGCTGCGCGGACGCGGCAAGAAGGCCATGTTCGGGGTCGTCCTGGCCACCATGATGATGCCGCACGTGGTCACCCTCATCCCCACCTACCTGATCTTCGCGAAGGTCCACCTGCTCGACACCTACTGGCCCTGGGTCCTGTGGGGGGCCGGCGGCAGCGCCTTCCTGATCTTCATGTTCCGGCAGTTCTTCTCCGGGCTGCCCAGCGAGATCGAGGAGGCCGCGATCGTCGACGGCTGCGGCTACTTCAGGATCTTCTGGAAGGTCTTCCTGCCGCAGGCGCGTCCGATGCTCGCCACCGGCCTGATCCTCTCCTTCACCTGGAACTGGGGCGACTTCCTGACGCCCGACCTGCTGCTCAGCATGGACCGGACCACCCTGGGCGTCGCCCTGGCCAACGGCTACCAGGACCCCAGCGGGGCGCCGCAGCCCAACCTCCAGGCCGCCGGCGCGACCCTGTACGTCATCCCGGTCATCGTGCTCTTCCTCGTCGCCCAGCGCGCCTACACCGCCAACTCCGCCACCTCCGGCCTGAAGTGAACCAGCCCGCTCCGGAAGGAACAGCGAGGACCCCGTGGACCACCGACCTCCCGTGCTGGCCGCGATGCGCCGCGAACTGCTCCCCCTGCTCTTCTCCGACCAGGCGACCGCCCGCCTGCACCGCCTCGTCGACATCGACGCGACGCTCGTCGCCGAGGACTTCGAGGAGGCCGGGGCACGCACCGCCCTGTCCCGGGCCGAGGTCCTGCTGACCGGCTGGGACTGCCCGCCGATCGACGCCCGCGTGCTGGCGGGCGCACCGCGCCTGCGGGCCGTGGTGCACACCGGAGGGTCCGTCAAACACCACCTCACCCCGGCCTGCTGGCAGCGCGGCATCCAGGTGGCCTCCGCCGTCGCCGCCAACGCCGTGCCCGTGGCGGAGTACACCGTCGCGGCACTGATCATGGCCAACAAGCGCGCCTGGCCGGTCCAGCGGCACTACACCCGCGACCGCGACAGCCTGGACTGGCTGGCCTGGACCACCCGGTACCCGGAGATGGGCAACTACCGCCGGACCGTCGGCGTCGTCGGCTGCTCCCAGGTCGGGCGCCAGGTGATCCGACTGCTGGCCGGACTCGACGTCACCACCGTGGTGTACGACCCCTACCTGCCCGCCGACGAAGCCGCCCGGCTCGGTGTGCGGCTGACCGGGCTGGACGAGCTGATGGCCGTCTCGGACGCGGTCACCCTGCACGCGCCGGCCACCGGCGAGACCCACCGGATGATCGACCGGCGCAGGCTCGCCCTGATGCGCGACGGCAGCACGCTGATCAACACCGCCCGGGGCTCGCTGGTGGACACCGACGCCCTGGTCCGCGAGCTGTCCACCGGGCGGCTCTGGGCCGTGCTCGACGTCACCGACCCCGATCCGCTGCCGTCGGCCAGCCCACTGTTCGACCTGCCCAACGTCCTGCTCACCCCGCACATCGCCGGGTCCCTCGGCGGAGAACTGCACCGTCTTGGCGACAGCGCCCTGGACGAACTGGAGCGGTACACCCACGGCCTCCCCTTCGCCTGTCCCGTGCTCGCCGAACACCTCGCGAACTCCGCCTGAGACCCCTGAGACCCCTGAGACCAGGAGCCCTGCGATGGCCGACTCCCTCCGCACCAGCATCCTCTCGGTGTTCCCGGTCCAGGGCGGCGCTCGCGTCAGCTGGCACGCCGCCCAGGGTGCCCCGACGCCGCTGACCCTGCACGCGGGTGAACCACCCGCTTCCGACGGCGAGTCCGACCCCACCCGACCGCTGCGGGACAGGCTCGGCGCCGCCGGCACCGCCACCCTCGGCACCGCTTCGACGGGACCGCCGGCCGGACCACCGGCATCCCGGCGCACGGCCCACCCGCCCGTCCACACCGCGAGGAGCAGCACCCGTGACCATGCAGCCCTGGTTCCCCGACGCCAAGCTCGGCATCTTCCTCCACTGGGGCGTCTACGCCGTCGACGGCGTGGCCGAGTCCTGGTCCTTCTTCACCGGCGAGGTCCCCTACGACCGCTACATGGCGCAGCTGGACCGGTTCACCGCCGCCCGCTTCGACGCCGACGCCTGGGCCGCGCAGATCGCCCGCTCGGGTGCCCGCTACGCGGTGCTGACCGCCAAGCACCACGACGGCGTGGCCCTGTGGGACACGGCGCAGTCCGACCTGTCGGTGGTCCGACGCACCCCCGCCGCCAGGGACCTGGTCGCCGAGTACGCCGCGGCACTGCGCTCGCACGACCTGAGAGTGGGCCTGTACTTCTCCCACCTGGACTGGTCCCACCCCGACTACGCCAGCGTCCGGCACCAGGACCCCGGCAGGCCGTGGATGACCGAGAACCGGTTCGCCATGCCGCCCGAGGGCGAGGAGGACCCGGCCGCCTGGCAGCGGTTCCTCGCCTTCCACCGCGCCCAGCTCCGCGAGCTCGTCACCGGGTACGAGCCCGACCTGCTCTGGTTCGACGGGCAGTGGGAACGCACCGAACGGCAGTGGCAGATGAAGGAGTTGCGCGAGGAACTGCTCGCCCTGGCACCGCAGACCATCCTCAACTCCCGGATGCACGGCCACGGCGACTACGCCACTCCCGAGCAGGGGGTGCCGATCCAGGCCCCCGACGGGCCGTGGGAACTGTGCCTGACCGTCAACGACTCCTGGGGGTACAAGCACCAGGACACCAACCACAAGTCCGTGGACCAGTTGGTCCGCTACTTCGCCGAGACCATCGCCATGGGCGGCAACCTGCTCCTGGACGTCGGCCCCACCGAGGACGGCACCATCCCGCCCGAGCAGGGCGCGCGCCTGGACGGCCTCGGCGCCTGGATCGGACGCCACGCCGCCGCCGTCCACGGGACCGTCGCCGGACTGCCGACGGGTCACTTCTGGGGTCCCAGCACGCTGGCCGCGGACCGCCGCACCCTCTACCTGATCTGCTTCGACCAGCCACGCCGCTTCCTGACGGTCCGTGGGCTGCGCAACGCGGTACGCGCGGTGCGGGTGCTGGGCACCGGGGCGGAGCTGCGGCACCGCGTGGTCGGCGGCTTCACCTCCCACGGCGTCCCGGGCGTGCTGCACATCGAGGCCCCGGCCGCCGGGGACCTGGACGAGCAGGCCACCGTCCTGGCCGTGGAGCTGGACGGCGAGCTGGACCTGTACCGAGGGGCGGGCCAGGGCTGATGACCCGTCACCTGCCGTCCTCGCACGCACGGCCGGAGCTTCCGGACACTGGCCGGGATCTCTTCGACCAGCCGCTCCGGCGCTGGCACGCGCTCCTGGTCACACCTGGCGCCGTCCCCGACACGCCGCCCTTCCGCTCCGCGCTCGACGCCCTGGGCGACCGTGCCGCACAGCTGCTCCGCACCCTGGACCCCGAGCACCAGGTCCTCTTCTGGTCCGACCTGTCCCCGCACGTCAGCGGGGACGTACTGGAGGGCTGCCGCCGACTCCTGACCATGGCTCAGGCACTGCGCCAACCGGGCATCCGGATGGACGACCCGGAGCCGTACGAGCAGGCGATCACGGCGGGCATCCTCCGGCTCCGCGCCGAGGGGTACCGCGAGACGCCGCCGCGCACCAGCAACTGGTGGCACCTCCAGGTCGGCATTCCGCGGACCCTGCTCGACCTGTACGTCCTGATGCGGCCCCGGCTCACCACGGAGCAGCTCGACTCCTGCCTCGCCGTCGTGGACGCCCACGTCCCGCGCAGCTCGGTGGCCGACTACACCGGCACCAGCACCGGCGCCAACCGGGTCGACCTGTGCCGGGTCCTGGCGCTGCGCGGCATGCTCGGGCGGGACGCGGGCCTGGTCGCCACCGCCCGCGACGCGCTGTCCCCGGTCTACCGTCACGTCCTGGCCGGCGACGGCCTCTACGCCGACGGCTCGTTCATCCAGCACACCTGGGTCCCCTACACCGGCAGCTACGGTGCGGGGCTGCTCGGCGGCATCAGCCGACTGCTGTGGCTGCTCGGCGGCTCGCCGTGGGAGGTGACCGACCCCGAACTGCCCAACGTGTTCGGCTCGGTGACCCGCGGCTATGCCCCCTTCCTCTACAACGGCCTGATGATGGACGCGGTCAGCGGGCGCGGCATCGCCCGGGGCCCGCGGCCCGGGGGCGGTCCGCAGCCGGACAGCGGCGACCACGCCCGCGGACACACGGTCGTCGCCGAGATCCTGCGCCTCGCCGACTGCGGCGCGGCCCCCGCCGACGAGGCGTCGGCCTGGCGCGCCCTGGCCAAGGGCTGGATCGAGCGCGACACCGTCCTGCCCTATCTGACCGACCCCGCGCTGAGCCTGCCGGACCTGCTCCGTGCACACGAACTGCTGCTGGACACCACGGTGGAGGTCGCGCCCGAGCCGGTCGGACACCGGCTCTTCCCGGCGATGGACCGGGCCGTGCACCGCCGACCGGGCTGGGCCGCGGCCGTCAGCATGAGCTCGGCCCGCACCACCTACTACGAGTGCGGGGGCGGCGAGAACCCGCGCGGCTGGCACACCGGCAGCGGAATGCTCTACGTCTGGGGCGACACCTGGGGCAACGACCAGTACTGCGACGGTTTCTGGCCCACCGTCGACCCGTACCGGCTCCCCGGCACCACCGTCTCCCGCAGACCCCTGGCCGACGGCGAGGGCGGGTTGTGGGGCGCCAGCCGACCGGCCACCCTCTGGGCGGGCGGGGTGACCGACGGCCGCTACGCCGCCCTCGGCCAGGACGTGCGCGGGCTCTCCAGCTACCTGGCCGGGAGGAAGTCCTGGTTCTGCCTCGACGAACTGGTCGTCTGCCTCGGCGCCGGGATCTACTGCTCGGACGGCGCGCCGGTCGAGACGATCGTGGACAACCGCAACCTGGGCGCCGACGGCCTGCACACCCTCTGGGTCGACGGGCAGGCCCAGCCGGGCGGACTCGACTGGACCGACGACTTCCCGGCCGCGACCTCCGCCGCGATCGAGGGCTTCGGCGGCTTCGCCTTCCCCGGCGGTGCCACCGTCCGTGCGCAGCGCAGCGTACGCACCGGAAGCTGGCGTGACATCAGCGTCCACGGCTCGGCCGACCCGATCAGCCGCCGCTATCTGACGCTCTGGTTCGACCACGGCACCGACCCGACCGGCGCCCACTACAGCTATCTGCTGCTGCCCGGGGCCGATGCCGAAGCGGCGGCCGCGGCGGCCCGGGATCCGGCCGTCACCGTGCTGGCCAACACCGCAGCCGTCCAGGCCGTGTCGCACGGCCCCAGCGGCGTGACCGCCGCCAACTTCTTCGGCGGCGCCACCGCCGGACCGATCACCGCCGACGCCCCCTGCTCGGTTCTGCTGCGCCGGGACGGCGACCGGCTCCGGGTGCACGTGGCCGACCCCACCACGGCCTCCGCGACCGTCACCGTCAGCCTGGCCTCCGCCGGTGAACTCCTCGGCCACGACCCGCGGATGGAGGTCCTCGGCACCGACCCGATCACGCTCGCCGTCCACACCGGCGGCACCTCGGGCGCCGGTCACTCGGCGCTCTTCCGGGTCTGACTCGACTGGACATTCATCCGATCAAAGTTCTTGTCATGTCCGGTAATCCTCTCGTAATGTGCGCTGCGCGTCCTGATACATCGGAGCAATGAGCGAACGACCGCTCACCCCCTTGCCCGGCTCCACCCACCGGCACAGGCCCGCCGTGAATCTCGATGAGGAGACTTCATGCCCAGACGCTCACTCGCCGCCACCGTGTCATCCGCCCTCCTCGGGGCGCTGTTGCTCGCCCTGGGTCCGGCGCCCGCCGCCGACGCCGCCACGGCCACCACCCTCTACGCCTCCCCGACCGGCACCGGCAGCAGCTGCACGCAGGCCGCGCCGTGCAGCCTCACCGGAGCCCAGGCCCGGGTCAGGACACTCGACTCCACCATGGCCGGCGACATCGACGTCGACCTGCTGGGCGGCACCTACCGGGTCACCGACCCCCTGCGGTTCGGACCGCAGGACTCCGGGGAGAACGGCCACGACGTCGTCTACCAGGCCTATCCGGGCCAGGTCCCGGTCATCAGCGGAGCACAACAGGTCAGCGGCTTCTCGCTGTACGACTCCGGCAAGAACATCTACCGCGCCGACGTCCCGGTCGGCACCCAGAGCCGCCAACTGTTCGTCGACGGCGTCCGGGCGCAACGCGCCCGCAGCGCCCTCAACCCCGCCGGGTTCACCCTGTCCGGGTCGAGCTTCACCACCAGCGACTCCTCCTACGCCTCGTTCACCGACCAGTCCCAGGTCGAGATCGTCGACGACAACGCCTGGAAGCAGCTGCGCTGCCCGCTCTCCACCATCACCACTCCCTCTGGCGGCGGCTCCAGCCTGAACGTCGACGCCGCCTGCTTCGCCGACGACAACACCAGCGTTCCCAACCCCCAGTACCCGTTCAACGGCGCCGGGCTGCCCACCCTGACCGGTGTCACCTGGATCGAGAACGCCTACCAACTGCTCACCCAGCCCGGCCAGTTCTACCTGGACCCGGCTGCCGGACACCTCTTCTACATCCCGCGTCCCGGCGAGGACCTGGCGACCGCGGACGTCGAACTGCCCACCGCACAGGAGCTGGTGGACCTGTCCGGCACCCCGGGCCACCTCGCCCCGGTCGACGACACCGCCCCCGGCGCGACCTACACCGGCGCCTGGTCCACCTCGACCGGACGCGCCTTCGGCGACCTCGGCAACGACGTGCACTACACCAAGACCGACGGGGACTCGGTCAGTGACAGCTTCACCGGCACCGGACTCGAGGTACTCGGCGAGCTGAGCCCTGACCAGGGCAACGTCGACGTCTACGTGGACGGGACCAAGACGCAGACCGTCTCCACCTACGCGGCCACCAAGCTGGCCCAGCAGGCGATCGCCACCGTCACCGGCCTGTCCAAGGGCCCCCACACCGTCAGGCTGGTCAAGGCCGGCGGTACCTACGCGACCGTCGACGGATTCACCGTCGTCCCCGACGCCATCGCCCCCGTGCACGACATCGCCTTCGACGGGATCACCTTCACCGGCACGACCTGGAACCAGCCCACGACCAGCGGCTACGTCGACAACCAGGCCGGCGTGCTGTGGGACCCGACCACCCACGCCCCGGTGATCATCCCCGCCGCCGTGCAGGTCCACCGCGGCGACGACATCACCTTCAGCGACGACGTGGTCGAGCACACCGGGGGCAGCGGCATCGACCTCGCCGACCAGACCCAGGACTCCACCGTCATCGGCAGCTGGATCACCGACACCTCCGGCATCGGGGTGTCGGTGGGCGAGGTCGACGACTACTACCAGACCCTGCCCGCGCTACAGACCAGCGGCGACACCGTCACCGAGAACACCATCGACCACGTCGGCCAGGACTACTCCGACGCCGTCGGCATCTGGGCCGGATTCACCGAGAACGCCACCCTCTCCCACAACGACATCGGCTACACCCCCTACTCCGGCATCTCGCTCGGCTGGGGCTGGGCCTGGCAGTCCGACTGCTCGCTGATCGACAAGCAGCACAACGTCGCCTCGACCACCCCGTGCCGGCACGGCAGCAGCTACGCCGGCGGCAACCAGATCCTGGACAACGACGTGCACAACGTCATGCAGCAGTTGCACGACGGCGGCCCGATCTACACCAACGGCGGCCAGGGCGGCAGTTCGGGCGCCGCGGGCAGCGCCTGCTCCGCGACCTCGGTGCTGAGCGGCAACGTGGTGGCCATCGGCAACGACACCAACAACATGATCTACCACGACGAGGGCAGCTCCTGCTGGAACACCCATGACAACGTGGTCCAGTACAGCGGCTCGGCCAGCTGGGTCGGCATGTGGACACCGACCATCCACGACAACACCATCCACGACAACTACAGCGACACCAGCGCGTACAACAACAACGGCACCTCGATCACGCTCGGTCAGGCCACGGTCGTCACCGGCGGCGCCTGGCCCGCGGCGGCCCAGTCGATCATCGCCGCGGCCGGTCCGTCGGAGCAGTACCAGCCGGTCACCGGCCGCATCGACGACGACAACCTCGCGATCGGCTACACCGGCTCCTGGGCCGCCGGCGGGAACCGGGGCCTGGGCGACTACGACAACGGTGTGCACGACACCTCGACCAACGGCGACAGCGCCGCGCTGACCTTCACCGGGACCGGCGTCCAGGTCATCGGCGAGAAGTACAGCGACCAGGGCGACGACGAGGTCTACCTCGACGGCGTCGACCAGGGAGCAGTGAGCACCGGCGCGAGCACCCGCGAAGCCCAGCAGGTCGTCTACAGCGTCTCCGGCCTCACTCCGGGCAGCCACACCGTCAAGATCGTCAAGGTGAGCGGTACCTTCACCACCCTCGACGGGTTCGAGGTCACCCGCACCGTCAACGACACCGACCCCGCCGTCACCTACACCGGCGCCTGGACGCACGCGACCGGCCGCGGCGACGGCGACTACGGCGACGACGTCCACTACACCACCGGCAACGGCGACAGCGTCAGCCTCGCCTTCTACGGAACCGGCGTCAGCCTGCTGACCGAGAGGAACAGCGACGAGGGCCGGATCGCGGTCTCCCTGGACGGAGCCGACCAGGGGACGGTCGACGCGAGCGCCACCAGCCGCTCGGCCCAGCAGACCGTCTACACCGTCAGCGGCCTGCCGGTCGGCCGACACACCGTCACCTTCACCAAGAGCAGCGGCACCTACCTGCTCGTCGACCGGTTCGACGTCCGGTAGCACCCAGCGCCGACCAGGGCCCCGACCGTCACCCCGACGGTCGGGGCCCCACCCCCTGTGCGGAGGACCGGGGGCCCGCGTTCGAGTGGATCCAGCGTTGACGAGAAGCCCCCACTCGTGGAAGCTTTGCTGGGAGCGCTCCCAGTCGCCCCTGAACCCCCCGAAGGAAGCAAACACGTGAGCACGATCCTCGTCACCGGCTCGACGCAGGGCATCGGTCTGGAGACCGCCGCCACACTCATCGCCGCCGGTCACCGCGTGGTCCTGCACGCGCGCAACGCCGAGCGGGCGGAGCAGGTCCACGCCACACTGCCGCGGGCCGAGGCGGTCGTCGTCGGCGACCTCTCCTCCCTCGACCAGACCCGGCAGGTCGCGCTCGCAGCCGCCGCGCTCGGCCCGTTCGACGCGGTCATCCACAATGCCGGCGTCGGCGGAGGCGCGCCCCGGCGGGAGGTCACCGCGGACGGCATGGAGCGGATCTTCCAGGTCAACGTGGCCGCCCCGTACGTGCTCACCGCGCTGATGCCGCCGCCGCGCCGACTGGTCTACCTGACGTCCGGCCTGGAGGCCCAGGGCACCGTGCGCTGGGACGACCTCCAGTTCGAGCAGCGCCCCTGG
>FSVS01000573.1_pt1 | contig 14430 bp, 13 predicted proteins | sample 1637781 | NCBI WGS metagenome assembly FSVS01 (sample SAMEA3914814, study PRJEB12502) | metagenome | biome: forest; material: soil | place: USA | collected 2011-09-16 | depth 0.1 m | reverse complement strand
GCACCTTGCGGCGGGGGGCGTAGGCGGCACGCTGTCCCTCGGCGGGTTCGGAGCAGCCCTCCAGGCGGACGTCGCCGACCTGGTAGACGGCGGTCTCCAGGGGCGGGGCGCCGCTCGCCTTCACGGCGTCCAGGACGCCCCACCGGGCCAGCCGGGCGATGCCGGGCTGGTGGATGTAGTGGGTGGAGAGGGTGTCGCTGGGGAAGCGCGCCCGGTCGACCAGGAGCACCTTGTAGCCGGCCTGGGCGAAGCGGAGCGCGGTGGCGGCGCCCGCGACGCGAGCACCCACCACAATCACATCGTGCATGTGTCGGACCTCCGTGTCGGACCTCTGTCTGGGCCAGTCCGGGACCGGGACCGGACCCGGACTGCACTCTCGCACCGGCGTCTCGAGAGGCACTCGACCGAGGACCGACGGCCCGTCACCGCCCCTGCCCCGCCCGGACACGACCGATGGCCCGTGGCGATCCACGGGCCATCGGTGGCGGACAGGCGGGGGCGGGCCAGGGGCTCCCGGTCAGACCTTGACCGACTCCACCGGCGCCGGCTCGGCCTTCGCGGTCCGGCGCGAGGCCCGCAGTTGGACGGTGACCAGCAGGGCGGCCACCAGCACCCCGCCGGCCGAGTAGAAGACCACGTCGATCGCGTGGACGAAGGCGTGCACCGCCTCGGTGTGGGCGGCGCCGGTGAGCCGGGCGACCCCGGCCAGCGTGAGGTTGGGCTCGGCGGAGTTGAACAGCCGGTTGAGCAGGGTGCCGAAGACGGTGGCGCCCAGGGCGTTGCCGAGGGTCTGGAACAGCCGGATCGACGTGGTCGCGACTCCCAGCTGGCCTTCGGGAGAAGCGATCTGGACGACCTGGATGAGCTGGCCGACCAGTTGCCCGAAGCCGATGCCGAGCAGCAGCAGCTCACCTCGCAGCACCCACATCGAGGTGCCCGCGCCGGTCGTGCCCATCAGCGCCATCGCCAGGATCGCGCAGCCCAGGCCGCTGATCAGGGCCGACCTGGCCGACCAGCCCCGGGCGGTCAGCTTGGTGGTGACCAGGCCGCTCAGGGTCATCCCGCCGGCCATCGGGATCATGAACAGGCTGGCCGTGATCGCGTCGACGCCGCGGGCCGCCTGGAGGTAGATCATCACGTAGACGATCGAGCCCATCAGCGCCATGCCCACCAGCCCCTGCACCAGGAAGCCGATCCGGATCTCGGGGATGCGGAACAGGCTCAGCGGCAGGATCGGGTCGTCCGCGGCGGTCTGCCGCCACACGAAGAGGACCAGGCTGAGCACCATGCCGCAGATCAGGCCGATGACCACCGGCGAGGACCAGGCGTACTCGGCGCCCGCCCAGTTGGAGACGAGCAGCAGTTGGGTGGCGAAGGCTCCGATGAGGGCGGCGCCGATGTAGTCGAGTCCGCGCCGCCCGCTGCCCTGCGGGAGCTGGAACAGGAACGCGCCCCCGACCAGGATCGCCGCTCCGAGCGGCAGGTTGATGTAGAAGATCCAGCGCCAGTCGATGTCGTCCGCGAAGTACGCGCCGACCAGCGGGCCGATCGCCATCGCGGCGCCGCCGACGATGCCGCCCGCGCCGCCGTTGCCCTCCTCCTCGCCCGGGGGCAGGAGCTGGGCCATGATGACCATGCTGACGCTCATCAGGCCGCCGCCGCCGATGCCCTGGACGGCACGGAAGGCGATCAGCTCGCCCATCGTCTGCGACACACCGCACAGCGCCGATCCGACCAGGAAGGTGGCGACGGCCGCGAGGAACACCCGCTTGGCGCCGTAGAGGTCGCAGAGCTTGCCGTACAGCGGCAGGACGACCGTGGCAGCAAGTGCGAACGCGCTGATGAGCCAAGGGAGTTCGCTCACCCCGTGGACGGGGTCGAGGTCACGCACGATGGGTACGGACGCCGCCGAGACGATGTTCAGATCGAGCAGGGCGAGGATCACGGTGAAGAGGCAGACCACCAGTCCGAGCTTGCGCTTCGTCTCGGACATCACCGGTGCGGAAGGGGACGGGGCGCTCATTGTGGACCTCCGTGGTGTGGGTCGGACAGCTTGAGCATGGCAGTATTTTTGAACCGAGTCAATTCTTTTCTTCCACTCAATATTTTTCCTGGTACAGTCATGGCATGGCTGCCGCAACCACCTCCGCCGCCCCGCCCCAGCCGGGCCTGCGCGAACGCAAGAAGCTCCAGACCGAGCGCAGACTGTGGGTCACCGCGATCCAGCTCTTCGAGGAACGCGGCTTCGCCCAGGTCTCCGTCGCCGAGATCGCCGCCGCGGCGGACGTCTCCAAGGTCACCGTCTTCAACTACTTCCGCACGAAGGAGGACCTCGTCATGCGCCCGCTGGAATGGCACACCGACGAGCCCGCCCGGGTCGTGCGCGAGCGCGCCGACGGACAGTCGGCGGTCACCGCCCTGCGCACCCAGTTCCTCGAGGCGCTGGACCAGTTCGACCCCGCCACCGGCCTCAACGACCAGGAGCAACTGCTGGGCGTGGCGCGGCTGATCCGCGCCACCCCCTCGCTGCTGCTGCGCGCCCAGGCGCTGTCGATGGAGGCGGAGGAGGCCCTGGCCGACGAGCTCATCGCCCAGAGCGCGGACCACGACCCGCTGATCGCCCGGCTCGCGGCCGCGCAGCTGACCGGTGCCCGCCGGGTCCTGGTCGAGGAGAACCAGCGCCGGCTGCTGGCCGGCGAGAGCTGCGTGAAAGTCCTGCCGGAGGCACGGGCCAACGCCGTCCACGCCTTCGCCGTGGTGGAACAGGGTCTGGGCGGCTACTGCGTGCGCTGACGGTCCGGGACATGTCACCGCACCACGCTGACACGGCGGCCAGGAGGCGTCCTCGGATTCCACTGGATTCCCGTTCGCGCGCGACGGTCCCGCGCGGCAGGCCCGAGCCGGGCCCGAGCCGGGGTCGAGCCCGGGTCCAGTCCGCGGGACCAGGATCGCCCCATGGAACTGCGACAGCTGGGCCGCTTCGGCCCCAAGGCCTCCGCGATCGGGCTCGGCTGCCTGGGCATGTCCGGCGGATACGGACCTGCCGGGGAGGAGGAGTGCACCGCCACCGTGCGCCGCGCCGTCGACCTGGGCGTGACCCTCTTCGACACCGCGGACTTCTACGGCGACGGGGCCAACGAGAGCTTCCTCGGACGCGCGCTGGGAGCGGCCCGTGCCGACGTCCTCGTCTCCACCAGGGGCGGGATGCGCTCCGCCCGGCCGGGCGGCCCGCCTACCGTGTTCGACGGACGGCCCGCCTCGCTGCGGGCGGCCTGTGAGGCGTCACTGCGCCGGCTCGGCACGGACCGGGTGGACGTCTACTACCTGGCCAGGGTCGACCCGGCCGTACCGGTCGAGGAGAGCGTCGGCGCGCTGTCCGAGCTGGTGACCGCCGGCAAGGTGGCGCACCTGGGCCTGTCCGAGGCCTCCGCCGACCAGCTCCGCCGTGCCCACGCGGTGCACCCGGTCTCCGTGCTGGAGAGCGAGTACTCGCTGTGGTCGCGTCAGGTCGAGCCCGAAGTCCTGCCCGCCGCACGGGAGCTGGGCGTCACGCTGATCGCCCACACCCCGCTCGGCAAGGGCATGCTGGCCGGTTCGGTGTCCGCTCCCGAGCAGCTCGGTGAGGGCGACCACCGCCGGAACCACCCGCGCTTCCAGGGCGACAACCTGGCCCGCAACCGCCTGCTGGTCACCGAACTGGAGCGGCTGGCGGCCCCGCGCGGCGTCTCGGCCGCGCAGCTCGCGCTGGCCTGGCTGCTCTCCCGGGGGCCTGACATCGTCCCCATCCCCGGCACCAGGCGGATCGCCAACCTGGAGCAGAACGCCGCCGCCACCGAACTCGCCCTGCGCCCCGGCGACGACGCCGAACTCGACCGGATCTTCTCCGCCGCCCGGGTGCACGGCGGTGCCCGGCCGGTCCGGACCTGAGACAGCACTTCCCCGCGTCCATCCCCCGCGTCCATCCCTCGTGCCGGTCACGAGGCCCATTCCCTGGAAGGTCCCATGAGATTCCTGCTCACCGCCTCCTGCTCGGACGGTCTCGTCCTGCCCGCGGTGCCCCTGGCCTGGGCGCTGCGCGCTGCGGGGCACGAGGTCCTGGTCGGTGCGGCGCCCAACATGGGCGCGCTGGTCACCGGGGCCGGGCTGCCCTTCGCGCCCTACTCGCAGCCCGTGACGATCCCGGACGTGCTCCGGCACGACCGCGAGGGCAATCCCCTGCCGATGCCCCAGGAGGAGGGCGAGATGCTCGCCCACATCGGCCGGGGCTACGGACGGCTGGCCGCCCGCACCCTCGACGACACGCTGGCGCTGGTCGACGGCTGGAAGCCGGACCTGGTGATCAGCGAACCCCAGGGACTCGGCGGCCCGCTGGCCGCCGGGGCCCGGGACCTCCCCTGGGTCAGGCTCGGCATCAGCATGGGTTCCCCGCCGGTCCTGGAGGAGTCGGCGATGACCGAGGCGAAGCCGGAGATCGACCGGCTCGGCCTGCCCGGCTTCCCGGAGGCGGCCCTCACCCTCGACGTGTGCCCGCCCAGTGTCCGCAGGTCCGACAGCGCGGAGGCGACGAGCCTGCGCTACGTCCCCTACAACGGCGTCGCGGTCCTGCCGTCCTGGCTGCTGGAGCCGCGTGACCGGCCCCGGGTCTGCCTCACCCTGGGCACGCAGGTCCCGCTCCGCGGCGGGCTGCCGATGATGGCCCAGCTGATGGCGACCCTGACCGGCCTGGGCCTGGAGGTCGTGGTGGCGGTGGACGACGCCGTCGCCGACCAGTTGGAGCCGCGCCCCGAGGGGGTCCGCGCGGTCGGCCGGCTGCCGCTCAACCTGGTGCTGCCCCACTGCGACCTGGTGGTCCACCACTGCGGCTCGGGCACCACCATGACCTCGCTGACCGCCGGTGTGCCGCAGCTCATCATCCCGGTGATCGCCGAGACCTGGGACTTCGCCCGCCGGCTCGCCGGGTTCGGGTCGGCCAGGGAGATCAAGCCCGCCGACACCGACCAGGCCACCGTGGTCGAGGCCTGCACCGCGCTGCTGGACGACCCGGCCCCCCGCGCGGCGGCCGGAGTGCTCCGCGACGAGATCGCCGCGATGCCGAGCCCCGCGCAGACCGTGCCGGTCCTGGAGGAACTGGTCCGGAGCGGGGGTGGGTCCCGGTGAACGAGCCCGTCCACCGCACCCGGGCCACCATCTCCATCGAGGCCCCGCCGGAGACCGTGTACCGGGCCCTGACCGGCATCGACGAATGGCCGCTGCTCTACCCCTGGATCGCGCACACCGAGATCCTGGAACGCGACGGTCTGAACGACCGGGCCAAGTTCTGGGCGGTGCGCCCCGACGGCCGCACCCGGATCTGGACGTCGACCCGCACCCTGGACCCGGTCGCCCTGCGCATGGTCTTCGAGCAGCAGGGCTCGGTGGGTCCGATCACCCGCCTCGGCGGGGAGTGGGACTTCACCCCCGAGGGCGGCGGCTGCCGGGTCGAGTCCCGGCACTGGTTCACCACCGACCAGGACCCGGCCGAGACCGCCGAGGAACTCGACCGGAACGGCGCGCGGCAGTTGGAGACGCTGAAGCGGAAGACCGAGCGGCGCACGACGCTCGCCAACGGCGTGCTGCGCACCGAGGAGTCCGTGCTGCTCCCGGTGGACCAGGCCAAGGCCCACGCCCTGCTGCTGGAGACCCTCGGCGACGCCCCCGCACCTCACGGAGCGCCACAGGAGGCCGAGTTCATCGACACGGCCCTCACCGCCCCGGACGGGACCGTCCACCCGAGCCGCGCCCTGCAGATCACCCTCGCCCCGCACACCCTGGTGCACCGTCACCTGACCGTCCCTCAGCCCTTCGAGCTGGTCCTGCGCGTCTGGCGGCTCGTCCCCGAGGCCGGGGGCACCCGGCTGACCGGCAGCCGTACCGCGGTGATCGCGGCACCGTACACCGAGCGCGAACCGCTGCTGGACTGGCTGAGGTCCGAAACCGCCTCCGACCTCCGGCGTGTGACGGACCGTTAGCCGCGGTCCGGCGCGTCTCCGCACAGGTGGGCAGGGCCGACGGCCGCTGCCCACCCGTGTTCCCACGAACCCGGGTGTCCCGGGGAAAGGCAGACAACCGATGCGCGTCCTCCTGAACGGGCTGATCGCCAGCCATGTGCTCCCCGCCCTGCCGCTGGCCTGGGCGCTGCGCGCGGCCGGCCACGAGGTCCTCGTGGCCGGCGGCATCGATGTCGCGGAGGCCGGACGGTCCGCGGGCCTCAACTCGGTCGTGATCACCGAGGCGACCCGGACCGCGGCGGCCGCTCCCCCGCCGTCCGGGAAACCGGCCGGACCCCCGGCCGGCCGGCCGTCCTGGGACGACCTGCTGCGCCGCAAGGAACCGCGACTCCGGGCCGGGATCGGCGGGTTCACCGACGTCGTGGACGCCTGGCGGCCGGATCTGGTGGTCGCCGACCCGCTCGGCTTCGGAGCCTTCGTCGCCGCCGCGGCGGCCGGGGTCCCCGCTGTGGTCCACCGCTGGGGCATCCAGGAGTCCACCACCGAGATGGACGCGGCGGCCAGGCGGGTGTTCGGCGACCTGTGCCGGGAACTGGGCTCGGCGGACGGGCTGCCCGAACCGGCCCTGGTCCTCGACCCGTGCCCGCCGTCGCTGCGCCCCTCCGGGGCGGCCGGGACCCGACCGGTCCGCTTCCTGCCGCACAGCGGTGCCGCCGACCTGCCGACCTGGGCGCTGGCCCCGGCCCGAGCGGGCCGGGTCTGCGTGCTGCTCGGCATCTGGGGCACCGAGGTCCTGGCCCGGAGCGGGCGCCTCGGCGAGGTCGTCGACGCGATCGCCCCGGCCGCGGACGGCGTGCCGGGACGCGACGTGGTGGTGCTGCTCCCGGAGGAGCACCACGCCGCCGTGGGCGCGCTGCCCGCGGGAGTGCGGCTGCACCGGCCGCTCCCGCTGGGCCTGCTGCTCCCCGGCGCCGCGGCCGTCGTGCACCACGGCGGCAGCGGGACCGCGCTCACCGCGCTCACCCACGGTGTGCCGCAGGTGGTCCTCGCACCCGAACAGCCGCACCTGGCCGCCGTCGCGGACACGATCCAGGCGTCGGGCACCGGACGCGCCCTCACGGACACCGACGGGGACCTGGGCAAGGCCGTCGCCGCCGCGCTGGCCGAGGTCACCGGCGACCCCGCGTACCGGACCGCGGCGGGCGCCGTCGCGGCCGAACTCGCCGCGATGCCCGCGCCGGCGGAACTCGTCGGGCTGCTGGAGGGTGCCGCGTCGAGGTAGTCCCTTCCGGCACCGGCTGGCACGGGGACACGGGTACGGGCCGCAGCGGACCGCTGCGGCCCGTACCCGTGTCAGGCGCCGACCGGGACCCCGGCCGTGCCGAGCACTCCGCGGAGCAGCTCCGGGGTCACCCGGTTCCGTACGAAGAAGTGGTCCCCCGGGACGGTGCGCGTCCCGAAGCCCCCGCCCGCGTACCGGTCCCACTCCGCCATCGCCGACGCCGGCGAGAGCGGGTCCCGGGTACCGGCGACGGCCAGCAGCGAACTCTCCAGCGGCGGTCCGCCGACCTCGCACAGCGCCTCGGCGAGGCGCAGGTCGTCCCGCAGCGCCGGCAGCACCCTGCGCTGCCAGACGCTCTCCTCGACCAGGGCGTCCCGCGGCAGCACACCGTAGGCCACCAGCACCTCGAGCAGCTCCGGGTCCGGCAGCCGTACACCGCGCAGCAGCGGCGACCTCAGGTGCGGGGGGTTGGTCGCGCCGACCACCACCAGTTCGGGGGGCCGGCCACCCGCCTCCTGGCGGCCCCGGGCACAGGTGTAGGCGACCATGCCGCCCAGGCTGTGCCCGTAGAGCGCGTACGGACGGTCCATCAGCGGGCCGATCCGCTCGTCGAGTTCCTTCAGCAGCAGTTCCGGATCGGTGATGCGCTGCTCCCGGCTGCGGGCGTCCCGGCCCGGCAGCAGCACCGGGACGACCTCGGCGACGCCGCCGAGCACCTGCTGCCAGCGCGCGAAGGACGAGACCCCGGCCCCGGCGTGGTGGAAGCAGAACAGCCGGAGCGCGTCTCCGCCGCTCACTCGTCCACCAGGCCCACCGCTCGGGTCCACCCCGCGCCCGCACCCGCGATCCTCACCGGGAAGCAGGAGACCCGGAAGCCGAACGGCGGCAGCTGGTCGAGCTGGGCCAGCCGCTCGACCTGGCAGTACTCGCGGCGGCGGCCGGCGAAGTGGGACGGCCACAGCACGCTCCGGTCCCCGGTCCGCTGGTACTCCCGGATCATGTGCCCGAACGGGGCGTCCAGGCTCCAGGCGTCCGTGCCGATCACCCGGACCCCGAGGTCCAGGAGGTAGTCGGTGGCCGGCCCGTCGAGGCCGGAGAAGTCGGTGAAGTAGCGGGGGGTGCCCGCGAACCGGGAGGCACCGGTGTGCAGCAGGACGATGTCCAGCGGTTCCGGCTGGTAGCCGATCCGGGCCAGCTCCTTCGCGATCCGGTCCACGCCGATCACCCCGACGCCGACATCGGTCACGTCCAGCACCACCCCGGGACGCAGGAACCAGTCCAGCGGCATCTGGTCGATATGCCGCGGCACCCCGTAGTCGCCGACCGACCCGTAGTGGGACGGGGCGTCGACATGGGTGCCGGTGTGGCTGGTCAGCGTCAGCGTGTCCAGTGACAGCAACTCGCCCCCGGGCAGGTCCGCCGGGTCGAAGTCCAGGTCGAAGTGCTTCTTCATCTCCTCACTCATATGCCGGGCGCCCTCAGCGGGCGTCATGATCTCGTGGACGATCGGGTCCGGCTCCCAGCCGGAGGCGTCCACCGGTGACGACAGGTCGATGATGCGCACAGGACTGCTCCCCCATGGTCGTGGGCTCGTGCTCGTGGACTCGTGCTCGTGGACTCGTGCTCATGGACTCGTGCTCATGCGAGAACCTGGCGCACGCTGACAGCGCCCGCTGGAGCCGCACTGGAGCCGGGTCCGGGTCGGCGGCGGCCGTCCGGGGGCCGCGCGGCGGGTCGAGCCGGACCGGAGCGCCCTCCGAGGGATCCTCGACCGCCCCCGCTCATCGTCACTCCGTCCACGGAGGTGCCGACGCGCACCACGATGCTGAGACACGATGTCGAGAAGAGGACCCGATGAAGGCTTTGGTCTTGTCCGGAGGGACCGGAACCCGCCTGCGACCCTTCACCTACTCCATGCCCAAGCAGCTCATTCCGATCGCCAACAAGCCTGTTCTCCAGCATGTGCTGGAAGACATCCGCGGGTTGGGAGTGACCGAGGTCGGCATCATCGTCGGCGAGCGGGAGCCGGAGATCTCCGCGGTCATCGGCGACGGCACGGCGCTCGGCCTGCGCGTCACCTACCTGCGTCAGGAGCAGCCGCTGGGGCTCGCCCACTGCGTGATCCTGGCTCAGGACTTCCTCGGCGACGACGACTTCGTCATGTACCTGGGCGACAACATGCTCCCGCAGGGCATGGCCGCCGCCGCCGCGGAGTTCCGCGCGGTGCGTCCCACCGCGCAGGTGGTGGTGCAGCAGGTGGCCGACCCGCGGGCGTTCGGCGTCGCCGAGGTGGACGGCCGCGGCCGGGTGCTGCGGCTGGTGGAGAAGCCGCCGCAGCCGGTCAGCGACCTGGCCCTGATCGGCGTCTACTTCTTCACCTCGGCGATCCACCTGGCCGTCACCGCCATCTCGCCCAGCGCCCGCGGCGAACTGGAGATCACCGACGCGATCCAGTGGCTGGTGGGCCGGGGCGCCGACGTCAGGGCGCACCGCTACAGCGGGTACTGGAAGGACACCGGCAAGGTGGAGGACGTCCTGGAGTGCAACCGCGAACTGCTCGACGGCATCCGGGGCCGGGTGCAGGGCGAGGTCGACGGCTTCAGCCTGCTGCTCGGCGAGGTGGTGGTCGAGCCCGGCGCCCGGGTGGTGCGGTCGTTCATCGAGGGGCCCGCCATGGTCGGCGCCGGGAGCGTGGTGGAGGACAGCCACATCGGCCCGCACACCTCGATCGGCGCGGACTGTGTGCTGACCGGCACCCACCTCGACTACTCGATCGCCCTCGACGGCGCGACCGTCAGCCAGGTCCGGGGCCTGCACGGCTCCCTGATCGGCCGCTCGGCAGCGGTCACCAGCGCCGACCTCGGCCACCGGCACCACCGCCTGGTGGTCGGCGACCACACCAGCGTGGAGGTGGCGGCATGAGGCTCCTCGTCACCGGAGCGGCCGGCTTCATCGGTTCCCACTACGTCCGCACCCTGCTCGACGGGGGCTACGCGGGCTACGAGGACGCCGGGGTCACGGTCCTGGACAAGCTCACCTACGCGGGCAACCGCGACAACCTCCCCCCGGGCGACCCCCGGCTGCGGTTCGTCGAGGGCGACATCTGCGACCTGCCGCTGCTGCTGGACCTGCTGCCCGGCCACGACGCGGTGGTCCACTTCGCCGCCGAGTCACACGTCGACCGCTCGCTGGAGTCCGCCGCGGAGTTCGTCCGGACCAATGTCGGCGGCACCCAGACCCTGCTGGACGCCTGCCTGCGCACCGGCGTCCAGCGGGTGGTGCACGTGTCCACCGACGAGGTGTACGGCTCGATCGACGAAGGCTCCTGGACGGAGTCGTGGCCGCTACTGCCCAACTCCCCCTATGCGGCGTCCAAGGCGGCCTCCGACCTGATCGCCCGCGCCTACTGGCGCACCCACGGACTGGATCTGTCGATCACCCGCTGCACCAACAACTACGGCCCGTACCAGCACCCCGAGAAGCTCATCCCGCTGTTCACCACCAACCTGCTGGAGGGCCTCCAGGTCCCGCTGTACGGGAACGGCGCCAACATCCGCGAGTGGCTGCACGTGGACGACCACTGCCGGGCGATCCAGCTGGTGCTCACCCGCGGCCGGGCCGGCGAGATCTACAACGTGGGCGGGGGCAACGAACAGACGAACCGTCAGATCACCGAGCGGCTGCTGGAGCTGTCCGGCGCCGGCTGGGACAGCGTGCGGCCCGTCGCCGACCGGAAGGCACACGACCTGCGCTACTCGCTCGACGACAGCAAGATCCGCGAGGAACTGGGCTACGCCCCTCAGATCACCTTCGAACAGGGCCTGGCCGACACGGCCGCCTGGTACCGGGACAACCCGGCCTGGTGGAAGGCCCTCAAGCACCGGGAGAGCGAACGATGACGCACACCGCACGACACGGGTTCCGGCCCGGTCCGCAGGTCCTCGTGGTGGGTGCGGGGCCGGTCGGCCTCACCGCGGCCCACGAACTGGCCCGGCAGGGGGTGCGGGTGCGCCTGGTCGACGCGGCCCCCGGCCCGGCCGTCACCAGCAGGGCGCTGGCCACCCACGCCCGGACCCTGGAGACCTACGACCAGATGGGGGTGCTGGACCGGCTGCTGCCCAGGGGCCGGCGGGTCGAGCACTTCACCCTGCACCAGAACGGCCGCCGCCTGGTCCGCTTCGACACCGACTACAGTCATCTGCCGACCCGCTTCCCGTTCACCCTGATGGTGGACCAGGTGGTCACCGAGGAGGTGCTGCGCACCGCCGCCGCCGGGCACGGGGTCAGCGTGGAGTGGGGGGTCCGGCTGGAGGAGTTCGAGGACCGCGGCGACGAGGTCGACGTCCGGCTGAGCCACCAGGACGGCCGGACCGAGGAGCTCACCGCCGACTGGCTGGTCGGCTGCGACGGGGGCCACAGCACCGTCCGCAAGCAGCTGGGACTGCAGCTCGTCGGGGACAGCAACGAGACCTGGCTGATCGCCGACGCGGTGGTCGACTGCGACCTGCCCCCCGACAGCATCCACTGGCTCCGGACACCCGCGGGCACGGTGATGATGGTGCCCTTCCCCGACCCCGGGAAGTGGCGGCTGCTGGACACCGCCGACGCCTCCTACGACGGCGACGACGAGGCGATCGCCAGGCGCTTCGCGGCCAAGATCGAGGCCGGCACCGGCCGGCCGGCCACGGTCGCCGCCCCGAGCTGGGTCTCCGTCTTCACCATCCAGCAGCGCATGATCCCGACCATGCGCTCGGGCCGCTGCTTCGTCGCCGGCGACGCCGCCCACGTCCACAGCCCGGCCTCCGGCCAGGGCATGAACACGGGGGTGCAGGACGCGGTCAACCTCGCCTGGAAGCTCGCCGCGGTCATCCAGGGAGCCGCCGCCGAGACCCTGCTCGACAGCTACGGCGAGGAGCGCGTCCCGGTCGGTGTGACCCTGCTCAGGTCGACCCGGATGGCCACCGCGCTGGTGCAGTTGCGCAACCGCTACGCGGCGGCCGCGCTCCGCGCCGTGTTCACCCTGGTGAAGTCGCTGCCGCCGCTGAAGTCGAGGATCCAGCGCAAGATCATGGGCGGGATGTCCGCCCTCGACCTCTCCTACGCGGCCGGACCGGTGGCGCTGCCCGCCCCCGCGCCCGCGAAGCAGGCCCCCGACGGGACCGTCGTCCCGGCGGGCGGCCGGATCGCCCGGGTCACCGGCGAACGCCTGGCCGAGTCCACCGGGTGGCGGCAGCTGGTCGAGGAGCTCCGGATCCCCGGCTGGACCCTGCTCGTCTTCGCGCCCACCGCGCGCTCCACCGACGCCACGCTGCTCCGGATCGCCTCGGACTACCGGGGCAGCCTGCGGGCCCGCCTGGTGGTCACGGACGCCTGCTCGGCACCCAGCCTGAACGGCCCGATCACCGACCCGGACGGCCTGCTCCGCTCCGACCTCGGCGGGACGGCCGGCGGCTGGCTGCTCGTCCGACCGGACGGCTACCTGGCAGCGCAGGGCGCGGACCTCGTGACCGAGGACCCCGCAGTCGCGCTCGACGCCCTCGGCATCCGCCCGCTGACGAACAGGACCACGACCAGGCTTGCGGCCTGACGGACCGTCACAGCCGGCTTCGCGCCCGACCGATCACCGTCGCCACCCGGGCGCCCGTCACGGCCCGCCCACACCCCGGACCTGACCACCGCACCGCCCGACCATCCTGGGGGCGACGCGGACAGGAGCCCCCCGACCGGCCCACGAGGCCGACCGGGGGGCTCCCGGCGTGTCGCCCCCGAGGCGGTCGGCTCCGGGCCCGGCGCCGGGGGCGCCGACGACAGAGCGCCGCCGGGCCGCACCCCCTCGGAGGGTGCGGCCCGGCGGCGCTTCCGGCCGGTGCGGGAGGCGTCAGCGCGCCTCCCGGCGGAGCCGGTCGTAGAGGGCGAGGCAGTCCTTGTACCCGGCCAGCAGGCCGAGTTCCTCGGCCCTGGCGACCGTGGGGGCCTGCTCGTCCTTGGCCGAGAGCAGCGCCTCGCCGGTCAGCCCCTCGCTCCAGGGGAGGGCGAGCTCCGGGTCGAAGGGCTGGATCTCGAACTGGGTCCCGGGCACGAACTGGGTGGAGCACAGATAGCTGATGCAGGCGTCGTCGGTCAGCGCGACGAACCCGTGCACCAGCCCTTCGGCCACGTAGACGGCCGTGCCCTCACTGGCGTCGAGCAGCGTGGTGTCGTGCTTCCCGAAGGCGGGGGAGCCGAGGCGCAGGTCGACCACGACGTCCAGCAGCCGTCCCCGGACACAGGTGACGAACTTGGCCTGGCCGGGCGGGATGGCCACTCCGTGGATGCCGCGGAGGGTGTTCCTCGCCGACACCGAGTAGTTGACCTGCAGCGGCGCGAAGACATGCCCGGTGCTCCGGGTGAGTTCGTCGTAGCTGTAGGACTCGTGGAAGCTGCCCCTGGCGTCGGTGTGCAGCTTCGGAGTGACGCGGTAGGCGTCGGGCACGGCCATCTCTTCGATCCCCATAGCCCCCGGACCGTAGGCGGGTCCGCTTGAGAGCGGGTAGCGGCCGGGCCGGGCGCGGCCCCCGGACCGGCCTGCCGGGCACCGGTCGCGATCGACCCGCCCTTGAGCGGCCTCCGCCACGATCCCGTCCGGTCGGGCCGAGACGCCCGGGTGCGGGCTCACCGGACCCGGCCGCGCACAGGAGCACAGGAGGTAGGGAAAGTGTCGGAGAGCGACCTGTTCAATGCCGAGGGGCCGGACTCCCGGTCCGCACGGTCCGTCGTGGTCCTCGGCGCCACCGGCTTCGTCGGGCGCCATGTCTGCCGGGCCTTCCTGGCCACCGGTGCCCGGGTCCTGGGAATCTCCAGGACCGCCTCCGACGCCGGCTTCCCCACCCTGCCCCTCGACCTGAGCGACGCGGCGCCTGAGGCGCTGGCGGCGGTCCTGGCCGCCGAGCGGGCGGACGTGGTGGTGAACGCGGCCGGAGCCGTCTGGGGCGTGACCGACACCCAGCTCCGGGAGGCGAACGTCGAACTGACGCACCGTCTGATCGGCGCTCCAGCCGACTGACGCTCCACCCCGACTGGCGCTCCACCCGACTGACGCCCCACCCCGACTGGCGCTCCACCCGACTGAGGCCCCACCCCGACTGACGCTTCATCCGGCCGGCGCTCCATCCGGTCAACGTC
>FSVS01000314.1_pt1 | contig 15131 bp, 8 predicted proteins | sample 1637781 | NCBI WGS metagenome assembly FSVS01 (sample SAMEA3914814, study PRJEB12502) | metagenome | biome: forest; material: soil | place: USA | collected 2011-09-16 | depth 0.1 m | reverse complement strand
GTCTCGTGCAGGCCGGTGAGCCGCTCCTGGATGCCGTGGCCGTACTGGTTGACGTGCTCCAGCACCTTCTCCTGGTCGGCGCCGAGCGCCTCGCAGGCGGTGATGATGGGGGCGTAGCCCTCACGCATGGCCTTGGTGGAGAAGTTGGTGTGCGCGCCCGCGCCGTTCCAGTCGCCCTTCACCGGCTTGGCGTCGATCGTCACGGCGACGTCGAACTCCTCGGCGGTGCGGTAGAGCAGCCAGCGGGCGACCCAGAGGTGGTCCGAGGCGGTCAGCGCGTCGACCGGGCCGATCTGGAACTCCCACTGACCGGGCATGACCTCGGCGTTGATGCCGCAGAAGGCCAGACCGGCGATGAGGCAGCGCTCCATGTGCAGCTCGACCACGTCGCGGCCGAAGACCTCGTCGGAGCCGACGCCGCAGTAGTAGCCGCCCTGGGCGGCCGGGTAGCCGTTGACCGGGAAGCCGAAGGGGCGGCCGTCCTTGAAGAAGTTGTACTCCTGCTCGATGCCGAAGATCGCCTCCTGGCCGGCGAACTGCTCGGCGATGGGGCGCAGCAGGGCGCGGGTGTTGGTCTCGTGGGCGCTGCCGTCGATGTTGAAGACCTCGCACAGCACCAGGACGTCGTCGCCGCCGCGGATCGGGTCCGGGCAGGAGAAGACCGGCTTGAGCACGCGGTCGGATGCGTGACCCTCGGCCTGGTTGGTGCTGGAGCCGTCGAATCCCCAGGTGGGGAGCTCGGCGCCGTCGACCAGGATCCGCGTCTTGGAACGGAGCTTGGCGGTCGGCTCGGTGCCGTCGATCCAGATGTACTCAGCCTTGTAAGTCACGGGCGGCATTCCTCGCGGTGGGGTGGGAACGATGCGGTCATCCGGGGCGGTGCTCCGCGTCGGTGGGGAGGTCCGCTTTCGTGCTGTGCAGGAGACTCACATCTCGCAATTTCCCCGCTGTTGCCCAAATGTGAACAGCAAGTTAACCGCCTGCTGAGTGCCGCAGGTCACAGGGTCATATCGTAGTAATCCATCGGAAAACGTCACTTTGACAGTGTCATGGCAGGTCAGGCCCTGGTGAAGGCGAGACTCACGTTGTGGCCGCCGAAGCCGAAGGAGTTGGAGACCGCCGCCTCCCAACTCCCCCTGCGGCGGGGCCCGCGGACCAGGTCGAGCTTGATCTCGGGGTCCGGCCGGTCCAGGTTCCGGATCGCCGGAACGGCCCCCTCCCGCAGCGCCAGCACCGTCACCGCCGCGCCCAACGCGCCCGACGCGCCGAGCAGGTGACCGGTCATCGACTTGGTGGCGGTCACCACCGGGTGGGTGCCGATCGCGGTGGCGATCGCGGCCGCCTCGACCAGGTCGCCGGAGGGGGTCGAGGTGGCATGAGCGTGGACGTGCCCGATGTCGAGCGGCAGCAGCCCGCCCGTCTGGAGCGCCTGCCGGATCGCCCTGACCTGCCCCTGCTCGTCCGAGGCGGTGATGTGCACGGCGCTGGAGGTGATGCCCGCGCCGGCCAGCAGCCCGTGCACCCGGGCCGAACGGGCCCGCGCCAGGTCGGCCCGCTCCAGCACCAGCACGGCCGCGCCCTCCCCCATCACGAACCCGTCCCGGTCCAGGTCGAACGGCCGGGACGCGGCGGCCGGGTCCTCGTTGCGCGTCGACAGGGCCGTCATCTGCGCGAATCCGACCAGCGGCAGCGGCTCGACGCAGGCCTCGGTGCCGCCCGCCACCACGACGTCGGCCCGGCCGAGCCGGATCAGGTCCAGGCCCATCGCGATCGCCTCCGCCCCGGACGAGCACGCGCTCACCGGGGTCCGCGCGCCGCCGAGCGCCCCGAGCTCGATGCTGACCCAGGCCGCCGGGCCGTTGGGCATCAGCATCGGCACGGTGTGCGGGGAGACCCGGCGCGGGCCGGACCGCTCCAGCACGTCGTCCTGGGCCAGCAGCGATCCGGAGCCGCCGGTCCCGGTGCCGATCACCACCGCGAGCCGCTCCGGGTCGACCTCCGGACGGCCCGCGTGGGCCCAGGCCTCACGGGCCGCGACCAGCGCGACCTGCTCGCAGCGGTCCAACCGCCGGGCCAGCACCCGGTCCAGGACCTCGGTCGGCTCGACCGCCAGCCGCGCCGCGATCCGGACCGGCAGCCCGTCGGCCCACTCCTCGGTGAGGGCCGCGACACCGGAACGGCCGGCCAGCATGGCCTCCCAGGTGCTCGCCAGGTCACCGCCCAACGGGGTGCTCGCGCCCAGCCCGGTCACCGCGACCTCGATCGTCCCGCTCGCCATGGCGCACTCCATTCCAGAGGAATCGAACCAATCCCGGGCGGCGACACCCGCCGGATGACTCCGGGTCGGCTTCTGCTGCGTCCCAGCCTGGCATGGTGATCGCCCGGTTCCGGCGCACCACGGCGCACTGAATCGCCCCCGAAGCATTTGTTGACTCCTGACAAGTGCCTCGGGCGCTGAGGGACCGTCAGCCGTCCTTCGGCGGCTGCCAGGGGACGTCGACCCGGTCCGTGCCCAGGCGCTCGATCGCGGCCGAACCCCCGCTCGCCGCGGCCAGCCACTCCTCGAAGGACGCGACGTCCGGCTCGGGGACGCCGACGCCGAACCTGACGCCGGAGCCGGTGTAGTGGACCTCCCTGACGGTGTGTCCGGCCGCGCGCAGGTCGTTCTCCAGCCGGCCGGCCCGGACGTGGTCGGCGTCGACGGCGAACAGCACGACCGGTCGGCGCTCCACCAGGTCGGCCCGGTCCAGCGCCGCCGACACCGCTCCGCCGTAGGCGCGGACCAGGCCGCCCGCGCCCAGCAGCACCCCGCCGAAGTAGCGGGTCACCACGGCCACCGTGTCGGTCAGACCGCGTCGGCGCAACACCTCCAGCATCGGCGCGCCCGCCGTCCCGGCCGGTTCGGCGTCGTCGTTGGAGCGCTCGCGCCGCGGCTGGTCGCCGATGACGAAGGCGGTGCAGTGGTGCCGGGCGTCCCAGAACTGCTTGCGGGTGGCGGCGATGAACGCCTGCGCCTCGGCCTCGTCCTCGACCCGGAGCAGGGAGCAGCGGAAGCGGGACTTCCTGACCTCGGTCTCGTGGACCACGGGGCGTCCGCCGGGTGTGGAGACGGTGAGGTAGGGCGTCTGCTGCGCCGTCATCCCGGTGGCTCCGTCCAGCTGGTGGTCGCACGGCCCGTCGGACCGTCCTGCCTGGTCAGGGTAGGTGGTCCGGGCGGGCTCGACCAAGGCGGGAGCGATCCGCGCCGCGTCCCCGCACCAATGCGGCCGAACCCCTCGCCGTCGGGGAGCCGCCGCTACTACGCTCACCTGGCATGACGACAGGTGGGCGGGGCACGGCGGTGGTCGTCGGCGGCGGGCTGGCCGGGTGCCTCGCCGCATGGGCCCTGGTCGGCCAGGTCGAGCGAATACTGGTGCTGGAGCGGGACCGCTATCCGGAGCAGCCCGCCTTCCGCCCCGGCACCCCGCAGGCCCGCCACGCGCACCTGTTGATGGAGGGCGGACGGCGGGCCCTGCACGAGCTGCTGCCCGGCCTCGACGCCGAGCTGCTCGCGCGCGGGGCCGTCCCGGTCCCGGTGCCCGGCGGGCTGCGCTGGCTCAGCTCCGGCGGCTGGATGCCGCGCTTCGCCACCGACCTGACCTTCCTCTCCTGCACCCGCCCGGTACTGGACCACGCGGTGCTGCAACGGGTGTCCGCGCACCCGTCGGTGACGTTCCTGGAGGGGACCGAGGCGGTCGGCCTGCTCGGCGACGGCGCCGCGGTCACCGGCGTCCGGGCGCGGGCCCGCGGCGCGGCCCCGGACGGGACCAGGGCCGGGGGCGGGGCCGCGGTCGAGGAGCTGACGGCCGACCTGGTCGTGGACGCCTCGGGCCGCTCCTCGCGCACGCCGCAGTGGCTGCGCGCGCTCGGCTGCCCGAAGACCCCCGAGGAGCGGGTGGACGCGGGCGTCGCGTACAGCTCCCGGCTGTTCCACCACGCTCCCGGCATCGACGCCTCGCAGTCCGCCCTCTACATCCAGCCGCAGGCGCCGGACCATCCCCGGCTGGGGGTGCTGCTGCCGGTGGAGGGGAACCGATGGGTCGTCAGCCTCGGCGGGCTGCGCGGCTCGGAGCCCGAGCCGGGCGCGGCGGGCTTCGACGCCTTCCTCGGCCTGCTGCGCGATCCGGCGCTGCGGGAGGTGCTCTCCACCGCCTCGCCCGCCGGAGAGGCCTACGGCTTCCGTCCGGGCTCCAGCGTCCGGCGGCACTACGAGCGCGGCGCGCCGGACGGGCTGGTCGTGCTCGGGGACGCCGCCTGCACCTTCAACCCGGTCTACGGGCAGGGCGTCTCCATCGCCGCCTTCGGCGCGCTGGCGCTGCGCGACGGCGTCCGCGAGCGCGGCGTCGGGCCGGGCACCAGCCGGCACGTCCAGGCGGGCGTGGCGGCGGCGGCCAAGGACGCGTGGATGATGGCCTCCGCCGAGGACGTGCGCTTCCGGACCACCGCCGGGGGCCCGTCCGGGGCGGTGCTGCGGTTGCAGCACCGCTACCTGGACCGGGTCGTCGCCCGGGCCGGCCGCGACGAGGAGGTGTGCACCCGGTTCAGCGAGGTGATGACCCTGGTGACGCCGCCGGCCGTGCTGTTCCGACCCAGCGTGGCCTGGCCCGTGCTGCGCGACCCCCGCTGAAAGGCTTGTCCGCCACCGATGTCCGGAATCATCGGGCCCTGCCGGTACACCCGGCGGGTCAGCCGCGGCGGACCCGGCGCAGGCGGCTGAAGAGCAGCGGCAGGGCCAGCACCCCGATCAGGGTGGGCGTGGCCATGTAGCGGTAGAGCGGCGCGGGGAGGCCGACCAGCGCGGTGAGCTGGAATCCCGCGGTCACCGCCGCCAGCGCCAGCACGTCCCAGCGGCGCAGCCGCCGGGCCAGCAGGAGCGCCAGCGCGTACAGGAACCAGCACCAGACCGCGCCGTTCCAGAGCAGCCAGCGCAGCTGCGGAACGGTGAGCAGGTTGTACCAGAACTGCGCGAGGGTGCGCAGCGGCTGGTAGACCGAGTGCGGGCGCATGACCGGGTAGTACTGGCTCCGGTACATCGCCGGCTGCCCGGCCGCGTAGCCGTAGAGGTCCGGGGACCAGCCGGTGCCGGGGATGCTGATCGGGTCCGCGCCGGGGAACACCGCCCAGGCGGGGTGGGCCCGGCACAGGGTGGCGTCGGCGACCAGCTGCGGGCTGCGCTTGAGGGTGCGCAGGAACAGCCGCCGCAGTTCCGGGTTGAGCCGGTGCGCGGTGGCCATCGGGAAGGCGCCGGTGGTGAGGTAGTCGGTGTCGTAGCAGTCGGCCCCGGCCGAGGACCAGTGCGCGAGCGGCGAGACCCTGGCCATCAGCGCCTTGTCGGCGGCGGTGAAGGAGGACGGGGACGTGCTGTAGGCGTAGGCGATGTCGGCGTAGAGGAAGGTGTTGGCCGCGTAGTTGGTCGGCTTGACCACGCCCAGGGCCGGGTAGAGGCCGTAGTCCAGGCCCACGAAGAGCAGCACCGGGACCATGACCGCCACCAGGATCCGGCGCCAGGCCCGCCACAGCGGGAAGGCCAGCACCACACCGGCGCACAGCGCCACCAGGAAACCGTTGTTGCGGGCCAGGCAGACCAGGACCAGTCCGGCCGAGAACACCGCCCAGTCCCGGCGCGGCCCGGTGCTCCGCCGGTGGGCCGGGGTGCGCAGGGCGTCGGCCGCGAGGTGGACCAGGGCGGCGAAGCTCAGCACGCCGCCGATGGCGAACGGCACGTCCTTCCACACCCAGACGACGAAGGCGCCGGTGCTCGGCAGGACGGCGAACAGCAGCGCCCCGGCCACGATCCAGCCGGTGGGCACGGCGAACTTCCGCAGCCCGGCCGCGAGGTAGCCGACGGCCGCCGCGGCCAGCAGGGTCTGGACGAGCGTCAGCAGGGCGTAGTCGCCGGTCAGGGTGAGCGACAGCCAGACCGAGGAGATGTAGGCGATGGAGTGGTCGTCGACCCAGTGGCCGGTGGTCGACTCCCAGGTGTAGGCGATGGTGTCGTAGCTCATCAGCCCCGGGTAGAAGGCCGCCCACCAGACCAGCAGCACCGCCTCGGTCAGGGCGGCGACGCCCAGCGGGAGCCGCAGTCGCGCCGGGATCCGCCGGACCAGCCGGCGCAGCAGTGCGCCGGCGCGGGCGCGGGCGGTGGAGCCGCCGGCGCCGGCGTCGGCGGCCGTACCTCCCTCCAGTCGGACCGGGGGCGGAACCGGGAGGGGCACGGGGGAGGGCTGCGGACTGGTCATGGGTTGCGGCTCACAGTGACTCGGTCGTCGGGTTCGGTGGGCTCGGACCCGGGCTCGGACTCGGCCTCGGGCTCGGAGCCGGGGTAGGCGCGGGCGCCGACGCGGCGGCCCGGCGTCCGCCGCTCACGGGACCGGCGCAGCAGGTCGAGCAGCGGCAGGGTCATGATGCCGATCATCACGGCGGGCAGCATGTACCGGGCCAGCGCGGCCGGGTTGGCGGCGAGGATGGAGACCTGGAGACCGAAGACGATCGCGGCCAGCCCCAGCAGCGGCACCCCGGCCCGGCGCCGCCGCCAGGCGACCAGTCCCACCGTCAGATACGAGGCGTAGGACCAGAAGGCGCCGCGCCAGACCAGCCACTGGGTCTGCGGGGTGGTGCTCAGCTGGTAGAGCCACACCCCGGCCGAGTGCAGCAGGTGCGAGGGCGGCCGGAACCGCAGCACCGGGCGGTACGGGCTGTCCGCCATCCGGCCGCCGGGGGCGGCCTGCCCGAACAGGTCGGACTGGATGAACGGGTGGGCGATCTGGGTGTCGGCCTGGAGCGCGTGCGGGCCCGGCCAGATGCCCCAGGCGATCTGCGCCCGGCACAGGTGCGCTGAGGCCACGGTCTGCGGGGTGCGCCGCAGCACCCGCCACCACACCTGCTGGAGTTCGCTGTTGATCCGGGCGGCGGTCGTGCGGTCCAGGACCGACATGGTCCAGTCGACGTCCCAGCAGTTGGCGGCGTGCCCGCCCCAGGAGGACAGCGGGGCCACCTGCCGCATCACCGCCTTGTCGGCGGCCGTGAAGCTGCCCGGGTCGGTGCCGTAGGCCACCGCGATGTCGGCGTAGTTGAACGCGTAGTAGGAGGTGACGTCGGGCCGGGCGATGCCCACGGCCGGGTAGACCACGTAGTTCAGGCCCAGGTAGAGCGCGGTGGCCAGGGCCGCCAGGGTGATGATCCAGCGCCGCATCCCGCGCAGCGCGAGCAGCAGCAGCGGCAGCGCCGCGATCACCACGACGATGCTGCTGTTGCGGAACAGCGCGATCCCGATGAACCCGGCGGCCAGCAGCGCCAGCTGCTGGTGGAACCAGCGGTCGCGCACGGCCTGCCGTCCGCGCATCCGGCGGGCCACCAACCGGGCCGAGGCCGCGAACGCCAGCAGCGCGGAGAGGGTGAACGCGGCGTCCTTCCAGACGAACTCGATGAAGGTCCCGGTCGACGGGAGCACCGCCACGGCCAGCGCGGCCGGCGCGCTCCAGCGCCCGCGCACGCCGAGGTCGCGCAGGGCCACGCAGGTGTAGGCGAGGATGCCGGACGCGGCCACCGTCTGCAGCAGCGTCAGCGGCCACAGGCCGCCGCTGACCTGGAGCGACAGCCAGACCAGGCTGTCGTAGAGGATCGAGTGGTCCGAGATCCAGTGATCGGTCGTCACCTCCCAGACGTAGGTGATCGAGTCATAGCTCATCAGCCCGGGGAAGAACGCCAGCCACCACAGCAGGTAGACCGCTTGGCAGGCCAGGTACACCCCCAGCGGCAGCCGCCAGCGCGCGGGCACGCGCGCCCACGGCCGGGACGGGCCGGCGGCCGGGGCGCGCAGTCGACTGGTCACGAGGACTCCTGGCAGCGTGGGGTTTCCTGGCAGCGGGGTGGTGGGCCGTCAGCCCAGGGCGAGCATGCGGTCGACCACCCGCTCGGAGGCGTGGCCGTCGTCCAGGTCGCAGAACGTCTCCTGGAACGCCGCGTAGGCGTGGGCGTGGTCGGCGGCCACCCGGTCGATGTCGCGCAGGGCGGCGACGACGTCCGCGGAGGTCTCCAGCAGCGGGCCCGGCGCCTGCTTCTCGAAGTCGAAGTAGAAGCCGCGGAGCTGGTCGCGGTAGTGCTCCAGGTCGTAGGTGAAGAACAGGATCGGGCGGCCGGTGATGGCGAAGTCGAACATCACCGACGAGTAGTCCGTCAGCAGCACGTCCGCCACCAGGAACAGGTCCTGGATGTCGGGGTAGCCGCCGACGTCCCAGACGAAGCCGTCGCCGGCCCCCGGGACCGGGTCCACCACGTGCGCGTGCGGGCGGACCAGCAGCACATGGTCGCCGCCCAGTTCGGCGCGGGCCCGCTCCAGGTCCAGCCGCAGGTCCAGCTGGTAGCCGCCCTTGTGCCTGACCTGGTCCTCACGCCAGGTCGGGGCGTACAGGACGACCTTCTTGCCGTCGGGCAGGCCCAGCACCCGGCGCACCCGGTCGGCCTGCTTCTCGCGGTCCTCGGCCAGCAGGATGTCGTTGCGGGGGTAGCCGGTCGCCAGGATCTCGCCCCGGTAGCGGAACGCCCGCCGCATGATCGGGGTGCTGAAGCTGTTCGGCGAGACCAGCAGGCTCCACTGCCCGGCCTCGCGCGACAGCGCCTCCAGGTACCCGGTGTCGCTGAACCAGGGGTTGTCGAAGTCGAAGCCGATCCGCTTCAGCGGCGTGCCGTGCCAGGTCTGCACCACCACCTGGCCCTCGCGGCGCTCGATCCAGGCCGGGAGGTGGGTGTTGCCGACGACGAAGCGGGACCGGGCCAGCGCGTCGTACCAGGCGGTGCTGCCGTGGACCACCTCGGTCGCCCCGGCCGGGACCCGCATCCGGTCGTCCCGGACCACCCACAGGTGTTCCAGGTCCGCGCCGCGGCGCACCAGCTCCTGGTGCACGGCCCGGGGCGAGTCCGAGTAGGACTTGCCCTCGAACACGTCGTAGAGGACGGTGTCGCGCAGCGGCCGGAGCCGGGCGGCCGGGTAGTACTCCTCCCGCAGCACCCGCTGGTGGTACGCCCCGCGCTCGGTCACCGGCAGGTCCCGCGCCGCGTCCAGCACCAGCTGGTCGTACCAGCGGCGTTGCAGGGTGACCTGCTTTCCGCGCGCCGTCACCGTGAGCGGCAGCAGTGCGTGGGCACCGGGCGAGACATGGGCGGCGGTCTCGACGAAGCCCTCGGGGGCGTCCTCGGTGTCGGTGCGGACGTACAGCGCCCACAGGCCGCCGTTCAGCGGGAGTTCCGGGGCCCCGCAGGGGTCCGCGGGCCGCGCGGGCAGGATCGAGCGGAACCTGCCGTCGACGGCCTCGGCCGGGTGGACGTGCGGCCTGGCGTGGTAGCCGTGCCGCAGCACCCAGGCGAAGGTGTGCCGTCCGGGCAGCGGGAAGCTGCCCTCCACCAGGAAGCCGGAGTCGTCGGGCGCCGCGGTCACCGACTCGACCAGCGGCTGCAACGGCTGGTCGCAGAGCTGGAGCCGGCCCTGCGGGGACTGCTTGAGGCAGAGCGCCCTGGGCGCGCCGCCGGGGACCGTCGGCAGCGGGAACTGGTCCGCCCAGCGGCCGTACTCGCGGTCGGCGATCAGCGCGAGCTCGGTCTCGTCGGCCAGCACCACGCTGCTCTGCCAGCGTTCGCTGGACCGCTCGCAGGCGCTGGGGCGCAGCCGCCACTCGTCCTCGCGGACGGCGTTCAGCCGGGCCGGGTCGAGCACCGCCGTGAACGGCACCTTCCCGTCCAGCACGGCCTGACCGAGCGTCAGCGCGAGGTCGACGGTCTCGGTGGAGCCGCCCTCGGCGTAGTGCAGCCGCAGCAGCACGCCGTCCCGGCGCGGGTCCCCCCGGTCGGCGCCGATCATGGCGGCGGAGATCCGGCCGCGCAGCTCCAGCAGCGGGCCCGAGGCACCGGCCGCGCCTCCCGCGGTGGCCGCCGCCGGCACCTCGACCACGCGGTCGACGCGGGCGTGGACCGTCTCGACCGCCAGGTAGAGGTGGTTGTCCCGGATCTTGGGGACGATCTTGACGTCGTCGGTCATCCAGGCCGGGGCCGGGTACTGCCCGGAGCCCAGCGGGCCCGCCTTGAGCCGGCTGCGCCGCGGGCGGCTCCGGCCGAACACGCCGACGGTGACCCGCCACAGGCCGTCGTGCCACTGGCCGCGGACCTTCAGCCGGTTCGGGTCGAAGCCCGCCTCGAAGCCGGACCAGTCGCAGTGCCGCAGCCGCTGGTCCCCCGCGGCGGCGGTGACCTCGGGGGCGGGGACGGTCTTCGCCGGGAGCACGACCGTGCGTCGGCTGCCCTGCTCACGCAGCATCAGGGCCTTGACGGCGTCGCTGCGGCGCATCGCGCCCAGGTGCTTGGGATAGGCGAAGCCCTTGAGCCGCAGCCTGCCGTCCTCCCACTCCACCGAGTCCAGGCCGGAGCGCACCACCAGCGACTTCTCCAGGCGCAGCACGGCCGGGGGGACCGGGGCGCTGTCGGCGGCGTGCAGGAAGGGGTAGTCCATGTAGTGCCGCAGGGCGCCCCTGACCGGGATGCTGCTCGGGTAGTCGTGCTCGTAGGCGAGCAGTTCCAGCAGCTCGGGCAGCCGCCGCTTGGCGGTCAGCCAGTACTTGAGCCGCAGCGGCTCGCGCAGGGAGGTCAGGATGTCGGGGTCCATGTCGGCGAGGAGCGAGCCGACCTGGTCCAGGAAGGCCGTCCGGTAGGCGTCGTCGCCGTCCGGGAGGACCCGCAGGAAGATCGGGATCTCCTCGACCAGGCAGTTGCGGTCGTAGAACCGCCGGTGCTGGTCGTAGTCGGGCCCGGTCCGGTCCCGGAGGAAGTCCCTGACCATGCCGATGGAGGTGACCCGGTCGACCAGGCCGCGCGGGTCGGTGCGGTTCTGGGTGATGGAGCGCGCGCCGATGTCCCGCTCGCGCCAGTGGTAGATGGGCTCGCTCAGCACGTCCACGCTCTCGGCGAGGAAGTGCAGCGGGATGCTGACCGGCGCGTCCTCGTAGAGGATGCCGGGGTAGCGCAGGGCGTGGGCGTCCCAGAAGCTGCGGCGGTAGACCTTGTTCCAGGCCGTGCGGTCGGTGACCAGCGGGGTGTGCCTGGTCAGATGGGTGTTCAGCCGGGTCCTGGCGAAGGGCTTGCGGTGCACCGGGGACTGCACGTAGCCGCCGGCCCGGAACCGCAGCACATTGCCGGAGACGAAGTCGGAGCCGGTGGCGTCGAGGGTCTCCACCATCAGCTGGTAGGCGGTGGGCGGCAGGGTGTCGTCGCTGTCGACGAACGCCAGGAACTCCGCGTCCGGGTCGATGTGCGCGACGCCGGTGTTGCGGGCCGGTCCGAGGCCCTGGTTCTGCTGCCGCACCAGCCGGAACCGGCTGTCGCCCGCCGCGAAGCGCTCGGCGATGGCCGCGCTGTCGTCGGTGGAGCCGTCGTCGACCATCACCACCTCGAAGTCGCCCAGGGTCTGCGCGGCGATGGAGCTCAGGCACTCTTCGAGGTAGAGGTGCACGTCATAGATGGGAACGACCACGGAGAGACGAGGAGCCATGGGGCGGCGCGGACCTTTCGGGCGGGGACGACCTGCCTGCACGGTGCGGGTGCTTTCCCACCGTAGGCACAGGCCGGGCCGCCCGGCCCGTCGGAGATCCGCCGCCGCCACCGGCCCGGGAGGGGTCCCCTCCGCTCCTCCGGGCCGGGGCGGCGGACGTCCCGGGGCCGCGCCCCCGCGGCGCGCACCGGGATCCCCGGGGCCCGGGCGGCTCCACCGGTCACCGGAGCGGGCCACCGGATCCCGGACGGATTTCCTTGACCCCGACTCATGCATCCGGGTGGCAACCCCGTCTGATGGACCCTCAGCGACGGCCTCGGGCCGCCGCGGCAGCGGGTCAGCGGCCGGCCAGGGCGTCCAGCTGCTTCCGGTCCAGGCCGGTGGCCTGCTCGACCTCGGCCGGGTCGACCGCGCCGCAGTCGAGGCCGCGGAGCAGGTAGCCGCTGAGGGCCTTGGCCGTGGCGGGCTCGTCCATGACGTCCCCGGCGGAGCGGGCGACGTACGCGCTGAGCCGGGCGGCGGCCTGCGGCAGGCCCTCCCGGTAGAAGGCGTAGACCGCCGCGTAGCGGGTGGGCAGGTGGCCCGGGTGCATGTCCCAGCCCTGGTAGTAGGCGCGTTCCAGGGAGCGGCGGACCAGCCGGTGGTGCAGCTGCCAGGCGCCGCGGACCTGGGCGGCGTCGCCGGTGGGGATGACGTTGGTCGAGCCGTCCGAGAGCCGGACGCCGGTCCCGGCCGCGGCGACCTGCATCACCGCCTTGGCGTGGTCGGCGACCGGGTGCTCCATGCTCTGGTAGGCCGCGCCGACGCCGCAGGAGGCGCTGTAGTCGAAGGTGCCGTAGTGCAGCCCGGTCGCCCGGCCCTCGGCCGCGCCGATCATCCGGGCGACGGTGGCCCGGCCGTCCGCGCCGAGGATGGACTGGGTGGTCTCGATCTGGATCTCGAAGCCGATCCGGCCGTCGGGCAGGCCCGCCGCCCGCTCGAAGTCCTCGACCAGCCGGACCATCGCCGCGACCTGCTCGGTGTAGGTGACCTTGGGGAGGGTCAGCACCAGCCCGTCCGGGAGCCGGCCGCCGCCCGCCGCCAGCAGTTCGGTGAGGAACAGGTCCAGGGTGCGGATGCCGCGGTCGCGGACGGCGGCCTCCATGCACTTCATCCGGATGCCGACGTACGGCGGCGCGCTGCCCTCGGCGACGGCCTCCGCCACCAGCCGGGCGGCGCGGACCGCGGCGGCGTCCTCCTCGGCGTCCGGGCGGGGGCCGTAGCCGTCCTCGAAGTCGATCCGGAGGTCCTCGACCGGCTCGCGGACCAGCTTGGCGCGGACCCGTCCGTACACCTCCTCGGCGAGGGCGTCGGCGGGGCGGCCGACGATGCCGGCCAGGGCGGCGGCGTCCGGGGCGTGCCGGTCCAGCAGCGCGTTGGCCCGGCCGCCCCAGTCGCGGACGAGCTCGCCGACGGAGGCGGAGGCGAGGGCGTCGGCGGGGACGTAGACGGTGTGCACCGGCTGGCGGGTGCCGGGCTCGCCCGGGTAGCGGGCGGCCAGGTCCGCGTCGACGGCGGCGAGGGCGGTGTCGACTCCGGCCCGTACGGTGCTGGACAGTGTGGTGCCGTAGCCCGTGCCGTCGACCGACTCGTGACCCGCCATCGTGTACCCCTCCAGGATTTCAACAGATTGTTGATCCGAAGGTAGCCGGGCCGGTCGGGGGCGTCAATGGCTGTCCGTCAGGCGCGATATCCGGTTGACTCCTGTCCGGTGCTCCCGCCAGAGTGCCCGGATGCCTGCCGACGCCGCCGCTCCCGACCGTTCGCACGACAGCAGTTCCGCGCTCGCGCCGCTGCGGCACCCCGCCTTCCGGCTGCTGGTCGCCGGACGCGGCGTCAACACCCTCGGCAGCGGGGTGGCGCCGATCGCGCTGGCCTTCGCCGTGCTGGACCTGACCGGGTCGGTGAACGACCTCGGGCTGGTCGTCGGCGCCCGGACGCTGTGCAACGTGGTCTTCCTGCTCTTCGGCGGGGTGATCGCGGACCGGCTCCCCCGACACCTGGTGATGGTCGGCTCGGGGGTGCTCAGCGGGTGCAGCCAGGCGGCCGTCGCCGTGCTGGTGCTCAGTCACTCGGCAGGCATCCCGGCTCTGATGGCGCTGTCCGCGGCCAACGGGACGTTCTCGGCCTTCGCCATGCCGGCCTCCTCGGCGCTGGTGCCGCAGACCGTGCCCGAGGAGCTGCGCCGGGCCGCGAACGCCCTCAACCGGATGGTCGGCAACACCGCGCAGATCGTCGGGGCCTCCCTGGGCGGCGTGCTGGTGGCGACGGTCGGCGCGGGCTGGGGCCTGGCGGCGGACTCCGCGAGCTTCCTGCTGTCCGCGCTGCTGTTCCTGCGGGTCCGGGTGCCCGGCGGGACGGCGCAGGCCGCGGAGGGCACCGGGCTGATCGGCGAACTGCGGGACGGCTGGCGCGAGTTCACGTCTCGGACCTGGGTCTGGGTGGTCGTGGTCGCGTTCTGCTTCGTCAACGCCGCGCTGTCCGGATCGATCCAGGTGCTCGGGCCCGCCGTGGCCGACGCGACCTTCGGACGCTCCTGGTGGGGCGGCGTGCTGGCCGCGGAGACGGCCGGGATGGTGGTCGGCGGGCTGCTGGCGATGCGGCTGCGGCCGAGCAGGTTCCTGCTGGTCGGGGTGGCCTGCGTCGGCGCCGAGGTGGCGCTGCCGCTCGGTCTCGGGCTGCACCTGCCGGCCGCCGCCGTCGCGGGCGCCGGCTTCCTCGCCGGGATCTGCATCGAGCAGTTCGGCATCGCCTGGGAGCTGTCCCTGCAACAGGAGGTCCCGGCCGACCGGCTGGCCCGGGTCTACTCCTACGACATGGTCGGCTCCTTCGTCGCCATCCCGGTCGCCCAGATCGCGATCGGGCCGCTGGCCTCCCTGCTGGGCACCAGGACCGCCCTGTACGCCTCGGCCGCGCTCATCGCCGTGAGCACACTGGCCATGCTCGCGGTCCGCGACGTCCGCACCCTGCGCGTCCGGGCCGCCGCCGGGGCCCCGGCGGCGGCCGTCCTCCCCGCCCAGGCCGCCGGCGGACTGCCGGACCCGGACCCGGCCGCGCGCTGACCGGCTACGCCGCCGCCAGCAGCCCCCGCACCAGCGCCGGGACGGCCGTGCCGATGGGCTCGCGGACCACCTCGGCGACCAGGTCGTCGTACGGGGTCGGCTCGGCGTTGACGACGGTGACCCGGGCCCCGGCGGCGAGCGCGATGTCGACCAGCCCGGCGGCCGGGTGCACCCGCAGCGTGGTGCCGACGACCAGCAGCCGGTCGCAGGCGGCGGCGATGCCCCGGGCCTGCCCGAGCACCTCCGGGTCGAGGTGCTCGCCGAACAGCACGGTGGCCGGCTTGAGCACGCCGCCGCAGCCGCGGCAGGCCGGGTCGGGTTCGCCCGCCCCGACCCGGTCCAGGACCTCGGCCATCGGCCCGCGGGCCCGGCAGCCGAGGCACTGCACCTTCAGCGCGGTGCCGTGCAGTTCCAGGACCTTGCGCTCGCTGACGCCGCCGCGCTGGTGCAGGCCGTCG
>FSVS01000499.1_pt1 | contig 15803 bp, 14 predicted proteins | sample 1637781 | NCBI WGS metagenome assembly FSVS01 (sample SAMEA3914814, study PRJEB12502) | metagenome | biome: forest; material: soil | place: USA | collected 2011-09-16 | depth 0.1 m | reverse complement strand
TTCGCCGAGCGCAGCGACGACTACCGCCGCACCCGGATCCGGGCGCAGCTCTACATCGCGGTGTACTTCCCGTTCGTGCAGTTCCTGTCCAGCGTCGCCGCGGCGCTGGTGCTGATCGCGGGCGCGCACCGGGTCAGCGCGGGCACGCTCACCACCGGTGCGCTGGTCGCCTACCTGCTCTACATCGACCTGTTCTTCTCGCCGGTGCAGCAGCTCTCGCAGGTGTTCGACGGCTACCAGCAGGCGGCGGTCGGCCTCAGCCGGATCCGGGAGCTGCTGCGCACGCCGACCTCGACCCCGCAGGCGGCGCACCCGAAGCCGGTCGGACAGCTGCGCGGGGACGTCCACTTCGACGGCGTCCACTTCGCCTACAACACCCTCGACACCCTCGACCAGGACGCCGGGAACGCCGGGAGCGTCGCGGACAGCGTGCCGTCCGGCCCCGGCAGGGCCCGCAAGCCCGAGGTCATCGCCGCGGTGGACCTGCGCATCCCGGCCGGCCAGACCGTGGCCCTGGTCGGTGAGACCGGTGCCGGGAAGTCCACCCTGGTGAAGCTGCTGGCCCGGTTCTACGACGTCACCGGCGGCGCGGTCCGGGTCGACGGGACGGACCTGCGCGAACTGGATCTGACGGGCTATCGACACCGGCTCGGCGTCGTCCCGCAGGAGGCGTACCTCTTCGCCGGGACGGTGCGCGACGCCATCGCCTACGGCCGTCCGGACGCGAGCGACGCCGAGGTCGAGGCGGCGGCGCGGGCGGTCGGCGCGCATCTGATGATCGCCGGGCTCAGCGGCGGCTACCTGCACCGGGTCAGTGAGCGCGGGCGCAACCTCTCGGCCGGTCAGCGCCAGCTGATCGCGCTGGCCCGGGCCGAGTTGGTCGACCCGGACATCCTGCTGCTGGACGAGGCCACCGCGGCGCTCGACCTCGCCACCGAGGCGGCGGTCAACCGCGCCGCCGACCGGCTCACCCAGCGCGACGACGGCCGGGGCCGCCGGACGACGATCGTCATCGCGCACCGGCTCAGCACCGCCGCCCGCGCGGACCGGGTGATCGTCCTCGACCACGGCCGGATCGTCGAGGACGGCCCGCACGACGAGCTGCTGGCGCTGGACGGCGCCTACGCCCGCCTGTGGCGTGCCTTCGCCGGAGAGGAGCAGCCCGCCCCGGCGGTGTAGGAGCGGCGAAGACCGGACGACCAAGCCCTGGGGTGGACGCGGCGGCGGGGTCGGGACGTGCGGGTTCCACCCGGGTTCCACCCTGGGGTTGAAGGTATTCGCAGGGCCGGAACCCATAGTCGAAGGCATGACGCTCACCGACTGGATCATCGACCTCGCCCTCCTCCTCATCGTCTTCCGGCAACTGCGCGAGGAGCGGCTCACCGCCCGCACCCTGCTCCTGCCGCTGGCCATCGTCGGCTGGGTGGCCCACAGCTATCTGCACGACATTCCGACGGCCGGCAACGACACGGTGCTGGTGGTGCTGTTCGCCGCCGTCGGCGTCACCTTCGGGATCTTCGGCGGCCTCCTCACCCGGGTCCGGACGGCCGGAGGCCAGGTGTACATCAAGGCCACCGCCGGCGCGGCGGCGCTGTGGGTGATCAGCATGGGCTTCCGGTTGGGCTTCGCCGTCTGGTCCACGCACTCCTCCGGCGCCGCGCACCTCGGTCACTTCTCCGCGGCGCACGACATCACCAGCAGTCAGGCCTGGGTGGCCGCGCTGGTCCTGATGGCGCTCGGCGAGGTCGTCGTCCGCCTGGGTACGATCGTCGTCCGGGGCCGGCTCCTCGTCGCGCGCGACAACCGGGGCACCACGGCCGTCCCGGCGGCCCGCCCCGACGCCTACGTGTGAGCGGGCGTGCCGACCCCGCGGTGGAGGACCAGTCTCGTGGAACGCCGGACCCGTACCCTGATCGGCGCGACCGCGATGGTGGCGTGCGGGGCGATCACCGTCGTCGCGGCCCCGGGCCCGGCCCACAAGATCGCCGTGGGTGTGCTCATGGCGTGCGCCGAACTCGGCGTGCTGCTGGGCCGACGGGGCCTGCCGTCCTACCAGGGCGCCCTCGGAGCGGCGCTCACGATCGGTAGCGGTCTCGCCGTCACGCTGCTGGCGCCCAGGGGCCTCGGCGAGGTCGCGGTGCTGGTCGGCGTCTCGGTCCTGCCGTTGCGCCTGCCCGCGGGTCCGCTGAGCACCGCCGCCCTGGTGCTGGTGGCCGGTGCGTTCGGGGCCGTGATCATGGCGATCACCGGCAGTGTGGCCGGCCTGCTCGCCGGGGCGGGGGCCTGGTTCATCGCCGACCGGTCCGTCGAGCAGGCGGCCCTCCAGGCCGAGCGGGACCGCGCCGTCGCGCTGCTGGCCGAGGTCGAGGCGTCCCGGCTGGCGCTGCGGGAGGCGGCGGCCACCGAGGAGCGCAACCGTATCGCCAAGGAGATGCACGACGTGCTCGCGCACAGCCTGGCCGGCCTCTCCATGCACCTCCAGGCCATCCGGGCGATCGCGGGCCGGGACGGCGCCCCCGCGTCGCTGACCGGGCCGCTGGACCGGGCCGCCGAGTTGGCCCGCGACGGGCTCCAGGAGGCGCGGGCCGCGGTCGGCGCCCTGCGGGCCTCCTCGCTCCGGGGCGTCGACGACCTGGAGGCGCTGGTCGGGGGCTTCCCCGGCGACGCCCGGCTCCAGGTCACCGGCCCGGCCGGTCGGCTCGACCGGGAAACGGGGCACGCCGTGTACCGGGCGGTGCAGGAAGCCATGACCAACACCGCCCGCTACGCGACCGGTAGCGTCATCCAGGTATATGTCGCCTGGGACGAGCTGGAGTTGCGGGTCACCGTGCGCGACCACGGGCTGCCGGCCGGACGGCGGCCGTCCGGGGTGCAGGGGAGCGGCACCGGTCTGCGCAGCATGGCCGAGCGGATCGAGGCCGTCGGCGGAAGCCTGGTCGCGGGCCCCGAGCCCGGCGGACCCGGCTGGCGGATCGAGCTGCGGGTCCCGGTGGCCGGGGCCGGGGTCGGCACCGGCGGGAAGACGGGTTCGTGAGCGGATCGGCTGTCATCCGGACACCGGACGCGGACGGCGACAACGGGAACGACGGCAACAACGGGAACGGCGGGGCTATGACGATTCGGGTGCTGGTCGCCGACGACCAGGCGGTGGTACGCGACGGCGTCGTGCTCCTGCTCTCCTCGGCCGACGACATGGAGGTGGTCGGCGAGGCCGGCGACGGCCGCCAGGCGGTGCGGCTGGTCTCGGAGCTGAGGCCCGACGTCGCCCTGGTCGACCTGCGGATGCCCGAGCTGGACGGCGCCCGGGTGACCGCCGAGGTCGTCGCGGCGGGCCTCGGGGTCCGGGTGCTGATCCTCACCACCTACGCGGACGACGACGCGGTGCTGCCGGCGTTGCGGGCCGGAGCGCTCGGCTATCTGACCAAGGACGCCACCGGCGAGGCGCTGCTGGCCGCAGTCCGCGAGGTGGCCGCGGGCCGCACCGTCCTGGACCCCGCGGTCCAGCGGCGTCTGGTCCAACTGCTCGTCAGCGAACCGGTTTCCCCGCCTTCGGCGGCGACGCCCCCGGCCGAGGCCCCGGCCGAGATCCAGGCTGGGACCGAGGGGCTCACCCGCCGTGAGGTCGACGTCGTCCGGCTGGTCGCCGGGGGGCTCAACAACCGGCAGGTGGCCAAGGAGATGGTGGTCAGCGAGGCGACGGTCAAGACCCACCTCAACCACGTCCTCGCCAAGCTGGCGGTCGAGGACCGCGCCGGGCTCGTCGCCTGGGCCTGGCGGCACGGGCTGGCCGACCGGACGCAGCCGTAGCCGCTGCCTCCCGGCACGGGCCTCCCGAGTCGTGGACGGCCGGTGAAAATTCCCGGGGCTCCCGGCCACGCGCTCGCTAGGGTGCGGGGGTGATAGATGCGTACGAGGAACCGGGCAGCCCTGACCAGCGCGGACCGGCTCGGTACCTGTGGTGGCTGATCATCAGTCAGCCCGGCCGGATCGCCCTCGGCGCGGCACTGAGCAGCGTCTGGATGGTCGGGCTGACCCTGCTGCCGTACCTGCTGTCGCAGGCGATCGACCGGGGGCTGCGCCCGGGGGACTCGGCGGCGCTGGTCGGCTGGAGCGCCGCGCTGCTGGGCGTCGGGGCGGTCAACGCCGCCCTGGGCCTCTTCCGGCACCGCGCGATGACCAGGATCCGGATGGACGCCAGCTTCCGGACCGTCAAGGTCGTGGTGGGTCAGGCGGTCCGGCTGGGCGCCGAACTGCCCCGCCGGACCACCTCCGGCGAGGTCGTCACCATCGGGATCGGCGACGTCAAGCTGATCAGCCAGATGCTGACCATGACCGGGCCCGGCGTCGGCTCGGTCATCGCCTACCTGGTCGTGGCCGGACTGCTGCTGTCCGTCTCCCCGCTGCTGGCGGCGGTGGCCCTGCTCGGGGTGCCGCTGCTGATGGTGCTGGTCGGCCCGCTGATGGGACGCCTCCAGAGGAGCGAGACCCGCTACCGCGAGCGGCAGGGCGCGCTGACCGCCCGGATCCAGGACCTCGCCGGGGGCCTGCGCGTCCTCAACGGCCTCGGCGGCAAGGACCTGTACGCCGGCAACTACCGGCGCGAGTCCGGACTGCTCCGGGCCGAGGGGTACCGGGTCGGGGCGGTGACCAGCTGGATCCAGGCCTTCGAGGTCGGCCTGCCGACGGTGTTCCTCGGCGTGGTGACCTGGCTGGCGGCCCGGATGGCGGCGCAGGGGACCGTCACGGTGGGTCAGCTGGTGGCGGTCTACGGCTATGTCGCGGTCCTGGCGACGCCGGTGTCGTTCTTCGTCGAGGCGGGCTACGACCTCAGCCGCGGCCTGGTCGCGGCCCGCCGGGTGCTCCGCTTCCTGGCCCTGGAACCCACCCGGGAGGACGGGCAGGCGGACGGGCCGGCCGCGCCGTCGGTGCTGCGTGACCAGGCCTCAGGCGTCGAGGTGCGGCCGGGACTGCTGACCGCGCTGGTCAGCGGCCGTCCGGCCGAGGCCGAGGCGGTGGTCGACCGGCTCGGCCGGTTCGCCGGCAGCGCGGTGACGTGGGGCGCGGTGCGCCTCGACGAGGTCGCCCTGCCGCAGGTCCGCGCCCGGATCCTGGTCGCGGACAACGAGGCGGACCTGTTCGCGGGACCGCTCCGGGAGATCCTCGCCGGGAGCGGCGCACCGGACCAGGAGGCCCTCGCCCGGGCCGTCCACGCGGCGATGGCGGACGACGTCGTGCGCGGTCTGCCGTACGGGCTCGACTCGACCGTCGACGCGCAGGGCCGCAACCTCTCCGGCGGTCAGCGTCAGCGGATCCGGCTGGCGCGGGCGCTGCTGGCCGAACCTGAGGTGCTGCTGGCGGTGGAGCCCACCTCGGCCGTGGACGCCCACACCGAGGCGGCGATCGCGGTCCGGCTGCGTGCCGCGCGAGCCGGTCGCGCCACCGTCGTCACCAGCACGTCGCCGCTGCTGCTGGACCAGGCGGACACGGTGTACTACCTGGTCGACGGCAAGGTCGCCGCCGTCGGCAGCCACCGCGGGCTGCTCCGCGACCAGCCGGGCTACGGCGCGCTGGTCTCCCGTGGCAGCGAATCGGCCGAGCCTGAGCCGGGAGGACGGTCTGAGTCGCGAGGAGCGTCCGAACAGGGCGAACCGACCGGGCAGGAGGTCGCCCGATGACCGCACCAGGAGTTCCCGGACCCCGCGCCCCCCAGGCCACGACAGCGCCCGCCGGGGCCGAGACCGGCAGCCCGACCGATGCGCGGGCCGACGCCCGTGCCGACGCTCAAGCAGATGCCCGCACCGACGCCCTGACCGAGCCGCGCACCGCCCCCCGTGCCGAGGCGACAGCGGACGCGCGGGCGCTGCCCGTGGCCGATCCGGCGCGGGTGCGGCGGGCGGCGTTCCTGCTGGTCCGGGCGGAGGCGCCCGCCTTCACCACCGTGCTGCTCCTCAACGGGCTGGCGGCCGCCGCGGGCCTGCTCGGGCCCTGGCTGCTGGGCCGCATCGTCGACCGGGTCGAAGCCGGTGCCGGGGCGGCGACCGTGGACCGGCTGGCGCTGGTCATCCTGCTGGGCGCGCTGGTGCAGCTGCTGCTGGCCCGTTACGCCCGCCTCGTCGGCTACCGCTTCGGGGAACGGACCCTCGCCCGGGTCCGCGAGCAGTTCGTCGACCGGGCGCTGGCGCTGCCCGCCTCGGTCGTGGAGCGGGCCGGTGCGGGCGATCTGACGACCCGTGGCACCGCGGACGTCTCGGAGGTCGGCACGACCCTGCGCGACATCGGCCCCGACGTGCTGATCGCGGGGGTCCAAGCGGTGTTCATCCTCGGCGCGGTCTTCCTGATCGCCCCGCTGCTGGGCGCCTGCGGCCTGGTCAGCATGCTCGGCATCTGGTTCACCACCCGCTGGTACCTGCGCCGTGCGGGGGCCGCCTACCTGGCCGAGGGGGCGGCGAACTCGGTGGTCGCCGAGATCATCGCCGCCACCGCGACGGGTGCGCGCACGGTCGAGGCGTTCGGGCTCCAGCAGCGGCGGGTCACCGCCAGCCGGGACGCGATCGAGGTCAGCCGCCGGGCCCGGTTCGGGACGCTGTTCCTGCGCAGCGTGCTGTTCCCGCTGGTGGGGTTCTCCTACGTGGTCCCCGTGGTGGTGGTGCTGCTGGTCGGCGGGGTGCTGCACGGCCACGGCGTGCTGAGCCTGGGCGTGGTGGTCTCCGCCGCGCTCTACCTGCGGCAGATCGAGGAGCCGTTGGACGTCGTCCTGACCTGGGTCGAGCAGTTGCAGAGCAGCAGCGCGTCCTTCGCCCGGGTCGAGGGCCTCGGCCCGGTCACGGAGGCGCCCCGCGACGGGGACGGGCCCCCGGCCCCGGTGCCCGTCCCCGCCGACGACCGGATCGACGTGTCCGGTGTGCACTATGCCTACGACGGCGGCGCCGACGTGCTCCGCGGTGTGGACCTGACCGTGCGGCCGGGGGAGCGGCTGGCCGTGGTCGGCCCGTCCGGGGCCGGGAAGAGCACGCTGAGCAGGCTGCTGGCCGGGGTGGACGCGCCGCGCACCGGCTCGGTCACGGTGGGCGGGGTGCCGATCGCCGGCCTCGACCCCGAACGGCTGCGCCGACAGGTCGTCCTGGTCACCCAGGAGCACCACGTGTTCATGGGCACGCTCCGGGACAACCTGCTGATCGCGGCCCCGGACGCGACCGACGCCGCACTGCGGTCCGCCCTCGCCGCCGTCGGCGCGGACTGGACCGAGGACCTGCCGGACGGCCTGGACACCGCCCTCGGCTCCGGGGGCCACCGGACGGACGGCTCACAGGCCCAGCAACTGGCCCTGGCCAGGGTGGTCCTGGCCGACCCGCACACGCTGATCCTGGACGAGGCCACCGCCCTGCTCGACCCCCGGACCGCCCGGCACACCGAGCGCGCCCTGGCCACCGTCCTCGAAGGGCGCACGGTGATCGCCATCGCGCACCGGCTGCACACGGCCCACGACGCCGACCGGGTCGCGGTGATGGAGGACGGCCGGTTGACCGAGCTGGGCACGCACGACGAACTGGTGGCGGCCGACGGCGCGTATGCGGCGCTCTGGCGCTCCTGGCACGGGGGGTGAGGCCGGCTACTCGGCGTCGGCCTCCGGCCACCGCGCCGCGCGCAGCCCCGGCTGCAGCGCGGCCCAGACCGTGCCGCAGGCCAGGATCGCGGACAGGACGACCAGCGCGCCGGTGCCGCCCGCGTACTGGAGCAGCAGGCCCAGCCCGCCGGTGCCCAGCGGGATGCCCAGGCCCATCACCGTCATCACCGAGGTGAGCGTCCGCCCGCGGACCTCGTCCGGGACCTGACGGAAGATCAGCACGTCCAGCAGGACCGTGATCGAGGGGATGCCGAGCATCGTCCCGAACAGCACCAGTGCGACCAGCCACGGGCCGCTGACCAGGCCGAGCAGCAGCACCAGCAGCACCTCGCCGCCGACCACGCCGATCAGCAGCACGCCCGGGCGGAACCGCCGGTGCAGGGTGCGGACCAGGCCGGCCCCGGCCAGGCCGCCGATCGCCGAGCCGGTCAGGGCCAGGCCGATGCCCCAGGAGGGCGCGCCCTGACGGGTCAGCAGGTAGACGGCGGCGAGGCTGAGCGGGGCCCCGGCGGCGTTGAGGAAGAAGAGCAGGACCACGACCGCGCGCACGGTGCGGTCCTGCCACAGCGCCACGATCCCGGCGAAGATCCCGTCGCCCTTCCCCCGGGCGTCGGCCTCGCGGGGAGCGCCGGTGGCGCGGTCGGTGCGCACGACGAACGCGGAGACCAGGGAGAGGGCGAAGGCGACCGCGCTGAACAGGAACGGCAGCAGCCGGGCCAGGCCGTAGAGCAGGCCGCCCAGCGGCGGTCCGGCCAGTTCGGCGACGCTGCCGCGGATCTCGTCCTGGGTGAGCGCGGCGGTGAGCTGTCCCGGGGCGACCACGCTGCGCACGGTGAGCATCCGGGCCGCGCCGACGAACGGCTGCGCCGCCCCGACCAGCGCGCCGACGATCATCAGCTGAACCGTCGTCACCGTCCCCAGGGCGAAGCTCAGGGCGATGGCCGCGGTGGCGACGACCCGGACCGCCTCGGCGGCGACCTGCACCGTGCGCCGGTCGTAGCGGTCGACGGCCTGCCCGGCCGGGAGCCCGCACAGGACGGTGCCGGCGGCCTGGACGAAGCCGAAGAGTCCGGCGAGCGCGGGCGAGTGGGTCAGCGCGAGGATCACCAGGGGATAGGCGATGTCCGTGGCGTAGGTGCCGGTCAGGGCGGCGGTCGAGCCGAGCCACAAGGTCTGGAAGCGCCAGTTGCGACGCAGCGGAACGGTGTCGCCGGTACCGGTGTCCGTGGCAAGTGCGGTCGTGCCCGACATATGATCATCCTCCCCGATACGTGAATGCTCACTCAATAAAGAGCATTCACTATTGAGTGAATGATTGCGCACGGGTGAGCACCTGGCAAGATGGTGGGCATGAGCGAATCCCCCGATTCAGCGCCCGGGCTGCGGATCGTCAACGACGTCGACACCCTCAAGGCCCTGGCCGACCCGGTCCGGGTGACCATCCTCCAGGTGATGATGGGGCGCACCGGACAGCAGCAACGCGGTTGGACGGCCAAGGAGTTGGCGGCTGAGCTGGGCGAACCGCAGACCAAGCTCTACCGCCACATCAAGCATCTGGAGGAGCGCGGACTGCTCCGGGTCGCGGAGACCCGGCTGGTCTCCGGGATCACCGAGCAGCGCTATGTCGCCGCCCAGTCGGATCTCCAGCTCAGCCGCGACCTGCTCGGCGGAGAGACGGATGTCGACGACACCGCCGCCGCGCTCGGCGCGGCGATCGGCAGCTACCGGGACCGGTTCCTGGCGGCGGTGCGTTCCGGTCGGGTCGAGATCAACCCCGGTGCCGGGGCCCCGGTCTACCGCAAGCCGCTGATGATGCTCGGCGACGCCCGACTCGCCCCGGACCGGGCCGTCGAGTTCCGCGACCGGCTGGCCGCGCTGGTCGCGGAGTACCTGGAGGGCCCGGACCAGGACGGCGGCGTGCCGCTGAACGTCATGCTCGCCTTCTACAGTGACGGCGGGTCAGCCGGCACCTGAGCTGACGTCATCCCGTCATCCCCTCCACCCCACTGACCGCACCGGTACCTTTCGGGCACCATGGATCTCTTCGGGATCGGGAGGCGCGCGGGGTGGACGAGGACGAGGAGGGACCGCTCACACATCTGGAAGATCTGTTGGATCAGATGAACGGCCTGGCTGATGAGATGCTTGGCCCGTTGCGGGGACGAGCGGAACGAGCGGGGCGCGGGGGAGCGGCGATGGCGGCAGGCGGGCGGGACGGTCAGGGCGACGACCAGCGGTTCGGCTCCGAGCCCTGGTCGGCGACCGGCGAACGGCAGGTCTGGCCCGGAGGGCCGGGGACGCGGGCGGCGGCGGGCGGCGAACAGGAGGGGTGGCCCGGAGGGCCTCGGACAAGGGCGGCGGCGGGCGGCGGGCGGGCGTACCTGGCCCAGCAGTACACCGAGGTCGCCGAGGACGCCGAGCAGCGGCTCGACGAGCTGCTCGCCCTCGCCGCGGAGCCGTCCCCCGCTGTGGACTTCGACGCCCTGCGCCGCCCCTACGAACCGCGCCCGCTCCCCGCCGACGCCGTGGTCGAGCCGCCGCGCTGGGCCGACTACGCCCCCGACCCGGGACCGAGCACCTCCGGCGCGCCCGGACGCCCCCTGCTCAGCGGCCCCTACCAGCAGGAGTTGGCCGCCGCGCGGCTGCGGCACCAGCGCGCTCTGCGCGAGTACCGGCGCCAGGAGAAGGAACTGCGCGACCGGGCCGAGCAGGCCCGGCTCGCCCACGAGCAGGAGGAGCAGCAGCGGGCCCGCTCCGTCCGCGAGTACAACGAGCGGCTGGAGGGCTACCGGAGGTCCTACGAGGAGGGCCGTCCCGCCGCCGTCGAGTCGGTGCTCGAACGCGCGCTCGCGGCGGCCGGACGGCTGCCCGGCCTGGAGGTCCCGGCCCGGGTCTCCTACCGTGAGCTGACCCGGACCGCCGTCGTCGACCTGGTGCTGCCGGGGCCGACCGTGGTGCCGTCGGCACTGCGGTTCCAGGTCGCGTCCGACGGGGGAGTGGAGGCGGTGCAGCGTCCGCGCGCGGAGGCCCTGGCCCGCTACCACCAGCTGGTGGCCCGGCTGGTGCTGCGGGCGCTGGACGCGCTGCTCGCCGCCGACACCGAGTCCACGCTTGAGGGGATCGTCCTCAACGGACTCGCCGTCACCGCAGAGGCCGGGGAGTCCTGCCTGGTCAGCGTGGACGCGAGGCGCGCCGACCTGTTCGCCGGGACGCTGCTGCCCAGCGGCAACGCGGAGGCGGTGGAGCGGTTGCGCACGCTGCCCTGCGTGCTCTCCGACGACCCCTTCGGCCCGACGGCCGTCGCCCCCTTCGCCGTGGGGCGGTCGGGCCCGCCGGCCCCTGAGGACCTGTCACCCGCCGAGTTCACCGCCATGGTCACCGAGCTGTTCGAGCTGATGGGCCTGGACGACTGGGATCTGCGGCTCCAGGGCCACGACGGCCTGCTCGCCGTCGCCCAGGGCGACGGGCGGGAGTTCGCCGACACCTCCTACGTCGTCTTCGCGGCCCGCCGTCCCTCGACGGTGCGGGCGGACGCGGTCAGGGACGTGGCCGAGGTCGTCGCCGACGAGCACGCCGACGGCGGGATCTGGGCGACCACCGGGAGCTTCGAGCTGGACGCGGTGGTCGCGGCGGCCTCGCTGCCGCAGCTGCGGCTGATCGACGGCGGTGAACTGCGGGCCCTGGTCCGCGCCCACCTCGGGGCCGAGCTGGGCGGATAGCCCGGTCGGTCCCGGTCGGTGCGGCAGGGCGGGCCGGGACCGGTGGCAGCTGTCACGCTGGGGACATGGGCTTCGCATTCCTCGACAGATGGCGCACCCGGCGGCTCCCGGCCGGGACCGGTCCGGTGCGCTACGGCGCGGGCGCGGACCAGCCCGGCAGCCTCGGCGAGATGCTCTCCGAGTGCGGGCTGCTGCGCGAGCGCGCGCTCGACGCGGGACTGCGGCTGGACGACTCGGCCGACTCGCTGCGCGCGCTGGACCAGCTCGTCCCCGACTGGCGGGACGACCCGGACACCTCCGAGTGGCTGGGCAACGACGCGGGCCTCTACCTCGGCACGGTGATCGTCCGGACCGTGGACGGCGCGGACTGGGAGCTGCTCGCTGACGGCAGCCCGAGGGTCGTCCTGGCGAACGGGCGCGAGATCGACGTGGTGGCGGCGGGGCGCGCCTGGGCGGCGGAGGGCTCACCGGAGCTCTCGGCCGCGTACGCCAGGGTGCACAGCGGGTGAGCTCCGGTCGGTGACGTTCGGTCAGGCATGCGTCCAGGCCGGTCGGTCGGGCTCCGGCCCGCCCGGGGGCGGCCCTCGGCACCCGTCCGGCGCAGCAGCGGGCGCGCTGCGCCGCGGGGTCGCGCAGGATGGAGCCGAGGGCGCGGGTTGGCCTCACTGAGGGCGGCGGCGACTGGGCAGGGCGCCACCGCCCTCACCCGTGCTCCCGTGCGCTCGGCCGCTCCGCCCCCGCCCCTTCCTCGTTCGAGGGAAGGGGCGCTGATCAGCGCTTAAACGACAAGCATTATCATTACCGTGTGCTGGGCGTGACGCACGGGACGGATCCGGGCGCGCGGGCGGGACACAAGCGAGAGTGAGCGTACGGAATGCCGGTGCTGGTGGCCGCTGGGGCCTTCCTGATGACCCTGCTGGGCGGCCTGGTCGCCGGGAAAGTCGGCGACAAACGGCACCTGGTGCTGGGTCTGGCGGCCGGGCTGATGCTCGGGGTGGTCGGCTTCGACCTGCTGCCGGAGGCCCTGGACGCCGCGCCCGGCAAGTTCTTCGGCGTCGCGCAGGGTCTGCTGATGTTCGTCCTCGGCTTCCTGGTGCTGCACGTGGTGGAGCGCTCGGTGGCGATCCACCGGGCCCATGAGGCGGAGTACGCCGAGCACCTGCACGCCGGACACGCGGCCGGCCACTCCCACGGCCGCAGCGAGAAGCTCGGCCTCGCCGCCGCCTCCGCGCTCTGCCTGCACAGCGTCATGGACGGCTTCGCCATCGGCGCCGCCTTCCAGGTCGGCGACAGCTTCGGGACGGTCGTCGCCATCGCCGTCATCGCCCACGACTTCGCCGACGGTTTCAACACCTACACCATCACCCGGCTCTACGGGAACGACCGCCGCCGGGCGCTGGTGCTGCTCGGCTGCGACGCGCTGGCCCCGGTGCTGGGCGCCGGGATCACCCTGCTGTTCACCATCCCCGAGCACACGGTGGGGCTCTACCTGGGCTTCTTCTCCGGCTTCCTGATGTACCTGGCGACCTCGGACATCCTCCCCGAGGCGCACAGCCCGCACCCCTCCCGCTCGACGCTGCTCTGCACCATCGCCGGGACCGGCTTCATGTGGCTGGTCATCGGCCTGGCCACATGACGCCCGATCAGACCGCTGCGGTCTCCGGTTCCAGCACCGGCTCCGGCGCGGAGTCGCGCTGCGGCCACTGCTCCCGCAGCGCCTCCAGCGCGGCCGTGATCGCCGGACGCCGCGAGGCGTGCTGCCGCCACAGTGCGAACACCCGCCGGGTCGGCGCGGGGTGCACCGGCCGGGCCACCACCTGCGGCGGCAGCGTCCCCCGGCCCAACCGGGGCACCAGGCCGAGGCCGAGCCCGGCCGCGATCAGTGCGATCTGCGTCTCGAACTCGCCCACCTGGTAGCGGATGTCCGGTTCCTCCCCGGCCTCCCGCATCGTCCGGACCAGCCAGTCGTGGCAGATGTTCCCGACCGGCACGCTGGTCCACGGCCGTCCGGCCAGCTCCCGCACGGTCAGCACCGGCAGCGCGGCCAGCGGGTCGGTCGCGGGCAGCAGCACGTCCACCTGGTCGTCGCCGAGGGAGAGCCTGGCGATGCCCTCGGGCACCGACAGCGGGGTGTTGGACCAGTCCTGGACCACCGCGAGGTCGATCTCGCCCCGGGCGACCAGGTCGACCATCTCGTAGGGGTCGCTCTCCAGCAGCCGCAGCTCCAGGTCGGGATGCCGGGACGAGAGCGCCGCCAGCACGCCGGGGAGCAGGCCGCGCGCGGCCGTCGCGAAGGCCGCCAGCGACAGCCGTCCGGCCACCATGCCGCGCCGCTGCTCCAGCGACACCTCCGCCTGCTCGACCAGCGCCAGCACCCGCTGGGCCGCCCCGGCCAGCTCCTGGGCGGCGTCGGTGAGCACCACTCCGCGGCCGCGCTTCTCCAGCAGTGTGGTCCTGGTCTCCCGCTCCAGCTTGGTGATCTGCTGGGACACGGCGGAGGGGGTGAAGCCGAGGGCGGCCGCCGCCGCGCCGACCGAGCCGTGCACCGAGACGGCGTGCAGCGCGCGCAGGCGCCCGAGATCCATCATGCGGCGATGCTATGCGGTTGGCCTCGGACGCCTCCGCCCCGGTCACCGGGCTGCCCTACTCCCGGCCGGTGAGGGGGTCCTGCGGGTCGGCGGGGCGGTCGCCGTGGTGGTGGTGATGGTGGCGCGGATGGGTCTGCTCGTAGGCGTCGTCGACCGAGCGCAGCAGCCGCAGCAGCGCGGCGCGGTCGTCGGGGCCGACCGCGCCGAAGTACTCGGCGGCCACCTGCTGCCGGACCTGCCCGATCCGGTCCACCGTCTGCTCGCCGGCCTCCGTCAGCCGGAGCAGGATCGCCCGCCGGTCCTCCGGGTCCTGGACCCGGGCCACCAGGCCGGCCGTCTCCAGCGCGTCCACCACCGTGGTCACCGAGCGCGGAGCGATCCGCAGCCGCTCGGCGAGCTGGTTCAGCCGGATCATCCGGCCGCCGTGGTGCGCGCCCCGCGCGAGGACCTCCAGGGCGCGCCCCTGCGACGGGTTGATGCCGAACGGGGCCAGCTCGTGGAACGTCCCGCGACGGATCCGCTTGGCCGCGCGCATGACGGCGTCGGCCAGCTCGACCTCGGCGGGGACGGGGCTGCTCACGGGGGCTCCTGAGGGGATGGAAGCGGATGGCGCCGATATTTAGAGAGCTAAGCTCATATTTTCCGTTAGGCTGACCTAAGTCAGACTCTACTGGAGGTCACCCGTGCCCCGCTCCGAAGCCCACGTCAAGACCGACCGCCCGCAGCGCTACGCCAAGCAGCTCGCCGCCCATCTCGGCCGCAAGGTCGAGAGCAACTGGGACGAGGAGACCGGGCTCGGCTCGGTCGTCTTCTCCATGGGGACCGCCACCCTCACCGCCGAGCCCGGCGTCCTGCACCTCGCCGTGGAGGGCGAGGCCGAGAACCTGGGCAACCTGGAGGGCGTCGTCGGCCGCCACCTGGTCCGCTTCGGCGCCAAGGACGAACTCGTCGCCGAGTGGCACCGCGACAACGGCGAACCCGGCAGCGTCCAGCGCAACGAGGACGAGACCCCGGAGCACACCCCCGGCACCGGCGCCTGAGCCCGCGTCAGGACTGCGGTCGGAGCCGCGGTCAGTCCTGACGCAGGTTCAGTTTGTAGCCGATGTGCGAGCCGGTGAAGCCCAGCCGCTCGTAGAAGCGGTGGGCGTCGGTCCGGCTCGCGTCCGAGGTCAGTTGGACCAGGTCGGCGCCCAGTCCGCGGGACTCCTCGATCGCGTGCTCGATCAGCAGGGTGCCGAGCCCGCTGCCCCGTTCGGTGGAGCGGACCCGCACCGCCTCGATCAGGGTGCGGGTCGCCCCCCGTCGGGACAGCCCGGGGATCAGCGTCAGCTGGAGCGTCCCGACCACCTCGCCCGCCCGCTCCGCGACCAGCAGCCGCTGGTTGGGGTCGGCGGCCAGGCGCTCGAACGCGGCCAGGTACGGCGCCGGATCGTCCGGGGTCTCCCGGCTCGCGCCGAGCGGGTCCTCGGCGAGCAGGGCCACGATGGCGGGCAGGTCGTCCACGCCTGCCCGCCGGAAGATCGCGTCGGTCATGCCGGCAGCTGCGCCTCGATCGCGGCGACGACCTCCGCCGCCTCCGGCTCGGTGCGCGGGCGGAACCGGCCGACGACCTCGCCCTGCGGGGAGAGCAGGAACTTCTCGAAGTTCCAGGTGATGTCCCCGGCCTCGCCCTCCGCGTCGGCGGCCCTGGTCAGCTCGGCGTAGAGCGGGTGCCGGGACTCGCCGTTGACGTCGGTCTTCTCCAGCAGCGGGAAGGAGACGCCGTAGCTGGTGGAGCAGAACTCCTGGATCTCCTCGGCGCTGCCCGGCTCCTGCCCGGCGAACTGGTTGCTGGGGACGCCGAGCACGGTGAAGCCGCGCGCGGCGTACTGC
>FSVS01000325.1_pt1 | contig 16116 bp, 12 predicted proteins | sample 1637781 | NCBI WGS metagenome assembly FSVS01 (sample SAMEA3914814, study PRJEB12502) | metagenome | biome: forest; material: soil | place: USA | collected 2011-09-16 | depth 0.1 m | reverse complement strand
GGCGAGAAGAGGCCTTCGCGCGAGGCGGTGGTCATCGGGAACCTCCTGCTGCGGCCGCGAGGACCGGACCCGCCGGGGCAAGGGACGGGGCGGGGGACGCGGACAGGGCCGGGGACGCGGTGACGGTGGGCCAGGGTGTCGCCGGATGCGGGGACAGCCGCAGGAGCTCCTCGCGGGCCGCGTCCAGGACGTCCTCCGGGCCGACCGGGGTCCACCGCTCCGGCACGGGGTGCCCGGCCGGCCAGAGGCAGTGCCGGGCGTCCGGGTCGCGCAGCACGAGGTACATCGCGCCCGGGTCGTCGAACGGGTGGACGGGGCTGCCGCCCGCCTCGCCCGGGACCGCCACCGGCAGCCCGCCGGACGTGTCGACGCGGACCGTCCGGCCCGTGCGGAGCATCCTGGTCCCGGCGCCGCCGTAGGGGTCGGGGACGTAGCGGTCAGCCTCCAGCGCCGAGTGCTCGCACCAACTCGACCCGACTCCGCCTTCGTTGAGGTAGAGCTCGCCCACCACCCCGGGCGGGACCGGCCGCAGCATTCGGTCCAGGATCCGCACCGCCTGGTTCCACAGCGGCCGCGCGTCCGTTCCGGGGAGGCGGACCGAGGTCACGCGTACCCCGGACCACCAGGCGTGCTCCAGCCGCACCCGGTGCCCGGCGTCGGCGAACAGCTCGGACGACGCGCGGTCCGGACCGTGGGTACCGATGACCCTGAGGGCCGACAGGTCGGTTCCGCTGCGATCGGCGGCACGGCAGATCCGCGCCACGTCCGCGGCCGGGCCCGACAGTTCGGCGCAGCCGTGCCGGGCCAGCCAGCGGGCCTGCTCCTCGTCCGGCACCCCGGTCGGGGGAAGCTGGACGGTGGCGCCCGAGACCAACGCGTCGAGGATGTCGAGGAAGCCGAAGTCGACGGTGCCGTCGGGAAGCAGCGCGCGGGGAGCGGCGGCCGACTCGGGCAGGGTGGTGAAACGCCAGGCGCTGAGCGTGCGGACGCTCTCGGCGTCGATCGCGACCAGCCCGTGCTCGGTGGCCGTCGCCAGGACGGGATCGGCGGCCCGCGAAGCGGACGGCGCGACCGGTCCGGCGGCCGGTCCCTCCTCGTGGACCAGCAGCAGTGGAGCGTCCGGCCAGGGCAGCGGCGCCGAGCGGGAGTCCGTGATGACAGCCGCCGGAGCCGCCGAGGTAACCGTTGCGGGCATCCCCGGTGTCAGCGGCAGGCAGATGGAGCCGCTCTTCGCCACCGCCGCGTAGGCGACCACCAGGTCGTCGGAGACCGGCAGTTGCACGGCCACCACCCGGCCGAGGCCCGCGCCGAGGAGGGTCAGCCGCCGGGCCAGCCGGTCGGAGCGGTCCTTCAGCTCGGCATGGGTGAGCGTGGCTCCCGCGCTGACGACTGCCGCCGCCTGCGGGGTCAGCAGGGCCTGCATGTCGAGCACGGCCGCGACCGAGGTGCTGGGGACCGCGCGCTCGGGGCCGCGGCCACGGGCGAGGGCACGCTGCTGCTCCCCCGGGAGCGACAGGTCGAGCACGTCGACCGGGTCGCCGGGACTGCGGGTCACCGCATCGAGCACACGGGCCAGCCGTGCCGTGAACGCCTCCGCATCCGACTCCAGTTCCGACTCCGGTTCCGGCCCCGCATCCGACCCCGACCCGACCGGGCCGGCCGCCGGAAAGGTGACGCGGCCGCGCAGTCCCATCGGGTGGCCGTTCTCGCTCCACTGCTCGGCCAGTTCGACCGTCAGCGGGCTGCGGGCGGCGTCGGCGGGACGGGCCGGGCAGCCGAACACCAGGGCGGCGAAGGGGAGTCCTCGTTGGTCGTCCTCGGTTCCCACCCGGTCCGCGCAGACCTCCGCCGCGGCGCCCAGATGGGCAGAACGTACCCGTCCGAGCAGCGTCGCGAAGTCGAGGGCGTCCCCGGCCCGGACGGTCACGGTGGCCGGACGGCCGCCGTCCCCGGGCAGTGCGACGCCCAGGGGGACGTCTCTGGCCCCGGTCATCCGCGCCAGCAGCACGGCCAGAGCCGTGTGCACCGCTACCCGGGTGGTCACCCCGTACTCCCGGGCGAGCACGACCAGCCGGCGGTGCACAGCCGCGTCGACCGTCACTTCCACGTCGGCAGACCGAGGTCCGGGCGAGGCGTCGCCCGGGTGGTGGGCGGTGGGGTCGGCGAAGGGAGACCGGGACGGCGGGAAGGGCCGGGACGGTGCCACCGCAGCTCGAGAAGCGCCGGAAAGGCGCTGAACCATCGCCGCCAGCAGCATGACTGATGGTGCGTCATAGACGGTCCGGATGCCGAGGGAGACACCGAGGACGGCGCGGATGCGGCCGACCAGTCGGGCCGAGGCCAGTGAGTGGCCGCCGAGTGCGAAGAAGTGGTCGTCCAGGCCGACAGCCGATCTGGGCAGGGCCAGCACCTCGGCGACCAGGTCGCGCACCGTCTCCTCGTACGGAGTGCGCGGCGTGGTCGCGGCACCCGACACGGGACGGGCCGCGGTCGCCACGGCCACGGCCGGGTCGGGCGCGGCCTGGTTCAACGCGGCCGGGGTGCCGGAGTAGCGTGACGGGTCGTCGAACGACGGCGCGGTGTTGTCGACGGCCGTCTGTCGGGGCAGGTGGACGCCGGTGACCGCCAGGTCGGGGCGGTTGCACCCGGCCGGCCACAGCACCGCGTCGAACCGGGTGTGGTCGGTGGCGCTGAAGGTGATCGCGCAATGCCGACCGGACTGCTCGACCACCGCGACGAGGGCGTCCGGCTCAACCGCGTCCGTCCGGTCCGGCTGCGGGCCGAGCCCGGCGAGGGCACGCCAGGCGTCGTCGTCGGCCACCAGGCGGGCGTTGGGCACACCGGTGACGCGCAGCGGTCCGTCGACGGCGGCAAGCAGGGCCGGCAGCGCCACCAGGTCCAGCCGCTCGCCGGACCAGTCCGTCCGCGGTGCGGTGGTGACGTCCAGCTCGGCCGCCGACGTCCGCAGCACCACGTCGTAGCGGTGCCGGGTGAGCTCGTTCCGGTGCGGGCCGGACTTGAGCCTGACATCGACGCATTCGAGTTCCGGGAGCAGCTCCGGGAGTGCCGCGAAGTACTCCGGGGCGATGGCCAGTTCGGACTCCTGGGCGCTCAGCCGGGCGGCGGCGGCGCGGACGGCGGCGGTGTCGCCGCGGTCGGCGGACCGCTCGGCGGCGACGGCGGCGTGGAACCGGGGCAGCAGTTCCAGGTCGCGGACATCGCCGACGAACACGGAGCCGCCGGGGGCGAGCAGCAGGACGGCCTCGGTCAGCACGGCGGTGAGGTAGTCGACGTCCGGGAAGTACTGCACCACCGAGTTGACGACGATCGTGTCGAAGTACCCGGCGGGAATGCCCTCCAGCCGGTCGGCGGGTGCGGCGTGCAGCCGCACCCGCTCGGCGATGCCCGGTCGCTGCTCGGCGAGTTGACGCTTGAGCGCCTCGATGACCGTCTCCGAGATGTCGGTGCCCCAGTACTCCTCGCACTCCGGCGCGATCCTGGACATCAGCAGGCCGGATCCGACACCGACTTCCAGGACGCGCCGAGGGCGCAGGGCGCGAATACGCTCCACGGTGGCGTCGCGCCAGTGCCGCATCTCTTCGAGCGGAATGGGCAGGCCGTCGTAACTGCTGTCCCAGCCGGCGAAGTTCTCACCGAATGTCGCGCTGCCCGCGTCGCGGTAGAGCTCCTGATATATCTCGTGCCATCCGCTGACCTGGCGGAGGCCGTCCAGAGCGGCACGCCCTGTTTCTACCGGACGCTGCTGGCCCGCCATCGACTCATCCCCTGTCATCTCATCACGCTGATTCCGGCCGACCTGACCATGCTGTCCGGGGGCCGATCGGCATGTAAAGGCGGCAGAGCTGGCACAATCGCCTTCCGGCATATGTGTGCCAATTCCCTTTCGACCGGGCCTGGCACAGTGCTGCCAGGGCTTTTTGTGCCAGTCCTGATTCGCTGACTTCGCCACGCCCTCCGCCGCAGAATCATCAGCGGGAGTTTCCCGGGACTTCCGGCCCGGGGTGAATTCCCTGGATCCTGCGATGAATGGACTGTGATGAGCGAGAAGAACAGCGGCGTGACGCACGCGGTGGTCGTCAACGCCGCAGAGCAGTATTCGATCTGGCCGGCCCACCGCAGGCCTCCGGCCGGCTGGTCGTCCGTCGGTGAGCCCGGCAGCCGCGACCACTGCCTGGGCGTCATCAGCCAGAACTGGACGGACATGCGCCCGCTGGCGCTCCGGAGCGACGGCGCCGCGGCGACGCGCCCCGCCACCAGCACCAGCACCAGCACCGGGAACGCCCTGTGACCGGACTGCTCACCACCTCGCCCCCGGTCGCACTGCCGGCCGTCCAGTCCCAGATGGTCTTCGAGTCCTTCGCCGGCGACGGCCTTCCCCATGCCAACGTCTCGGCGGTCCGGGTGGTCGGAGCGCAGCCGTTCTCGGTTGCCGCGCTGGAGCGGGCAGTTGCCGGGCTGGTGGCGGAGGACGCGCGGCTGCGCGTCTCGGTACAGCTCACCGGCCCCGAACCGCTGACGTACCGGACGCACCCCGGCGCGACCGTGCCGGTGGTCATCGCCTCGGTGGGACCCGTCGGTGACCACGCGAGCCTGGAGGCGTTCGCCCGGACCGAGCGCGGCAACCCGCTGGGCTGGGAGGCCGGCTCCTGGCTGCGGGTCACCGCGCTCCGGGAAGCCGGAGACGCGCCGACGGGGACCGACTGGTGGCTGGCGACCACCTGGTCCCGGGTGTTCCTGTCCGACCGCGAGCACCGGGCCTTCGCCGACGAGCTGCTCGCCCGCTACCGGGCCGAGGCCGCCGGCACCCCGCACCCCGGCGTGGCCCCGTCGGCCACGACCCCGTCGGCGACCGCCGACTGGACGCGGCGCCCGGTCCCCTCCGCCACGGCGGCCCCCGAACTGCCGAAGCCGCCCCCGGCCCTGGCCCTCCCCGCGGCCTGGGCCGACCGGGACGCCGACGCCCAGGACTGGCACAGCGAGCTCGTCGACCTCACCGGACTGCGGCCGGGGCTGACCGCCCTGGCCGAGCGGGCCGGCGTCGGCCTGGGCAGCGTCCTGCACGCCGTCCACCTGCGGGTGCTGACCACGCTCACCCATGAGCCGTCCTTCACCACGGGCCTGGCGCTCGACGGGTCCGGTACCGCGCTCGCCTTCGCCTTCGACGCGGAGGCCGCGGCCGACACCGCGGACTGGATCGAGCTGGTCCGCCTGACCGACGCGGCCGCCCGGTCCGGCGGCGGTCCCGCCTGCCCGCTCGGCACGGCCGGCTCCCCGGGCTGGACGCCGGTCGACATCGTCTTCCGGCACGATCCGGAGGAGGACCCGCTCCCGCCCGCGGACCGGTTCGAGCTGGCGCCCGACGGGTTCGGGCTGAGCGTCGCCGCCGGCGGCACCAGGCTGCGACTCACCTCGACGGGCCGCGCGGCCGGCCCGGCGGCGCTCGCCCGACTGGCCGGCCTGTACCACGCCGTCGCCACGGCCATGGCCGCCGACCCGTGCGCGTCCGCCGACGCCGACCTGCTCCCCGCCGGGGAACGCGACCTGGTGGTGCGGGCGTGGAACGACACCCAGGCCGACTATCCCGAACAGCTCTGCGTCCACCAGCTGTTCGAGCGCCAGGTGCGGCGCGACCCGCAGGCCGTGGCCGTCGTCACCGCTGACGGCGACACCGTCAGCTACCAGCAGCTCAACGAGCGCGCCAACCAGCTGGCGCACCATCTGCGCGGCCTCGGCGTCGGCGCCGACACCTTCGTGGGCATCTGCGTCGAGCACTCCGTCGCGATGCTCGTGGGTCTGCTGGGCATCCTCAAGGCGGGCGGCGCGTATGTGCCGCTGGACCCCGAGCACCCGGTGGACCGGCTCCGCTGCATCGTCGAGGACACCGCCGCGCCGGTGGTGGTGACCGTGTCCGGCCTCCAGGGCGTGCTCCCGCCCGGCGATGCCGTCACCGTGCTGCTCGACCGCGACGCGGACCTGCTGGACACCGCCCCCACCACCGACCCCGAACCGCTGTCCGGCCCGCAGAACCTCATCTACGCCATGTTCACCTCGGGCTCGACCGGCCGCCCCAAGGGCGTGCTGGTGACGCACCAGGGCGTGGTCAACTACCTGGACTGGGCCGTCGAGGGGTACGGCCTGGCGGCCGGGCGCAGCGGAGCGCCGATGCTCGGCTCGATAGCGTTCGACCTCTCGGTGCCCAACTTCTTCCTCCCCCTGATCGGGGGGAAGGACGTCACCCTGCTGCGCACCGACCGCACCCTGGACGACTTGGCCGAACGCCTGTGCAAGCCGGGCGACTTCAGCCTGTTGAAGATCACCCCCGCGCATCTCGACGTGCTGCGCTCGCAGATCCCGGAGCCGGACTCGGTGTCCTCGGTCCACACCTTCGTGGTCGGCGCCGACGAGGTGAAGCCGGAGACCGTAGCCGCCTGGCAGCGGGTCGCGCCGAACGCGCGGATCATCAACGAGTACGGGCCGACCGAGACCGTGGTCGGCTGCTCGGTCTACGAGGCCGACGCGGACTTCGACCCCTCGGCCCCGGTGCCGATCGGGCGGCCCATCGCCAACACCCAGATGTACGTGCTCGACCGCTTCCTCAACCCCGCGCCCATCGGCGCCGTGGGAGAGCTCTTCATCGGCGGGGACGGCGTCACCAGAGGCTACCTGCACCGCCCCGCGCTGACGGCGGAGAAGTTCGTCCCCGACCCGTTCCACCCGGTCCCCGGATCCCGGCTGTACCGGACCGGTGACCTGGCCCGGTTCCGGACCGACGGCAACCTCGACTTCCTGGGCCGGATCGACCACCAGGTGAAGGTCCGGGGCTACCGGATAGAGCTCGGCGAGATCGAGGCCAGGCTGCTGCTCCACCACGCGGTCAGCGAGGCCGTCGTCGCCGCCCGGACCGATGCGCACGGCGACCGCTGTCTGGTCGCCTACGTGGTCGGCGTGGACCGGCCGGGGCCGGAGGCGGCGGAGCTGCGGGCCTTCCTGGCGGAGGCGCTTCCGCGCTACATGCTGCCCGGGGAGTTCGTCCTGCTGCCCGCGCTCCCGCTGAGCACGGCCGGCAAGGTCGACCGCCGACTGCTGCCGGACCCGGTGCGCGGCAACGCCGCTGACGACCTGTCGGCTCCGGCCACGCCGACCGAGCGGGTGCTCGCCGGCGCCTGGTCCCGGGCCCTGGGTGTGCCCGCCGTGGGCACCACCGAGGAGGGCCTGGCGCTGCGGGCCGGACTGGCCGGGGCCGCGCGGATGGTCGCCCTGGCCGCCGAAGCGGGCCTGGAGGTTCCGCTGGACCAGGTGTTCCGCCATGGCAGCGTGGCCGAACTGGCCGCGGACCTGGACGCGAGGACGGCCGCGGTCGAGCGGCAGTCCGCCGGGTCCCGGACGGCCGGCGTCCAGGAGTTCCCGCTGACCGCCGCCCAGCAGCAGCTGCTGACGGAGGCCGACGGAGGAGGCTGCTCCTCGGTCCTGATCCGGTCGGGCTCACCGATCCCGGCGCCCGCCGCCCGTGCCGCACTGCGCGCGCTGGTGTCCCGGCACCAGGCACTGCGGCTGCGCCTGACCGACGGAACGGACGGAACCGGCGGAGCCGACGGAGCCGACGGCGTCCGCCAGTTCGTCGCCGCCGACGATCAGGAGGTGGCCCTCGGCGAGGTGACCGCGGGGCTCGGACTCCACGACGACGACGGGCCCCTGCCGGTCGCGATCCGCAAGGCCGCCGAGGCCGAGGCTGCGGCCCAGGCTGCGGCGCTCGACCCGCGGACCGGCCCGCTGCTGCGAGCCACCCTGCTCAGCGGCTCGAACGAACCCGGCAACGCACACTGGTTGCTGCTCACCGCGCCTCGGCGAGCCGTCGACGCGGCCTCCTGGCGCATCCTGCTCGACGAGCTGGCCGCCGAACTGGGCCTGACCACGCGCGGCGATACCGCCGACCCGGCCGACTCCTTCGAGGTCTGGGCCCGGCGGCTCGCCGAACACGCCAACGGCGAACAGATCACCGCCGAGCTGTCGACCTGGCTCACCCCGGTGACCGCGCGGCAGTTCCCCCGCTCCGGCGACGACGGCGGACCCGGCGCCTCCGGCGCGCCCGTACTGGTCCGGACGCTGGCGCTGGACCCGGAGTTGACCGCCGCGCTGCTGGCCGACACCGACGACGGCGGACCCACCGCGGGCGGCCGCGCCGACGCCGTCGTCCTCGCCGCCCTGGCCCGCACCGTCGCCGTCCCCGGCACCGAGGACCTGCCGCTCCTGGTGGAGGTCGCGCTGCCGGGACGACCGCCGGGCCAGGTCGACGGGGTCGACGTCAGCCGCACCGTCGGCTGCTTCACCTCGCGGTTCCCGCTCGCTGTCGGCGCCGTCGGCGCTGTCGGGCCGGAGGCCGACGCCGTGCGGGCGGTCCGCACGGCACTGCGCGAGCTGCCCGCCGACGGCCTCGGCTACGGACTGCTGCGTCGGGTGCGCGCCGACCGCGTCTCCGCCGCTCTCGCCGCCGCTCCGGCGCCCCGGGTGCGCTATGACGCCTCGGAACCGCTCGACGCCGAGCAGCCGCTCGACGGCGGCCTGCTGCGCCATGACCTCGACGCCGTCTCGGACCACGCCCTCGCCGACCGGCCGCAGGCCGAACTGCTGGGCGTGACCAGGAGGCTGCGCGGTGACCGGCTCGAACTCCGCTGGCGGATCGATGCCGCGAACTGGCCCCCGCAGCTGCTCCCCGCGCCCGCGGAGCTTCCCGAGCGCTTCCTGACCCAGCTGCGGCACCTCGTCGGAGTCGGGCGATGACCCTTCTCCGGAGGCGTGCCCGGGCCGCGGCGCGGGGCCTGGGATGAGGCTGGTAGCCGTGGAGTTCGACCGCTCGGCGACGGGGGCTCCGGCCCCCGGCGCCGAGCTGGTCGTCGACGCCCTCCTGGGCGCGGCCGCCCCCGGCGACGGCCTGGAGCACGTGCGGCTGCACTCCTCCCGCCGAGGTGCGGTCGCGGTGCTGTTCCTGGCCCGGCAGGCCGACGCCCCGGTGGTGGCCGGCTGCCGGGACCTGTGCGACCGGGCGCTGCGCGCCGAACCGCTGCTGCGGGGCTGGACCCTCGCCTCCTGCGCCGAGGTCGCCCAGCTCCTCGGCGCCGTCCACCCATCGACCCCTGATCCCTCTTGACCGGAAGGAGAACCACGCTATGAAACCGACGATCGATGCCCAACGCCTGCTCGCCGACCTGACCCATCTCGCCCAGATCGGAGCGGGCAGCGACGGCGGCATCCACCGCGTCGCCGGTTCGGCGGCCGACTTCGCCGCCCGCGACTGGCTGGACAAGACCCTGCGTTGCGCCGGCCTCCACAGCTACCGCGACCAGGTCGGCAATATCTTCGGACGAGTACCGGGAAGCACCGGGCCCTGGCTGCTCGTCGGCTCGCACTCGGACACCGTGCCCGGCGGCGGCCACCTGGACGGCGCATACGGCGTGATCGCCGCCATCGAGGTGCTGCGCACCCTGCACGAGGCAGGGCACCCCGCGGCCGAACACCTCGAAGTGGTGGCCTTCTGGGACGAGGAGGGCGTGGCGGCCGACTCGGCGGGAGGCCTGGTCGGCTCGACCGCGCTGTCCCGACATCCGCATATCGACGAGCTGTCGGGCTACCTCGAACTGCACATCGAACAGGGTCCCCGGATGGACAACCAGGGCATCGAACTGGCCGCGGTCACCGGCATCGTCGGTGTCCGCCGGTTCCAGATCACCGTCCAGGGCGAGGAGAACCACGCGGGCACCACGCCGTTCGGCTCCCGGGCGGACGCCGGACGGGTGGCTAGCCGGACGGCCGCGGCCGTGCAGGGCATCTGCCAGGCCGTCGACGCGTCGGTGATCGGCAATGTCGGCGCCGTCCGCTTCGGGCCCGGCGCGCCCAACGTCGTACCCGGCGCGGCCCTGCTGGAGGCCGAGTTCCGGGCCGGCTCCGACGGGGTCCTCGACCAGGTCGCGCTCCGGCTCCAGGAGCAGCTGGACCGGATCGCGGCGGAGGAGGGCTGCACCGCTCAGCTCACCGAGACGTCCGCGAAGCCGGCGGCCCACTTCGCCCCCGACTTCGTGACCGCGGTGGAGACGGCCTGCCGCCGCCGCAGCGACCGCACCGAACGGCTGGTCAGCTACGCAGGGCATGATGCCAGTGTGCTGAGCATCAAGATCCCGACCGCCATGCTGTTCGTGCCGAGCACCGGTGGTCACAGCCACTCCTCCCGCGAGCACACCCCCGACCGGCTGCTGGTGCTCGGCGCCCAGGCACTCCTGGACAGCGTTGTGGCCTGGGCCGAGCAGGGCAGCCAGACGCTCCAGCGGTTGAGCGCATGACCGTGAGCACGCCTCTTCCCCGCTCGGATCCTTCCCGCTCGGACGAGGAGCCCGGGCCGCCGGCCACGCTCAAGGCCGGGAGCGGGGCCGGGAGCGGGGCCGCTGCCTGGCGCGGGCTGCGGCCCGACCGCTTCGTCCGGCGCCTGGTACAACTCAACGTCGGGCTCCTGCTCTACGGCATGAGCACCGCCCTGCTGCTGCGGGCCGGGTTGGGCGTCGATCCCTGGACGGCGCTCCACCAGGGGCTGGCCGGTGTCCTCGGACTGTCCGTGGGCAACGTCTCCATCGTGGTCAGCCTGCTGGTACTGCTGCTGTGGATCCCGCTGCGGCAGCGCCCGGGGATCGGGACGCTGCTGGACGCCGTCGTGGTCGGCCTGGTCACCGACGCGACTCTGGCCGTCTGCCCGCGGGCCGAGGGGCTGTGGGCCCAGAGCGGCCTCCTCGGCGCGGCCGTCCTGCTCAACGCCGTTGCCACGGCCTGCTATCTCGGGGCCGGCCTGGGCGCGGGGCCCCGGGACGGGCTCATGACCGGGCTGGCGGCCCGGGGCCACTCGCTCCGGGCCACCCGTACGGTGATCGAGCTGTCGGCGCTCGGGGCCGGCTGGCTGCTCGGCGGTCCGGTCGGCGTCGGCACGATCGCCTACGCGGTGCTGATCGGCCCGCTGGCGCAGATATTCATCCCCCGGCTGGCCATCCGCCCCCCACGGGCGTTCGACGGCGGGGCACCGGTCGGCGAACCGGCGGATTCCGCTCCCGTCGGCACCTGACACAGTCCTGCCAGTTCGGTTTGTGCCACCTGCCATCCCTGGCTCGCGCGTTGCGACTGCGGCACGCTCGTGATCAGCACGGGAGCGGCACGGCCGGAGACGGCCGGCCGCTCCCGGCGCCCGCACAGACCCGTTGCCCGACTCGCTGTCCAGGAGATCCCGCATGTCCGTCAAGTCCTTTGCCGCCGCCGCCCTGCTGACCCTCTGCACCCTCGCCGTCGGCACCGCCGCCGCCACCACCACCACGGCTGCCGCAGTCGTCCAGCCGACCACTCCCGCGACCGCCGCCGGTGCCGCCGCCGGCGTCCAGCTGGACGACCTCGGCTGGAGCTGACCCCACGGGGCCGCGAGCAGCCGGAAACCGACCGTCGTCGGGCGAAAATACAGAGCTCCGGCTCCCCTGCCTGCTCGGATCGATGACATCCGCCAATAGGTACCCCGCCAGGCCCTGGCGATACTGATGGTTCGCTCACCGAGCGTTCGACCAGGGGGAAGCCGAAATGCTGCAGGTGCTGGGACTGGATAGCAAAGCCGAGGCCGTATACCGGCTGCTGTTGGAACGGCCGGAGCTCGGGATCGCCGGGCTGGCCGATGAGTCAGGGGGTACGGGCGACGAGATCCGGTCCATCCTGGACCGCCTGGCCGACCTCGCCCTGATCGCCCCCTCCTGGCAGGGCGCGACCAACCTGCAACCGGTCAGCCCCGAGGTGGCGCTCAACGCCCTGCTGGCCCGCCGGCAGGCCGAGGTGATGCGGACCCAGCGGGACATCGTGGAAGCGAAGTCGGTCATCGACGATCTGCTCACCAGCTATCGCGACACCGACCCGGAGCATTCGCACCAGCGGGCTCCGGAGCGCCTCTTCGGCCTCGAAGCCACCCGGCTGCGGCTGCGGGAGCTGGCCGACGAGACCGAGCGGGAGGCGATCGCCTTCGCCCCCGGAGGTCCCCAGCCGCCGGACAACCGCCGGGCCAGCCGCCCGTTGTCGGAGGCCCTGCTGGAGCGCGGGGTGATCGTCCGGACGGTGTACCTGGACAGTGTCTGCAATGACGTCGACAGCCGGGCCCACGCGCAGTGGCTGGTCGACCTGGGCGCACAGGTGCGTACCGTCCCCTCGCTGCCGCTGCGCATGCAGATCCTGGACCGGCGGACCGCCCTGGTGCCGATCGATCCCGAGGACTCCGCCAAGGGCGCCGTGCTGCTCAGGGAGCCCGGCGCGGTGACCGGGCTCTGTGACCTGTTCGAACGCGTCTGGCAGCAGGCGACGGTGTTCGGCAGCGTACCGGTGGCGACCGAGCCGACCCTGGTGAGCCCGCAGGAGGAGGCCCTGCTCGGCCTGCTCGCCCAGGGGCTCACCGACGAGGCGGCCGCACGCAGGCTCGGTATCTCGCTGCGAACCGAGCGACGCATGATCACCGACCTGATGCAGTCGTTCGGCGCGACCAGCCGCTTCCAACTGGGCCAGCAGGCCGCCGAGCGCGGACTCACCCCGAGCTGACGCCGGTCCGGGTCTGGGTCCGGGACGCCAGGCATCAAAGTGCCAGCACGGCATGTGCCACCGCTGGATGCTGACAGCGGCTCCGCACCGCGAAGAGGATGGATCAGCAGGCCAGGACCGACGGTCCGACGCTGCATCCCCCTTCCCTCTGCCGTGAGGATTCCGATGTCCGCACAGTCCGGTGTGCCCGGCTCCGAGTACGCCATCGAAGCCCAGGACCTGCACCGCACCTACTCGCTACGCTCCGGCTGGCTGCGTCCCAAACGCTCCGAGGTGACGGCCGTCCGAGGAGTGTCCTTCCAGGTGCGCCCCGGCGAGCTCTTCGGTCTCCTGGGACCGAACGGCGCCGGCAAGAGCACCACCATCAAGATGCTCAACACCCTGCTGCTGCCCTCCTCGGGTTCGGCACGCATCCACGGTTACGACGTCGCCGACGCCCCGGCCGAGGTCCGCCGCCGGATCGGCTACGTCTTCGGCGGCGACCGGGGCCTGTACGACCGCCTCTCCGCGCTGGACAACCTGCGCTACTTCGCCGAGCTGTACGGAGTCGAGCCGCGCGAGCAACGCACCCGAATCGCCGAGCTGCTCGACCTGGTCGACCTGACCGGGCGCGAACGCGAACGGGTCGAGGGCTACTCCCGGGGGATGCGACAGCGGCTGCACATCGCCCGGGGGCTGCTGCACAAGCCCTCCGTCCTGTTCCTCGACGAACCGTCGATCGGCGTCGACCCGGTGGCCGCCCGTGACCTGCGCAACACCGTCGCCGACCTCCGCTCGATGGGCACCACCGTGCTGCTGACCACCCACTACATGGCCGAGGCCGACGAGTTGTGCGACCGGATCGCGGTCATCGCGGCCGGCACCATCCGGGCGCTCGGCACCCCCGAGGAGCTCAAGTCCCATGTCCGGATGCGCGAGGTCCTGGACATCGAGGCATACGGCGTGGTCGACGCGCAGCTCGCCCCGGTCCGGGCGCTGCCCGGGGTGCTCAGCGTCTCCGTGGAGGAGCACGGTGGCCGGCAGACCGTGACGGTACAGGCCGAACTCGGCACGGAGCTCTACAAGTCCGTGCTGAACGCGTTCCCCCCGGTCCGGTTCGGCCGGGTCGTCAACCGCGAGCCCACGCTTGAGGACGCCTACGTCGCGATCGTCGAGGAGGCCTCCCGGGACCGCTCCGGTTCCACTGCCCCGGAGTCGACCGAGGCCGAGGCCCTGGAGGCAGCCGCGTGAACACCCACCCGGCCCGCACCGCCCGCCTGGGCCCGTACCGGGTGCTCCGCCTCATCGGCGTCGGCGTGCGGACCCACGTCGGCTACATGTCCCGCTCACCCCTGGAGATCACCTTCGCGGTGCTGGTCCCGCTGGTGTACGCGACCCTCTCGGTCTACCTGTTCCGGGCCGGCGACGAACCCGGCATGATGCTCCAGGCCTCCGTGGGCGCAGGCCTGATGGGGATGTGGGCGTCCGTGCTGTTCGGGGCCGGCGGCGCGGTACAGAACCAGCGCTGGCTCGGCACCCTGGAGACGCTGATCGCGGCGCCCACACCGTTCTCGCTGACCCTGCTGCCGATCACCCTGGCCACCGCCGTCATCGGCACCTACGCCATGGGCGCCACACTGCTCTGGGGAGCCGTCCTGTTCGGCACGCCACTGCACTTCGCCCATCCGCTGCTGCTCCTGGTCGCCATACCGGTGTGCGTCCTCGGACTCGGCATGATGGGGCTGCTGCTCGCGTCCACCTTCGTCCTGATCCGCAACGCCAACGCCCTGGCCAACACCCTCGACCATCCGATCTGGATGCTCTCCGGCATGCTCGTCCCGATCACCGTGCTGCCGCACTGGACCCGTCCCCTCTCCTGGGCGCTGCCGACCACCTGGGGTGCCAGAGCCGTTCAGGACGCCGCCCTGGCCGGCCATTCCAGCTCCGAGGTACTGCGCTCACTGGCCCTGACGGTCGGCTCCGGCCTCTTCTACCTACTGCTCGCGCTGGTGGCCCTGACCTGGGTGGAGCGCCGCGCCCGCAGCGCCGCCACGCTGGCCCTCGCCTGAACCCCGCACGTCTCGACTGGAGTCGCCCAGTGACCGCACTGCCGCCCATCGCCTCCCCTGCCCGCACCGGCACGATCGCCCGCCAGGCACGCCTGCTCCTCTTCGGCGGAACGATGTCCTACCGCGCCCTGTTCAATTGGGCCACCCCCGCCATGTTCATCGGCACCCTGCTGGGCGCACCGCTCGTCCAGATGCTCTTCTTCGTCTACCTGGGACGCCAGTTGGGCACCGGCGACGACCGGTTCTACGTGATCGGCAACGCGGTGCTCGCCGCGAGCGTCGCCTGCGTCTACGGCGGCACGATGGCCATCGCCAACGAACGCCAGTACGGCACCCTGGGCGCGCTGCTCCTCAGTCCGCGCAGCCGCACCCTGCTCTGGCTCGGCCGGGCGCTGCCCTATGTCGCCAACGGCATTCTGGCGACGGCGATCAATCTCGCGGCCGGCGACCTGCTGATGGGCCTGCACCTCTCGCTGCCCGAGCTGAGCCGGATCGCCCCGCTGATCCTGGCCGCCACGATCGGCTGCTCAGGGTTCGGGCTGCTGCTCGGAGCGCTCGGCCTGCGGCTGCGCGACGTCTTCCTGCTCGCCAACGTGGTGTTCGTGCTGCTGCTCCTGCTGACCGGGGCGAACGTGCCCCGGAACGTGCTCCCCGCGTGGATGCGGGCGGTCGGCGACGTCCTTCCGCTCGCTCATGCGATCACCGGCTCCCGCCTCGCCGCCGACGGCGGCAGCATGGCGAGCGTCCTGCCGTCCCTCGGCCTGGAGACCGGCCTGGGCATCTGCTACCTCCTGGCCGCGGTAGCGCTGCTGCACTGGTTCGAACGCAGCAGCAGACTCAAGGGCACCCTCGACACGATCTGACCCGGGCCGGCTCCGCTGGGCCGGCGTGGAGATCGCCACCTCCTCCCATCGGTTCCTCTCGGACAAGCGGACCTCGTCGCTGTACGAGACCCGTTGGACCACCGCGGTCGAGCCCAAGGCCGGTGACCGGCTCGACCTGGGCCTGAAGGTGGCGACGTGGAAGCCGCCGCATGACCTGCCGACGATCAGACACCCGCTGGTACGGTTGATCGACATGGGCAGCAACACCACCCAACGACAGACCGGCCGGAACTCGACATCGAGGAGCGACGCAGTTTGTGGACGTTGAGTGGCAACGAGTGGATTCTGCCGGCGGTGATCGCCGCCGGGTGGATCCTGTCGTGGTGGGGACCACGGTGGATTCGATGGGTTCTCCTGCCCACCGCGGCCGTCATCTCCGTGCTCTGCATCGCCTTTGGGTTGTTCCACACCGACAGCGGGGCGCCGACTCTCGCAGAGACCGTCGCCATGCACCAGGACGGGGTGGCGTTCTATTCTGACGACTCCCACTGCTCGCCGTTCTTCGCGTGCATGGATCGATACCCGGTCTACTGGATGATGGCCGGACTCATCGGCTTCGTGTGCTGCGT
>FSVS01000420.1_pt1 | contig 16297 bp, 18 predicted proteins | sample 1637781 | NCBI WGS metagenome assembly FSVS01 (sample SAMEA3914814, study PRJEB12502) | metagenome | biome: forest; material: soil | place: USA | collected 2011-09-16 | depth 0.1 m | reverse complement strand
CTGCGCGCGGGGAACGAGCAGTTCGGCTGGGGGCCGGTCGACGACGACGAGTCGGTCGCCACGCTCAGGCGGGCGTACGACCTCGGCGCGACCTTCTTCGACACGGCCAGCAACTACGGTGCGGGCCACGGCGAGAAGGTGCTCGGCCGGGCGCTGGCCGGACACCGCGACCAGGTCGTGATCGCCACCAAGTGGGGCTACACCTTCGACGAGGCCGGCGGTGAGGCGGGGCCCGAGGACGCGAGCCCCGCGTACCTGCGCAGCTGCCTCGACGGCTGCCTCCGGCGGCTCGGCACCGACTACGTCGACCTCTACCAGTTCCACCTCGGCGACGCGTCCGTCACGGCCGCACTCGACCTGATCGGCACCCTTGAGGACCTGGTGGCCGCGGGCAGGATCCGGGCCTACGGTTGGAGCACCGACAGCCCCGGGAGCGCCGAGGCGTTCACCCGGGCCGGGGCCGGGTGCGCCGCGATCCAGCACGACCACTCGGTACTGCGCGACTCCGCCGACATTCTGACGGTCTGTGAGACTCTCGGCCTGGCGAGCATCGCCAGGGGACCGCTCGCGATGGGACTGCTGTCCGGCAAGTACCACGACGGCCGTCGCGTCGGCGCACAGGACGTACGCGGCCAGGGGCACGCCTGGCTGCCGTACTTCGCGGACGGCGCGGGCAGCCCCGAGTGGCTCGCCAGGATCGACGGCATCCGCGACGCGCTCGCCTCCGGCGGCCGCACCCTCGCGCAGGGCGCGCTGGCCTGGCTGCTGGCACGCAGCCCGGCCACGATCCCGATCCCCGGCTGCCGCACGATCGAACAGGCCGAGGAGAACCTCGGCGCCCTCGCCTTCGGGCCGCTCACCGAGCACGAGTTCGCGGAGGTCGAGGCCCTGCTGCACCCCTGACGGTCGTCGCGGGTGCGGCGGGCGCGGCGGGGGCGCGGCGTTCAGGCCCGGGCGGCCGCGTCCAGCTTGCCGGCCTTGGCCTCGTCCAGCAGCGAGGCGAACTGGTCGGCGCTCATGTGGATCTGCTGGCCGAAGTCGTCGGTGAGCCGGACCCGGCGCTCGGCCGGCGCCGCGGGGTCGACGAACAACTGCGGGCAGCCGCAGTTGCAGTTGCCGCAGAAGGTCGCGATCGGTTCCAGGGCGGTGGGCTCGGTCATCGGCTGTCCCCTCGGTCGGGTCACGGCGGCCGGGAGCAGGGCGCGCACCCGGTTTCCCGGTTCCTACCCGTCGACGCGCCGCCGGACCCGTCCGGCCGGTGCGCGCGGGGGCGCGCGGGCGGGGGCGGTGTGCCCCCGGCTGCGCCCTGCCCGTCTGCGGCGGCCCCCGGAAAGGGACCGCCGCGGACGGCTGCACGGCCGGCTGTGCCGGCTGCGGCGCTACTGCCGTGAGCGTCCGCGGACGAGCCCGAAGCCGGCCGCGGCCAGCGCGAGGACCGCGACGACCAGGGCGGCGATGCCCAGGTCGCGGGCGGTGGAGTCACCGGCCGTGGACGCGGCCGCGGTGCTGCTGTCCTTCGGCGCGCTGGACGCGGCGGCGCCGGGCGCCGCGGAGGGCGCGGCGCTGTCACCGTCGTCGGGCACGGCCGCGGTCAGGGTCAGCACCGGGGCCGGGTGCTCCGGCTCGGGCTGGCCCTCGACCGTCTGGTCGATCCACCGCACGACATTGCCGTCGGAGTAGGTCTGCAACGTCTTGAAGACCAACTGCTTGGTCCCGGTCGGCAGTTGACCGAAGGCGACGGTGAAGTCCTGGTACTGGCCCGGAGCGATCCTGCCTCCGGTCCACAGCACCTCGGAGACCGCGTCGGTGATGTCCCCGTCGTCGGTGACGATGGGCTTGGCCAGCTTGACGGTCTTCACCGTCGCGGTCCAGCCGGGCACCGGCGCCACCAGGACCGAGGCGACCGGCTCGGCGGCGGGGAAGAAGACGTCCACCTTGGTGGTGTTCGCGGCGTTCTCCTCGTTGGGGACCCGGAAGGTCAGGGTGCCGTCCGAGGCGCCCTGGGGGTAGCTGTCGGGGTGGACGGTGACGTGCGCGAAGGCCGCGCCGGCACCGGCCAGGACGCCGGCCGCGGCCAGCACGGCGACGGTGGCCACGCGGCGCAGCGCACGCTTCGGTGCGCCGGTCGGTGCGCCGGGCGCGGTGCTGCGGGACGTACGGGTGATGGGCATAGGGGACTGCTCCTGCTGCTCGGATCGGCGGCATGGCGAAGCCGGCCGCCGGCCTACGGTGAGGACGGTCCTGGCGACAGGCGCGCGGGACCGGGGACTGCGGTGCCTACGGGAAGACTCACACGAGGCGAGCCGTCAGGGACGGCACCGGTGGGCCCCGGCGGTTCACCGCGTGGCGCAGGAGCAGTTGTGGGCGCAGGGCCGGGGCCGGCCGCCAGGCGTGGCCGCCGACAGCGGCGGCGGGTCCGACCGGTGGGCCGGTCCTGGTCCTCAACCAGCGCACCAGGGCGGGCGCGAGGGCGGCGGCGTGGCGCAGCAGCGTCCACAGCGCCGCCTCGCCGCGGTGCAGCCACCAGGCCGCGAGCAGCGCGGCGAGCGCGTGGGCGGCGACCGCCCGACCGCTCATGGCCTGGTGCTGCGCCATGAGCATGCCCCCGGAGACCATGCCCCCGGAGCCGTCCATGCCCGGCATCCCGGGCATGTCCGCCATCGACGCCATCCCCGGCGACGCTGCGGTGGCGGTGGCGGTGGCGTCGAACAGCAGGTGCAGGCCGACCTGGACCAGGGCCATCGCGGCGCAGATGCCGCGCAGCGACTGCTCGCGGGAGCCCGCCAGGAAGGCCGGCGCGGCGACGACCGAGAACCCCATCGCCATGGCCCGGAAGCCGGGTGTCACACCCATGGACAGGGCGTGCGCGGCGGCCGCGAGGACGACGCACACGGCGGCGAACAGTGCGGCCCGCAGGGTTCGCAGGCTGGAGGAAGCGCGCACCGTGCGGGCACATCCTCTCGGCCTCGGGGCAGGCCCGGTCGGGGAGCACGGGGGAGAACTCCCCGACCGGTGCTGAAAGTGTAGGGGCAGCCCACCGCCGCCGCGTCAGTCCAGGCGGGTCGCGGGCGCGAGCGGTGCGAGCAGGTCGAGCAGGGCGGCGACCTGCGGATCCGTCAGGCGGTAGCGCACGACCCGGCCGTCCCGCTCGGCGGTCACCGTCCCGGCGGCGCGCAGCAGCCGCAGCGCCTGGGAGACGCCGGTCTCGCTGACCCCGGTGCTCAGCGAGAGGTCGGAGACCGCGATCGGGCCGACCCGGTGGATCGCCAGCAGCATCGCGAGCCGTCCGGGTTCGGCCAGGAGCGCGAAGCGGGAGGCCCAGGCGGTGAGTCGGTCGCGCTCGCCGATGGCCTCGATGGCGTCGCAGACGGTGTGCTCGTCGATGGCGCGCCGGTGCGCGCGCTCCTCGGGGACCAGGTGCATGGCGCCATCATCGCCCGTGCCACCCCGTGATGTGCCACACATGCGCAACTACGCAGGCTTGTTGATAAGCGGCCCTCCCCCTACCGTGGTGCTCGCCGTGGTGTTCGGGAAGACCGGTGCACTGTGCCCAGCACAGGAGTCCGGAGCGGCCCTCGCCACTGTGATCAGGGAGTTCCCCCACCGCCCCCGCCCCTTCCGGGGCAGGCGGCCACTGGATGCCGCGCGCGTCCGGGAAGGCCGAGGTGGAGGCAAGCGCTCGACCCTGTCAGCCAGGAGACCGGCCACGGCACCGCACATGTCATATCCACGAGGTGTTGGAGAGGCTGCCCCACCATGGCCATGCCCGGAAGTCCCACCGTCGCCGCTCGGCCGGTCGCCGGTTCCCCCCTCCCGCAGCGCTGGCAGCGCCGGGACTGGATACGCACCGCGGGCCTGCTGTCCGTCATCCTGGCGATGCACGCGGTCGCGTTCCTGGTCCTGGTGACCATGATCGCGCCGCACCACTACCTGATCGGCACTCAGGCCTTCGGCCTGGGACTCGGCATCACCGCCTACACCCTGGGCATGCGGCACGCCTTCGACGCGGACCACATCGCCGCCATCGACAACACCACCCGCAAGCTGATGGCCGACGGCCAACGGCCCGTCTCGGTCGGCTTCTGGTTCGCCATCGGCCACTCGACGATCGTGGTGGGCCTGGCCGCGCTGATCGCCATGGGCGCGAAGTTCGCCGGCACCCTGGCGAACGACGACTCCGGCACCCACGTCACCCTGGGCGTCATCAGCACCAGCGTCTCCGGCGGCTTCCTCTACCTCATCGCCGCGCTGAACCTGGTCGCCCTGGTCGGCATCCACCGCGTCTTCAGGGCCATGCGGGCCGGCCGGTTCGACGAGCACGAACTGGAGCAGCACCTGTCCAACCGCGGTTTCATGAACCGCATCCTGGGCCGCCTCACCAGGTCCGTCACCCGGCCCTGGCAGATGTACCCGATCGGGCTGCTGTTCGGCCTCGGCTTCGACACCGCCACCGAGGTCACCCTGATGGTCATGGCCGGCTCCGGCGCCGCGGCCGGACTGCCCTGGTACGCCGTCCTCTGCCTGCCGCTGCTCTTCGCCTCCGGGATGAGCCTGTTCGACACCCTCGACGGCACCTTCATGAACTTCGCGTACCACTGGGCGTTCTCCAACCCGGTCCGCAAGGTCTACTACAACCTCACCATCACCGGCCTGTCCATCGCCGTCGCCTTCCTGATCGGCACGATCGAGCTGGTCGGCGTCCTGCACGACCAACTCGACCTGGACGACCCGGTCAGCGACTGGATCTCCGGCATCGACCTCAACAACGTCGGCTACATCATCGTCGGGCTGTTCGTCGTGGTCTGGGCCTGCGCCCTGAGCTACTGGCGCCTCGCCAGGGTCGAGCACCGCTGGACCGCCGAGGCCGCGGACCCGCCCTCGGCCGGGAGCTGACGGACCTGGCCGTGCGACGATGGGCGGGTGCTGCTGCGCATCGAGGGCTACGACCTGCCCGGACGTCGCTGCCGGCCCGGACCGGACTTCCCCGGGGCCGGAAACGTCCACGTCGCCGTGCAACGGAAGGACAAGCCGGGCGAGTTGCTCGACCCCCAGCCGGGCGACGCGGACTCGGTGGCGTGGGATCTGGAGTGCGAGCCGTTCACCGGCCCCGACGGCGTGCCGACCCTGCGCGGCCGCCACGTCCAGAACCGGCTGGGCGGGCGCTTCGTCTACCTGTCCTGGGGCGAGGTCGGCCCGGACGGCGGCTTCGAGATGTTCCGGCGGGCCAAACTCCTCCTGTCGGGCGTCGACCCGGACGTCATGGCCGCGGCGGCCGCGACCGGGGTGCTGCTCGCCCGGGTCCGGATGACCGACGCCCGGGGGAACCCGGTCTGCGCCCGGACCGCCCCGGCCTGGAGCGCGCCGCTCAGCGGATGACCGTGTCTCGTGACGGTTTGTCGGCTTGTTGGCTTGTTGGCCTGTCGATCGCTCAGTCGACCAGCTCGGTCAGCCACCGCTGCCAGGCGTCCTCGGCTCCGGCGGTGTCCGCGCCGAACAGGTGGTGGAACGTCAGCACCAGGCCGGGGCGGCCGTGGTGGAAGGCGTGGATCCCGTCGGCGGTGCGGATCGCGATGTTCTCGTCGTCCGCCCAGACCACCTCTCCGTCCAGCGGCGGCAGGCCCGCCGGTTCGGCGTGCGCCCGCGCGGCCACGGTGACCGGGTCGGGAAGCGACAGTTCGCGCGCGAGCACCGCCCGGACGTCCTGCGGCGACCGACCCGTCGGCGCCGCGGCGAAGGCCGGGACGGCGGTGCGGCCGGGGAAGTGGACCAGGTACTGGTGCAGCGTGTTGAGGTGGAAGGGCCAGCCGCGGCGCAGCGCGTCGTACTCGTCCTGCCAGTCGTCGCCGAGCATGCCGCTGTGGACGACGCGCAGGACGGTGCTGCCGCCCTCGCGTCCCTCGACGAGGTACTCGAAGGCCATGAACCGGCCGTCCTCGGCGGTGGCGGTGCGGGTGGCGAAGCGCTTGCCGGGTTCGTAGGCGGTGATCAGCGCCTCCTCCCGGTGGCCGCCGGTCTCCATGGCGGCGGTCCCGCCCTCGCGCGGCTCCACCTGGTTGCGGCCCATGAACCAGGAGTCGATCCCCGGTCCGGTGGCGATCGCCTCCCAGACCTGTTCCGGGCTCGCCGGCAGGGTCGTCTCCAGCTCGATCTCGAACGGGTGAGTCATCGTCGGTTCTCCTTTTCCACTTCGGACTTAGCTGTGTTCCGGTCCTGGGATCCGGTGGTGGCGGCGTCGGGTATCTGGTGCAGCCCGACGACCAGCCGGTGGCCGCGGCCGCCCGGGGCGGCCTCGTCGTGGTAGCGGCCGACCAGGCCCGCCACGGCCTGGGCCAGTTCCTCGGCGAAGGCCGCGCGGTCGGCCGCGGAGGCGAACCGCACCTCGGCGTCGATGCCGAAGGAGGCGACCCGGCGCCCCCCGGCCCGGGCGGCGCCGGTCAGCAGCTGCCCGACCTCCTGCACCAGCCGCGACCCCAGGGCCAGCAGCCAGCGGGCCGAGAGCTGGTCGGGAGCGCGGGACGGATCCGGGCTCACCGCGCCCAGCGCGCTCGGGGAGATCACATAGGAGGCGGCGGTGGCACGGTAGACCCGTTCGGTGACATTGCCCTTGCGCCGCTCCTCGACGAGCTCGACCAGCGCGTGCCGCTCCAGCTCCTTCAGGTGGTAGTTGACCTTCTGCCGGGGCAGCCCCAGCCGGGCGGCCAGCATGGTGGCCGAGCCGGGCTCGGCCAGGGCGGCGAGGATCCGGGACCGCAACGGGTCCAGGGAGGCCTCGGCCGCGGCGGGTTCTTCGATCACAGCGACGTCCAGCACCCCTCCAGGATCCGTCGGACAAATAAATTTGTCAAGACAATCAAAGCTGTCGGTGGGGAGCCATGTGGATTAGCGCTAATCTAGTTAGTGCTATAGTTCCTTGGGAGAGAGGGAGGCTCCATGGATCTGCGTCAGCTGTTCGACGACCTGGTGCGCTTCGAGACGGACCTGTGGAACGAGATCGACGCCCGGCTCCGCCGCGAGGCGGACGTCCCGCTGGGCAGCCTGAACGTGATGCTCGTGATCGCACGTACTCCGGCCTGCCGGGTCAACGACATCGCCTCCGCTCTGTCCATCACCATCGGCGGCGCGAGCCAGGCGGTCGACCGGCTGGAGAAGCGGGACCTGTGCACCCGTCAGGCGAATCCGAGCGACCGCCGCTCCTCGATCGTCCGACTCACCGCCACCGGACAGGAACTGACGGACTCGGCCGGCCTGGTCTTCGACCGGGAGCTCGCGGCACGCCTGGCCGGGCCGCTGTCACCGGGCGAGCTGAGCCGCCTCGGCTCCATGCTCGCCGCGCTCCGCGCCGCCGCACCGCACCGAAGCACCCAGGAGGAGTAGCCATGCCTGCCGAGCAGAACCGAGCACGGGCCGTCCGCTTCGACCACTACGGCGACCGCGACGTGCTGTACGTCGCCGATGTGCCGATGCCGCAGCCTGCCGCGGGGGAGGTGCTGGTCGAGGTCCGGGCCGCGGGCATCAACCCCGGGGAGGCCGGCATCCGCAGCGGCGCGCTGCACGACCTGTTCCCGGCGACCTTTCCGTCCGGCCAGGGCAGCGACCTCGCCGGTGTCGTCACCGCCGTCGGCGACGGCGTCACCGACTTCGCGGTCGGCGACGAGGTGCTGGGCTACTCCTGGCAGCGCTCGTCGCACGCCACCCACACCGTCGTCCCGGTGACCCAGCTGATCCCCAAGCCGGAGGGGCTCGGCTGGGCGGTGGCCGGCAGCCTCTATGTCGCGGCCTGCACGGCGTGGGCCGCCGTCGACGCGGTCGATCCGCGACCCGGTCAGACCGTCGCCGTCTCGGCCGCGGCCGGCGGGGTGGGCGGCATCGTGGTCCAACTGCTCGCGCTGCGCGGCGTGCGCGTCCTGGGCATCGCCTCGGCGGCCAACGCGCCCTGGCTCACCGCCCACGGGGCGACCCCGGTCGGCTACGGCGACCGGCTGGCCGCGGACCTCGCCGCGGCCGCGCCCGGGGGCATCGACGCCTTCATCGACCTGTTCGGGCCCGAGTACGTCGACCTCGCCGTCGACCTCGGCATCCCGCCCGACCGGATCGAGACGATCATCTCCTTCGGGAAGGCGGCCCAGTACGGCACCAGGCGGGCGGGCAGCATGGACGGCTCCAGCCGAGCCGTCCTCACCGAGATGGCCGGGCACGTGGCAGCGGGCCGGATCGAGATCCCGATCGCCGCCGCCTATCCGCTCGACCGCGTCGGCGACGCCTTCGCCGCGCTCGAACAGCGGCACACCCGCGGCAAGATCGCACTCCTCCCCGGCCTCGCCGGCCCGGGCGACGCCGACGCCACGGGGTGACGATGCACGCGATCCAGCACGCACTGGCCATCACCGGCTCGATGACCTGGGAGATCACCTGGGCGCTGATCCTGGGCTTCGCTCTGTCCGCGGTCGTGCAGGCGGTGGTCCGCAGGGCCACGATCATCCGGTTGCTGGGCGACGACCGGCCCCGCACGCTCGCACTGGCCGCACTGCTCGGCGCGGCCTCGTCCTCCTGCTCGTACGCGGCGGTGGCACTGGCGCGCTCGCTGTTCCGGAGGGGCGCGAACTTCACCGCGGCGATGGCGTTCGAGATCGCCTCGACCAACCTGGTGGTCGAACTGGGGGTGATCCTGGCCCTGCTGATGGGGTGGCAGTTCACGGCGGCCGAGTTCGTCGGCGGGCCGATCATGATCGTGGTGCTGGCCGTGCTGTTCCGGGTCCTCCTCCGCGACCGGTTGCTGCGCGAGGCGCGCGCTCAGGCCGAACGCGGGGTGGCCGGGTCCATGGAGGGGCATGCGGCGATGGACATGTCCGTCCGGCGTGAGGGCTCGTTCGCCCGCCGGCTGTTCTCCGCTGAGGGCTGGACCTCGGTGGCGCACGTGTTCGTCATGGAGTGGGCAGCGATCCTGCGCGACCTGGTGATCGGCCTGTTCATCGCGGGAGCCGTCGCCGCCTGGGTGCCGGACTCCTTCTGGCAGGCCTTCTTCTTCGACGGCCATCCCCTCGCCGCCAAGCTCTGGGGCCCGCTCGTCGGCCCGCTGGTGGCGGTGGTCTCGTTCGTCTGCTCGATCGGCAACGTGCCGCTGGCCGTGGTGCTGTGGAAGGGCGGCATCAGCTTCGGCGGCGTGGTCGCGTTCATCTTCGCCGACCTGCTGATCCTGCCCATTCTGAACATCTACCGGAAGTACTACGGGCCGCGGATGACCGCGTTCCTGGCCGCCGCCTTCTACGCCGCGACGGTCGTGGCCGGCTACCTGGTCGAGTTCGTCTTCGGCGGCCTGGGCCTGGTTCCCGACCAGGCCGACGCCAAGGTCCCGGCGGAGGGCGTGAGCTGGAACTACACCACCTTCCTCAACATCGCCTTCCTGCTGCTGGCCGCCGCCCTGGTGGTTCGCTTCCTGCGCACCGGGGGACGGGCGATGCTCGCGATGATGGGCGGTTCCCCGGACCGGAGCCACGGCCACGAGGACGGCCACGGGGACGGGCACGAGCACCGGGGGTGAGGCCCGGGCCGGTCAGCGGTCGCGGCGGGGCCGCCACAACTGCAACAGGAGCGGCAGCAGCGAGACCACCACGATCGCCGCGACCAGCGGCAGCAGGTAGCGCTCGACGCCGGGCACGTTCGCCCCCAGCGCGAAGCCCGCCAGCACCAGCCCCTGCGACCAGAGCAGGGAGCCCACCACCTGCCACAGCGTGAACGTCCGCGCCGGGATCTCCAGCGCCCCCGCCACCGGGCTGACCACGGTGCGCACCATCGGCACGAACCGGCTCAGCACGATCGCCCGGCGCACCCCGTACCGGCCCAGCAGTTCCTCCGAACGCGCCATCCACCGTTTCAGCTGCCGGTTCCCGTCCCGCGCCAGCAGCGCCCGGCCACCGCGGCGGCCGAGCCAGAACCCGAACTCGGCGCCGGCCACCGAGCCGACGGCCGCGCACAGCAGGACCTGCCACAGCACCAGATGGGGGCCGGTGCGGGTCCCCGCGGTGCTCAGCACGCCGGCCGGGAACAGCAGGGTGTCACCGGGCAGGAAGAAGCCCACCACCAGCAGGCCCGACTCGGCGAACAGCACCAGCAGCACGCCCAGCGCACCGAAGCCCGCCAGCACCGAGGCGCCGTTCACGATCGGGCCCGAAGCCAGCGCCGCCCCCAGCGTCTGCGCGACTACCTGCGGCATCGGGCACTTCCCCGTCGTTGCTCGACTCGGGCTCGTTGCGCCACGATCCCCCTGACCGGTCCGGCCCGCGACCCCAGCGGGGCCGGATGGCTCTCACCCTATTCCTCCGTCATGGAGTAGTTCGAGCGCGCCCGATCTGCGCAACGGGCGCCCCACTGCGGCGAACGACGCGGGCGGCTCCCGAATTCCCGGTCCACTGGATCCGGGCTGAAACGGAGTCAGGGCTCCTCGGCGCGCGGGGGGCGCGGGAGCGTCGGAGCGCTGCACCGTCCGGGGGCCGGGCGTGGCCTGGAGCCGGTCGTCGGAGACGGCGGGCAGGCGATGGCGCTGCCGCAGCGGAAGCGCGGAGAGCAGCGCGGGCGGCGGGACGGCCAGGGCCTGTCTGACGATTCGCGTCGGATCAGCCCGCGGCGTCTGGTACGTGTGATCGCAAGGCGCCGGAGCGTCCTTGTAGCGGAGCTACCAGGGCGTTTCGGCAACGCGGCGAGCGCGCGTGCCAGGCGTCGCGGGCCCGGCGAGAATCGTCAGACAGGCCCTGAGTCCGGCACCGGGCGTGGGAGACGCAGTAGCGGCTGGTGCCGCCGTGGAGCCAGCGGGCGGGCCAGCCGCGTTCGCCCGCCCCCAGTACCAGCAGGTCGTCCGGCCGGTCGGCGAGCTCGACCAGGCCGTACCCGGGCGCGGCCCGGACCACCACGGGCCGGACCACCACCCCGTCCGGGTAGCCGCCGAAGGCCTCGTCGAAGCTGTTCCGCAGCCGGGCGCAGGCCAGCCGCTCCCACAGGACGAGCAGGTCGGGGCAGGGGGCGCGGCGGTATCCGGTCTCCCCGCCCACCGGCGTCCACGCCAGCACGGCGAGCAGCTCGACCCGCCGTCGCCGGGCCTCGTCCACGGCGGCGCGCAGCGCCTCCAGGCTGCTCGGCAACCCGCTCACCCCCACCACGACCCGCCCGACGCCCTGCCCCGCCGGCACCGCCATGAGTCCTCCGCTCCCCTCGCCGCCTCGCCGCCCCGCCCGCTGACCGTGCGTGCGCGTCAGGCGGCGTCGGCGGTACGGGTCCAGCGCGCCGGCAGGGTCATCGGCTCGCCGTCGCGCGCGGCCAGGTCCAGGGCGTCCAGCAGTTCGGACGGCGGGACGGCGGTGACCGCGCAGCGGGCGTGGGCCAGGCAGTAGCGGCTGACCGCGCCGTGGAACAGCCGGGCCAGCCGGCCCTGCCGTCCGGTGCCCACCACCAGCACGTCGCCGTCCTGGTCGGCGATCTGGACCAGGGCGTGCCCGGGCTGCTCGTCACGGACCAGCACCGGGTGGATCCGCAGGTCGGCGGGGTAGCCGCCGAAGCACTGCTCGAACGCGGTGTCCAGCCGCTTGCGCGCGGCCTGCTCCCACACCGCGAGCAGCGGCGGGCAGGGGCGCGAGCGGTAGGCGAACTCCCCGCCGACCGGGTGCCAGGCCAGGACCGGCACCAGCAGCGCGTCCCGCCGCCGGGCCTCCTCGACGGCGCGGTGCAGCGCCGCCAGGCCGCTCAGTGAACCGCTGACGCCGACGACGATCCGTGCGTTCCCAGCCATGGTGCTTCGCTTCCCTCTGCCGCACTGTTTCGCAGGGAGATCCGTTGATCTCCCTCGTATTCATGCAACATCTGCCGACCTCACCATGCAAAGCTCCTTGACGCTCCTTGACGCTTCCCTTGCGCGGACGCCCCGTCCCTTGACGCCGCCTTGACCGCCCGCGGCGCACCGTGACCTAGGGTGCTGCCATGAGCACTCACTTTGACGTCGTGATCCTCGGTGCCGGCCCCGGCGGTTACACCGCCGCGGTCCGCTGCGCGCAACTCGGCCTGCGCACCGCGGTCGTCGAGGAGAAGTACTGGGGCGGGGTCTGCCTGAACGTCGGCTGCATCCCCTCGAAGGCGCTGCTGCGCAACGCCGAACTCGCGCACATCTTCACCCAGGAGGCGAAGACCTTCGGCATCCGGGTGGAGGGCACCGTCAGCTTCGACTACCGGGAGGCGTACCTGCGCAGCCGGAAGGTCGCGGACGGCCGGGTGGCCGGGGTGCACTACCTGATGAAGAAGAACGGCATCACCGAGTACGACGGCCGCGGCACCTTCACCGACCCGCACACGCTCCAGGTGGCGCTGCGGGCCGGCGGGACGGAGACGGTGACGTTCGACCACTGCGTCGTCGCGGCCGGGGCCACCACCCGGCTGCTCCCGGGCACCTCGCTGAGCGAACGGGTCGTCACCTACGAGGAGCAGATCCTCACCGACTCGCTGCCGGGCAGCATCATCATCGCCGGGGCCGGCGCCATCGGCGTCGAGTTCGCGTATGTGCTGCACAACTACGGCGTGAAGGTCACCATCGTCGAGTTCCTGGACCGGATGGTGCCGCTGGAGGACGTCGAGGTGTCCGCGGAGCTGGCGAAGCGCTACCGCCGCCTCGGCATCGAGGTGCTCACCTCCACCCGGGTCGAGTCGATCGACGACGGCGACCCCGCCGCCAAGGTCCGGGTCACCGTCACCCGTGACGGGCGGCAGGAGGTGCTGGAGGCCGACAAGGTGCTCCAGGCGATCGGCTTCGCCCCCCGGGTCACCGGCTACGGCCTGGAGGCCACCGGGGTCCGGCTGACCGAGCGCGGAGCGATCGACGTGGACGGGCGCGGCCGCACCAACGTGCCGCACATCTACGCGATCGGCGACGTCACCGCCAAGCTGATGCTGGCCCACGCGGCCGAGTCGATGGGCGTGATCGCGGCCGAGACCATCGCCGGGGCGGAGACCATGGAGCTGGACTTCCCGATGATCCCGCGCGCCACCTACTGCCAGCCGCAGATCGCCAGCTTCGGCTGGACCGAGGCGCAGGCGCGGGAGAAGGGCTTCGACGTCAAGGTGGTGAAGTTCCCCTTCACCGCCAACGGCAAGGCGCACGGCCTGGGCGACCCGGTCGGCTTCGTCAAGATCATCAGCGACGGCCGGTACGGGGAACTGCTCGGCGCGCACCTGATCGGGCCCGAGGTCACCGAGCTGCTGCCGGAGCTGACCCTGGCCCAGCAGTGGGATCTGACGGTCCATGAGGTCGCCCGCAATGTGCACGCCCACCCGACCCTGGGCGAGGCGGTCAAGGAGGCCGTCCACGGCCTGGCCGGACACATGATCAACTTCTGACCCGGCCGCCGCCCTCCCACAGTGACCGCGTGGGCTTCGCTAACGTACAACCGTCAGCAGCCATTTCTCCCACGGGGAATCCATGCGTATTCGTGCCACCGCGGCTGCCGCGGTCGTCTCGGGCGCTCTCGCCCTGACCGCCGCCCTGATGCCGGCCGCGCAAGCGGCCGGCATCAGCCGGAACCGCCCGGTCCAGGCCTGGCAGCAGGTCGAGCGGCTCCGTGCGGCGCAGGCGCGGGCACGGCCGGCCGCCGCCGCGTCCGGCCCGGTCAGGACCGACGCCGCCCGCGCCGGGGCCGACGGGCCGCAGCCGCTCGCGGTCGCCTTCTCGGACGTGGAGGTCGACGGCGGCAGGACCGGTGTGGCGGTGGGCACCACCGACACCGTCCATGTGCCCTACACCTTCACCCTCACCGCGTCGGCCACCGGCGCCGCGCCCGTCGACGTCAGCTCCACCGGCTTCTTCACCGGGGTGGACCTGTACCGCGGCTCCGCCGCCGACCCGGCCAACGACCTGTCCGGCGACGACGCGCCCACCTGCCGCGTCACCTCCTCGACCGGCTCGACCGGCTCGACCACCGGCCTCGTCACCACCGAGAGCTGCCAGGGCTCGATCGACGTCCACCCGCAGGACGAGCTCCGGGTCGCCGACGCCGGCGCGGGCTGGCACGCGGTGGTCTGGGCGATGGACCTCAACGGCCAGGACCCGGGCAGCAAGGACTTCGACCCGGACAAGACCGGCGAGGCGGAGCGCACCGGCCTCGCCGCACCGGCCGTCCAGCGCCACTCCCGGCTCACCGTCAACGCCTCCCCCGAGCCGGTCGCCAAGGGCCGGACGGTCACCGTCACCGGCTCGCTGACCCGCGCGAACTGGGACACCCACACCTACGCCGGCTACACCGTCCAGCCGGTCAGGCTCCAGTTCCGCGAGAAGGGCGGCTCCGCCTACACCACCCTGAAGACGGTCACCACCGACGGCCACGGCAACCTGAGGACCACCTTCAAGGCCTCCGCCGACGGCTACTGGCGGTACTCCTTCGCGGGCACCCCGACCACCCCGGCCGTGTCCGCCGCGGGCGACTACGTCGAGGTGGGGTAGCCGAGGCCCGCGCGGTCGGCCAGCACCTCATGGATCACATGGCGGGCGCTGGCGGCGAGCACCGGATTGGTGCGCCGGTAGTAGGGCAGCTGGATCAACGCGATCGACAGCGCCCAGCCGCGCCCGCGCGCCCAGGTCGCGTCGTCCGCCCGCAGTGCCTCGCGGAAGGCGCCGCGGGCCCCGGGCGGCAGCAGGTTCCAGGCCGCGATCAGGTCGACGGTCGGGTCGCCGACGCCCACGCCGCCGAAGTCGATGACCGCGCTCAACCTCCCCCCGGTGACCAGCACGTTCCCCGGCGACAGGTCGCCGTGGGCCCAGACCGGCGGTCCGGTCCGCGCCGGGAGCCGCAGCGCCTCCTGCCACGCCGCGGTCACCGCGGCGGTGTCGACGGCCGGATCCGGCTCCCGTTCCAGGGCCGCGATCGCGCGGCGGGTCGGGGCGTCCCGGTCCGCGAGCGGCACGCCCCGGCCGGAGGCCGGGCCCTCCCCGGGATCGATCCGGCGCAGCCCGGTGACGAACCCCGCCAGGTCCTCGGCCAGCCGGACCGGTTCGGCGACCCGGCCGGCCTCCGGGTTCACCCCCGGCAGCCAGCGGTAGACGGACCAGGCCCACGGGAACTCCCCCGCGACCGGACGGCCCCTCCCGACCGGATCCGGGACGGCCACCGGCAGCAGCGGGCCGAGCCGCGGCAGCCAGCGCTGCTCCCGTTCCACGTCCGCGGCCGCGTCCGGCCGCCGGGGCAGCCGCGCGACCCGGTCGGCGCCGAGCCGGAACATGGCGTTCTCCGTCCCGGCGGAGTCGACGGGCTCCACCGGGAGGTCCGCCCACTGCGGGAACTGGGCCGCGATCAGGCGGCGGACGAGGGCTTCGTCGATGTCCGCCTCGTCGGCGTGCATCCTGGCAGCGCACATGGGTCCGTTCCTATCCCGCGCCCCGCGCCGCGTCCACCGGTTATCCGGAGGGGCTCCGGGCAGGAGGCCCGTACGGACGCCAAACGATGGGCCTCCGCGCGGTTGCGCGCTAGTGTCGGGGATCAGGATCGGAACGAATGGGGGGCGGCCACCGATGGCGCCGGACGAAGCCGTAGTCGGTTGTGCGGGGGTACTGCTGGTCGGTACCCGTGGGGTCGCCGGTCCCGGCGAAGTGCTGGTGCATGTGCGGGGCGGTTCCGAGACCCTGCTCGCCTGGTCCCCCGAGCCCCTCGCGAAGGGGACGTCCGTCCTTGTGATCGAATCGCGTGGCACCCGCCAGGTCGATGTGGTCGCCTGGGCGGAGCCTGTGGACCCATTGGACGCGTTGACCGGGGACCCCGGCGACGCAGGTTGAGGAGATGTGAAGGATGTTCGGTTACCGGGTTCCGGCCCCTGACGAGGCCATGCTGATCTCGGGTGGCAGGCGCGGTATGGGCGACGCGCCGTTCCGGGTGGTCACCGGCCACGGCGCCTTTGTGCTCCCGGTGTTCCGGAAGACCCGCTTCCTCACCCTGGCGATGTGCGAGGCGGAGGTCGCCGAGACCTGTGTGACCAAGCAGGGGATCGCCCTGACCGTCCGCGCCGTGATCGCCTTCAAGGTCGGCAACGACAAGGAGAGCATCGTCAACGCCGGCCAGCGCTTCCTCTCCGACCAGGACCAGATGTCGGTGCTGACCGGCCGGATCTTCGCGGGCCACCTGCGTTCCATCATCGGCTCGATGACGGTCGAGGAGATCGTCACCGAGCGCCAGAAGCTGGCGTCCGAGGTGCTGGGGACCTCCAAGACCGAGATGGGCACGATCGGTCTGACCGTCGACTCGCTCCAGATCCAGTCGATCGACGACGGCAACACCGG
>FSVS01000168.1_pt1 | contig 16470 bp, 13 predicted proteins | sample 1637781 | NCBI WGS metagenome assembly FSVS01 (sample SAMEA3914814, study PRJEB12502) | metagenome | biome: forest; material: soil | place: USA | collected 2011-09-16 | depth 0.1 m | reverse complement strand
TACTCGCGGGAGAACTCCAACATCCACCGGGCGGCGCACGAGCTGGCCGCCCGGGCGACGGACGCCTACGAGAACGCCCGCAGCACCGTCGCCCGGTTCATCGGCGCGGGCTCCGCCGAGGAGATCGTGTTCGTCCGGGGCACCACCGAGGCGATCAACCTGGTGGCCAAGGCGTGGGGCCCCCGGAACGTCCGCGCGGGCGACGAGATCGTCATCTCCCACCTGGAGCACCACGCCAACATCGTGCCCTGGCAGATGCTGGCGGAGCAGACCGGTGCGGTGATCAAGGTGATCCCGGTCGACGACCAGGGGCAGCTGCTGCTCGACCGGTACGCCGGGCTGCTGTCCGACCGCACCAGACTGGTGGCCGTCACCCAGATGTCCAACGCGCTCGGCACCGTCGTCCCGATCGAGCAGGTGATCGAGATGGGGCACCGGGCCGGTGCCCGGGTGCTGGTCGACGCGGCGCAGTCGGTCCCGCACCGGTCCGTCGACGTCACGGCCCTCGACGCGGACTTCCTGGTCTTCTCCGGGCACAAGCTGTTCGGACCGACCGGGATCGGGGTGCTCTACGGCAAGCGGGAGATCCTGGAGGACATGCCTCCCTGGGAGGGCGGCGGCAACATGATCGCCGACGTCACCCTCGAACGGGCCGTCTACCAGCCGCCGCCGGGGCGCTTCGAGGCCGGCACCGGCAACATCGCGGACGCGGTGGGGCTGGCCGCGGCCATCGACTACGTCGAGCGCATCGGCCTGCCCGACATCGCGGCCTACGAGCACACCCTGCTCGAACACGCCACCGACGGTCTGCGCGGCGTGCCCGGGCTCCGGTTGGTCGGCACCGCCCCCGACAAGGCGAGCATCGTGTCCTTCGTGCTCGACGGGTACGAGCCGACCGACGTCGGCACCGCGCTCAACGAGGAGGGCATCGCGGTGCGGTCCGGCCACCACTGCGCACAGCCGATCCTGCGCCGTTACGGCCTGGAGGCCACCGTCCGACCGTCGTTCGCCTTCTACAACACGCACGAGGAGGTGGACCGGCTGATCACGGCCGTCCGCCGGCTCGCGGAGCGCCGACCGCGTTCCGGCTGACGGGGAGCCCACTACTGCGGGCCCCGGACGATCAGCCGGGTCGGCAGGATCAGCGGGCTGGGGTCCTGACCGTCGATCAGACCGACCAGCATGCGGGCCATCTCGTGCCCCAGCGCACGTACCGGCTGATGGACCGTCGTCAGTGCGGGAGTGCTGTCACGGGCGCTCTCCAGGTCGTTGAAGCCCACGACCGCCACGTCCTCGGGCACCCGGCGGCCGGCCTCCCTCAGCGTCCGCATCGCGCCGACAGCCATACTGTCCGAGGCGGCGAACACCCCGTCGATGTCCGGGCGGGCGCCGAGCAGGCGCCGCATGGCCTCGGCGCCGCCCTCGGTCAGGAAGTCACCGGCTTCCACCTGCGGACGGGACAGCCCTGCCAGCATCAGGGCCTCCGTGAAGCCCGCCTCCCGGGCCGTGGAGACCTGGGTGTCGACCTGACCGGTGATCATGGCCAGCCGCGTCCGCCCGGTACGGACGAGGTGTTCGGCGGCGAGTCGGCCGCCGCCGCGGTTGTCCGCGTCCACGTACCAGCGCGGTTCGCCCTTGAGCGGCAGGCCGCCGAAGACGACCGGCAGCGCGACCTCCTCGGCGAGCCGGCCCAGCGGGTCGTCCCCGCGCAGCGCCATCAGCATCACGCCGTCGGCCCGCCGTGAGCGCAGCATCTGCCGCAGCCGCTCCTTCCCCCGCACGGTGTTGGCCAGGAGCAGGATCAGTTCGAGCTCGGTCTGCTCCAGAGCCGCGCTGACACCCACCGTGACCTCCGCGAAGAACGGGTCGGCGAACAGGCCGGGCTCGTCGCTCGACAGCGCCAGCACGACGGCGCCGACCCGGCTCCTGGCCAGGGCGCGCGCGGTCGGGTTGGGCACGTAGCCCAGTTCGCGGACCGCCCGCTCGACGGCCTCCCGCTTGGCCCGGCTGACGTGCGGGACGTTGTTGATCGCACGGGACGCGGCCGTGCGCGAGACACCGGCACGTTCGGCCACCTCGTCGAGAGTGGGCAGACGCTTGGGCGACGGGTCCATGGAACGGCGTGCTCCTTGAGCTTTCGGGTGGCGGTCAGCGTCATGTTCCCACGCCACCCGGACGACATCCCCGACCGCTTCGCCTCGGTTCACCGCTGTCGGTGGGTGCCGGTCAGGTCGAGCGAGACCTGCCACAGCCGCGCGGCGGCGTCGGGGTCCAGGGCATAGGGGGCCACGCCGCGCCGGATGCCGGGGCGGTGCGGGCCTGCCTCCTCGCAGTCCTCGAAGTACCGTCCGCCGACTCCCTCCAGCAGCGGGGAGCAGGCCAGCAGCACCGAGGTCGCGGCGCCCTGCTGGACGTTCTTGACCGACACGCCGGTGCTGTTCGCCGTGCCGGGCGCCGGGGCCGCGCCCGTCGCGGGTGCGGCGGCGTCCAGATGACGCGTCAGGCCCGTACCGGGGATGCGTCCGGGGTTGAGGGCGTTGGCCGTGATGCCGTCGGACGCCCAGCGCCTGGCGGCCTCGACGGCGAACAGGATGTTGGCGGTCTTGGACTGCCCGTAGGCGAGCCAGCGGTCATAGGGCCGGTGCTCGAAGTGCAGGTCCCCGAACTCGACCGGGCCGTCGATGTGGCCCACCGAGCTGACCGACACGACGCGCGCTGATCCGGCCGCGGCCAGCGCTCCGTGCAGGCGCCGGGCCAGCGCGAAGTGGCCCAGGTGGTTGGTCGCGAACTGGAGTTCCCAGCCTTCTTCGGAGCGCCGCAGTTCGGGCAGCGCCATGATCCCGGCGTTGTTGACCAGGATGTGCAGCGGGCCGTCCCACCGGGCCGCGAAGTCACGGACCGAGGCCTGGTCGGCGATGTCGAGCCGGGAGACCCGGACGCCGGGGCGGCCGGTGTCGGCCTCGATCGCCGCGGCGGTCCGGCGCCCGGCCTCCGGGTCCCGGACGGCGAGGGTGACCTCGGCGCCGGCCGAGGCCAGCGCCCGGGCGGTCTCGACGCCGATGCCCGAGGACCCGCCGGTGACCACGGCGCGCCTGCCGGTGAGGTCGACCCCGGCGACGACCTCGGCGGCCGTGGAGAGGGCGTCGAACGGGGTGGTGATCAGGTTGTCGCTCATCGCCGTACCTCTTCTAGACTGGTAAGCGGAACCGCGTCCGCTTCACTGTCACCACCGTAAGCGGACGCGCGTCCGCTTTGCAAGCGCAGGGGTCCTCCTCGCGCACCGCCGACCAGGAGCCGCCGTGACCGCCGAGAGACCGCGCCCCCTGCGCGCCGACGCGCAGCTCAACCACGACCGGCTGCTGGAGGTGGCCGCCCACGCCTTCGCGACCGAGGGGGCGGACGCCTCGATGAAGGCGATCGCCCAGGCCGCCGGGGTCGGCGTCGGCACCCTCTACCGCCGGTTCCCGACCCGCGAGCAGCTCGTCGAGGCGACCTACCGCAGCGAGACGGCCCGACTGTGCCGGGCGGCACCGCGGCTGCTGGAGACGCTGCCGGCCGACCGCGCCCTGCGGCAGTGGATGGACCTGTTCGTGACGTACCTGGCCACCAAGCACGGCATGGGACAGGCACTGCGCGCCATCCTGACCGACGAGGGCGACCGGATGCGCACCCGGCACCTGTTGGCGGACGCCATCGCCGAACTGACGTCCCGCGGCTCCGAGGAGGGCACCCTGCGTGGGGACGTCGCCCCCTACGACGTCCTGCTCGCCCTCGGCGGGATCACCCTCATCGCCGGCGAACCCGACCAACTCGCGCTGACCGCACGCCTCCTGGACCTCCTCATGGACGGCCTGCGGGCGGGCGCGGGTCTCAGGCGAGGATGACGCCGCCGCGGGGGCACACCGGAGCGGCAGCGGACGGCTTCGAAGCCGAGGGGCCCGAGCTGTCGTGACGGCGGCGGAAGGGGGTAGTGGCTCACCGCCGAGCAGGCTCCCACCCCCGCACCCGCACCCCGGGCGCCCGACTCCTGCTGAAGGACCCCCATGTTCTCCTTGCTCTCCCGTCGACTCCAGCGCAGCGCACGCACCGTCTTCGGTTGGAAGCGGCTGCGCCCCGAGCAACTCCGAGCCATGAGGGAGGTGATGCGCCGTCACGACACCCTGGTGGTGATGCCCACCGGTGCGGGCAAGTCGGCGGTCTACCAGGTCCCCGGGCTGCTGCTGAAGGGACCGACGGTGGTGGTGTCCCCGCTGGTCGCTCTGCAACGCGACCAGGTCCAGGGCCTGTTGCGGCGCAAGGACACCGGGGCGGCCGCGGTCAACTCGACGCAGAGCGCGGGCGAGAACGAGGCGGTCTGGGACCGGATCCGGACGGGCGCCATCGACTTCCTGTTCCTGGCGCCCGAGCAACTGGCCAAGGACGAGGTGGTCGAGAGGCTCGCCGCCGTGCGGCCCGCGTTGTTCGTCGTCGACGAGGCCCAGTGCGTCTCCACCTGGGGACACGACTTCCGCCCCGACTACCTGCGGCTGTCCTCGGTGATCGAGAGAGTCGGACGGCCGCCGGTGCTGGCCCTGACCGCCAGCGCGTCCGCGCCGGTACGGGCCGACATCGTGACCCGGCTGGGGATGCGCGAGGTCCGCGAGATCGTCACCGGCTTCGACCGGCCCAACATCCACCTGGAGGTGATCGCCTTCCAGGACGAGGCGGACAAGCGCAGGGCCGTGGTCGAGCGGGCCGCTGCCGAGCCCAAGCCAGGACTGCTCTATGCCGCGACCCGGCGCGACGCGGAGCAGTACGCGAAGGAGTTGGCCGAGCTCGGACTGGACGCCGCCGCCTACCACGCGGGCCTGCGGACGGCCGAGCGGTCGGAGGTCCACGACAGGTTCCTGCGGGGCGACCTGGACGTCGTGGTGGCGACCTCCGCCTTCGGCATGGGCGTGGACAAGCCCGATGTGCGGTTCGTCCTGCACGCCTCGGTCCCGGGCTCGCTGGACGCCTACTACCAGGAGATCGGCAGGGCCGGACGCGACGGCGACCCGGCACGGGCGATCCTGGCCTACCGTGCGCAGGACCTCGGGATGCAGCGCTTCTTCGCGGCCGGGCGCCCGGACCCGGACACCATCGGTCAGGTGGCACAGGCTCTCGGGACCCATGACGCACCCCTCTCGCCGAGCGAACTCCGCGAGGAGACCGGTCTGACGGCGAGCAGGCTCACCGCCGTCGTGAACCTCCTCGAACAGGTCCATGCCGTGAGCACCACCGACGGCGGCGACCTCGCCTGGTCGGCAGCGGCCGTCCCGGCCGGCGCCGCTCAGCGGGCGGTCGAACTGGCCGATGCGCACCAGCAGTTGGAACGGTCGCGGGTCGACATGATGCGCGGCTACGCGGAGACGACCGGCTGTCGGCGTCGTTTCCTGCTGGGCTACTTCGGGCAGGCCCAGGAGGGGCCCTGTGGTGCGTGCGACCAGTGCGACAGGCACCGGTCCACGGAGCAGGCGGCCGGCGGGCCGGCCCGTGGCCTGCTGGACGGAACCGGGAGCCGCGCGGTCGCGGAGCCGACCGCTCCCCCGGGTGCCGCGATCCACGGCTCCTTCGCACCCGGGACGCAGGTGTGGCACCAGCGCTGGGGCCAGGGCGCGGTCATGAGCGAGGAGGACGGCCGACTCACGGTCCTCTTCGACTCGGTCGGCTACCGGACGCTCTCCCTCGCCGTCGTCCGTGACAACAACCTGCTCGCCCTGGAACCGACGCCCTGACCCACAGCCCCGGACGGCGACCGGCTGCGGCTGGGTACCCCGAAGGGCTGAGAGCCACCCCAGCGCTCAGTCGGACTTCTCCGCCAGCTCGAACCACACCGTCTTGCCCTCCGACTCGGGCCGTACGCCCCACCGGTCGGAGAGGATGTCGAGCAGCACGAGCCCGCGTCCCGACGACGCCAGCTCGCCGGGGGTGCGCTGGTGGGGCAGTTCGTCCCCGCTGTCGGAGACCTCCACGCGGAGCATGCGGCCGCCCGGCTCGCCCGACACCGCGGCGATGAGCACGGCCGACTGGTCGGTGTGCACGAGCACATTGCCCAGCAGCTCGGACGCGAGCAGCACGGCCGTGTCCACGGGGTCGGGCTGCGCCCAGTCGTGCAGCAGCGCCCGCAGCTCCATCCGCGCCTCGGCCAGACCCTCCGCCTGGTCCTGCTCGATGGTGATCAGAACACGTCGCACCGGCCGTTCGGGCGCCTGGGCGCCGGTGTCCCGGCGCAGCATGAGCAGGGCGATGTCGTCCTCGTTGCGCGGGGTCGGGCGCTCCTCGCCGTTCTCCGTCACCGGGCCGACCACGCTCTGGATCAGCCGGTCGGCCATCCCCTCCAGATCGCCGGTCGGGCCGGGGGACAGCGCCTCCCTCACCCGTAGCCAGCCGCTGTTCATGTCGAGCCCGCCGGCCTCGATCAGCCCGTCCGTGCACAGCATCATGATCTCTCCGGCCTGCAGCTCCACCACATTGACCGGGTAGTCGTCCTCGTCGGGCATCAGTCCCAGCGGCAGCCCGCCCCTGATGTGTTTGATCATGCAGGTGCCGTCGGGCATCCGCAGCACGGGGTGCGGATGCCCGGCCCGGGCGATGTGCAGTGTGCCCGAAGCCGGATCGGCCTCGATGTAGATGCAGGTCGCGAATCTGTCCTCGTCCAGCGAGGTCAGGAAGCGCGATGTGCGCGACAGCACGGCGTCGGGCCCGTGCCCCTCGGCCGCGTAGGCGTGCACCGCGGTGCGGAGCTGCGCCATCAGGCTCGCCGCGTGCAGATCATGTCCCTGGACGTCACCGATGACCAGGGCCAGGCGGTTGGACGGCAGGTCGATGACGTCGTACCAGTCGCCGCCCACCACGAGCCCGCCGCCGGTCGGCACATAGCGGGAGGCCACGGTCATCCCGTGGTACTCCGAGGCGCGCCGCCCCATGCTGGCCCGCAGACCGCGCGACAGCGCCAGCTCCGCCTCCCCGGTCCGCGACCGGTCGAGTGCCCGGGAGATCAGCCGGGCCAAGGTGGCCAGTGTGTTCCGCATGCCACTGTCGAAATCGACGGCGTCGACGAAGGCCACCAACCACACCCCGGTGATCCGGCCCGTGCTGACCAGGGGCAGGAACGCCCAGGAGAGACTGCCCTTCCGGGCTGCCAGCATCCACGTCGTCGAGTAGAGCTCCCGGTACTCCTCGACACTGGATATGTACACCGCGCGGCCGGTGCGCAGTACCTCCGTCAACGGATGGTCGGTGGTGATCGGCATACGAACGGTACGTCCCTGGCCGGACCGGTATCCGTACCGGCCCAACAGGTTCAGCCACTTCTCGGTGACGTCGAAGATCGCCATGCCGTCCAACGGGAACTCCGGCGAGGCGAGGGCGCCCACCGCCTTGAAGACCTCGTCCACGGTCGTCGCCTCGCCCAGCGCCTGGCCTGCGTCGATCAGTGCCGCGTCGCGCTGCCGGGGCGACTCGGCGGCGGCGCGCGCGGCGGCATCCCGTTCGCCGTCCTCCCCTGCCGTCGGCCTCCTGTTCAGCTCCTCGATCTGACGGAGTTCGGCGGACTGCGGGGGTCCGTCGTCATGATCGTTCATCCACGACCCCTTCGACTCATCCGCCGACCTGTCCACTCGTCCGCCTGTGGTTCGTTCCATGCTCCGTCACGACGGCGATCCGTGCAGTGCGGTGTACGCCGTCGCCTGGGGTTCCGCTGGCGGGCTCGCCGGCGACGTGTTAAAAGCGGCGCAGCCTGCTCGAAGGGCTGCTCTCCGGCCGTCAGCTCTTCGGCGGAGTGCTCAGCCAGGCCTGGTAGGCGGCACGGGTGTCCGGGCACAGGACCTGGACGGCGATCTGCTCCACCGCGGCCTCGTCCCCGGCGGAGTAGCCGTCGGACTTGAGCGTGCCGTAGGCGTCGTCCGGCTTGCCGGACTTCAGGGCACTGCAGGCACCCTCTCCGTCGTCGGCGATCTGGGTGTCGGAGCGTGAGGTGTGCTTCCCGGGCAGCGGGGCCAGCGCGGCATGGACCTGGGTGACGAACGAGGACTCCTTCGCGTCCAGCGAGCGCTTCGGGGCGGAGCCGCCGCTCGAACAGCCGACCAGGACCAACAGGCAGGCCCCCGCCAGTGCGGCGCCCCCTGCCACCCGTCCGCGACCACGCCCCGCCATCGTTCCCCCATGTCCACTCGCCACGTATCCGCACCCGCGGCAGCAGGCTACCGCCCCGCCAGGCGCCCTCGAACAGAGGGTCCGTCAGATCGCCTGGCACACACGGCCGGACGGCCCTAGTCTGCGAAGTCCTGGGTGAGCCAGACCGTTCCGGAGCCGTCGCGGTAGACGGCTATGCCGACGCGGGTGAAGCCGCTGCTGAGGATGTTCCTGCGGTGGCCGTCGTCGGGGGCCTTCTCGTCCAGCATCATCTGGGTCAGGCCGACCGCGCTGGCGGCTATCGCGGCGTCGGAGGAGCCGACCCCGCCGCCCTCGCCGATGTTCTCGCCGGCCGACGTCCAGTGCACGCCGGCGGCGATCTCACGGTCGCCGAACGCGGCCTCGCCGGGGCACTGGTGCGAGAGTCCGCAGCCGCCCGCCATCACCTTGTCGTGCGCGGCGGCGCTCGCGTTCAGTCCGGCGGTCAGTGTGTACGGGGACAGGCCGGCGGCGGCCCGATTCTTGTTGATCAGGGCGAGCACCTGCTGCACCGCGTCACCGCCGACGGCGCCGGTCGACGCCCCCGTCGGCGCGGCGCTCGGCGCGGCCGTCGTGGACCGGGCGTCGGGGCGGGGCGAAGGCGTCCTGCCCGGCCTGGTGGTGCGGTGGACCGTCGGCGTGCGGTGCGCCGGGGTGGCCGTGGGCGGGGCCGTGCGGCTGCTGGCCTGCCCGATGACACCGGCCGGGCGGGCTCCCGTGGACGCACCGGCGTGCTGCGCCCCGTGCGCGCCGCCGCCGGCGAACTCGGCGGACACCTGGTGCGGAACGCCCAGGCAGGCGAAGGCCGTGCCGCCGCCGAGCACAGCGAAGGCCGCGGCGCCGGTCAGGGCGATCCCGACCTTCGGCCTGCGCCGCGAACGGTGCTGCCCGGCACCGGAACTGAGCGGTCGGGCACGGCGGGAAGAGCTCATCGGGGCACCTCATGGGTCGAGTCGTCGCAGGGCCGGTTCGGCGTCGGCGGGCACGACCCTAGGGCGGTTCCGGCGTCCGGAACCGCCCTGAGCGCTGACTTCAGGTTGCGCTAAGGAAGGCCACAGCCTCTGCTGCGGTGGCCGGGACACCGGGTGAGGAGCCGGTCACCAGGAGCCGGTCACCAGGAGACCTCGCGGGTGACCACCTGGGCCTGCGGATGCAGGCTCGCGGTGACCTCGGAGCGGTGGTGGGCGCCGGTGAAGGTGACCGTGAGCGTGTCCGGCGCGGACTGCGCGGTGCTGGTGGTGTAGCCCAGGCCGGGCACCGCGGAGACCAGGCAGACGGCGTCCGCCCCGAAGCGGACGGTCACCTGGCCGCCGACCGACTGGACGCTGTGCGCCCCGGCCCCGCCGGTGCAGTCGGCGGGGTCCGGACGCCGCGTGGGCGCGGCCGGGTGCGAGGGCGGAGCGGCCGTCCGGGAGGGCTGCTGACGGTGCGTCGGCGTCGGGGTCGGGGCGACCGGCGTGGACGCCGGGGTCCCGATCGCCGCCGGGGGCGTGGCGGTGGCCGACAGCGTGGACACCCCGCGCGCGGTGGGCGGCAGCGGGGCGGTGGAGCCCACCACGAAACCCACGGTCAGCATGACCACGGTGGCGGTCAGCGCCGTGCAGCAGAGCCAGATCAGGAAGTAGCGGAGGAACCGGGGCACGGCCCCATCATGGCCGATCCGTTACGGTGTGCGGCATGGCCAGCGTCCTCGTCGTGGAAGACGATCCCGGCATACGTGCCGAACTGATCGACGTGCTCACCGGGGAGGGGCACGTGGTGCGCAGCGCCGCGGACGGCTTCGGCGGGCTGCGCGAGGTGACCCGGGGACCGCTGGACGCGGTGATCCTCGACCTGGGCCTGCCGGACCTGGACGGCGGCGACGCGCTGCGCATGATCCGCGGCATCTCCCGGGTGCCGGTGCTGATCGTGACCGCCAGGGACGAGGACGCCGAGATCATCCGGCTGCTCAACGCGGGCGCCGACGACTACCTGGTGAAGCCCTTCTCCGGCGGCCAGTTGACCGCGCGGCTGGGCGCCGTGCTGCGCCGTTCGGGCCCGGCGCAGGCGCCGGCCGGATCGGCCGCACCGCTGCTGGACGGGCCCGCGCTGCTGCGCGAGCCGGTCGCGATCGGTCCGCTGCGGATCGACCCGGGCTCCCGCACCACGCATCTGCACGGGCGGGAGGTCCCGCTGACCCGCCGTGAGTTCGACCTGCTGGCCTTCCTCGCCGCCAACGCCGACCTGGTGGTCTCCAAGCGGCGCATTCTCGCCGAGGTCTGGCGCGAGCCCTATGTCGAGGACCAGACCATCGACGTGCACCTCTCCTCGCTGCGCCGCAAGCTCGGGGAGAGCGCCGCCGCGCCGGTGCTGCTGCGCACCGTGCGCGGGGTGGGCATCAAACTGGTGACGCCCCGATGAGACGGACCCTGGCCGGGGTGGCCCTGGCGGTCACCTCGATGGTGGCGCTGTCCTTCCTGGTCCCGCTGGCCCTGCTGGTCCGTTCGGAGGCGAGGACCCAGGCGGTCACCGCCGCCGAGCAGCGGGCCGCCGCGCTGGCGCCGGTGCTGACCCTGACCGCCGACCCGGGGGAACTGCGGCAGGCCGTCTCGGGTCTCGACCCCACCGGGCGGCTCGGCGTCCACCTGCCGGGCGGTCAGTCGATCGGCTCGGCCCGCGCACCGGCCGCGCTGCTGCTGCGGGCGCAGCGGGAGGGCGAGTCGCTGGCGCAGGGGCTGCCGGACGGCGGCTGGATCTACCTCCAGCCGGTGGTGCTGGGGCAGGGGCGGGTGGCGGTGGTCGAGGAGTCGCTGCCGAAGGCGGCCCTGGGCCGGGGCGTCGCCGTCTCGCTCACGGTGATGGCGCTGCTGGCGCTGGGACTGGTGCTGGGCTCGGTGCTGGTGGCCGACCGGCTCGCGGCCCGGGTGGTGCGCTCCTCGCGCGGGCTGTCCCGGGCGGCGCGGGCGCTGGGCCGCGGCGACCTGGAGTCCCGGGTGGAGCCGACCGGGCCGCCGGAGCTGCTGGAGGCCGGGCGGGCGTTCAACGCCATGGCCGAGCGGATGCTGGAGCTCCTGGCTGTGGAGCGGGAGTTGGTGGCCGACCTGTCGCACCGGATGCGGACCCCGCTGACCGCGCTGCACCTGGCCACCGACCGGATGCCGCCCTCCCCCGACGCGTCCAGGATCACCGCCGCGGTGGCCCAGCTGGAGTCGGAGCTGCATGCCGTGATCACCGCCGCCAGAACTCCGCTGGCGGTGGGTCACATGGGCGCGGCCGCCGCCGGGGACGGCCGACCGGCGCGGACGGCGGTGCTCTGCGCGGCGGCCGAGGTGGTCCGCCGCCGGGCCGGCTTCTGGGCCACCCTCGCCGAGCAGCAGGAGCGCCGCTGCCTGGTGGAGGTCACCGGCGAGGACGCCCCGGTCGACCTGCCCGAGGACGACCTGGCGGCGGTGGTGGACGCCCTGGTCGGCAACGTCTTCCGGCACACCGCCCCGGGCACCGCCTTCGCGGTCCGGCTGGTCCGCGCGGCCCAGCTGGTGCTGCTCACCGTCGAGGACGCGGGTCCCGGCATCAGCGACCCGGACGACGCCCTGGTGCGCGGGGCCAGCGCCGAGTCCACCGGCCTCGGCCTGGACATCGCCCGCCGGGCCGCGGCGGCCACCCGCGGCACGGTCGCCGTCGAGCGGGGGCCGATGGGCGGCGCCCTGGTCTCGGTGGCCTTCGGCCTGGCGGCCCCGCCCCCGCGCCGCGGCGGCCTGAACCGCCGCCGCGGCCGCGCCCGTCGGGCCCGCGGCTAGCCGTTCGGGCTCGCGGAATCACTGGATCGGGCCCTCGGGGCACGGATCGCGGGTCACCCGCCACTCGCCGACAGGTGACAGACTGGCCGGATGGAGACCCGTGACAGGCACCACGTGACGATCACCGGCCCGGCGGACGGGCAGGTCCTGGTGCTGGCGCACGGCTTCGGCTGCGACCAGAACATGTGGCGCCTGATCGTCCCGGCCCTCTCGGAACGCTTCCGTGTGGTCACCTTCGACCACATCGGCGCCGGCCGCTCCGACCAGGCCGCCTGGAGCGAGGAACGCTATGCCACGCTCGACGGCTACGCGGACGACGTCCTCGGTCTGCTGCACGACCTCGACCTGCACGACGTCATGTTCGTCGGACACTCGGTCAGCGCCTCCGTCGCCGTTCTGGCCTCCGTGCGCGAACCGGAGCGGTTCGCCGGACTGATCCTGCTCAACCCCTCCCCGCGGTTCGTCGACGAGGACGGGTACCGGGGCGGATTCAGCCAGGACGACATCGATGAGCTGCTGGAGTCGCTGGAGAGCAACTACCTGGGCTGGTCGGCCGTCATGGCACCCGTCATCATGGGCAACGCGGAACGGCCGGAGCTGGGGCAGGAGCTGACGAACAGCTTCTGCCGGATGGACCCCAAGATCGCTCGGGTGTTCGCGCGGGCCACGTTCCTGTCCGACAACCGGGCCGACTTCGCCGAGGTCACCGTCCCCACCCTGGTGCTCCAGTGTGCCCAGGACGCCATCGCACCCCCCGAGGTCGGCGCCTTCGTCAACGCCGCGATCCCCGGCAGCCGGCTCCGGACCCTGCCCGCCACCGGGCACTGCCCCCAGCTCAGCGCCCCCGAGGCCACCGGACAGGCGATCGCCGCCTTCGCCGGTGCCGACCGGTGATGACGCGGGCCGGCGACGGGGCGGACGACACCGGCGAGAGCGCCGAGGAGCTGAGCGGACAGGCGGCCTTCACGTCCCTGCTGGAGGACAGCGCCGAGGACCTGTACGACAACGCCCCGTGCGGGTACCTGTCCACCCTGATGGACGGCACCATCGCCAGGATCAACACCACCCTGCTGAACTGGCTCGGGTACGGGCGCCGGGAACTGGTCGGGGTACGCCGGTTCTCCGACCTGCTCACCGTCGGCGGCAGGCTCTACCACGAGACCCACTTCGCCCCGCTCCTGGCCATGCAGGGCGAGGTCGGCGGCGTGGCACTGGACCTGAAGGCCGCCGACGGCACGCGCCTGCCGATCCTGGTCACCTCGAAGGTCAAGTTCGGCGCCGACGGCCAGCCGTTGCTGATTCGCACCACCGTGTTCGACGCCCGCGACCGACGCGCCTACGAGATCGAGCTCCTGCGCGCCCGCCAGGAGGCCGAAGCCGCCCAGGCCAAGGCCGAGGACGCCGTGCAGGCCGCGGAACAGGCCCGTGCCGAGGCCGAGGCAGCGCGCGCGGTGGCGGAACGTGAACGCGCCCGGCTGCAGAGACTGGCGACGACGCTCCAGGGCACACTGCTGCCACCGGCACTGCCCGCGGTGCCGGGCCTGGAAGTGGCCGCCTCGTACCACATCGCCTCCGCCGACGAGGTCGGCGGCGACTTCTACGACCTGTTCCAGCTGGCCGACGACACCTGGGGCTTCTTCCTCGGCGACGTCTGCGGCAAGGGCGCGGCAGCCGCGGCGGTCACCTCCGTGGCCCGGTACACCCTGCGCGCCGCCGCGGTCTACGACCCCGACCCCGCCGCCGTGCTGCGGAACCTGAACACCGTCCTGCACCAGGAGTACCAGGGAGAGGACCCCCGGTTCTGCACCGTGCTGTTCGGTCTCCTCACCCCGGACCCGCACGGCGCCGGACGCACCGTCCACCTCGCCGGCGGCGGCCACCCCCCGGCCCTGCTCCTGCGGGCCGACGGCAGCGCCGCCTACCAGGAGACCCCCGGCGGCCAGCTCATCGGCGTCCTGCCGAACCCCCACATCATCACCACCACCTTCCGGCTGGCACCGGGCGACACGCTGCTGCTCTACACGGACGGCCTGACCGAGGCCCACACCATCGCACCGGGCCGCTTCGGCGACGAGGCCCTGCACGACTTCGCCACCGACCTCGCCCCCACCGCCGCCCGCGAAGCCCTCGCAGCCCTGAACCGGCTCCTGGCCGAGCTGGGATCGGGAGTGGACGACGACACCGCGCTGCTGGCCCTCAGCGTGCCCGCCACCGGAAAGCAGCACCGACCGTGAACCCACTCGACCTCACCACCAGCCCCACCGAACGCGGCTGCGTCGTCGCCATGATCGGCGAACTCGACTTCCACACCAGCCCCCTGGCCCACCAGGCCCTCCGGGACCTCTCCCTCCTGCCGGGCCAGCAACTGGTCCTGGACCTGGGCGGTCTGACCTTCTGTGACTCCAGCGGCCTGACCGTCCTGGTCGCCGCCCACAACCGCACCCAGTCCCTCCAGGCGAGTCTGGCCCTGGCCGCCGTCAGCGACAATCTCGCCCGCATCCTGCGCATCGTCGGCCTTGACCAGATCCTCACCGTCTACGAGACCGCGGAGGCCGCCGTACTGGGTTAGCCCGCCGAGCGCATCGATCCGGACGCAGGTCTTGTCATGACCCTTGCCAAACCGGTGGGTAACTGACGTAGCGTCAATGAGACAATCCGTCAGGAAGGAACTCCGATGCGACCCTTCGGGATCCGCCTGCGCGCGGCCGCGCTGGGAGCGGTGCTCGCCACCTTGGCGGCGCTCGCCCTGCCCACGAGCGCCGGGGCGAGCGCCGCCCGCAGCTACCAGGCGAACGACTACTGCCAGGGGCAGTGCGACGACATCCTGCCGCCCGGCGAGAACGGCAACGCGACGCTGGCCGACATCCTCGCCAACCGGGTGCTCGGCACCCGGCCCGCCCACACCGACGACCAGCTCGGGCCGTACTCGTCCCTGGTGGACGGGTACACCGGCCTGACGAACGCCACCCTGGGCAGCTTCTTCGACGATGCCTCCTTCGGCGTGCCGGCCAACCAGGTGGCCAGTACCGTCCGGCCGCGGCCGGACGTCACCATCGTCCGTGACAAGGCCACCGGCGTGCCGCACGTCACCGGGACCACCCGGTACGGCACCGAGTTCGGAGCCGGGTACGCCGCCGCGCAGGACCGGCTGTGGGTGATGGACCTGTTCCGTCACGTCGGCCGCGGCGAACTGAGCAGCTTCGCCGGCGGGGCCGCCGCCAACCGGCAGCTGGAGCAGAGCTTCTGGCAGGCCGCCCCCTACACCGAGGCGGAACTGCAACAGCAGATCGACTCCGTCGGGGCGCAGGGCGCGCGCGGGCAGCAGGCGCTGGCCGACGCGCAGGCGTACGTGGACGGGATCAACCAGTACATCACCCAGGCCTACAACAGCCGGACCTTCCCCGGCGAGTACGACCTGACCGGCCAGATCAACCCGATCACCAACGCGGGCACGATCCAGCCGTTCAAGCTCACCGACCTGGTCGCGCTGGCCTCGGTGATCGGCGCCCTGTTCGGCTCGGGCGGCGGCGGCGAGGTGCAGTCCGCGCTGGTCAAGGAGGCCGCCGAGGCCAAGTACGGGACGGCCGGGGGCGACCGGGTCTGGGAGGCGTTCCGGGAGCGGGACGATCCCGAGGCGGTGCAGACCCTGCACGACGGCCAGAGCTTCCCCTACGCGGGCGACCCGGCGCATCCGCAGGGCCTGGCCATGCCGGACCCGGGCTCGGTCACCCCGCAGCAACTGGTCTACGACCCGACCGGATCGGCCGCGAGCTCCGCGCCCGCCGCGCTGAAACCGGTGCAGGCGCCGGCCGCGCTCAAGCCGCTTCAGGGGGTCTTCGACCAGGGGGTGCTCCCCGGCAACCTGCTCACGGCCAAGCACGGCATGTCCAACGCCCTGGTGGTGTCCGGGAAGTACACCGACAGCGGAGACCCGATCGCCGTGTTCGGCCCGCAGACCGGCTACTTCGCCCCGCAACTGCTGATGCTGGAGGAGCTCCAGGGGCCCGGCATCAGCGCCAGGGGCGCGGCCTTCGCGGGCTTGAGCTTCTACGTCGAGCTGGGACGCGGCCAGGACTACTCCTGGAGCGCGACCTCGGCCGGCCAGGACATCACCGACACCTACGCGGTGACCCTGTGCAACACCGACGGAACCCCCGCCACCAAGGACTCCTCGGCCTACCTGGACAACGGGGTCTGCACCCCGATGCAGGCGCTGGAGCGCGACGACTCCTGGAGCCCGACCCTGGCCGACTCCACCGCCGCGGGCTCCTACCGGCTGATCATGTACCGGACCGACTACGGCCTGGTCACCGCCCGCGCCACGGTCGGCGGAGTTCCGGTGGCGTACACCTCGCTGCGCTCCACCTACCAGCACGAGGTGGACTCCATCATCGGCTTCCAGATGCTCAACGACCCCTCCGCGGTGGACTCGCCGCAGACCTTCCAGCAGGCGGCGCAGCACATCGACTACACCTTCAACTGGTTCTACGCGGACTCCGCG
>FSVS01000338.1_pt1 | contig 17289 bp, 16 predicted proteins | sample 1637781 | NCBI WGS metagenome assembly FSVS01 (sample SAMEA3914814, study PRJEB12502) | metagenome | biome: forest; material: soil | place: USA | collected 2011-09-16 | depth 0.1 m | reverse complement strand
CGTTCCGTCGTTGGAGACCTGGACCGTGTAGCCGGGCGCGGTGTCGCCGGCCCAGTTGGTGGAGTCCATGACGACCTGGTTGAAGCTCTTGGCCGAGCCGAGGTCGACCTGGAACCACATGCCCGTCGCGGCGACCGCGTCGGAGCTGTAGCGGGAGCCGGCGTTGCCGTCGATGGCGTTCGACGGGGCGTCCCCGGCACCGGAGTTGGTGCTCGCCGAGGCCGTCCAGCCGGTACGGCCGAGCGTCGTCTCGGTGGTGGCCGCACCTGCGCTGACCGCGGGCGCGGCGAGCGCCGCCACGACCGCGGCGGACGTCAGGAGGGCCGCAGCGGTCAGGCGTCGGCCGCGTCTGGTGCTGCTACTGAATTCGGTCATACGAGGACCGCACCTTCTTCTACCTGGGTGGAACGCGGGTGGGTGGCCCGCGCACAAGTGATCCGGTGCGCGCCAGGGCAGGGGCGGGGCACCGGAAGACAGGGGGGTGGCGTCTGAGGGGGGTTGGAGCGTCTCGACTCCAGGGAGAGCGCTCTCCCGTGCAGAGTGAATCAGTGCGGATCGGGCGCGTCAATATCCCCGGAAGGAGGTCCTTCGCTTCTGTTCTGACGTGGTGACAGCTCGGAGAACGTTTGCGCAGGTCCGGCCATCCGAGGCAGAGAGCGCTCTCCGGTAAGGCTTTTACGGGAAACCCGGGCTGTGGGCATTAATGTCCGCATATGCGGATGTATGCCCTTGTGAGGGAATCGGGTGCGGGGTCGGGAGCGTCCGTCGACCTGGTGCGCGACAGCGGACGAACGGCCCTGCTGTTCATGCTGGTGGCGTTCGTCGTCACGTTCGTGGTCACCCGCGTCGTGGTGCGGTTGATCCGGTCAGGGCACGGGCCCTTCGGGGACGTCAGCGTCGACGGCGTGCACATCCACCACCTGGTGCCGGGGATCTTCCTGATGCTGATCTCCTCGTGCGCGGTGTTCGTCCTGGTGCCGCACGGGCTGGTGCGCGACACCCTGGCGGCGGTCTTCGGGATGGGCGCGGCGCTGACGTTGGACGAGTTCGCGCTGTGGGTGCGGCTGGACGACGTCTACTGGACCCATGAGGGCCGCAAGTCCGTCGACGCGGTGGTGTTCGTGGCCGGCCTGGGCGTGGTGGGGCTGGTGGCCTCCAACCCGCTGGCCCGCACCCCGGGGGAGGGGACCGGGCCCTTCGTCGCGATCCTGCTGCTCAACCTGGTCCTGTCGCTGGTCGCGGTGCTCAAAGGACGCTTCCTGCTGGGTGTCGGCGGCTTCTTCGTGGCGCCGCTGGCCCTGGTGGCCGTGGTCCGGCTGGCCCGTCCGGACTCGGTCTGGTTCCGCACGTTCTACCGCCCCGACTCGCCCAAGCGGGCCCGGGCCCTGCGGCGGGCGCAGCGTCCGGGCGGGATGAACCGGATCAAGCGCGTCCTCAGCGGCGTGCCGGACGAGCCCGCCGCCGAGCCGACGAAAGCCGCGGATGAGGGCGAAACCCGTGAGGACCTTGAGGGTTGACGCGGAGCCACCGCGTCCGGGCTGCCGCGTCGGGACACCGTCAAGGTCGTCGGCATCCTAAAATACGGGGGACGCCCTGGCCCACGGGCGCCCCTGGAAGGGAACCGATGAAGCTCGCTCCGCACCTGCACCGCCTCGGCAACGACGTGGTGGCCTGCTACCTGATCGACACTCCCGACGGCATCACCCTCATCGACGCCGGCCTCCCCGGCCACTGGCGCGACCTGCAACGCGAGCTGCGCTCCCTGGGCAAGTCCGCCGCCGACATCCGCGGACTCGTGCTGACCCACGGCGACTCCGACCACATCGGTTTCGCCGAACGGCTGCGGAGCGAGTACGGGGTGCCGGTCTTCGTCCACGCCGCCGACGCCGTCCGCACCCGTACCGGCGAGCAGCCCAAGACCGCCTTCGGCCCCATGCGGCTCGTTCCCACGCTGGGCTTCTTCGGGTACGTCCTCCGCAAGAACGGCATCCGTGCCAAGTACCTCCACGAGGTGACCGAGATCGCCGACGGGGACGTCCTGGACCTGCCCGGCAGCCCCGTGATCGTGGGGATGCCCGGGCACTCGCCGGGAAGCGTCGCGGTGCATGTCCCGCTCGCCGACGCCGTCTTCGTCGGGGACGCCCTGACCACCCGGCACGTACTGACCGGGCGCAAGGGCCCGCAGCCCGCGCCGTTCACGGACGACCCGGCCGAGGCGCTGGCCTCGCTCGACCGCCTGGCCGCGCTGGAGGCGTCCTGGGTCCTCCCCGGCCACGGCACCCCCTGGCACGCGTCACCGGCCGAGATCGCCGCCGGGGTCAGGCAGACCGCCGCGGAGTCATTGGCATGAAGCCAATGCGCTGAGCTCGCACAGCAGCCGCGGCCGATCTGCCGGAGGATGGTGCGCATCTCGGGGTAGGCGTACAGCCGGCCCCGAGGGCGAGCGAGAGGACTTCGGCATGAGCGACACGGCAGCAACCGCGCAGTACGCCATCGGCACCGAGGTCCGCTGTACGGACGGCGTGTGCGGGCATCTCGACCGGGTGGTGATCGACCCGGTGGCCGGCACCCTCACCCACCTGGTGGTGGACCCGGGCAGCCACGGCACCCGCCGTCTGGTGTCGCTCAGCCTGGTGGACGACGGTGCCCAGGGCCCTCGGCGGAGCGGTCCGGGCATCGGGCTGAGCTGCGCCGTCGCCGACTTCGAGCAGCTGGAGCCGGCCGAGGAGACCGAGTTCCTGCCCGGCGGCGACGACTCGTTCGGCTACCCGGCCGAGGAGATGATCGTGTGGCCGTACTACGGCCTGGGCAGCGGGACGGTGGCCGTCGCGTCGGGCCTGCCCGGGATCGTGCCCGTCGGCGGGCAGCCGATGGCGCGGACCTATGACCGGGTGCCGAGCGGTGAGGTGCAGATCCGCCGGGGCGAGCGGGTCGAGGCCAGCGACGGCGAGGTCGGCCGGGTCCAGGGCCTGGTGATCGACCCGGCGGACCACGGGGTCACCCATGTGCTGCTCCAGGAGGGCCACCTCTGGGGCAGGAAGACCGTGGCCATCCCGATCGGCGCGGTCAGCTACGTCGCCGGTGACGTCTGGGTCGCTCTGACCAAGGCGGAGCTGGGCGACCTTCCGCCGGTGGACGTCAGCGTGGCCTGACGGTCCGGCGGGCGGAATGGGCCGCCGGACACCGGGTAGGCGGTGTGGGCGAACGCGTCGGAAGCAACGGAAGCAGGTGAGCATCGTGCCTTCGGGATCCAGCCCCAAGCGTGAACGGCAGTACGAGCACATCAAGGAGAGCGCCGAGCAGCGGGGGGAGAGCGGCGAGCGGGCCAAGGAGATCGCCGCGCGCACCGTGAACAAGGAGCGAGCCCGCAGCGGCGAGTCGAAGACCGCGAGCCGCAGCTCGGTCCACGACATCTCCTCCTCCCGGCGCGGTGGTCTGCGCTCGCACCAGGGGGCCGGCGGCCCGACCTACGACCAGCTCTACAACGAGGCCAGGCAGCGCAACATCAAGGGCCGGTCGAGCATGAACAAGAAGCAGCTCCAGCAGGCGCTCGGCGGCTCCTGAGGCCTGTCCGCAGTCGTTCCGCCCCGGTCCCGTGCTCCATGGACCGGGGCGGACCCACGTCTCGCGCCGGCCCGTTCGGGCACGGGTTCCGGAACGCCCAGCGGATGGCAGGGCTGTGTCAAAACGGGCACGGAGCAAGGGGTGTTCGGGCACGTGAACGCCACCCGCACAAGCCCGATCATGGACCTGACGTGCGATCTTGAAGTGATCGAAACGGTCGGAAATCGGGTTTGTTTCGGTCGGTTGCGGGCGACGGCCGCTCACTCGGGGGACGGTATAACTCTGTTGCGGGCAGAAATCGGGCGTCCGATGCCCGAACGGGCGGACCGGATCAGCGGCTGAGCGAACGGGGGCGGGCGGATGAGGTCAGAGGAGCGGAGGCACCGGATCCTCCTGCAGGCCCGGCAGGAGGGCCGGGTGGACGTGATCGCCACGGCGGCGGAGTTCAAGGTCGCGCCGGAGACGATCCGGCGGGACCTCGGCGAACTCCAGCGCCGGGGGCTGGTCCGCCGGACCCACGGCGGCGCCTACCCGGTCGAGAGCCCCGGCTTCGAGACCGGCCTCGCCCAACGGGTCAACCGCAACGTGGACGACAAGCGGCGGATAGCCGCCGAGGCGGTGAAGCTGCTCGGGGACGCGGAGACGGTCTTCGTCGACGAGGGCTACACCCCGCAGATCCTGGCCGCGATGCTGCCCACCGACCGCCCGCTCACCATGGTGACCGCATCCCTCACCACCGCGGCGGCGGTCGCCGACTCGAGCAACCTGACCGTGCTGCTGCTGGGCGGCAGAGTGCGGGCCAGGACCCTGGCCTCGGTGGGCCCCTGGGCCTCCACCATGCTCGGCGGGTTCGTCATCGACCTGGCGTTCCTCGGCTCCAACGGCATCTCCAGGGAGCACGGGCTGACCACGCCCGACCCGGTGGTCGCCGACGTCAAGGCGAAGGCCGTCGAGGTCTCCCGCAGACGGGTGTTCATGGGGGTCCACAGCAAGTTCGGTGTCAGCACCTTCTGCCGGTTCGCCATGGTGGACCAGTTCGAGGCGATCGTGACCGACACCGGGCTGTCCGGCGCCGAGGCCCGTCGCTACTCACTGATGGGGCCCAGCGTCATCAGGGTCTGACGGCCGCTCAGCAGGCGCTCGCCGCACCCGCGCCCTTGCCGACAACCCCTCGTACGACCTGTTTTGTCATGCCCCCGGCGGCTTCCACCTGGGCCGCCGGCCACCATTCCGGCAGAGAGAAGGACGACATGACCGGCAGAACCACCCTGATACGCCGTACCGCCCCGCTGGGCGCGCTGGTGCTGTGCGCCGCGCTGCTCACCGCGTGCGGCGGCGCCGGCGGCGGCACCACCACCGGCTCCGGGTCGCACTCCATCAACGTGCTGATGGTGAACAACCCGCAGATGGAGGACCTCCAGCAGCTCACCGCCAAGTACTTCACCAAGTCCACCGGGATCACCGTGCACTTCACGGTGCTGCCGGAGGACGACGTCCGCGACAAGATCACCCAGGACTTCTCCAGCCAGGCCGGCCAGTACGACGTGGCCACCATCAGCAACTACGAGACGCCCTTCTTCGCCAAGAACGGCTGGCTGGCCCCGCTCTCCGCCGACGCCGAGGCCGACACCGCCTTCGACCAGAGCGACATCCTGCCCACCATCCAGAAGTCGCTCACCGTCAACGGGAAGATCTACGCCGAGCCCTTCTACGGCGAGTCGTCGTTCCTGATGTACCGCAAGGACGTCTTCGCGGCCAAGCACCTGACCATGCCGGCCAACCCGACCTGGGAGCAGGTCGCCGCCCTGGCCGCCGAGGCCGACGGCGCCCAGCCCGGGATGAAGGGCATCTGCCTGCGCGGACAGCCGGGTTGGGGCGAGGTGATCGCCCCGCTGACCACGGTGGTGAACACCATGGGCGGCACCTGGTTCACCCAGGACTGGAAGGCCCAGCTGGACAGCCCGGCCTTCGCCAAGGCAACGAACTTCTACGTCGACCTGGTACGGGCCCACGGCGAGGCCGGTGCGGCCCAGTCCGGCTTCACCGAGTGCCTGAACGACATGGAGCAGAGCAAGGTCGCCATGTGGTACGACGCCACCTCCGCGGCCGGCTCGCTGGAGGCCGGCGGCTCGCCCGTCGCCGGGAAGCTGGGCTACGTGCCCGCGCCGGTCGACCAGACCAAGAGCTCCGGCTGGCTGTACACCTGGGCCTGGGGCCTGCAGAAGGCCAGCAAGCACCAGAGCGACGCCTGGAAGTTCATCTCCTGGGCGTCGGGCAAGCAGTACGAGCAGCTGGTCGGCGACAAGCTCGGCTGGTCCCGGGTCCCGGCCGGCAAGCGCACCTCGACCTACTCGAACCCCGGCTACACCGCCGCCGCCTCGGCCTTCGCCCAGCCCACGCTGACCGCGCTGACCTCCGCCGACCCGGAGAACCCCGGTGTGCAGCCGCGGCCCGCGCCCGGCATCCAGTTCGTCGGCATCCCCGAGTTCGAGGACCTGGGCACCCAGGTCTCCCAGCAGATCAGCGCCGCGATCGGCGGACAGACCAGCGTGGCGAAGGCCCTGAAGACGAGTCAGTCGCTCGCCGCCAAGGTCGCCGCCGCGCACGCCGGTCAGTGACCCGGTCCCCGTCCCGGCCCCTGACCGTGAATCGGAGAGACCCATGAGCACCCCCTCGATCACCACCCGACGCGGCGCACCCGCCGCCGTCCCGCGTGCGCCGGCGTCCAAGCCGTCCCGGCCGCGCGGCGCCTGGGCCCGCCGGGCACCGCTGCTGCCGGCCCTGATCTTCATGATCGTGGTCACCCAACTGCCGTTCGTCGGCACCCTGGTGATCTCCTTCATGCGCTGGAACGCGCTGGACCCGGGCGACCGGGGCTTCGGCGGCCTGAACAACTACCGCAACGCCTTCACCGACCCCACCCTGCGCTCGGCGATCGTGACGACCGTCGTGCTGACCGCGTCGGTGGTGCTGGTGAGCCTGGTCCTCGGGCTGGGCCTGGCGCTGCTGCTGGACCGGAGGTTCTTCGGCCGCGGCATCGTCCGCACCATGCTGATCACCCCGTTCCTGGTGGTCCCGGTCGCCAGCGCGCTGCTGTGGAAGCACGCCATCTACAACGCCACCTACGGTCTGCTCAACGGCACCCTGACCTGGGTCTGGAGCCTGTTCGGCAGCAGCCACGCGCCGCAGCCCGACTGGCTGTCCGACATCCCGCTGATCTCGGTCGAGGCGTCGCTGGTCTGGCAGTGGACCCCGTTCATGATGCTGATCCTGCTGGCCGGTCTGCAGAGCCGCCCGGCGGACGTGGTCGAGGCCGCGCGGGTGGACGGAGCGAGCACCTGGCAGGTGTTCCGCTACCTGACGTTCCCCCACCTGCGCCGCTACCTGGAGCTGGCCTCGCTGCTCGGCAGCATCTACGTGGTGCAGAACTTCGACGCCGTCTTCACCATCACCTCCGGCGGCCTCGGCACCGCGAACCTCCCCTACGCCGTCTACCAGACCTTCTACTCGGGCCACGACTACGGCCAGGCCTCCGCCGAGGGCGTCATCGTCGTCATCTGCTCCATCCTCATCGCCACCCTGGCGCTGCGGACCGTGTCGTCGCTGTTCCGGGAGGAGTCACTGTGACCACCACCGCGATTCCCGCCCGTGCCACCCGCGCCACGCGTGCCTCCCGGCGCGGCGGGTCGGTGCTGGGCCTGCTGGCCTGGCTGTGCGGACTGCTGTTCTTCCTGCCGTTCGCCTGGATGCTGCTCACCTCGCTGCACAGCGAACAGAGCGCCGCGACCAACCCGCCGAGCCTCGGCGCGGGGCTGACGCTGCACGGCTACCGGGAGTTCTTCGGCGCGGGCACCGGCGTCAGCCCCTGGCCGCCGCTGATCAACTCGCTGACCGCGAGCGTCGCCTCGACCCTGCTGGTGCTGGCACTGTCGATCCCGGCCGCCTACGCGCTGTCGATCAAGCCGGTGCGCAAGTGGACCGACGTGATGTTCTTCTTCCTCTCCACCAAGATGCTGCCGGCCGTGGCCGGGCTGCTGCCGGTCTACCTGATCGCGCAGCACACCGGGATGCTGGACGACATCTGGCTGCTCGTCATCCTCTACACCTCGATGAACCTGCCGATCGCGGTGTGGATGATGCGGTCCTTCCTGGCCGAGGTGCCCAAGGAGATGCTGGAGGCCGCGTCGCTGGACGGGGCCGGCCTGCTGACCACCCTGGTCCGGATCGTGGCCCCGGTGGCCGCCCCCGGCATCGCCGCCACCGCGCTGATCTCGTTCATCTTCAGCTGGAACGAACTCCTCTTCGCCCGGGTGCTGACCGGCGTCGTCGCCGGCACCGCGCCCGTCTTCCTCACCGGCTTCGTCACCAGCCAGGGCCTGTTCCTGGCCAAGGTGTGCGCCGCCGCGGTCTGTATCTCCGTACCGGTGCTCATCGCCGGTTTCGCCGCCCAGGACAAGCTGGTCCAGGGCCTCTCGCTGGGAGCCGTCAAGTGAAGGCAGCCGTCATCAGTGCCCCCGGAGTGGTGAGCGTCGCAAGCGTGGACGACCCCACCCCCGGGCCCGAGGACGTCGTCGTCGAGGTCGCCGCCTGCGGGCTGTGCGGGACCGATCTGCACATCCTGCAAGGGGAGTTCGCGCCCACCCTGCCGATCGTGCCCGGCCACGAGTTCGCCGGGCGGATCGTGGCCGCGGGCAGGGAGGTGGTCGGGCTCGCCGTCGGCGACCGGGTCGCCGTGGACCCCTCGCTGTACTGCCACGCCTGCCACTACTGCCGCCAGGGCCGCGGCAACCTCTGCGAGCGCTGGAACGCGATCGGGGTCACCCGGCCCGGCGGCGCCGCCGAGTTCGCGCTCGCCCCGGCGGGCAACTGCGTCAAGCTGCCCGAGCATGTGCGCACCGAGGACGCCGCACTGATCGAACCGCTGTCCTGCGCGGTGCGCGGCTACGACGTGCTGCGCAGCCGCTTGGGCAGCCGGGTGCTGATCTACGGCTCCGGGACCATGGGCCTGATGATGCTGGAGCTGGCCAAGCGGACCGGCGCCGCGGGCGTCGACATGGTCGACCTCAACCCGGACCGGCTGGCCACGGCGCGTCAGCTCGGTTGCAGCCGGGCCGCCGCCTCCCCGGACGAGCTGGAGCAGCCGCGCGGCTGGGACGTCGTCATCGACGCCACCGGCAACGAGCGGGCCATCCAGGACGCGCTGGGCCGGGTCGGCAAGGGCGGCACCTACCTCCAGTTCGGCGTGGCCGACTACGCGGCGCGCGCCACCATCGACCCCTACCGGATCTACAACCAGGAGATCACCATCACCGGGTCGATGGCGGTGCTGCACAGCTACGAGCGGGCGGCGGACCTGTTCGCCGCCGGGGTGCTCGACCCGGAGGTCTTCGTCAGCCACCGGCTGCCGCTGACCGCGTACCCCGAGGCCCTGGAACAGTTCCGGGCCGGCCGGGGCCGGAAGATCCTGGTCACGCCGTGAGTCCGGGGGAGCGGTCGACGCGCACGGGCGGGCCGGTCCGGCCCGCCCGGCCGGTGCTGGTCGTCGGCGAGGCCCTGGTCGACGTCCTGACGGACGATCAGGGGGTCCCGACGGCCCGCCCCGGCGGCAGTCCCGCCAATGTGGCGCTGGGCCTGGCCCGGCTCGGCCTGCCGGTGCGGCTGGCCACCCGGACCGGCGACGACGCGTTCGGCGAACTGGTCCGCGACCGGCTGCGGGGCGACGGCGTCGAGCTGGTCGGCGGGGTGGCCGACGGGCCCACCTCGACGGCCGCGGTGGCCCTGGACGCCCACGGCAACGCCCGCTACGCCTTCGACCTGCACTGGGAGCTGCCGGAGGCCACGGCGGCGCTGCTGCGGGACGAACCGGAGCGGCACGCGCACCTGCACACCGGCTCCCTGGCGGGCTCGTTGGCGCCGGGCGCGGCGCAGGTACTGGCCGCGGTCCGGGCGGCGCGGCCGCAGGCCACCGTCTCCTACGACCCCAACCTGCGGCCGGGCCTGCTCGGCGAGCCCGCCGCCGAGCGGGCCCGGGTGGAGGCGCTGGTGGCCGCCGCCGATCTGGTGAAGGCCAGTGCGGAGGACCTGGCCTGGCTCTACCCGGAGCTCGGCCCGGAGCGGGCCGCCGCGGACTGGGTGCGGCGCGGCCCGGCGCTGGTGGTGCTCACGGCGGGCGGGGAGGGTGCGAAGGCCCTCTGGCGGCACGGGAGTCGCGAGGTCCCGGCGGTGCCGGTGACGGTCGTCGACACGGTCGGCGCGGGGGACGCCTTCATGGCGGGGCTGCTGGCCGGGCTGCTCACCGCCGGACTGCTCGGCGACGGGCCCGGCTCCCCGGGCTCCGGTCGCGACGCACTGCTGGCCGCGACCAGCACGCCCGAACCCGCCCCGCAGCTCACCGCCGCCCTCGCGCTCGCCGCCCGGACCGCCGCCGCCACCTGCGGCCGCCCCGGCGCCGACCCTCCGACCCGCGCCGAACTCGGGCCCGGTGTCCCGGGCGCCCTGACGACCGCTCAGGGCTGAGTCGCGGTACCCGTATTCCTCGGGAGGGACGGACGGTGACGGAGAACGGTCGGCTGCGGGTACGGACCCTCGGGCCGCTGCGGGTGTTCGCGGGGGAGCGGGAGCTGACGCTCGGGCCGCCCAAGCAGCAGGCGGTCCTCGCCGTGCTGGCGCTGAGCGACGACGGCCTGGTCTCGCGGGACTACCTGATCGACCAGCTGTGGGGTTCCGCGCCGCCTCCCACCGCGGCCGGCAGCGTGCACACGTACGTCTCCGGCCTGCGCCGGGTCCTGGCCGAGCCGCTGACCGGATCCGGCGCGGGCTACGCGCTGCCGCTGGCCGCGGACGGCGTCGACGTCCGGGTCGTCGAACGGCTGGCGGCGCGGGCACGGGCCGACCACGAGCGTGCTCCCGCCGCCGCGGTCGCCGCCTACGACGAGGCGCTGGCCTGCTGGCGTCCCGGCGCGGTCCTGGCCGGACTGCCGGGCCCGTTCGCGGTCGAGTACCGGGTCCGGGCCTCGGACCTGCGGCTGCGGCTGCTGCTGGAGCGCGCCGAACTGCTGCTCGGGCTGGACCGGGTGGCCGGGGTGGCCGACGAGTTGCGGGCGCAGGTGGGCACCCACCCCTACGACGAACGGTTGCGTGCCCTGCTGATGACGGCGCTGAGCCGGAGCGGCCGGACCGCCGACGCGCTCGCCCAGTACCGGGAGCTGCGGAGCCTGCTGGCCGAGGACCTGGGCATCGACCCCTCGACCGAGCTGCGCGAGCTCAACTCCTCGATCCTGGCCGAGAACGGCCGGGGCCGGACCGCCCCGGCCCCCGTCCCGGCCCCCGTGCCAGCGCCCGTGCCCGCGCCGGTCAGGCCGGCTCAACTGCCGCACGGCGTCGGCGCCTTCGTCGGCCGTCGGGCACCGGTCGAGCAGGTGCTGACGGTGGCCCGCGCCGCGGCGGAGAGCGGGGCGGCCGGTCAGGCCGGGGCGCCGGGCATCGTGATGGTGGTCGGGGTCGGCGGGGTCGGCAAGACCGCGCTGGCCGTGCACTGCGCCCACCGGTTGGCTGACGCGTACCCGGACGGGCAGCTCTACCTGAACCTCCGCGGCTTCGGCCCCGAGCAGCCGGCCCGCTCCTCGGCGGACAGCCTGCACCATCTGCTGGCGTCGCTGAACGTGGCCGACATCCCGGCCGACCACGGGCAGCGGGTGGCCCTGTGGCGCAGCATCGTCAGGGACAAGCGGATGCTGATCGTGCTGGACAACGCCGACTCCGCCGAGCGGGTCGAGGAGTTGCTGCCGGGTGCGGGACCGTCCTGCACCATCGTGACCAGCCGCAACCGACTCAGCGGGCTCGCTGTGCGCTACTCGGCCCGCCGGGTGACGCTGCCCCCGTTCAGCGCCCGGGAGTCGCTGGAACTGCTCTCCGCCTCGATCGGGCCGAGCCGGGTGGGAGCGGAGCTGCCGGCGGCGCAGCGGCTGGCCGAACTGTGCGACGGGCTGCCGCTGGCGCTGCGGATCGCCTCGGAGCAGGCGACCGCGGGGCCGGCGGCCCGGATCGCGGACCTGGTGGCCGATCTGGAGGACGTGCGGCACCGGCTCGACGCGTTGCAGATCCCGGACGACGAGCTGTACTCCGTGCGCGGGGTGCTCTCCTGGTCCTATGCCAGGCTCGACCCCGGGACCGCGCGCGCCTTCCGCACGCTGGGGCTCTTCCCCGGGGCGGTCATCCGGCCCGAGGCCGCCGCCGCGCTGCTGGACCTGTCGGTCCCGGCCGCCACCGCCGCCCTGCGGAACCTGGCCGCCCAGCACCTGGTGGACACCGCGAGCGGCGGCTACCGGATGCACGAGCTGGTCCGCCTCTACGCCGAGGAGCTGTGCCGCGACGGTGAGACGGCCGCCTCCCGCCGCCAGGCCCTGGAGCGGCTGCTGCGCTGGTACGTGGCCGACCTGACGCCGCATCAGTCGGGTTCGGGACCGGGGCCCGCCCGGTTCGTCCACGAGTGGGACGACGTCGCGCCGCTGGTGCGTACCGCGCAGCGGATCGGCTGCCATGCCGAGAGCTGGCGACTGGCCCGGCTGCTGTTCGACCACGGCGCCGCGGTCGGGCAGGCCAGGGACGCCAGGGACTGGGTCGGACTGCTCCTGACCGGCCTGCGCAGCGCCTCCCTGCTCGGGGACGGCGGCGCACAGGCGCTGCTGCTGCACCGGCTCAGCGCGGCCTGCTCCCGGCTCGGCCAGGACGGCATCGACCAGGCCGACACGGTCCTGCGCCGGCTCCGCGAGGCGCTGGCGCTGACCCGGACCGACGGGGACCGCGACCGCGAGGCGCTGGCCCTGTCCGGCCTCGCCCGGGTGCACGCGGCGACCGGCGCGCCCCCGGCGCAGGTGCGCGACCTGGCCGACCAGGCCCTGGCCCGGTTACGGGAGTCGGGCACCGCCCGAGCCGCCGAGGTGGCGGCCGAGGTCACGGCGTTCCTACGGACCCTGGACGTCGCCTAGGAGGGTGGGCCGGGCTCCGGCCGGCGCGCCGGACAGTGCCCTCCCGCTGCCGGTTCTGCCAGATCAGCACCGCCTCGACCCTGCTGTCCGCGCCCAGGGACCGGAAGATTCGGTTGATGTGGTTCTTCACGGTCTTCTCGCGCAGGTGCAGCCGGGCCGCGATCTCGGCGTTGCGCACGCCGCGTGAGACCAGTGCCATCACCTCGTGCTGACGCTGCGACAGGTCCGGGTCCGGGTCGTCCGGGTCCGGGTCCTCGGCGGCGGCCGGGTCGGCGGCGGCCGACGGACGCGGCGGACGGCCGGGGGAGACGGGGCCGTGCTGCGGCTGGTCGCCGACCTCGATCACGTTGAGCCGGTACTCGGCGCACAGCCGGCGGACGGTCCGGGCGCCGGGCGGGGCCTCCGGGCCGTCCAGCCGGTGCGCCGCCGCCCCGACCGACGAGCCGTCAGCCGCCGTCCCGCCGCCGCCGACCGGCCGGACGGCGACCTCGATGTAGGGCAGCCGGACGATCTCCACGTCCAGGTTCTTGCCGGCGAACACCTGCCGGATCTGGGCGAGGATGTCCGGGCTGGTGATCGCGATCCGCACCAGGCTGGAGCCGGACCCGGCCGGTGCGGCCGTGCTGGGGTGAGTCATATTCCCAGCCTGGCGGCCCCCGCTTCACACGCTCTTCAGGTCCGGTCCACGCCGCCTTCAGAGCCGACCGCCAGTGGTGCCAGTTCGGCCAGCACCTCGTCCTCGGTGGGGACGTCGATCCGGTCCGCCCAGCGCAGGGTGCCGACGATCGCGTCGAAGAGCAGGACGACGGCCTGGACCGGCGCGGCGTCCAGGTCGCCGTCCGACAGCACGGTGAAGGTCAGCAGCCCCCACACGCCCGGCGTGTCCGGGTGCGCGACGTAGTAGGAGACCTGCCGGGACGGCGCCCTGCGGCCGATCCGGCTGCTCTCCAGCACCGAGGCCACCCGCACCGCGGGGCCGCCACCGATCTCCAGCGAGGTGCCGTGCTCGCCGGCGTCGGCGAGCACCGAGGCCAGCAGCCGCTCCGGGTCCTCGATGTCGTCCTCGTTCTCCGCGTCCGACTCCAGGACGGTGACCAGCATCGATCCGGGCAGCCTGACGCCGCTGAACTCCTCCAGCGGCAGCAGCACCGAGCGGGCGTTCTGCCGGGACGCCTCGTCGGTCGCCTCGCTCAGCTCCCGGCGCAGCATCCGGCGCCAGGGGCCGACCTTGTCGCGGGGCAGCGACTCGGGCAGGTGATGGCGGATCACCTGCTCGACGATCCGGCGGCGCAGTGCGGCGGTGTCGGGAGTGGTGGGGATCTGCACCCAGCCGTCGGGGACGATCAGCTCGAAGTCGATCATGACTGTCCCTCACCGGCGGTCGCGAGGAAGCCGAGCCGGGCCGGGCCTCCGTCGGCGGGGACGCACTCCTCGGCTATCTGCTGCATCAGCTGCTCCACTCCGGGACCGATCAAGGCCATCAGCCCCATCTCGACGACGCGGGTACTCAGCAGGATGTCGGCGCTGGCGCTCGGGGCCCCGTCCGTCGGCGGCACGTCGAGCCGCAGCGCGGCGTCCAGCCGGGCGTAGGCGGCCCCCTCGGGGCTGCGGCACAGGGCGAACACCCGCAGTCCGTCGCCGGTCGGGGCGGTGACGTAGTCGACGACGGGTTCGCGGGCGTCGCAGTCGAGGCCGCGGGCGCCCATCAGGTCCATCAGGTAGTTCGGGTCCTCGGCCTCGGGGGCGCGGAACTCCACCAGCACCGGGACCGGCGCCCACCTGGCCCGGCCGTCGACGAACGCCGCGCCCCAGGCCAGCCGGGACCACGGGGGCAGCTGCTCGGCGCGCTCCCGCAGCCAGTCGACGGTGCCCCGGCCCACCAGGTCCGGGGTGAGCGGGAACTCCACCCCGGCGTCCTTCGGCCAGGACGCGCGGACGGCGGCCAGGCCGTCGGCGGTCCAGTCCTCGAACAGGGCGACGATGTGCTCGGTCCAGGCCTCCGGATCGGGTTCGCCGGGCAGGCCGCTGGGCACCCACTCCCAGTGCCACGGCTGCCGGGTCAGTTCCAGTAGTTCGTCGCTCATCGTCGCTCCCGCGCTCATGTGCCGTAGCCGGGCGGGTTGGCGGCGGGGATCCAGCCCTGGAGCCGCCCGCCGGTGTAGACGAAGCCGGCGCCCACGCCGAAGGCGCCGTTCAGGCCGCCCCAGACGTACCAGAGCGGCGAGATCTCGCCGAGGCCGGCCGCGGCCACGACGGCGGCCAGGTCCTGCGGCCCCTTGACGCCGGCGATGATGCCGGCGAAGTCCTTGCCGAACTTCGCCGGATCGGTCAGCAGGCCGGCCCAGGACGAGCCCGCGCCCTTGAAGCCGTTCGCGGCCGAGCCCCAGAACCCGATGTCCGGGGTGGTGCCGCCGAGCTTGCCGATCAACCAGTTGGTGGCCGGGTTGTTGAACCAGTCCGAGGTGTTCTTCCAGTCGGTGGCCGCGTTCGACGGCGGCGGTCCGAACGGCCGGGAGAAGTTCGGGACCGGTCGGCCCGCCCCGGCCGCCGCGCCGCCCGGCGTGTTGCCGGGCCCGAACGGCCGGGAGAAGTTGGGCACCGGGCGCGGGTTGGCAGGCCCGAAGGGCCGGGAGAAGTTGGTCACCGGGCGGCCGCCCGCGGCGCCGATCGGCCGCAGCGGCACCAGCGGGATGCCGCCCCCGCCGCCGACCGGAACCGGCCGAGGTCGTCCGGCCGCCGTGGCGATGCCCTTGGCGGCGCTGGAGATCCCCTTGCCCACCACCGAGGCGATCGCGCCCAGACCCGCGAGTCCGAGTCCGACCGCGCCGAGGATGACGTCGGCGAGGCTGCCCTTGCCGTCCGCGTAGAGGGTGATGTTGGCGACCAGGGTGACGGCCCCGGCCACCACCCCGGCGAAGACCAGGACGTCCACCCCCGGGATCAGGATCGCGAGGACGCCCAGGATCATGCCGATGATCGCGAAGATCTGGCTGATCTTGGCCATCACCGCGTCCAGCTTGTCCTTGAAGCTGTCGGTCAGGCCGTCGTCGTAGTTCTTGCAGTTGACCGCGTCACCGAAGCGCTTGCCGGCCACGTTCAGCGCGTTGAGGGCGTTGTCGAGCCGGGTCTTCGCCGCCGACACCTGGTCGTCCGCGGCGCCGGTGGCCTTGGTCTTGGCGTCGCCCTTGGCCTGCTCGTCCGGCGAGACCGTGCCGTCGGAGCCCTTCTGCGGGTCCGGCATGCCGACGGCCTTGGTCTTCGCGTCCTGCGCGGCCTCGGCGTCGGTCAGCGCCCCGGCGGTCTCGCTGAGCCCGTGGTCCAGGTCCGGCTCGTACTTGCCGATCTCGTCGGCCACGTCGTGGTACCGCACACCGGCCTTGGTGAGCCGGTCCTTGAGCGAGCCCGACGCGGACTGGAGGCCCTGGACGTACTGTCCGGCCAGGCTGTCGCTGCCGGTGTCGACGATCCTCCCGAGCTTGCCGGTGGCGTCGTCGATGGTGGCGGCGATGTGCTGGTAGCGCTGCTGCGCGGAGCGCACCGCGTCCGGGTCGGCGTGGACCGGATCGGAGTCCAGGTCCAGCGGCGACCAGTCACCGAGATTCCTGACGGTCATCGGTCCTCACCCGTTCTGGAAGGTCTGGAGCAGCTGGGTGTCGCCCTGGGCCCAGGCCTGGTCGACCTTGGTGACCTGGTCCCGCAGGCTCTTCATGTCCTTGACCATGGCGTCGCGGTGGACGGTCCAGTTGTCCGCGAAGTCGCCCATCGACAGGTTGGCGTTGAGCTGGCCCCACAGCCCCTTGTCGTCGTTCTGGAAGTCCAGCGCGCCCTCGAACTGGCCGATCAGCTCATTGAGGTCGTTGACGAGGTCCTGGAGGTCCTTCACCACGAGATCTGCCATCACTGCTCCTGCCGGGTAGGTGTGCCGGGCTCGGCGGCCGGGTCGGGCGGGGCCGCCGCCATCGGGATCTGAGTGATCGTCAGGCTGCCGGTACCGAGGTGGACCAGGGCCGCGCCGGGGACCACCCGGGCGGCCAGCTGGGACCGCGAGAGACGCGCGCCGACCAGGTCGCCGTCGCCGGTGTTGGGCGGTGACAGCAGCGCGCCGCGCCGGTTCCGCTTGACGTCGGCCTGCCAGCCCGAGAAGCCCGACGCCACCGAGGCCACGTCCCCGCCGAGGACCACCGCGCGGTTCGCGCCCGACGCCCTGCGCACGAACGCCTTGAGCCAGTCCCGGCAGGGCAGGTCGCGCCAGAGCTCGGCGTCGTCGACCAGCAGCACTACCGGGCCTTCCCCAGGGTCGAGCAGCTGGGCGAAGTCCGCCTCGGTCGGGGCCTCGGCGGTGAGCACACCGCGCACACCGGGCCGCCCCGCGAAGGCGCGCAGCGGCGAGTTCATCGGCGCGCCGAGCACCAGTTCGGCCCCGCCGCGCAGCAGCGACTCGGCCATGACGCACAGCGCGGTGCTGCGCCCGGAGCGGGACGGACCGGCGACCAGGAAGGTGGGCTGGTCGCCGCGCAGGTCGGCGCCGACCGGTTCCAGCTCGTCGCCGCCGACGCCGAGCAGCGCCCACATCGGGGCCGGCGTCCCGACCTGCTCCCATGCCTGCTCGAAGGACAGCTGCTTGGGCAGTACCGCGATCCGGTTGGGCCGGGCCGACCTCGGCACCGCCGCCTCCCGTTCGGCCAGCCGCGCGCCCAGCGCGTGCAGCGCGGCGACCTGGGCCGGGCCCGCCGGATCG
>FSVS01000300.1_pt1 | contig 17503 bp, 16 predicted proteins | sample 1637781 | NCBI WGS metagenome assembly FSVS01 (sample SAMEA3914814, study PRJEB12502) | metagenome | biome: forest; material: soil | place: USA | collected 2011-09-16 | depth 0.1 m | reverse complement strand
GGGCACGACCGTCGACCTCGGGCCGACCATCAACATCGACCGCGACCCGCGCTGGGGCCGGGCCTTCGAGTCGATCGGCGAGGACCCGTACCTCAACGGCCAGCTCGGCGCCGCGGACATCCGGGGCGTGCAGTCCACCGGGGTGATGGCCCAGGTCAAGCACCTTGCCGTGTACAACCAGGAGACCAACCGCAACACGCCGTCCGACGACGCGGTGATCAGCGACCGCGCCATGCAGGAGATCTACCTGCCCGCGTTCCAGGACGCGGTCCAGCAGGGCGCGGCCTCCTCGGTGATGTGCTCGTACAGCACCGTCAACGGCACCTACGCCTGCCAGAACCCGTACCTGCTGAACACGACGCTGCGTCAGCAGTTCGGCTTCCAGGGCTTCGTGACCTCGGACTGGGGCGCCACCCACGCCACCGCGGCGTCGGCGAACTCCGGCCTGGACCAGGACATGCCCGGCAACGACGGCTTCTACGGCAGCGCGCTGCAGAGCGCCGTCGGCTCCGGCACGGTCAGCCAGGCCACGCTGAACACCATGACGTCCCGGGTCCTCTCCGAGATGTTCGCGTTCGGGATGTTCGACAAGGCGCCGACCGGCTCCCCCGCGCAGACCGCGACCAGCACCGCCGACCAGAGCGCGGGCACCCAGATCGCGCAGGAGGGCACGGTGCTGCTGAAGAACAGCGGCAACGTGCTCCCGTTCGGGTCGTCGACCTCGTCGATCGCGGTGATCGGCGCCGACGCGTCCACCTCCCCGCAGACCGCCGGGGGCGGCAGCGCGGCCGTCAATTCCAGCGGCACCGTCACCCCGCTCCAGGGGATCACCTCCCGGGCCGCGAGCAGCGGCGCGACCGTGCGCTACGACAGCGGCTCGTCCACCAGCTCGGCGGCCTCGCTCGCCGCGTCGTCCAGCGTGGCGGTGGTCTTCGTCAGCGACTTCGAGTCCGAGGGCAGCGACCTGGGCGGCATCGACCTGCCGAGCGCCGAGAACTCGCTGATCTCCGCCGTCGCCGCGGCCAACCCCAACACCGTGGTGGTGCTCAACACCGGTTCCGCGGTGACCATGCCGTGGCTGGCGTCGGTCAAGGGCGTGCTGGAGGCGTGGTATCCGGGCCAGGGGGCGGGCACGGCCATCGCCTCGCTGCTGTTCGGCGACAGCAACCCGTCCGGCCACCTGCCGGTGACCTTCCCGACCTCCCTGAGCCAGGTCCCGGCGAACACCGCGGCGCAGTGGCCGGGCACCAACGGCACCGTGCAGTACTCCGAGGGCGTGGACGTCGGCTACCGCTACTACGACGCCAACCACCTCACGCCGCTGTTCCCGTTCGGCTTCGGCCTGTCCTACACCAGCTTCGCCTTCAGCGACCTGACCGTCGGCACGCTGCCGGCGGGCGGGGCGGCCACGGTCACCGCGAAGGTCACCAACACCGGGTCGCGGGCCGGGGCGGACATCGCCCAGCTCTACGTCACCCAGCCGGCCGCGTCCGGCGAGCCGCCCAAACAGCTCCAGGGGTTCGCCCGGGTCTCGCTGCAACCGGGCGCCAGTCAGACCGTCAGTTTCCCGCTGACGCAGCAGAACCTCCAGTACTACAACGCCACCACCAACGCCCTGGCCGTCAGCACCGGCAGCTACGGCGTCTCGGTCGGCGACTCCGACGCGAACCTGCCGCTGACCGGGACGCTGGCGGTCGCGGCGGCGCAGCTCGGCCATCCGGTGGCGGTCACCGGCCCCGGCGCGCAGGAGGGCGCGACCGGCTCCCCGGTCTCGGTACAGGTCGCGGCGAGCGACGGCACCAGCGGCCAGACGCCGGTGTTCAGCGCGAGCGGGCTCCCGGCCGGCACCTCGATCTCCGCGGCGGGTCTGATCACCGGCTCCCCGACCACGGCCGGCACCTACACGGTCACGGTCACCGCCAAGGACTCCGCCGGGGCCCTCGCCGACACCACGTTCCTGTGGACGGTGATCCCGGCCGGATCGGCCGTCGCCACACCGCTGGTCGGCGTCGGCGGGCTGTGCCTGGACCTGGCCAGCGACAACAACGCGGACGGGTCCAAGGTCGACGTCTACACCTGCAACGGCACCAACGGCCAGGAGTGGACCGAGGAGTCGAACGGCACCGTGCACGCGGCCGGGAAGTGCCTGGACGTGGCCAGCGGCAGCACCGCGAACAACGCACCGGTGGACCTCTACACCTGCAACGGCACCGCCGCCCAGCTCTGGCAGCCGCAGGCGAACGGGGCCCTGCTCAACCCGGCCTCCGGCAAGTGCCTCAACGATCCGAACTCGTCCACGACACTCGGCACCCAGGTCCAGATCGCGACCTGCACCGGCGGCGCGGCGCAGTCCTGGGTCTCACCGGCCGGGAGCAGCACCGGCGGCGGCTCCGGTGGTCCGGTGGTCGGCTACGCGGGGCTGTGCCTCGACGTGGCCGGTGCGAACACCGCCGACAAGACCAAGGTGGACGTCTACACCTGCAACGGCACCGCCGCCCAGGTGTGGTCGGCGGGCTCCGGGCAGACCCTCCAGGCACTGGGCAAGTGCCTGGACGTGAACGCCGCCGGTACCGCCAACGGCAGCCTGGTCCAGCTCTACACCTGCAACGGCACCGGCGCCCAGGTCTGGCAGCCGCAGCCGGACGGGGCCCTGCTCAACCCCGTCTCCGGCAAGTGCCTCGACGACACCGGGATGTCGACGACGCCGGGCACCCAGGTGCAGATCTGGTCCTGCACCGGCGCGGCCAACCAGTCCTGGACACTCAGCTGACCCGAGCCGGGGCAGGCTGGGCAGTCCGGGCGGGCTGAGCGGGCTGGGCAACCTGGGCAGGCGACTTCCGAGCGGGAGCCTCGGAGGCCGCCTGCCCCCGGCTGTCGGGAGCTAACGACTCGTTGCGCCGCAGCCGGTCCCGCACCTGCGAGACCACGCCCTCGTCCCCCCGCCGCAGCCAGGCCGGGGTGGACGGCGCCCAGGCGCCGAGGACGACGACCAGGAGGGTCGTGAGCAGCGCCCAGCCCGCGAAGACCAGGACGCCGGAGACGACCAGGAAGGACACGGCGGCGGCGACGCGGGTGCGACCGGTGAGCAGGCGCACGGCCGCGGCGGTGCATCCCAGATAGACCGTCAGGAACAGGGTCGTCGGCAGGGCGACCAACTGTGCGGTGGTGACCAGACCGGTCGCCGACCCGCCGAGCAGCAGCACGCCCAGGGTGGCGACGCCCAGTTGCAGACGCCGCGAGGCGTGCCGGGTGGGCGCGGTGCCGCTCTGCGACCGCAGTTCGGCGGCCAGGGCGACCGCGCCGGAGAGGTAGGCGTTGGTGGCGGCGAGGGTCAGCACCACGGCGGTCACCGCGGCGATGTACGGCCCCGCCGAACCCACCGCGACCCGCAGCAGGTCGGCCAGCGGCACGGAACTGCCGGCATGGCCGCCGAGCACGGCGACCGTCGCGAACGCCAGTGCCAGGTAGACGGCCGCCGTGACGGCGAAGGCGATCATGATGATGCGCGGCAGCTGCCGTGCCGGGTTCCGGAGCTGGGAGATGATCGGGGTGATCGCCTCCCATCCGACGAAGGACAGCATCAGCACCGAGGCGGCACTGCCGAGGGCGGACCAGCCGTGCGGGGCGAACGGGGTCCAGTTGGCGGTGCGCGCGGAGGGCGCGGACCCGATGACCGCGACCGCGACCAGCACCACCAGGACCGCGACCAGCACCAGTTGCACGGCGGTCGAGGCCCGGGCGCCGCCGAGGGTCAACGTGATCACGACGGCCAGCAGCGCGGCCGCGCAGACGGCGCTGAGGACCCGCCCGCCGCCGAACGGGGCCGCGACGTAGCTGCCGCCGATCAGGCAGACCACCGGCGCGCCGCAGACCGCGCCCGCCAGGAAGCACCAGCCGACGGCGCGACCCGCCCGCGGCCCCAGCCCGGCCTCGGCATAGGCGGCCACTCCACCGCTCTTCGGCAGCATCGTGCCGAGGGCGGTGAAGACCCGCGCCAGTAGCGCGGAGAGTGCTAACAGGCCGATCCAGGCCAGGATCGACGCGGGTCCGGCGAGGTCGGCGGCCAGGCCGGGCAACAGCAGCACGCTGGGCCCGAGCAGGGCGCCGATGTAGAGGGCCGCGCCGCGGGGGGTGGACAGCTGCAGTGAATTCGTCATAGGGAAAGGATGCCCCAGACGGCGCGGCATGCGATGGCAAAACTCGGCGCCCAGGGCACCGCTGGTGCACGAATATTCTCCTCATCAATGGATAGAGTGAATAGTATGCCGGAGAATCAGTATGACAAGACAGATATCGCCATCCTTGATCGACTCCAGCGGGACGGCCGGATAGCCAACGTCGACCTCGCCGACGCCGTCGCCCTCTCCCCCTCGTCGTGCCTGCGCCGCACCAAGGCCCTGGAGCACGAGGGCATCATCAGCGGCTACCGCGCCGAACTCGACCGCACCCGGGCCGGGCTCGGCCTGACCGTCTTCGTCGCCCTCAAGGTGGCCCAGCACTCACGGGAGATCTCCGAGCAGATCGAGGCCGCCCTGATCGCCATCCCCGCCGTGATCGCCTGTCATGTCGTCTCCGGCGAGGCCGACTTCCTGGTCGAGGCGGTGGTGCCGGACCTCGGCGCGTACGAACGGGTGCTGCTGGACCGGATCATGGCCATCGGGCCGGTCATCGACGCCCGCAGCACCTTCGCCATCCGCACCGTGCTCAGCCGCGGACCGCTCCCCCTCGACCACCTGGCGCGGACCGGAAGACACTGATCCCTCAGGAGTGCCGGGACGGGCATCCACGCCTGCTCCCCGCACAGCGGCGACGGCCGCGTGCCGTGCACGGGATGCGCGCAGCATCCGCTCATTCCGCCGACGGTGGTGCCGGTTCCCCGCCGACCGGGACCTCCTCGACCGGCACGCCCTGGACGAAGGTCACGTCCGGCTCGGACACCGGGTTGATCCAGCAGCGCATGGTGATCTCCGGCGAGAAGGCCCTCGGGGCGTCGGCGAAGGCCCGCTCGGCCTGGACGAAGTCCGGGTTGGCTATGCCGACCGAGAGACTCGGCCAGGTCTGCACGGTCGTGGACCGGTCCTCCAGGTAGTGCCCCCAGGACTTGCCGCACCTGCACGAACGCTTCTCCGGGAAGAGCCGGACGATGTCCTGGCAGTGCACGCAGTACATGAGCTTCACAGCAACCCCTCGAAGTGACGGACCGTCAACCCGGGCACGCGCCCGGCCGAGCCGATCATGACACCTCCGGGCCCGCCGGGTCGCGCGGGGTGTCGGCGAAGCGGCGTCAGAGGGCGTCGAACCAGGGCTTTCCGGCAGCCCAGTGGCTGACCCATCCGGCGAATCCCGACTCGCCCGTGGTGCACCCGAACTCCGCGCCGAAGGGGGCGGCGCCTTCTCCGGAGATCATCCAGATCTGCCCCCGGTGCGGACCGGAGACGATGAGGTGCCAGTACATCCCGCAGCCCTCGGTGCCCAGCACGACCGAGCCGTGGGCGGTGACCGTGTCGATCAGGGGTTCGACCTCGTGGTCCGGCCGTGGATCGTCCTCCCAGATCCATTCGGCGGTCAGGGGGAAGGGCTTCGCCAGGTCGCGAGGAGCACGGTAGCGGCCCCAGTCACGGGGCAACTCGGCCGCGGGGACGAGTCCGTGGCGCGGTGGCCCGGCGCTGGAGCCGTCGCAGACCTCCGCGACGAAGGTCCGATAGGGCTCGGGCAGCATGATCCCGTGATCCGCCTCGAAACCACGCACCCGGTCCCATCCGAGCGGCCGCTCGCGCGGATGGGGAGCGAAGGCGTCCCGAAGGACGTCCAGCCCGTCACGGTGAACACGCCCGGTCTCCATGGCCCATGGATATCACCCGGCGCTGACACCTTCGGAGTCGAGGTCGGAGCCGGCGGTGTCCACGGGCCCGCCGCCGGACCCGGCGGACCCGGTGGCCCCGGCGTTCGCGGCGCGCCGCGTGCGGACGGTTCCCCAGCCGACGAGGGCGGCGGCCACGACGGTGAGGGTGAGGCCGGCGACCGTGACCGCCTCCTGGAACTCCGCGGTCTGCCGGGCGCTCCAGTGCGGGGCGGCGACGCCGCCGGTGAACAGCGCCGCGAGGACGGTCCCGGCGACGGCGATGGCGGCACCGGAGGTGACCTCGGTGGCGGTGTCGACCAGGGCCGCGCCGATCGTGGTCCGGTTCTTCGGCAGGCCGCGGAGCACGTTCGTCCCGGCGACGACGCCGACCACGCGCATCCCGGCCGCCACCAGCACGAGGGCGATCGCGACCCACACGTATCCGAACCTGCCCAGCAGGCTGTAGACGGCGAGCCCGCCCACGATGGCCGCGGCGCTCAGCGACGCGGCGCGTTCGAGGCCGACCCGCTGCACGAACGGGTTGATCAGCGGTCCGGCCGCGACGAGGACGACGACCTGCGGCAGCATCCCGATGGCGGCGAGCGCGGGCGACCACCCCCAGTCGAGCTGCAACTGAAGGGTCACCAGGTAGCCGAGGCCTGCGGTGGCCAGCCCGGCCGCGGCCTTGAACGCCAGGCCGCTGGAGACCAGCGGGTGGGCGACGAGCCCGAGGTCGAGCAGCGGGTGGCGCGCCGAACGCTCGCGGAGGACGAAGAGCACCGCCCCGGCGGCGGCCCCCGCCGTGACCGCCCAGGGGAGCCACGCCGCGGCGCCCTCGTCGACGAACAGCGTCGGCGCGACCAGCGCGAGCACGATCGCCGCCGTGCCCAGCACCGCGCCCGCGACGTCCACCGGATCGCGGTGCAGGTCGGCTGCGGCGTCCGCCGCGATGCCGGTCCGCACACCGATGATCGCCAGCACCGCGATCGGCACGTTGACCAGCAGCAGGACCTGCCAGGGGGCGATCGCGAGCACGAGACCGCCCACGGTCGGGCCGACCGCCAGCCCGACCAGGCCCACGGTCGTGATGACGGCCATCGCCCGGACCCGCAGCGCGTCCTGGTCGAACAGCCGGAAGGCCAGTGCCATCGACCCCGGGGTCGTCATCGCGGCCGCGACGCCCATGGCCGCCCGGACCGCGATGAGCTGCTCGGCCGAGGTGACGAAGGCGGTCGCCAGGCTCGCCGCGCCGAGCAGGGCCAGCCCGACGAGCATGATCCGCCGCCGGCCGAACCGGTCGGCGATCGCGCCGAACGCCAGCATCAGGCCGCCGAACACGACCGCGTAGGCGCCGGTCACCCACTGCAACGCGGTGGTCGAGGCGTGCAGGTCGCGGCCGATCGTGGGCAGTGCGACGTTCAGGACCGAGTTGTCCAGCATCTCGAAGAGGAACACGGCGGACAGCCCGGCCAGGGCCACCCACGCCTCCCGCAGGGATCGGGGGGAGCGCGGAGAGCGGCCTGTGACAATGACAGTGGTTCGGTCGGAGGACATGCCACTAGGTTATGTGACTAAGTTTAGTTACACAAGGAAGTGAGGTCGGATGCCCAGGACCAGCGAGCGGGGCGGGCCGCAGACGCGGGCGAGGATCGCGGAGGTCGCCGCCCGGCTCTTCCTCGAAAACGGGTTCGACAAGGTCACCGTCGCCGAGGTGGCGCGGGAGGCCGGGGTCTCCAGCGTGACGGTCTTCAAGCACTTCCCGCGCAAGGAGGACCTCTTCCTGGACCGCACGGACGACGCCGTCGAGTTCCTGCGCTCGGCCGTGCGCGACCGCGCCCCGGACGTCGACGTCCTGGCGTCCCTGCGCGCGATGACCCTCCGTCTCGTCGACGGCCGCCACCCGCTCTCCGGCGTCAACGACAGGTCCGTCCCCTTCTTCCGGACCGTCGCGACGTCACCCGCGCTGCTCGCCCGCGCGAGGGAGATCGCCGCCGATCTTCAGCGGACCCTCGCCGAGGAGCTCGAACGCGACCCGGCCTTCGAGGGCGACGGGACCCTGCCGGCCGCGTTCTTCATCGCCGGCTACAGCACGGTGCTGGTGGAGACCGCGCGCCGGCTCATGGACGGCGAGCCGCCGAGCGCCCTGCTGGACGACCACCGCGCCCGCTTCGAGCAACTGTTCGCCGCCCTCCGCGGCGGGGTCCTCCCCGACCGCCAGGGCCGGCAGGCCTCAGCCGAATAGCCGGGCCCGCGTCAGCCGATCTGCTCGGCCAGGGCGACGATGATGCCCGCCGGGCCGCGGAGGTAGCACAGCCGGAAGATGCTCTCGTACTGCGCCACCTCGCCGAGGAGTTCGGCACCGTGGGCGGCGCGCAGGCGGGCGACGGTGTCGTCGATGTCGTCGACGGCGAACATGACGCGGTGCAGGCCCAGCGTGTTGGGCGGCGGGTTCTCCGGCTCGGCCGTGGACGCCGCGGGGGCGTGATACGTGCTCAGCTCCAACTTGCCGTGGCCGTCCGGCGTCCGCATCATCGCGATCTCGCTGCGGACGCCGTCGAGCCCGACGGTGCGGTCCGCCCAGCGGCCTTCGATCTCCGCCCGGCCTTCCAGCTCCAGGCCCAGCTCGGTGAAGAACGCGACGGCCGCGTCCAGGTCCTCGACGACGATGCCGACGTTGTCCATCCGCTGAACGGTCATGGGCCGAGCTTAGCGACGGCCACCGTCAGCGGCCGTCAGCGACGGGCGGGGCGTGCACGGCGAGCCACGCCCGGAGCTCCTGGCAGGCCGCCCGCTCCCCCCGCCCACAGGTCAGCGCTCGCAGCCGGCCTCGTCCGGACCGGCGGCCGTCCCGGCGAAGGCGGCCGCGACCACGGCCAGTGCCGACCGCAGGGCGTCGTCAGCGACGGGCACGGTGACGCCCCATCAGCGACCGCCCGCGATCACGGCTTTGAGTTCGTCCAGCGACTCCCGCATCAGCTGCGGCAGCTCGCGTTCCTCGGCTGCCGCGATCCAGCGTTCGAAGCCGACCTTGAAGACGGCGACCCCCGCCTCGGCGGTGAGGCTCGCCGCGGGCTCGTCGAGCCCGCGCCCGCGCAGGGCGTGCGTCAGCGCGGCGGCCATCGAGGCCAGTTTGATCAGCTCGCGCTCCTGGAGTTCCGCGTTCGCCACGATGAGGTCCTGCCGCATGCGGGAGAACTCGCGGTGGCCGACGAACCGCCGGCCCACCGCGTCGAGCCCGGCGGCCATCGCCTCGATCGGCGGGACCCGCTCCGGCGCCTCGGCGACCGCGTGCACGAACAGCTCCTGCAACGACTTGGCGCCGTCGAACAGCACCTCCCGCTTGTCGGCGAAGTGCCGGAAGAAGGTCCGCTCGGTCAGGCCCGCCCGTCTGGCGATCTCCGCCACGGTGGTCTGTTCGAAGCCGCGCTCGCGGTAGAGCTCCATCGCCGCTGCCGCCAGGCGCCCGCGCGCGTTCGGCTCCCATCTACCCATGGGCAGATCCTACGTGATGGCATTGACTGACATCAGGTGCTAGCTTTGATGACAGCAACTGACATCAACAGTCTGGGGTCTCCTCCCATGCGCATCTTCGTCACCGGCGCGTCCGGCTGGATCGGTTCCGCCGTCGTTCCCGAACTCCTGAACGCGGGGCACCAGGTCGTCGGGCTCGCCCGCTCCGACGCCTCCGCCGCCGCGCTCGCCGCGGCCGGCGCCGAGGCCGTCCGCGGCACCGTCGACGACCTCGACGTCCTGCGGGACACCGCCGCCGCCTCGGACGGGGTGATCCACCTCGCCTTCAAGCACGACATCGCCTTCAGCGGCGACTTCCAGGGCGCCGCCGAGGCCGACCGCCGCGCCGTCGACGCCTTCGCCGACGCGCTGGCCGGCACCGACCGCCCGTTCGTCCTCGCCTCCGGCCTGGTCGGCCTCAAGCCGGGGCAGCTCGCGACCGAGCAGGACATGCCCACGCCCGACGGCTCGCCGATGTCGATCCGGGGGACCACGGCCGGGGCGGTGCTCGCGCTCGCCTCGCGCGGCGTGCGCTCCTCGGTGGTGCGACTCTCCCCGACCTGCCACGGCGACGGGGACAACGGCTTCATGTCCGCCGTGGTCGGCATCGCCCGTGCCAAGGGCGTCTCCGGCTACATCGGGGACGGCGCCAACGTCTGGCCCGCCGTCCACCGCCTCGACGCCGCACGGCTGTTCTGCCTGGCGCTGGAGAAGGCCCCGGCGGGCTCGGTGCTGCACGGCGTCGCGGAGCAGGGCGTCCCGATCCGCGACATCGCCGAGGTGATCGGCCGTCACCTCGACGTCCCGACCGCCTCCGTGGCCCCCGAGGCCGCCGTCGAGCACTTCACCTGGCTGGGGCCCATCCTCGCCCTGGACGCCCCGGCGTCCAGCACCCTCACCCGGGAGCTGGTCGGCTGGGAGCCCACGCAGCCGGGCCTGCTCGAAGACCTCGACAAGGGCCACTACTTCGACACCCCGCCCGCCACCGCCTGACTCCCACTGTGCCGGACAGCGCCCGCCGTCGGCCGCCGTCCGGCACAGTGCGTTCATCCGGCGGATCCGATCCGTTGACCTCTGGTTCGACCGGACGTCGCCGCCGGGCGGGAGGGTCGACCGAACGGAAAAGTTGGCTATACAACTTTCCCCGAGTTCGGAAGGCCCGTGAATGCCCCGTCCCGATTCCCTCCCGGCCGTGTGGCTGCGCGACAACTGCGGCTGCGCCGCCTGCCGCGATCCGCGCAACGACCAGAAGCTGTTCCAGATCACCGACCTGCCGCACGGCCTCGCCGTCTCGGCCCTGTCCCCCGCCACGGTGGACGGCGCACCCGGCTGGGAGGTCGTCTGGCAACCCGACGGCCACGTCTCCCGCTACGGCGAGGCCTGGCTCGGCGCCGCCCTCGATCCCGGCGCGGCCACCGCCGTCACCGACCAGCGCACCGAGGACGCCAAGACCCTCTGGCGCGCGCAGGACCTGGCCGACTCCCTGCCCTCCGCCTCCTGGGCCGACTACCAGCGGGACCCGGCCACCCGGCTCCGCGCCCTGGAGGCCGTCGGCCGGCTCGGCTTCGCCCTGCTGCGCGGGGTTCCGGTGCACGAGGGCCAGGTCGCCGAGGTCGCCGAGACCTTCGGGTTCGTGCGGGAGACCAACTACGGGCGGATCTTCGAGGTCCGGGTCGAGGAGAACCCCAACAACCTCGCCTTCACCGGCGAACGGATCACCCCGCACACCGACAACCCCTACCGCGACCCGGTGCCCACCCTGCAACTGCTGCACTGCCTGGTCAACAGCGCCGAGGGCGGTGAATCCGGCCTGGTCGACGGCTTCCGGGCGGCCGCCCTGCTGCGTGAGGAGGACCCGGACGCCTTCGACGTGCTGACCCGCACACCGGTGCCCTTCGGCTTCGCCGACAGCACCACCCGGCTCAGCGCCCACCGTCCGATCATCGGCACCGACCCGCAGGGCCGGATCCGCGAGATCCGCTTCAACAACCGCTCCAGCGGCACCCTGCGCCTGCCCGCCGACCGGATCGAGGCGTTCTATGCCGCCTACCGCGCCTTCGCCGAGATCCTGCTGCGCCCCGGACTCCAACTCGACTTCCGGCTCGCCCCCGGCGACTGCCTGGTCTTCGACAACACCCGACTGCTGCACGCCCGCACCGCGTTCGCCAGTAACGGCGGACGCCACCTCCAGGGCTGCTACGCGGACCTCGACGGCCTGTTCAGCACCGTCGCCGTGCTGCGCCGCGACCAGGGCGGAGCCGGCGCATGACCCAGGATCAGATCCTCGACACCCTGGCCGAGTTGTTCGCCGAGCAGGGCAGCGCGGAGTACTTCGGCGAGGACGTCACCCAGGCCCAGCACATGCTCCAGGCCGGCGCCCTGGCCGAGGACGCGGACGCCGCCCCGGCGCTCGTCGCGGCGTCCCTGCTGCACGACCTGGGGCACTTCCACGGCGAGACCACCGGGCACGACCTGATGGCGGGCACCGACAACCGGCACAGCCACACCGGCGCCGACTGGCTGGCCCAGTGGTTCGGCCCCGCCGTCACCGAGCCGGTCCGGCTGCACGTCGCCGCCAAGCGCTACCTGTGCGCGGTCGAGCCGGACCACCTCGCCCGGCTCTCCCCCGCCTCGGTGCACACCCTGGCGGTGCAGGGCGGTCCGATGACGCCCGCCCAGGCGGCCGACTTCGCCGCCCACCCCTACGCCGCGGACGCCGTCCGCCTGCGGCGCTGGGACGACGACGCCAAGGACCCCGACGCCCGCACCCCCGGCTTCGGCCACTTCCGCCCGCTGCTCGCCGCCCTGCTGGCCGAGGCGGCGGCCGGTGCCGGCCGAAGGGGCTGACGACGCGGCTGACGGGGCGGCGACTACGGTACGCGGTGCCGTGACAGGGCGGTGGAGGCCGTGGAGTTGTGCACGGTGAAGGCCACGGTGCCGGGAAGGTAACGGTCCTCGGACCACTCCACCGGCACCCCGGCCGGATCCGTCGTCCGCCGCCGCTCCCGCAGCAGCGCCGACCCGGCCGCGCAGCCCAGCAGTCCGGCGTCCTCGGCGTCCGCCGTGGCCAGGTCCACCGTGTGGTCCGCGTCCACCAGCACCACGCCCTCGTGCTCCAGCAGTTCCGTGACCGAGACCGCGTCCAGCGGCAACCGTGCCACCAGGTCGCCCACCGGCTGCGGGTAGACGGTGCGTTCCACCATCACCGGCCGCCCGCCCAGCGTCCGGAGCCGGAGCACCCAGTGCACCGACGCGCCGACGGGAAGCCGCAGTTGCGCGCACTCCTCGGGACCGGCCGGCCGGGACTCCTGCCGGACCACGTGGCCGCCGGGGCTCTCGCCCAGCGACCGGGCCCAGCGGGTGAAGCTCATCAGCTCCCCGAAGCTCTGCAACGGCGGGTGCTCCAGCACCACCCGCCGGGTCCCGCGCCGCGAGGTGACCACGCCCTCGGCCCGCAGCACCGACAGCGCGTGCCGCACCGTGCCCCGGGACACGCCGTGGCGCTGCGCCAGCGTCTCCTCGCTGGGGAGCCGGCCGCCCTCGCCGTACTCCCCCGCCCGCGCCGCCGCGCGCACCTGCGCCGCCAACTCCAGGTACCGCGCCGTCTCCGCCACCGCACACCGCCTCTCCCGCCGCCGATCAGCCGATCATGGGCTCCACCGGAATCTATCCGACGCCTCGGTGGCGCCGGCCACGGCTCCGGCCGAGGATGGGGGCCATGGAGAACCAGAGCGGGACCATGCGGGAGTTCCTGGTCGAGATCACCACGGACATCCCCGAGGGGACCGAGCCGGCCGAGGTCGACCGGCGCCGGGCCGCCGAGGCCGTCCGCGCGGCGGAGCTGGCCGGCACGGGCCACCTGGTGCGGTTGTGGCGCCCGGTGGGCGAGCTGCGCAGCCTCGGCGTGTGGCGGGCCGCGGACGAGGCCGAGCTGCGGGAGAAGGTCCTGGGGACGCTGCCGATGGCGTCCTGGATGACCCCGGTCGTCACCCCGCTGCAACCCCACCCCAACGACCCGGGCCCGACCGCGACCGCGCCGTAGTCGGCGCGACGGTCAGCGGCGCTACGGTCAGCGCCACGGCGGCGCTACGCGCTCCCGCCCGGCGCGCCCTGGCGGGAGACGCCGCCTTCCGCCGCCTGCCGGTCCGGTGCCCGCTCACCCGCACCGTGCGGGGCCGCACCGTGCGGAGCCGCGCCGCCCTGGGTGACGACGCGGGAGCGGGCGGCAGCGTCCCGGCGGGTCGGCCGGTCGAGGGTCGGGGTCTCGATCGCCAGCTCGTGCAGCAGCTGGCGCAGCCGCAGCAGCGGGCGGGTGACCGGGGGAAGGACCGTGCCGGGTTCGGGGAGCCGGACGAGCAGCGCCGCGTCGGCGGCGCGCAGCGCGCGGTCCACCTCGGGCGCGGGCCTGCTCTTCGGGGCCGGGGCCAGCGCCAGCGCGGTGGCCGCGTCGGCGAGGGCGCGGGCGGCGTCGGCCAGGTGGGGGGCGGCGGCGAGGCCGGGCGCGCGGCGCGGGCCCATGGCCAGTGCGCGGATCTGCCGGGTGACCGCCGCGTAGAGGGTGAGCCGGTGACGGACCGTCCGCGGGTCGTTGCCCCAGACCAGCGGACGCGTCAACGGCCGTGCGACCAGCGCGAGTTGCTGCAACCGGTGGTCGACCACCCGGATCCGCGCGTCCAGGTCGGGCGCGGGCCCCGCCCCGTCCAGCCAGACGCCGGCGGCCCGCAGCAGCTCGCCCAGCGCCGTGTAGTAGCTGCTCCGCGCGCTGTCGACGGTGTCGCGGGTGCTCGTCGGCAGCACCAGCAGCGCCACACCGATGCCGATCGCCGCCCCGATCGCGGTCTCCTCCAGCCGGAGCGTCAGCAGCGACGCGGAGAACTCGTGCAGTTCGCTGTAGAGCTGCGACACCATGATCGTGACGAAGAAGATCATCGCCGCGTAGGAGACGGCGACCAGGTAGAAGCCGCAGGTCATGCTGACCACGACGACCGCGAGGATCCAGTACGTGTGACCGGCCGTCAGGTGCGCCAGCCCGATCCCCGCGCCGAGCCCCACCAGCGTGCCCACCACCCGGTTGGTCGCCTTGATGAACGTCTCGGAGCGCGTCGCCGTGCCGCTGAACGCGATGAACGTCGCCAGCACCGCCCAGTAGTAGCGGGCCTCGGACAGTTCCCGGCCGGCCAGGATCGCCAGCGTCCCGGCCACCGCGACCTGGATGGCCTGGCGGGTGGGGAGCATCAGCCTCCCGACCGGGTTCCAGCGGCTGCGCGCGGCGACCGAACCGCCCGCCACCACGGCCCCCGAGCCGGGCAGCGCGCCCATCACCAGCATGACCGCCGGCGCGAACGCCTCCTCGCCGTCCTCGCTGTCGTCAGGGGTACCGGCCTCCCGCGCCAGCGCGGTGAACTCCCAGGCCGCGGTGGCCAGATGGTGCGCCAGGCAGTCGACGTCCCGCTCCGCGCCGCGGACCCGCTCCGCAGGGTCGCCGCCCGCGAGCAGCGCCCGTGCCTCGTACTCGGCGGCGGCGTAGTCGCTTCCGGCCAGGTGTCCGGCGATCCGGGCCGCGTCCGCCCGGTGCCGGGCGTCCGTCCCGGCCATGCCCTCCACCGCGATGGCCATCGCGTCGACGGCGAGATGCGCGTCGAGTGTCCGCCGCCGTACGGTCGCCGCGGACATCCCGGCGGGCAGCGCGCCCGGCTCCGCCGACCAGCCCTCGATCACCAGCGCCGTCTCGGCCAGCCGCAGCTGCCGCGAGTGCAGCCTGCGGCGGAGCCTGCGCTGACGCCGCAGGTCGTGCGGGTCGGCGGCCAGCAGGTCCGCGCAGACCCGGGCCACCGAGCGGGCGCGGGCGCCGAACGCCCGCCGCACCCGGGCCAGGGTGCGCTGCGGGTTGGTGCGCAGCACGGTGCTGGAGAGCAGCAGCACCCAGACCACGGAGAGGCACACCGCGCCCAGCAGCGTGGGTACTTGGCCGATCTTCGCGTCCAGGAAGGCGGCGAAGAAGTAGCCCATCCAGATCATGAAGCCGTAGAAGAAGAACGGCATCCCGAACCGGCGGATGAACACCGCGACGAACATCACCACGATGAACATCGCGAGCATGGTGTCGGTGTGCCCGGCCACGGCGACGCCGACCAGCATGCCGGAGCCGATGGCGATCGGGAAGCAGGCCGCCACCTTGGCCTTCGCCCACGCCTTCTCGGCGCCGCCGAGGGCCATCGAGCCCATCATGGCCATGACCGTGCCCAGCATCATCGCGATCAGGGTGCCCTGGGCGCCGCCGTGGGTGAGCTGCCCGTAGCCGTACTCCAGGCCCAGCGCGCTGGCCATCGCCAGCCCGGCCGACAGCGCGCTGCGCAGCCGTTGCAGCCCCGGATCGGAACCCACGACCCGGTCCCAGGTCTCGGATATCCAGCCGGTCGCCGTCATAGCCACCTGTCGCCTCTCCTGGGTCGTGAAAATCGCCGGTATGATGCCGATATTAGCAGGCGGCCGCTTCACTAGAATGCGAGGGGCCCGGATCCACGTACGGGCACATGCGTTCGAGATCCATCGGCACGACGGCGAGGCATAGGAGCGGGCGTGAGCGGCGAGCACCCGGCGCTGGAGGTGATCGAGTACCAGACGGCGGTACTGGTCCGGAACTTCGAGCTGCTCAACCGGCGCACCGACATCCACGACGAGCTGGACCGGGCCGAGTACCTGCTGCTGCGCATCCTCGCCGCCCACGGCCCCCAGGACATCAACTCACTGGCCGCCCTCCTCGGCCTCGACCCCTCCACCGCGGGCCGTCAGATCACCTCGCTGCGCAGACAGGGCCTCGTCGCCAAGACCCCGGCCGAGGCGGACCGCCGACGCAGCATCATCACCCCCACCCCGGAGGGCGTCCACCTGATGGAGGCGGTCCGCGCCCGGCGCGCCCGCAACCACGCCGACCTCCTGGAAGGCTGGTCCGAGCAGGACCTGCGGACCCTGGCCGCGATGTTCGCCAAGTACAACCACGCGGTGGCCGCCAGGTTCCTGACCGGCATCGAAGACCCGGACCCGGCCCCCGAGTCCCCGGCCCCGGCCCAGCGCTGAGCGCCCGGGTCACCCGGCGTCGAGCGGCCGCGCGATCACGCACCGGGTTCCTCGGGCGCGCCGAAGCGTGCCAGGCAGTGCCACACCTTCTTGAGCGCCTGCGGGTCGTGGAGTCCGGTGCGGGCGGCGTCGCCGATGATCCGGGGATCGAGGCAGCCGTCGACGGCGATCTCCGTGCCCAGGTCGACGAACTCCCGCCCGCGGTAGTCGGGGTGCCGTGCGAGTTCCTCGATGGTGAGCCGGAGACCCGGGTGCCAGTCGACCGGGCACGGCAGGCGGCGGGCCGCGGCCTCCACCTCCGTGCCCCGATAGCACGGGTCCAGCACCAGCGCCTCGACGTCACGGGCCAGCAGGAGCGGGCCGTGCACCTGTGCCTCGACGTAGTCGTCGAGCGCGTCCCGGTCCTGCCGCTCCGCCAGCTCCACGAGGGACATGCTCGCCGCGACCCCGAAGGCCGTCGGCTCGAAGACGCTGTCCGGGAAGCAGAACGTGGCCCGGTCGAGGGTCGCGGCGGTCAGCCGCAGGTGCGCGGAGCCGAACCGGGGCGCCCCGCCGAAGGGCCTGCGCCGGAAGTCCAGCGCGCCGTAGACGGGGCGCTGGTGCGCCGGGGCCCGGTCGTAGGCGCCTCCGAAGATCCGGCTCTCCCAGCGCCAGCGGTCACCGCCGGGGTGGGCCGTCAGGCCGCCGTTGCCGGTGCCGGTGACGAACTGCGAGCGGTAGACGCCGTCCCCGGCCAGCGCCTCCAGGATCGGCCGCCCGCGCGCCGCACGGTCGGGGTGGAAGTTCAGGGTCACCCGCAGCGCGGGGTCGACCGGGGCACCGGTCGACAGCGACGCGACATGGCGGATCGCCCGTTCCTGCGGAGACGGGGCTCGATCGGCGTTCATCGGCGCAGTGTGCCCGAACCTGATCACTCTGCGCACCTGCTTTGGCCCCGCCACCACCCGCGGCGGCGTTGAGAACGTGCTCTAGAGGTCGATGACGACCTTGCCCTGCACGTGCCGGCCGGCCTGGAGCTCGGCCGGCACGTGCAGGGCAAGGTCGTCATCGACCTCTAGAGCACGTTCTCAACGC
>FSVS01000111.1_pt1 | contig 17553 bp, 13 predicted proteins | sample 1637781 | NCBI WGS metagenome assembly FSVS01 (sample SAMEA3914814, study PRJEB12502) | metagenome | biome: forest; material: soil | place: USA | collected 2011-09-16 | depth 0.1 m | reverse complement strand
GTGATCCGGATCGCGACCGTGCCGGTCGCACCGCGGCGGAGCCTGCTGCCGAGCAGGGTGAGCCGGCCCACCAGGCCGTACTTGCGCTTGAGCAGGTCGCGGTAGCGGTCGGTCTGCTCGGCCGGGAGGATCTCGGCGAAGCCGGGGACGTCCTCACCACTGCGGTTGCCGCGGACGTCACAGGGGGCGACCAGGACGTCGCCGCGGTTGCGGATGCGCTTGACCTTGCCGGAGTCGGCGACGGTCCAGATGCCCAGGGCGTCCCCGTCGCGGACCGTCCAGACCGGGGTGGGGACGGTCCGGCCGTCCTTGCGGTGGGTGGTGACCAACAGGTACTTGCCGGAGCCGAGGAGGTCCAGGGTGTCCGCGCGGGGAGAGTCCGATGACATGGGTGCCAGCATAGGCGGGCGCTGAAGATCTGGGCCGGATCAGGGAGCGGCGTCCTGGGGCTTCGATGGCAAGGCGGAGGAGGGAGCCAACCGTGGTTGGTTGGTGATCGACGACAACGCGGCCAGCGGAGTCGCAGGACGCCGCGAGCCCGGCCTGGATCTTCAGCGCCCGCTAGGCCCATCCCTCTTGTGAGAGCGCTCCCAAGCGGGGCATGATCCAGGGCATGGCCACCCTCTCCCACCGCCCCGTCGTACGCGCGTACCGCCCCGAGGACCGTGCCGCGCTGGCCGACATCTGCGTCCGGACCGCCCACGAAGGCGGCGACTCGCGTGAGATCTACCCGGACCTGGAACTCGTGCCGAGCATCTTCGCCACCCCGTACGCGGTGCTCGAACCCGAGCTCACCTTCGTGGTGGACGACGGCGAGCGGGCCGTCGGCTACATCCTGGGGACGGCTGACACCCCGGCCTTCGTCCGGCGCTTCCGGGACGAGTGGCTGCCGACCGTCGCCGACCGCCTCCCCGCGCCGAGCGGGGCGCCGACCACGCCGAGCGAGATGATGGCCGGTCTACTGCACCAGCCGGAGCGGATGCTCGTCCCCGCGCTCGCCGGCTACCCGGCGCACCTGCACATCGACCTGCTGCCCGAGCACCAGCGCTCAGGGCACGGGCGGGAGTTGATGGACACGTTCCTCGCCGCGCTGGCCGCCGGGGGCGTGGACGCGGTCCACCTGGGCATGGTCACCAGCAACACCCCGGCCCGCGCCTTCTACGACCGGCTCGGCTTCCACGAGATCACTGTCCCGGACGCCGGACCGCTCACCTACCTGGGCAGGTCGACCGCGGTCTGAGCCGGGAGTTCATCGGCGGAGAAGTGCGGTTCCGGGTACTCGAGTTCGTTGCAGTAGGGCAGCGCGTCGATCGGACAGTCCGTCAGGAAGCGACCCAGTAGGTCGGTGAACTCCTCGATCCGCTCCATGTGCACCAGGTGGTCCGCGTCGCGGACCGTGGTGAAGGCCGCGCCGGGGAGGATCTCGGCGAGACGCCGGCCCAGCGCGGGCGGCGTCAGCGAGTCGTGCTCACCGGTGAACACCAGCGCGGGGACCGGGGGGACCGGCTCCGGGCGGTACCACTCGTGCCGCATCAGCCGACGGTTGTGGTCGGCGACGGCCATCCGGAACTGACGGGGCGTCTGGGCCATGAACTGACTGTGGATCAGGCGCCCGATCGCGGCGTGGCGACGAATCGTCCCCACTCCCGGCGGGGACATGAACCTGGCGACCAACTCCTCCGCCATCGCCGCGTGTTCGCCGTCGTCCAGCATGCCCAGCCAGCGGTGGGCGGCCTGCTCGTACTCGGCCGGCACGACGGTGGTCATCCCGACCAGGACCAGCCGCTCCACCGCGTCCGGGTAGTGCTGGGCGAAGCGCAGCGCGATCGCGCCGCCGAAGCAGCCGCCGAAGAGGTTGATCTCGCCGAGGCCGAGCGAGTCCACCATGTGCCGGGTGGCGGCGGCGAGGAAGTCCATCCCGTACCGCTCCGGCAGCGGGTCGGCGTCGCCGTACCCGGGGAGGTCCACGGTGACCACGTCGCAGAGCGGGAGCAGCGCGGTCTCGTGCCGGGCCCAGGAGAACCGGTCCTGGGACGAGCCGCCCAGGATGACCAGCGGCGCGGTGACCCCAGCGCCCTGGCGGGCGACGCGCGCCACGTACCGGAAGCCGTCGAAGGTGAGCGTGTGCTCGCTCACCACAACCGCGGGCGCGTCGAGCAGCAGTGGCGCCACTGAGGTCGTGTCGATGGACATGCGTGGCTCCCCACGATCGCGGACTTCGAATCCGAAGATCTATCACCGCGGTGGGGGCAAGGGCCCGCAATGTCACTCAAACGTGGTCGTTTCCCGCTCACTTCTCGATTCCCCTCGAACGCACCCCGCAGGCCGCCTCACCTGCGAATCTTCTGGACTGATCCGAACCGGCGTGCGACAGTCAGGGCTCACCTCACGGGGACGGGACGGGCACGGAACATGCACACTGCAATCACCCGGCGGCAGCGCTGGATCCTGCTGCTGGCCGCGGCGGGCATCGCCGCGACGACGGCCGGGTGCGGCTCAAGCGGCGACGGACGCCCTCCCGGCTTCGCCGTGAAGATCACCGACAACGCCTCGTCGGACGCCGTGATCCGCGGCTGCGCGGAGTGCGGCGGCCAGGGCCTCCGCATTCAGGGGACCTCGCAGGCGGCACCGGACACCGGAGCGTCCGTCGGCTGGCAGGAGACCCGCGCGGGGAGCCACACCTACACCGCCACGGTCGAGGGCGTCGCCCTCTCCTGCCCGGCGACACCGAAGTCCATGACCACGCCCGACATGCCGGGGCGGCTCAGCGAGGTCGACTACACGGTCACCAGGCAGGGCACCTGCGTCCAGAGCAACATCGGCTACGCGAGCTAGCCCTCGAACCGCCACCGGGTCGCGCCGCACCGACGCCATCGGGCTTCTGTTCAGGGAGATCAACTCGCCGTGACCACTTCCACTTCTGACAACGGGCTCCTACTGCGCGCCCTGCACGACCCGTCCGAGCCGCCGTTGCGTCCGCTCCCGGAGTCGGTCGCCGGGCTGCTCCTCGGGCTGTCCGCGCCTCCGCGGCTCGCGGCGCACCTCCGCGCGGTCCACGACGTGGCCTGTCAACTGACCTCGTGGGCAAGAGCATCACAGCCCGCGCTGGCCTTCGACGAGGAGGCGGTCCGGTTCGGTGCGGCCACCCACGACATCGGCAAGACCCTCCACCCCGACGAACTGTCGGGACCGGGATCGGCGCACGAGGCGGCCGGTCGTGAACTCCTGCTCGCCCACGGCTTCGACGCGGAGCTGGCCCGCTTCGCCGGAACCCACGCGTCATGGGGGTCTCCCGGCATCCACGTCGAGGATCTGCTGGTGAGCGTGGCCGACAAGGTCTGGAAGAACAAGCGGGTGCCGGGACTTGAGGACCTGCTGGTGGCCCGTCTGGCGGAGGCGAGCGGCCGACCCGGGTGGGAGGAGTTCATGGCCCTCGACCAGTTCCTCGAACACCTCGGCGACGGCGCTGGAGAGCGTCTGGCCTTCCAATCCCGTTATCCCGTCCGCCACTGAGCCGGGGCGGAGAAACCCGTTGCGTGCGACGGACCACTCTCAGCAGACTGCCCTCCATGTCGCTGCGCTTCCACGAGATCTCCGAGGGCAGCCGTAGGCTGCTCAACCCCTTCAACGAGCGGAAGCTCGACCTGGTCGGCGAGATCTGCCGGCTCGAACCAGGGCAGCGGATCCTTGACCTGGCGTGCGGCAAAGGGGAGTTGCTGGCCCGCTGGGCGCGTCGGCACCGCATCACGGGGACGGGCGTGGACCTCAGCGAGGTGTTCCTCGCCGCCGCCCGGGACCGTGCCGTGGAGCTGGGCGTCGCCGACCGACTGACCTTCGAGGCCGGGGACGCCGGCGCGTACCGGCCGGAGCCGGGCGGATACGACCTGGTCGGCTGCATCGGCGCGACCTGGATCGGGGACGGCCTGCTCGGCACGCTCGAACTCATGCGGCCGGCCCTCGCCCCCGGCGGGTTCCTCGTCGTCGGCGAACCCTTCTGGCACGAGACCCCGACCGCCGCCGGATACGCGGCGATGGGCGTCGGACCTGACGAGTTCACCGACCTGGTCGGCACGCTGGACCGCTTCACCGCAGCGGGCTGTGAGCTGGTGGAGATGGTCCTCGGCAACCTCGACGACTGGGACCGCTACGCCGCCGCGCAGTGGCTGAACGTCGGCGACCACCTGGCCGCCCACCCCGACGACCCGGACGCCGACGACCTACGGGCCTGGTCCGGCGCGGCCCGCCGCGCCTACCTCGCCCACACCCGCCGCTGCATGGGCTGGGGCGTCTTCATCCTCCGCGTCGGCGGATAGGGCGGGGCGGGGCCGAGCGCCTGCCTCAGGCGGCGTGCCCGACGTGCCCGACGAGCCAGTCGAGGGCGTCCGCCGCGGAGCCGAGGACCGAGATGTGTCCGTCGTCGGGGCGCAGCCAGAGCTCGGACGACGGGCAGTGCCGCGCGAGCCACCGGCTGTGGGAGTTGGGCACGATGCGGTCCAGGCCGCCGTGGAGGAGCAGGGTCGGGGCGCCGACCTGGGCCGGGGTGAACCCCCAGGGGGCGACGTAGGCGAGGTCGTCGTCGACCATGGCGCCGATGCCGTTGTCCAGGCCCTTCCCGGCGACGGTGTTCAGCCAGGACCACGCGCCTTCGAGGGCCGCGTGGTCCGCGGGGGTGAACATCTCCGGGTCGAACACGCTGGACGCCAGCAGCTTCTCCAGCGGTGCGCGGCCCACCGCCGAGGCACGCAACTCCCCCTCGCCGGAGGGTGACATGCCCGCGAACCAGTCCAGTCCCTCGGCGCCGAAGGGGGCCAGCCCCGCCCCGCTGACCACGCCGAGGACGCGTTCCGGCAGGAGGGCGGCGCAGGCCAGCGCGTGCGGGCCCCCGCCGGAGTGGCCCATGACGGCGAAGCGGTCGATGCCCAGCGCGTCGGCGATCGCGGCGACGTCCGCGGCCGCCGATGCCACGTCGCGGCCCGGGTGGGGGGTCGACCCGCCGTAGCCGGGACGGTCGTAGGACACCCAGCGGATGCCGTTCCGCTCGGCCGCCGGGAACAGCGGCTCGGGGGGCGCGCCGACGTTCGGCGTGCCGTGGTGCCAGACGACAGGGAGGCCGCCGCGGGCGGCCGGGCCCCCGGCACCCTCGGCGCCCCCGGCATGAGTGTCGTACGCGTGCAGCGTGCGACCGTCGCTCAGTTCGAGATCGAATTCCGTCACCGTCAGCATGGCCAGAGCCTAACGACCGCCGCTGACACGGCGCCCGGTTCCGGAACCGGGCGCGATCCTCGGTATTCCTTGCACAAGCCATCGATGCCGGGTAAGACTGTGACGCACCGTGACCATTTCTTGATCCAGACCACGGGGGGACCCACGTGGTCGCTACAGCTGACGCACCGGCACGGCACCGTACTGCCCCGGGTCGGCGGCGGCGAATACCCGTCGCCGTCAGGCGCTCGGTCCACCACGGGTTGATCCTGGCCGCCGTCTCGCTGACCGTGCTGCTCTCCGGCGCGGTCCTGGCCGCGCTCACCGCACTGGCGACGACCTCCGTCGACCACGGGGCCGCCCAGCGGCTCGCCGCGACGCCCGGGGCGCAAGTGCTGGTCACCGCGAACTTCCGGGCCGCCGGGATGTCCGCCGCCGACCGGGACGTACGGGCCGCCGCGGGCCGGGTGTTCGGGGACGTGCCGCAACGGACCCTGGTCGGGCTGCTGGACACCTCGCCGATCACCGTGACCGGGGTGACCGGGGCCAATGGCACTGACAACAGCGCTGACGGGACGTCGGCCGCCCCCGGCGGCAGCGCGCTGCATCCGGCCGCGGTGCAGGACGCGGCCGCGTTCGCCCGTCTGGTGTCCGGACGCTGGCCCGCCGGCGCCGGGGACGCGGCAGCCGGCGCGTTCACCGCGCTGCCCGAGGTCCGGGTCGCCACCGGGTCCACCGCTCCCGTCGACGCCGCCGTACCGCGGCAACTCGCCCAGCGCCTCGGCCTGAAGCCCGGTTCGGAGCTGCGGATCACCGACGCCTTCGACCGGCCGATGACACTGCGGATCACCGGCGTGTACCAGTCCGCCGGCTCGGCCGGCTTCTGGTCCGGCATGGCCGGGGACCTGGCCGGCGGCACCGGCGCGGACCAGAGCCTGCTGCTGGTCTCCCCCACCGCGCTGAACGGCAGCGCCGCCCTGAACGGGCAGATCGTCGCCCACTGGGACGTCCAGCCCGACCTGTCGCACCTCGACGCCGGCCGACTGGACGGGCTGCGCGACCGGACCCGCTCCTTCTCCGGCAGCCAGACCACGCTCTCGGTGTTCCAAGGGCGGCAGCCCTCGCTGGACGGCCTGACCGTCGTGTCCGGCCTGCCGCAGGCGATCACCGCGCTGGCCGTGCCGACCGTCGTGGCCCGCTCCGCGCTCTACCTGCCGACCGCACTGCTGGCCGCACTCGCCCTCACCGCACTGGTGTTGACGGCACGTCAGCTGACCCTGCACCGGCGCGGCGAGCTCGCCCTCCAGCAGGCCAGGGGCGCGGGCACGGCCCGGCTGCTGCGGTCCGCGGCGGGCGAGTGGGCCGTCACCGGCATCCCCGCCGCCGTGGCCGCGCCGTTCCTGGCCGGACTGCTCCAGCCCGGCGCGCTCGGCCCGGCCGCCTGGGCGGCCGTCGCCATCACCCTGCTGGTGCACGGCGCCGCGGTGCTGCTGCCGGTCCTGCCGCCGCTGCGGCTGCGGATCGCCAGGGGCGCGCGGTCCGCGGCCGCGCAGCGGGTGGGGGCGGACCTGGCGCTGCTCGCCGTCGCCGTCCTCGGCTACCTGGAGCTGCGGCGGCACCACACGGTGACCTCGGTCGACCAGGCGGGCAACGGGCTGTCGGTGGACCCGGTGCTGGTGCTGGTCCCGGTGCTGGCCGGTGGGGCCGCCGCACTGCTGCTGCTCCGGGTGCTGCCGCTGACCTCCCGGTTGCTGGACGCCTTCGGCCGCCGCCGGAAGGGGCTGATCCTGCCGCTGGCGGGGTGGCAGCTCAGCCGCAGGTCGGCACGCAACGCCGGGCCGGTGGTGCTGATGTGCCTGGCCGTGTCGGTGGGCGCGCTCGCCACCACCGCGCTGGCCTGCCTGGACCGACTCGCCGTCGACCAGGCCGCGTTCAGCGTCGGCGCGGACGTCCGGGTCGACCCGACCGGCAGCGGCAGCTATCCGGCCACGGTGCTGCGCAGCGCGTACGCGGCGCTGCCGGGGGTGACTGCGGTGGCACCGGTGACCGAGGACTCGGCCAACCTGCCGGGCGGCGTCACCGAGGACGTGGTCGGCACCGTGTCCGGCCCGGCCCCGGCCCCGGTCCCCGGCACGGGTGGCGCGGCCGGGTCGGGTTCCGGGGCAGCGGCAGGTTCGGGGGTTGGGACGTTCGGCGTGGTCCTGCCCGGTCGGCCGACCGCCCTGCTGGTGGACGAGACCCTGCGCAGCGACGGCGACACCGCCGCCCCGCGACTGGAGCTGACCCTTCAGGACGCCTCCGGCCTCGACAGCACCGTGTCGACCCAGTTGCCCGCCGCCGACGGCGGGAGGCACGTGGTGCGGGTCCCGTTGGACGTCCCGCTCAGCGGCGGGAACAGCCGCAGCTTCCCGCTGACGGTCACCGCGATCGACCTCTACCCGGAGCCGAACGTGCCTCCCGCCCGGCTCGACCTGACGCTGCACCGGCTCGGCTCCGGTTCCGGTTCCAACTCCCCTGCCGATTCCGGGACTTGGGCCGCCGCTACCCTGCCTGCGGGCCTCGCCTGGACGGACCGTACCGACTTGGCCGCGGACGCCACCGCCGGCGCCTGCAAAGGTGTGCTGACCGGCTCGTACCTGCTCGGCGGGCCCGGCGTGTGCGCGATCACCGCGGGCGGCCCCGACCTGCTCCGCGCGAGCGTCAGCACCGGCTTCCTGGGCACGCCCACCGACGTCGGGGGCCTCCCCGCCATAGGTTCGATGCCCACCCAGCCCCGCACCGACCTACGGCTGGTCACCGCCCCGACCGGGAAGCCGAAACCGCTGCCGGTCCGGGCCGACTCACTCGCGCTGGGCGACGGCCTCTCCGTGGGCAGAACCGTCACGCTGGACTTCGGCACGGGCCAGGGGCTACCGGTCACCGTCGTCGGCGCGATCGGCGCCGTGCCCGGCCTCGGCCGGGGGCAGGGGCATCTGATCGCGGATCAGCGGCAGCTCTCCGCCGCGCTGACGGCGGCCGGGATCCCCTCCACGGACCCGGCGTTCTGGTGGCTGACCAGCACCGACAGCGCCCGGACCAGCGCCGCGGCCGCGGCCCGCCCCGCGCTGGGCGGTACGACCACCAGCGCGCAGGCGGCCGCCGACCTGCGCACCGACCCGTTCCGCAGCGGACTGCGGAAGGTGCTGGAACTCAGCCGGATCCTCGCCCCCTGCTTCGCCGTGGTCGGCTTCACCGTCCACGCGGTGATCTCCACCCGGGAGCGGCGGCGCGAGTTCGCGCTGCTCAGAGCCATGGGAATCCGCTCCCGCAGCCTGTCCACGCTGCTGGGGGCGGAGCAGCTGAGCATCGCGCTGTTCGCGGTCGTCCCCGGTGCGCTGATGGGCACCGCACTGGCGGCGGTGGTCCTGCCCCTTGTCACCGTCGATGACACCGGGCAGGCCCCGTACCCGCCGATGCGGCTGGTGCTGCCCTGGGACAGGATCGGGCTGACCGCGCTGGCCACCGCGGGGGCGATCAGCCTGGTGGTGCTCGCGCTGTCCCGGCTGCTGGCGCGGGTGGACCTGGTGCGGGTGCTGCGGGCGGGAGAGAGCGGGTGAGCCGGGCCGACGGTCGGTCGACACGTGCTTCGGGCACGGGGGCGACGGAGACGGAAAGGGGCAGCGCGGTGGGCGGAAGGCCAGGACGCGGCGGATCGGTGACGCTGCGGCTGGTCCGCAGGGAGGCGCGGGGCGATCTGCCGCTGCTGGCCTGTCTGGCACTGCTGGTCGCGGTGCTGACGGCGCTGTGCGCGCTCGGGCCCGAACTGGTCGGACGGCAGGAGGACCAGGCGCTGCGCCAACGCGTCGCGACCGCCCAGGACCAGGGCTCGCTGCTGAGCGTGAGCACCCAGCCGCTCATCCCCCCTTTCCTGGAACCGGGGCAGTCGGCCGGTCAGCCGATGGCGACGGTGCTGGCCGACGGCAAGGACCTGACCGCGCGTCTCGGCGCCCCGCTCGACCGGACCCTGTCGGTCAGCGGGACCGGCAGCTTCGACTACGCCGCGGCCGCGCTCGACTCGCCCCGCCCACCGGACCGCACGGTCCACGAAACGAAGTTGACGCTCAGTCACCTCCCGGACACCCCGGGCCATCTCCACTATCTCAGCGGAGGCGCCCCGGCCGACCACACCCCGACCGGCGCCCTGCCGCAGATCGCCCTGTCCCAGGACACCGCGCAGGCGCTGGGGGTGCGGGCAGGCGGACGGCTGAACCTCACCTTCGCCGACCCGGACCACCTCGACGAGACGGTGCCGCGCGAGTCGTTCACCGTCAGCGGCGTGTTCCAGCCCGTGCAGACCCATGACACCTTCTGGAGCGGTCAGGCCACGCTGGCCCAGCCGCTCCAGTACCCGGAGACGAACAGCGCCGGGACCGTGCTCGCCGTCCGCGGCCTGGTCGGCACCGACACCGCGGACCTGCTGGGCCGGATCGGGGTGCAGGGCCCCCTGGTCACCTGGCAGTTGCACGCGGACCTCGGCCGCGCCGCCTTCGCCCGGAGCCGGGCGCTGCTGGGACCGCTCTCCACCCTCGCCGCCCGGATCAACGCCGCGCTGTGCCACGGCACCGACCAGGACACCGGCGATCCCTCCTGCCTGGTCGGCCGCCAGGCCACCGGACCGTTCCTGGCACCGGACGGGCTCAGCCCGCTGCTCGGCGCCTTCGCCGCCGAGGACGCCCAGGCCCGGACGGTCGGGGCGTTCGCCGTCACCTCCCTGGCGGCGGTCGCTCTGGCCACCGCCGCCGTCGCGGTGCGTCTGCTGCTGCGGCGCAGGGACGCGGAACTGCGGTTGCAACGGGCGCGCGGCGCGTCCGTCTCACGTCTGGTGCTGCTGCGCAGTGCGGTCGCCTGGCCGGTGGTGCTGGTCAGCGCGGGGCTCGGCTGGGCCGCCGGGGCGGGGTTCGCCCCGGCGGGCACCTCGGGCACACCGCAGCTCACGCCGGCGGCGGCCGCCACCGTGCTGACCATGCTGCTGGTGCCGCTGCTGACCTGGCTCGCGGTACGGGAACGACGGGCGGCGGCGGCAGCCCGTCCCGGCGCGCGGCGGGTGGTGCTGGAACTGACCGTGCTGCTGCTGGCCGTCGCGGGCGTCGTCGCGCTGCGGACGCAGGGGGCCGACGGGGAGCTGAGCGCGGTGCCGGTACTGGTGGCGCTGGCCGCCGTGCTGGTGCTGCTGCGGGTCTATCCGCTGGCGCTGCGGCTGGTGACGCTGCGGCTGCGGCGCGGGCGCGGGCTGCTGGCGTTCATCGGCCTGTCCCGCGCCTCGCGGGACGCCTCGGCGACGGGGCTGGCCCTGTTCGTGCTGGTGCTGACGCTCGGGACGGCCGTGTTCGGCGGCCTGGTGCAGCGGACGGTCGGGGACGGTGCGGCGGTGGGCGCGGCCTGGTCCACCGGCGGCGCGGACGCGGTCGCCCTGACACAGGGGAACACGACGCCGGTGCCGGCCCCGTCGGGTGGGGCGGGCGGTGGCGCGCAGGCGGGGATCAGCACCGCGGTCGAGCAGCTGCACATGCTCACGCTGATCGGTCAGGCCGACGGGGCGGGGATCGCCCCGGTCGCCGTGATCACCCTGGATCCGCGCCGGCTGGCAGCGGTCTCCCCCGGCGCGGCCGGCCGGTCACCCCTGCTGCGAGCACTGCTCTCGGGTGTGAGCGCCGCTCCCAGAACGCTCTCCAGCGGTGCCGTGCAGCTCCCCTTCCTCGCCACTCCCGCTCTCCGCGCCCGCGAGCGCACCGGTGGTTTCACCGCCGGCTTCCAGGCCTACGGCAAGTCCAGCGTCCAGCTGGTGTTCCAGCCCACCGGCACGCTCACCGACGCCGAGCTGCGCGATCCGCTGCTCGGCCCGATCACCGAGCAGCTCCCGCCCGGTACCCCGCTGCTGATCACCACATCGGCCGTCGACGCGCTGCTGCCCCAGCAGTCCTCGGGCCGCACCGTCGTCCTGCTCCACGGCACCGGCCCCGCCGCCGACGGCACCGGCACCAGCCCCGCCGTCACGGCCCTGCGCACGGCCGGGGTCAGGGCCCTCGGTCCGCTCGCCGAGGTCCGGATCCGCTCGCAGGCCCTGGCCGCCCTCCGCCAGGACGGCCTGACCCGCGGCGTCGGCACCGTCTACGCCGCGAGCACCACCCTGGCGGTGCTGTTCGGGCTGCTCGCCGTGGCCCTGGAACTCGTCCTCACCTCCGCCGAGCGCGGCCGCACCACCTCGTACCTGCGCACCCTCGGCCTCGGCGGCCGGGCGGCGGGGGCGCTGCACCTGCTCCAGCTGGTGCCGTTCGCAGTGGCCGCCGCCGTGGGCGGGGTGCTGCTGGGGCTGCTGGAGCCGCGACTCATGGGCGGCTCACTGAATCTGCGTCAGTTCACCGGAGGCCCGGTTCAACCCGCGCTTCGGACCGACTACCGGCTTACCCTGGCTCTGGGGATCGGCCTGGCCCTGCTGGTCCTCGGCGCGGCGGTGGTGGAGACCGCCGTCGCGCGTGGGCGCCGCCTCGGCGCGGTGCTCCGACTGGGCCAGACCTGACACACGAAGGGCGCGGACGATGGCAGACGGCGTGGAGAGCGTGGACAAGGGCGGCATCCAGCTCCAGGATGACGGGCACAGTCTGCTGGAGGCCCTGGTCGACGGTCGGCAGGCGGGCAGGATCGACTACTTCCTGCTGGAGCCCGCGGACGGCGCAGAGGGCGCGGAGGGCGCACCCGCCGCCCGGGTCGGCGTCCACACCGTGGTCCGGCCCGCCTACGAGGGCCAGGGCATCGGCGGCCGCCTCGCCACTGCCTTCTACCGCGCCGCGGCGGAGGAGGGACGCCCGGTCGTCCCGCTCTGCCCGTACCTCAAGCACTGGGCCGAGACCCACCCGGACCAGGCCCCGTCCGTCGCCCCCGAGCTCGTCGCCCGCGCCGCGGCCTACGTGGAGACCCACTCCTCCCTGTGGTGACGGCTCCGCCCAACCACCCGGATCATCCCCGCGGTGCGGAATGCGCCACACTGCTGCCATGCGTCAACTGATACGGGGCTTCCGCCATCTGCTGCACGGTCAGCGCTGGACCGCCCGGCACGGGCGGTGGTGGGGGTTCGGACTGCTGCCCGGACTGGTCTCGCTGCTGCTCTACGTGGCGGCGCTGGTCGCCCTCGCCACCTGGGCCGGGGACATCGCCGGCTGGGCCACCCCCTTCGCCGACCACTGGTCCTCGGGGACGCGGACGCTGGTCAGGGACGTGACGGCGCTGCTGCTGATCGGCGGCGGACTGATGCTCTCCGTGGTGACCTTCACCGCCGTCACCCTGGTGATCGGGGAGCCGTTCTACGAGGCGCTGTCGGAGCGGGTCGAGGAGATCGAGGGCGGCGGACCGGCCCCGCTCGGCCTGTCGTGGTGGCGCCAGCTGCTGTGGGGACTGCGCGACGCGCTGGCCTCGGTGCTGATCGTCGCGGGCATCGGCCTGGTGCTGTTCGTGTTCGGCTTCGTCCCGGTGGTCGGCCAGACCGTCGTCCCGGCGATCGGGATCTGCGTCTCCGGCTTCTTCCTCACCGAGCAGCTGACCTCGGTCGCCTTCCAGCGGCGCGGGTTGACGTTCCGTCAGCGGGTGCGGCTGCTGCGCGGGCGGCTGCCGCTGGCCCTGGGGTTCGGGGTTCCGCTGGTACTGCTGTTCCTGGTGCCGGTCGTCGCCGTGTTCGCCATGCCGGGCGCGGTGGCCGGCGCGACGCTGCTCGTCCGCGAGCTGGACCCGGTCGCCGCGACGCCGGTGAACCCGCCGGTCGCCGACCCTGCCGTCGCGCCCACGGTTCCCGAACAATGACCCCATGACGCACGTGACGACGCCGCCCCTGCACCGGCTCGACCTCGGCTACTTCGTCCGCCCCGCCGCCGAGGCGGGCGGACCGGAGCCGAGGGTCGAGCCGGTGCTCGCGTACGTCCTGCGGCACGAGCGGGGCACCGTGCTCTTCGACACCGGCATCGGCGAGGCCGACCCGGAGACCGAGGCGCACTACCGCCCCCGGCGGCGCCCACTGCCGGCCGCGCTCGCGGACGTCGGGCTGACGCCCGCTGACATCGGCCTGGTGGTCAACTGCCACCTGCACTTCGACCACTGCGGCGGCAACCCGCTGCTCCCCCGCACCCCGATCCTGGTCCAGCGGACGGAGCTGGCCGCCGCGCGTCGGGGCGACTACACGGTGGACGCCCTGGTCGACTTCACCGGCGCACGGTACGAGGAGTTGGACGGCGAGGCCGAGGTCCTGCCCGGCGTCTGGATCATCCCCACCCCCGGCCACACCGACGGCCACCAGTCCCTGGTGGTCCGCCGCCCCGACGGCGCCCTCGTCCTGGCCGGCCAGGCCCACGACTTCGCCTCCCAGTACGCCGCCGACGACCTCGCCCGCCGGGCCGCCGGGGACGGCGTGGAACCGCCGCTCCCCGGCTACCGCCCCTGGCTCGACCGCCTCGCCGAGTTCGACCCGCGGCGGATCCTGTTCGCCCACGACAACTCGGTCTGGGAGCCGGCCCGGCTGGACGGCTGAGCGCGGAAACGCGGTTGCGAGCGCCCTCGCGCATCGGCCATGATCTCGCTCATGTCCACCTCGAAGGGCGGCCTCCGCCCCTGCCGATGACCGGCACCGGCCCGGAGACCGGGCCCGTCAACACCACTGACAACAGCAATGACCCCTCGGGTCGGTCGCGGTCGGACCTGTCCTGGGTCGACACCGCCGTCACCGACGGATCGGCCGCCGAGCCCGGCGACCAGAACCGGTCCGCGGTCTTCACCGCCGTGAGAGCCGATCCGACCGGGCCGGTCCTGCGGCGGCTGATCGCCCTCGCCACGGACCGGACCCGCCCCGCCGCCGTGCGCCTCGCGGCCGTGGGCCTCCTCGACCAGTCGGCCTCCGGCCTCGGGCGGCAGCCGCTGCTCGTCGCAGCCGCGCTCAGCGCGCTCCGCGATTCCGCGCCGGACGTCCGCAGCGCCGCCGCCTGGCTGCTCGTCACCGCGGGCGGAACCACGGAGGCCCGCACCGGGATCGACGGGACCAGCGACCCCGTCGGCCCCGTCGACCCCGCGACACGGATCGCCCTGGCCGCGGCTGTGTCCCGCCCCTGGCTCCACGTCAGGTATCCCGAGGCCGCCGCGCTGACGGCGTCACGGCTCAGCGCGGACCGCGACCCGTCCGTACGCCTGGTCGGCGGTCTACTCGGGCTGCGCGTCGCGTCGTCCGAGGAGCGGCCCGGCATGGACACCCGGATACGGGCCGACCTGGCCACCGGCCTCCCCCCGTTGGCGGCCGCGGTCGGGCAGCGGCGGCAGGAGTTCGGGGTCGAGTGGGGCCTGGCCCACCAGCAGCACGATGACGACGAAGGCTGCTGTGCCCTGGCCGCTGACCTCGTCGCCGGGACCGCTCTGGAGGCCCGCGTCGGCCTGTGGCTGGCCAGGAGCGCGTTCCGGCGGTGGCGCACCGCCCCCGCGCGGCTGGCGTCCGCGATCACCCCCCTGCTCGCCCCCGGCCGGCCAGCCGCGTTGCGGCTGCTGGCAACGGAGACGCTGTGCTGCTCGCTCACCGCCACCCGAGCCGCGGCGGACGCCCTCGCCGAGCAGTCCACCGACGCCGTCCTCGACGGAACCGTCGCGATCGGGCTCGGAGGCATCGGCGACGAACGAGCTCTTCCGGCCGTCGTCAGGCTGCTGGACGCGGACAGGGCGCCACTGTCGGTCCACGGTCCCGTCGCCGCCCTGGCCTCGCGCCCCACCTCGGGCCCGCTGCTGGTCCCCGCCCTCCGGAGGGTGCTCGCCCGCGGCCACAGTCCGCTCGCTGCAAGGCACTTGGCAGCGTGCGGCACCACCGCGACCGCCGCTCTCCCGGAGCTGCTCGCCGGTCCCTACGTCACCGCCCTCGGCGAACTCGGCCCGGCCGCGGCAGCAGCGGTCCCCCTGCTGCGGCGACTCGTCGCCGACGAACCGAAGACGTCCCCCGACGCCGCCCTGGCCCTGGCGCGTATCAGCGGCGACCGTGGGCCCCTGGACGCCCACCTGGCGGATCGTCCCGTCGACCTCCGCCGGGGCCGTCCCGAGGTCTTCAGCTGGCTGGACCGGCACGGAGGAGGATTGACGGAGCGTCAGTCCGCCCAGCTGCGCCATCTCTTCACCGCCCGCCCGGGGACCATGCAGGCACGGAGCGCCCTGGCCTGGTGGCAGCACGCCGGCCCGGACGCCGCTCCGGAGCTCCTCGCCGCCCTCCCGCACTACGTCGAGGACGACTTCCTCGGGCATCACGCCATGGCCGCCCTCGCCGCGATGGGAGGCGGTGCCGCCCCGGTCCTGCCCGTCCTGGAGGCACTCATCGGACGACGCACCCGCGTCCCCGTCCAGGATCCCGACCCGGACTTCGAGATGCGCGCCGACGAACGCCTGCTGGCCACCGCCGTCCACACCCGCACACAGATCCTGGAGGACCACTCTTGAGCAGCGACACCGCCCCCGAGACGCCCGTCGACCCCCTCGCCCGGTCCTGGGAACTCGTCAACGCCGATGACACTCCCGGCGCGATGCGCCACCTGCGGTCGTGTGCAGGTGTGCTGCCGCTCGTCGAGCTCGGGCGCCTCACCGAGCGGATCGCCACGAGTGCGGGGTTCGAGGACCTCGCCGGGGCTGCCGCCGCCCTCGCGTCCGACCCCGGCGGAGCCCGCGTGCTGTACGACTTCGGCTATGCCTGCGTGGAGCGCGGGGCCTCGTTCCTGGCCGTCCCGGCGCTGGAGGCCGCGCTGCGGACGGTTCCGGGCACGCTCGGCATCGTCACCGAACTGGTGTCGGCACTGGAGGACATGGGAAGGCACTCGGACGCCGTGTCGGTCCTGCTCGCGCACGACGGTCTGCTGCGCCCCTGGCCGGACCGCTACCTATTGGCCTACAACGCCCTGATGGACGGTCAGCTCACCCTGGCCAGGCAGCACTTCGCCCTGCTTCCAGCTCCCGAGGACGAGCACTGGGCCCCTGCCCGGCAGCGCGTGGGGCAGATGCTCGACCGCGCCGCCGCCATCGGCCCCGCCACGCCGCTGGACCGCAGGGACCTGCGCGACTGGCACTACGTCCTCACCGGCGGCCTGCTCACGACCCTGTCACCGTTCGGGTTCGACGAGCCGATGGCCGGGCGCTACGCCTACCTCCAGGACACCTTCGGACGCTGCCACCACGGCCTGCTCCGGCTGCGCCTGGCCCTGGACGCGGCGGGGGCGTCTCCCGCAACCGTGTCGCTGCTCCCCGACCGCTCCAGCCGCGTGCTGGGGCTCGCGGCCGCCGAGTTGTTCGGGCTGCCGGCGCTGCCCTACGCGCCGGGACGGGAGGACACCCTGGTCGTGGCCTACGATCTCCACGGCACCGCAGGGGAACTGCTCGCGACCCTGCGTCAGCGAGCCCCCGGCCAGACCCTGTTCGAGCACGCCACCTGCTGGACGGACAGCCCGTCGGTCTCGGCCGATGTCAGCACCCTGCTCAGCCAGTTGACCGTCGCCCCCTGGAACGGCGGCCAGCTGCGGATGGGCCCGGACGGCCGGGTCGAGCGCCTCCCGGCCGACGACCGCCCCGAGCCGGAACTCGCGGCGGAGCTGCTGCGCAGCACGCCGACCCCCGACACGGACGGCGACGCTGCCCAGGCCGGGAGCCCGGACGAGCGGGCGCCGTTCGATCCCGACTCCGCCCTCCGCGCCTTCACCGTCGCCGCCGCGGCCGAGTGGGCCTCCGCCTCCCGTGACCGCGTCCGCTCCAGCGGCCCGGCGCCGAGCTCCCGCTTCCGCTGAGGGGGCCGGGTCCGGATACCGCCCGCAGGCCTTGAGGCATTCGCGGGCGGGTGGTACGCATGCAGGTATCTGACGGATCGTCAGCTACTGGAGGCGGACCACCATGACCCTCACCACCCTGCGCTTCAACCAGGCGACCCCCGGGCTCGACCGCCGCGAGGTCTCCGCCCGCTACCGGGCCACCGTGGAGATGGCGGCCTTCGCCGACGGCCACGGTTTCGACCTGGTCACCCTGGAGGAGCACCACGGCGCCGACGACGGCTGGAGCCCGTCCCCGCTGACCACGGCCGCCGCCGTGTTCGGCGCGACCCGGCGGATCGGGGTCATCGTCTGCGCCCTGCTCACCCCCCTCTACGAACCGCTGCGCCTCGCCGAGGACGTCGCCGTCCTGGACCACCTCAGCGGCGGACGGCTGACCCTGGTCGCCGGGCTCGGCTACCGCCCCGAGGAGTACGCCGCCCTCGGCCGGGACTGGAGGCAGCGCGGCAGGCTCCAGGACGAGGTGCTGGAGACCCTGCTCAAGGCCTGGACCGGCGAG
>FSVS01000695.1_pt1 | contig 17874 bp, 13 predicted proteins | sample 1637781 | NCBI WGS metagenome assembly FSVS01 (sample SAMEA3914814, study PRJEB12502) | metagenome | biome: forest; material: soil | place: USA | collected 2011-09-16 | depth 0.1 m | reverse complement strand
TGCCGCGCAGGGCCCAGGCGTCCCCGGGGCTCGTACCGCCGCGTCCCAGGGCGGCGGCTACCCGGGCAACGCCTCCGGCGCCGGTCCGGTGCGCCGGCGTCGCCGTACCTGGCCGTGGCTGGTCGTCGCGGGCCTGGTCGCCGCGCTCGCGGGCGGCGGTGCGGCCTACGAGCTGAGCCGGCCCACGGGGACGACGGGAACGCCGGGGCAGCACGACACCGGCGCGCCACCGTCCGCCTCCGCTTCCAGCTCGCCCACCTCGGCCTTCAAGCCCAAGCTGGCCCCCGGCTACAGCTTCCAGCACGACCCGGCCGGTTTCACCTTCGCGCTGCCCCCGGAGGCCAACGGCAGCAAGTGGGTGCGCAGCGATCCCGGCGGCGGCACCGTCGCCATCACCTACAGCCCGGACGACGGCCTGCACAAGGTCATCTTCGGGGTCACCCCGAACCAGGTGCTGACCCCGCTCGCGCACGCCAAGGAGATGCAGCAGAGCGTGGTCAAGAACGACAACAGCTATCAGCTGGTGAAGATGACGCAGGGGACGATCCACGGCTCGCTCCCGGCGACCGTGTGGGAGTACACCTTCGTCGACCAGAGCGACCAGCAGCCGCACCACGGTATGGAGGAGCTGTTCAAGGACACCGACGGGACCGAGTACGACATCCTGGTCGACTATCCCGAGGTCGACTGGAAGAGCACCGGTTACCAGCGGTTCCTTGACATCGTCAACGGCTTCAGCGGAGACGGCTGAGCACAGGACGCCGGAACCCGTCCCGAGTACGGTGGAACGACGCAGGCCAATCCCCAGCAGAGCAGGGAGCCGGTCATGGTCGCCCCCACAGTCTCCACACCTGACGCAGTCGTCATCGGCATGGGTCCCGCGGGGGAGGAGGTGGCCGGGCGTCTCGCGGACGCGGGGTGGGACGTCGTCGGGATCGACGAGCGGCTGCTCGGCGGCGAGTGCCCGTACTGGGGATGCATCCCCTCGAAGATCATGGTAAGGGCCGGGAACCTGGTCCAGGAGGCGCACCGGGTGCCCGGGTCGGCCGGGCACAGCCGGGTGCAGACCGACTGGCGGCCGGTCGCCCGCCGCATTCGCGCCGCCACCGACGACTGGGACGACAAGGTCGCGGTCGACCGCTTCACCACCCGCGGCGGACGGTTCCTGCGCGGCACCGCCCAGCTGACCGGCCCGAACGAGGTCTGCGTGGCCGGCGACGACACCGCCGGGGGCGGCGAGACGGTGCTGCGGCCGCGCCGCGCGCTGGTGCTCGCGGTCGGGACCCGCCCCGCCGTTCCGCCGGTGCCCGGGCTGGCCGGGACGCCGTACTGGACCAACCGGGAGCTGATCGAGGCGGAGCAGCTGCCGGGCAGCCTGCTGGTGCTCGGCGGCGGTGCGATCGGGCTGGAACTCGGCCAGGCGGTCCAGCGGTTGGGCTGCCAGGTGACGGTGGTCGAGGCGCAGTCGCGGCTGCTGTCGCGGGAGGAGCCGGAGGCGGCCGACCTGCTGATGCGGGTGCTGACCACCGAGGGCCTGAGCATCCACACCGGCGCCGAGCTGGTGTCCGTCGGCTACGACGGCGAGCGTTTCAGCACCGCCTGCCGCCGGGGCGAACGGCTCAGCGCGGAACGGCTGTTGGTCGCCTCCGGGCGTCGGGTGGACCTGGAGCGGCTGGGCGCGGGCGCGCTCGGGGTCCCGGCCGACGCGCGGGTGCTGCCGGTGGACGACCGGATGCGGGTGCTGGGCGCGCCCGGCGTGTGGGCGGTCGGCGACGTCACCGGCAAGGGGGCGTTCACGCACCTGGCGATGTATCAGGCGGACGTGGCCGTCCGGGGAATCCTCGGGAAGGGGGGCAGGGCGGCCGAGTACCACGCGGTGCCGAGGGTGACCTTCACCGACCCGGAGATCGGCGCGGTCGGCCTGACCGAGGCGCAGGCCCGCACCGAGGGCCTGGCCGTGCGGACGTCGGTCACCGACCTGGCCGCCAGTGCCAGGGGCTTCGTGCACGGCCCCGGCGGCGACGGCTTCGTCAAACTCGTGGCCGCGGACGGGGTGCTGGTCGGCGCGACGGCGGCCGGACCGACCGGCGGCGAGGTGCTCGGCCTGCTCAGCCTCGCCGTCCAGGCCCGGGTCCCGCTGGACGAACTCCGGGCGACGGTCTGGGCGTACCCCACCTTCCACCGCGCGGTGGGGGACGCCCTCAAGGAGTTGTGACGGGACATCACCCCCAGGACCGCTCAACCGGTTCCGGGCGCGGCCGGGGGTGTGCACCCGCAGACCGCATGCGAACCCTGTACGTCTAAGCTGTCCCGCGTGGCCAACCGATGGGACAGACGTCAGCACTGGTGGGTGGTGCTCGTCGCGTTCGCCGTGACGGCGGCGGCGACCGTCACCGCCGGCCTCTCCGGGACGCCGAGCGGTGCCGCCGCCAAGCCTGCCGCCACGCACTCCGTCGTGCCCACCGCACGGGCGACCCCGAGCAGGCCCCCGCTGGACATCGGCCTCGCCTACGGCGACACCCTCCCCTTCCTGTCGGACCAGGACCTGGCCTCGGCCCTGGACGACGCGGTGAAGCTCGGGACCAAGTGGATCAGGGTCGACCTCTCCTGGGAGGACATCCAGCCGGACTCGCCCACCGAGTACCAGTGGGGGCGCTTCGACCGGGTGGCGCAGGCCGCCAAGAAGCGCGGGCTGCAGATCCTCGCGGTGATCACCTACACCCCGCGCTGGGCCCGCCCGTCGGACTGCCTGAACAACCAGGCCTGCGCGCCGGCCGACCCGGACGCCTTCGCGGCCTTCGCCAGACTCGCGGCCACCCGCTACGCGCCGATGGGTGTGCACACCTGGGAGATCTGGAACGAGCCCAACATCACCTTCTGGCTGCCAAAGCCGGACCCGGCGGCCTACACCCGGCTGCTGCGCGCGACCACGAAGACGATGCGGCAGGCGGACCCCCGGGCGACCCTCCTCATGGGCGGCCTCGCCGCCGTGGACACGAGCGCCAAGAAGCACTACGTCTCCACCGAGACGTACCTCACCGCGGTCGCGAAACTGGGCGGCAACCGCCTGGTCGACGGCGTGGCCTACCACCCCTACACGTACCCGTACCTGCCCACGGCCACGACCAGTTTCGGGACCGCCTGGGAGAAGATCAGCACCAGCAGCGGCAATCTGGTGTCGATCCTGGCCAAGTACGGCACGCCGAACCTGCCGATCTGGATCACCGAGACCGGTGCGCCCACCAACGGGCCGGGGGCCGCCGCCGACGGAGTCAGGATCCCCGCGGGCACGACCCATGTGACCGAGGCGTTCCAGGCCCAGATCGCCCTCGACACCATCCCGGCCGCCGCCGCCAACAAGCATGTCGCCGCGGTGTTCTGGTTCACCGACCGGGACACCGGCACCGACAAGGCCACGCGCTCGAAGTTCTTCGGGCTGCGCCGCATCGACGGGACCGCCAAACCGTCGTTCGGCGCCCTGACGACGGCCATCAGCGCCTACGAGAGATCCCTCGTCTCCCACTGAGCCGGTCAGAGCGAGCGGAACAGCGCCAGGTAACGCGCCGTCAGCGCGGGCCAGGCATAACGCTCGCGCACGCGCCGCAGTCCGGCCCCGGCCAGTCGGTCGGCGAGGGCCGGGTCGTCGAGCAGCCGGCGGCAGGCGTCGGCCAGGGCGGCGGCATCGCCGGGCGGCACCAGCAGGCCGTTCTCCTCATCTGTCACGACGTACGGGATGCCGCCCACGGCCGAGCCGACCACCGGTGTGCCGCAGGCCATCGCCTCGACCAGGGCCATCCCGAAGGACTCCGCCTCGGTGCGGGAGGGCAGCACCAGGACCGCCGCCGTGCGCAGCACCTCGACCAGGTCGTCACCGGTCAGCGCCCCGGTCGCGTCCACCTGTCCGGTGACGCCGAGCCGGGCGGCGAGCTCCAGGTGGTCGGCCACCGCGTCGCCGCCGCCGACCAGCCGCAACCGGGCGTCCGGCCGGTCGGCCGCCAGTTCGGCGAAGGCACGCAGCAGCACGTCCACGCCCTTCCAGGCGGAGCTGCGGTCCATCCGTCCCAGGTAGACGAGGGTGGGCGGACGTCCGGAGGCCGGCCCGCCGGGCGTGAACCGGGAGAGGTCGACCCCGGGGCTGATCTCCTCGCAGTGCGGACGGCCGGAGGCCAGCGACACCGGGGAGACCGCGACCAGCCTGCGCGCGCGGGCGAACACCCGCGGCAGCACCCAGCGCTCGTAGCCGCCGATCAGCCGGTCGGCGGCGCCGCTGCCCGGTTCGCCCTTGTGCATCGAACCGGCGTGGTAGGTCAGCACGGTGGGCCGCCGTCCGGCCAGCAGGACCGCGAGATCGGGCAGACCGGGCACCGGCGCGTGCGCGTTGACCACCGACGCCCCGCTGCGGCGCAGCCAGTGCCGCAGTTGCAGCGGCCACAGCGGGCTCAGCGGGGTGTTGGACACCCGGAGCCAGGTGCCGAGCCGGACCACCTGCACCCCGTCCTCGACCGTGACCCGGGTCCGCAGCCGGGACGTGCCGCTGGTGATCACCACCGGGTGCAGCGAGGGGTCCTCGGCGACCGCGGCCGCGATCCTGGCCGCGTAGTTCTCCACGCCGCCGATGGAGGGCGGGTAGTAGGGGGCCACCACGGCCACGACCCGGACGGCGCCGCTCATGCCGGGCTCCGGCCGTCGGCCAGCGCCGTGCGGAGCAGTTCGGGGAACTGCTCCGCCCGGGCGACGTAGCCGGGCAGGTGGTCACGCAGCTGTGCGCGGTAGGGCTCCGGATCGCTCCGGAGGGCGGCCACCAGCGGCCACAGCCGTTCGTGGCTGACCTCGGCGATCGGAATCACCCACTCCCCGAGCCCGAGGTCCGCCATGATGCCCCGGGTCTTGTGCTCGTACTCGATCGCCACGCAGGGAACGCCGCTGGTGAGCGCGAAGATGACGGAGTGGAAGCGGGTGCCGACCAGCAGCGAGCACTCGCCGTAGACACCCTTGAGGTCGCGGTAGTCGACGCTCTCCTCGATCCGCAGCGGCGGGACCGCGCAGTACTCGGCGATCCGGCGTTCGACGACGCGGTCGTCGTCCCCCAGGTAGTCGGTGGTGACCTGGGGGATCAGCACCACCCGGGCGCCCTCGGCCTGAAGCCGGTCGACGGTCGTGGCCAGCGCGCGCTCGTAGCGCTCCTGTGCGGGCGCGGGCAGCCAGCGGCGGGCGGTCATCCCCACCAGGGGCGTGCCGGCGTCCACGCCGAGCCGGTCCCGCCACGGCGAGGTGACCGCGGGGTCGAACGCGAAGCCGGAGTCCACCGCGCGCCGTACCCGCGGTCCCGACACCCCGCAGCGGTCCAGCAGGCCGATGCTGACGTCCTCACGGGCCAGCACCAGGGCGGCCGGCCGCAGCGCATGGCCGACCAGTCGGCGCTGGGCCCGGGCCGGGAAGGGGCCGAAGGACTGCGGAGCCCACACCGTCGGCACCCCCGCCCGGCGGGCCAGCAGCGCGGGCAGGGTCACGAAGAAGACGTTCTGGTGGCCGTCGAGGCCGGGCCGGGCCAGCAGGTAGCCGCCGCCCATGGAGACCACCAGGTCCGCCCCGGCCAGTGCGACGGCCTCCCGGCGCGCCTCGGCGGGGAACACGGCGGTCAGGGCGCGGCCGAGGGCCCGCGGCAGCAGCAGGACGGCGGTCCCGAGCAGTGCCATCAGCAGTTTGCGCAGCAGCCTGCGGAAGCGGGACACCCGGCCGTCCGCCACGTAGCGGCGGATCGAGCCGAGGTTGCGGACCCCCTCGAACGAAGGGCGTTCCGCGGCGTCCTCCATGCCCGCGACGACCGCCTCCGCGCCGGGGAAGGCCTCGCCGAGATGGCGCAGGCAGACGGAGAGCAGCGCGGCGTCGCCCGCGTTCTCGCGGACGTAGGCGTTGATGACGACGATCCTCATGCGAGGCGCTCCTCTGTGGGAACCGCTTCCGGGGCCGGTCCCACCAGCAGGGCCACCAGGGCGTAGAGACCGGAGGCGAGGTTGCCCGCGGCCCAGGCGGCGCCGAGCCAGACCAGGCCGTGGTGGGCCCACAGGGCCGCGAGGCCGATGGTCGCCCCGGCGTAGACGACGTTGCTGAGAATCAGGTGCTTGAGCTTGCGGACCAGCTTGAGGGCGAAGCTCGCCCAGGTGTTCAGGGCCACGGCGAGCGCTCCGACCGCGAGCACGACCAGCAGGGGCTGGGCCTGTGCGGTGTAGCTTCCGCCGAAGATGCGCAGCAGCAGCCCGCTGCCCAGGGCGACGGCGGCGGCAGCCGGTATCTGCACCGCCGCGATGATCGCGGCCGCCCGGCGGAGCAGGCTCCCGTAGCGGGACCAGTCGGTGGAGACCTCCGCGAACACCGCCTCGCCCACGGCGAAGGAGATCGCGTTCAGCAGGTTGGCTATCTGGAAGGCGATGTAGTAGTAGCCCGCGGCCTGCGCGCCGAGCCGCGCCAGCACGATCAGCGGCAGCGCCAGCAGCGGCGCGAGATTCAGCAGGCTGGACACATAACTGGCGGTGGAGAAGCGCAGTTGCTCGCGCAGCCGGGCCCCTCTCGCCCGCAGGTCGAAGCGGAAGCCGAGCTGACGCCGCAACAGCAGCAGGGCGGCGGCGCAGGCGAGGACGTAGCCGCCGCCCACCGAGGCCAGGATGCCGACCGCCCCCGAGCCGACCAGGAGGAACGGCAGTGCCAGCTTGGCCACGCTCGGGACCAGGCCGTCGATCAGCACGTTGTACTGCGGCAGCTTGGCGCTGACGAAGGCCGAGTCCGCCAGCAGGTTGAGCGCCCCGCAGGCGCAGAAGACGACGAAGGCCGCCGCGAGCAGCGGACGGTCCCGGACGAAGAGCAGCTTGGGCCCGTAGAGGGGCAGGCCCAGCAGGTAGAGGGCGCCCACCACGCAGGCGAGGCCGGAGACGATGGATATCGCCTGGGTGAGCTGCCCGTTGCGCGCGCTCTCGGGCGCGGGGAAGCGGATCAGCGTGCTGTTGAGGCCGAACAGGCTGAGATAGGAGATCAGCGAGACGGCGGAGATCAGCGAGGTCGCCAGGCCGACCTGGGCCGGCGAGTACAGGCGGGCGACCAGCACCCAGAACACGAAACCGAGCCCGGCCACCGTGACGGTCGAGCCCATCAGGAAGAAGGAGCTGCGGAAGATCTGGTCCGAGGGGCGGGCGTGCCTGCCCCGGCGCGCGGTGCCGCGGCCGGTCACCGCGGCTCACCGACCGGTCGGTCGGTCCGGCGTGCCCGCAGCAGCAGCAGCGCGACGGCCGAGCCGGCGAAGCAGAGCACGGCGGCGGTGCCCTCGGTCGGCACCCGGGCGAGGTGGGTGAGCTGCCGGGCCAGGGTCACCGGGTGGGTGAACGAGTTGACGACCAGGTAGACCCAGGTCAGCAACGCGAAGCAGACCACGGTCCGGAGTGCGGCGTCCAGCCGGGTGCCCGTGGACCGGCGGGGCCGCCAGAACCGTCCCCGTCCGTCCTGGAGCAGGAAGAACGCCAGCGCCGACAGCGCGAAGCAGCAGATGCCGAAGGTGTCCCGGCGCATCGGCAGCAGCAGGGCGACCGGCAGGCTCATGCCGGCCGGGTCGACGGCGGCGCAGGCCGCCGCGTAGAGCCAGCCCAGCATTCCGTGGACCAGGGCGACTTCGAGCAGGGGGCGGGCCAGGGGCCTCATCCTGCCTCCGCCGGGACGGTGGCCGAGGCTGTCAGGGCGTTCCGGTAGTGGCTCAGCAGCTGGTCGACGTGGGTCTCCCAGGCGAACCGGGCCTCGGCACAGCGGCGGGCCGCGGCGCCCATGTCCGCGCGGCGCCCCGGGTCCCCGGCCAGGTCGTCCAGCGCGCTCCGCAGCGCCGCGGTCTGACGGGGTATCAGCAGTGCCTGGGACGGGTCGAGCCGGTAGGGGGCGTAGCCGGGGTCGTCGGTGGTGACCACGGGGAGGCCGGAGGCCATGGCCTCCTGGACGGTGAGCGGGAAGCCCTCGGCCGTGGACGGCAGCGCGAACACGTCGCAGGCCCGGTAGACCTGGGCGAGCTCCTCCGGCGCCAGCCCGCCGAGGTGGTGCACGCCGGTCCGGTCGGCCAGCGGCCGGGTGTCGCCCTCCCCGGCGAGGACCAGCTGGTAGTCCGCCCCGGCGGCCGCGTCGAGCAGCAGCTGGTAGCCCTTCTTGGGGACCAGCCGTCCGGCGAACAGCACCAGGGTTCCCTGCCGCGGCAGCCCGAACCTGGCGCGGGTGTGCTCGCGCTCCGTGCTGGTGTCCGCCGGGTGGAACAGTCGCAGGTCCACCCCGTTCGGGAGGTGGTGCGAGCGCTCCGGGCGCGCGCCCAGTCCCCGGACGAACGCGGCCACCGAGCCGTTGAGGGTGAACACCCGCCTGGCCCGGCGCAGCAGGAGCCGTCCCGCGGTCGCGTAGACCGCCCGCTGCACCAGCCGCACCGGTGCCGAGGGGTGCTGGACCAGGCCGACGTGCTGGGTCAGCAGGTACGGGGTCCGGGTCAGCGGCGCGGCCAGCCCGGCCGCCCACGAGGTGAGGTAGAGGCAGTCGTGCAGATGGACCACGTCGGCCCAGCGGGTCCAGCGCAGCAGGGTCGGCAGCAGCACGGGCGAGAGCAGCGGGAAGGGGACGCCGGTGCGGCGCTCGACGCCGTTCCAGGCCGCGACCCGCACCACCCGGACGCCGTCCTGCTCCACCACGCCGCCGCGCCCGGCGCTGGTGACCACGGTGACCTCGGCTCCGGCCGCCGCCAGCCGGACCGCCTCCTGACGCACCACCATCTCGATGCCGCCGAGGTGCGGTGGGTAGTAGTGCGAGACGAGCAGCACCCGCAGGGGCCGCTCGGCAGTTGTGCTCATCGGAAGATCTCCGCTCCTTCGCTGCTGTAGATCTCGTCCTTGGCCGAGTCGAGCAACGCGACAGGATACGAGTAGGTGACCAGGTCACCACGGTAGAAGACGGTCACCTTGCCGGTCTGCGTGGTGGTCGTGCCCAGGAAGACGTACGAGTCCGAACGCAGGTCCTGGGGGAAGATGTCCCCGATCACGCGTCCGGTGATCAGCGTCTGGAGCCGGGTGAAGCTGTACCGGTCGGTCTGGAGCAGGGGCGTGCCGGCTCCCGCGGCCTGGGCCGCGGCCTCGCGCTGACCGAGCCAGTAGACCGCCTCGCGTTCCTCCGGGTGGGGGTAGTAGATGTCGTAGTAGCTGCCGGAGTTGCTGAGCGCCAGCTGGGCCGGGTAGCCGCCGAGCAGGGTCGGCACGAAACCGGTCAGGTCGAGGAACAGCGCGGTGACGCAGGCCAGCGCGATCGGCACGGTCCGGCTCCGGGCCCAGCGCAGCACCCACAGGGTCGCGGCGGCCAGGAACGGGGCGAACAGCAGGAGTCCCTGCTGGAAGGCGCGCAGCACGCTGTAGTCGACCGAGAGCTGGGGGAGCACGGTCAGCACGGCCAGCACGCCGAGCATGCCCAGGGTGAGCGTCACCTGGTCCCGGGTGGGCCGGAACGACCGGTGCCGGGAGCGCAGTGCGACCGGGATCCCGAGCAGCAGCAGCAGTTGGAGCAGTGCCGCCGCCGCCTGGCGCGCCAACCCGTTCACGGCGGCGACCCCGATCCCCAGCGACGCCACGGCCCGGCCGACCGAGGTGAGCGGTGCGCTCGCCTGGGTGACGACCGGGGTCGGGTAGCCGTCCACGGTCGCGAGCGGCAGGTAGTCGCCGGTCGCCCGCTTGGCGGCGGTCTGGGCCACGGTGTCCTGGCGGAACTCGTCCAGCCGCTGCTGCGGCGTCACCTTCTGGCCGCCGAACAGGCTGTAGGAGACGTCGGAGGAGCCGCTCTGCACCTTCCCGCCGTGCAGCAGACCGCTCAGGGTGCTGCTGACGGTCGACTGGAGCTGGCCGCTGGTGTGGGTCACCGGCCCGGCCCACAGCACCGCGCACAGACCCGCCACCGGCACCATCCACCAGGTGACGAAGCTCTGGGCGGAGACCTTCTCCTTGCGGCGCCCCTGCCCGCCGGACCGGTTCCGGCCGCGCCGGTTGGCCGGGAGCGCCGCGAGCCGCCAGAGCAGGTCGGCCGCCACGGTGAGGCCGAGGGTGGCCACCAGGACGTAGGTGGTCGAGTAGTGCGAGAGGACCATGCCCGCCACCAGCACCATGAACATGATCCGTCGCCGCCGGAGCGGCCGGGCCGCGTCGGTCAGGACCACACTGCCGCAGCCGAGCAGCAGAAAGGCCACCTCCTGGCGGCCGAGGTAGACCATGTCGGTGAAGAAGGTGGGGAAGGCCATGAAGAAGACGGCCGAGAGCAGCGCGGTGAGCTGCGGTGCCGCATTGCGCACCGAGCGGTGGACCAGGACCGGGGTGCAGGCGAACAGCAGCGGCAGCAGCGCCTTGAAGATCCAGATGTCCGGAAAGGCCGTCAGCCGGGCCACCGACACGGGCAGCAGGGTGATGCTCAGGCAGGCGTTGTAGGCGTCCGGATAGGAGCCGACCGTCCAGCGCCCGCCGCCCAGGGTCAGCCGGAAGTACTCGTACTCGGTCTGCACGTCGTGCCCGGTGATGGACCAGCCCCGCAGCGAGGTCAGCAGCAGCAGGCCGGCCGCGGCGAGGTAGAGCCCCGTCTCCAGGACCGGCACCGGATAGCGCCGCCGCCGGACCAGCAGGAGCAGCAGCAGGGCCGCGACGGCGACCAGCGCGGTCATGCTGACGCCGCTGCCGAGTCCGTTGTTGAGCCGGATCGGACCGGCCACGGACAGCAGCAGGCACAGCGTCCCCAGTGAGGCGACCGGCACCAGCCCGCGGGGGAGTCCCTGCCACCGCAGCGGTTCCGGCCACCGCGCCTCGGGCAGGAACGCGCCGAGCGCGACCAGCACCAGGGACGAACCGCCGGCGAGCGCGGTCCTGCTGAGCGGATGGAGGTTCCCGAACAAGGGGAGGACCGTGTTGATCCCGAGTCCGACCACCATGTCGGTGATCACGGCGAGGCCGAGGGCCAGCAGCAGCGCGGAGTCGCGGCCGGAGACGACCTTGGCGGCCGTGCCGTACCAGACGGCGGTGGGCGCGCCGAACAGCAGCCACAGCCCGGCCAGGCTGGTGAACAGGCCGGGGACGCCGGGCAGCAGTTCCAGGACGCAGCCGAGCGCGACGGTGAGCAGGACCAGTCGGCGCCCCTGGAACACGGTGCTCATGGGTACACCTCGCTCATGGGTACACCTCGTCGTAGACCCGCTCCACCCGCCGGGCCACGGCCTCCCAGGAGTAACCGGAGGCCGCCGCGGAGCCGGCCCGGGACAGCCTCAGCCGCAACGCCGGGTCCGCGGCCAGCCGGTCGATCGCCGCAGCCAGTGCGGCCGGCTCGGGATCGGCCAGCAGGCCCACCCCGTCCAGGAGTTCGGTGTTCCCGGGCACCCGGGTGGCGAGGACCGGCAGGGCGGCGGCCATCGCCTCCAGCGCCACCAGGGGCATCCCCTCCTTGTCGGAGGGGAGGACCAGGGCGTCGGCGGCGGCGTACGCGCCGACCAGGTCCGCGTCCAGCAGGCCGCCGGAGAACTCCACCCGGTCGCCCAGGCCCAGCCGTTCGGCCTGGGCCTCCAGCGCGCCGCGTGACTCGCCGTCACCGACCACCCGCAGCCTGACCGGTTCGCCGGCCAGGGCGACCGCCTCCAGCAGCCGGCCCACGTTCTTCTGCGGGCTCAGCCTGCCGACGAAGAGCAGCCGCAGCGGCCCGGCCGGTCGCTCGGCCGTCCGGACCGGCATGAAGTACTCGTCGCCGACGCCGTTGGGCACGGTGAAGATCCGTGCCGCGGGCACCCGGTAGGTCTCCCGGACGAAGTCCGCCTGCGCCCGGGTGAGCACGATCACCCCGGCGGCGGCGCGCATCGCCCGTCCGAAGACGTGCTTCTTGTAGGCCGGCAGCAGGCCGCCGAGCCGGCCCGAGGCGTCCACGTCCAGATGGAAGTGCAGCAGGAACGGCTGTCGGCGCAGGGCGGCCAGCAGGGCGACCAGTTCCGGCAGCAGCGCGTGCGCGCAGTGCAGGTGCAGCACGGCCCGGCGGGGGGCGCGCAGCAGCGACACCGGCAGGCCGGGGGCGATGGCGGTGTGCGCCAGTTCGACCGCACGGTGGCGCCGGACCCGTACCAGGCCCTCGCGGCCGCCGCGCGGGGCGCCGTCGGCGCCGAGGACGGTGGTGACGACCCGGACGTCGTGCCGCTGCCCGAGCTGGGCCGACAGGTGCTGGACCACCCGCTCCAGACCGCCGAGGTGCGGCGGGTAGTAGGGAGTGATCTGCAGGACGGTGCGCTGGCGTGGCCGGGTGCCGTTCAACCGGTGCTCCCGGTGCTCCCGGTGCTGGGGATGCTGGTGCCCGCGATGCGGTAGTGCAGGGTCTGCGGGTGGCCGGGGAGGGTGACCCGGATCTGGGTCGCGCCGGTCCGCAGCGGGAGGTGGACCACCTTCCGCCCGGCGGCGGCGTCGTGCGGCGCCAGCGTGAACGCGCTGGAGGCCAGCACCGTGCCCTTGTCCGACTCCAGCGTCACCCGTACCCGGTAGAGCTTGGTGCCGGTGTCGTGGTCGACCACCGAGATCGGCACGCTCACGGTGGTGCCGTCGATCGTCGGCGTCTGGGTGAAGTAGAGCTCGGTGTACACGGGCGGGAGCTGGGTGAAGGACTGGAGGAACTCGGTCCGCACCGAGGGGACCGTGGGGGCCGCGAGCGCTCCCAGCCCGGCGGCCAGTGCGACCACGGCGGTCGCCACCGCCACGACCTCGCGCCACGGCCTGGACGGCTCCGGGCGTCGGCCGACCCCGCCGCGTGCGCCGCCGGCCTGGCGGGTGCGCTGTCGGACCGGGTCGGAATCCTTGAGCGAAGATGTCATACCGACTCGAACTGCTCCTGCTGTCGGGCAGTCGGGCTCTCGGCGCCCTCGCCCCGGGCGTCGGACCGGCGGAAGCGGTGTTCGAGCAACTGGCGCAGGTTGCCGATTCCGTCGGAGAGGGCGTTGAGCTTCACATCTCCTCCGCGCGGCCGGTATTCGATCGGGACTTCGAGCACACGATATCCCGCGCGGCTGGCAGCGTTCTTGATCTCCTGGGAGAAGGCCATACCGGGGGAGCGGACGTCGAGCTTCTTCCAGATGTGACTCCTGAAGATCCACATTCCGGACTGGGAGTCGCGCAGCCCATTGCGGAAAAGGGACCGACTGACCGCGCTGAGCGCATGGTTGGCGACGGCGTGGGAGCGTTTCATCGCACCCCGGTTGTCGCGCTGGAGCCGATTCGTCGTCATGAATTCGACGTCCTCGTCGACGAGGATCCGCAGCAGTTGCGGCAGCGCGTCGAAGGGATAGGTCCGGTCGGCGTCGCCGGTGGCTATCACGTCGCCCGAGGCGGCGTCGAAGCCGGCCTGGTAGGCGTTGCCGTAACCGCGTCTCGGCTGGTGCACCACCTGGGCGCCGAGGGACCGGGCCACGTCTCCGGTGCCGTCGGTGGAGGCGTTGTCGACCACCACCACCTCGGCCTTCCAACCGGAGGCGGTGAGTTCGGCGAACGGGACCGTGTCCATGACGGCCGACAGGTTGGAAGCCTCGTTGAGTGCCGGGATCACTATCGACAAGCTCTTCAACTCTTACCCCCTTGAGTGGCTCTGGCTTCTCGGATGGACACGACCCGATCCGACGAGCCCAGGGGCGCGAGCGTGAGCGCCGTTCAGAGCGTTCACCCAGGACAACTGCCGCGTCTCATGTGCACTGTGACCCTATGTGAGGTCCAGGAACCCGGTAAACACCGGAGGGGTCGGCGCGGTAACCGTGACGGAAAAGTGATGTACATAGCGGGCATTTGACACTATGTCTTCTGCTTCCCTGTCAGCGGATGGACGTAGGCGACCGTTCCTGGTGCCGTCTTGTAGGATTTCGCACCCAGACGAGGATGAGGAACGGTGACCGTACCCACGCGCGCCCGGCCGCGGCACACCCGGCCGTCCCGTTCCCGGCAGTCCGGTCCGGGCGGGACGCGGCGGCGGGACACCCGGAGGTACGCGGCCCTCGCCGTCCTGCTCTACCTCGCGGTCCGGGCGGTCAGCCTGCTGATCACGCTGTGGGCGTCGCCCCACTCGGCCGGGACCACCCTGTACCTGCTCGGTACGCACTGGGACTCCGACCGCTACCTGCACATCGCGCAGTGGGGCTACGGCCCGGCCCCGCACCTGCCGCTGCCGCACACGGACCAGACGAAGTTCAGCGACCTCGCCTTCTTCCCGCTCCTTCCCGCCGTGATGGCCGGGGTGCACGCGGTCCTGCCCTTCCTCCCCTGGTCCGCCGTCGGACCGCTGGTCTCGACGCTCGCCTCCTGCGTCGCGGCCTGGGGCGTCCACGCCGCGGTGGCGACCCGTTTCGGCCGGCGGGTCGCGACGCTGACCGTGCTGCTCTGGGGCATGGCCCCGGCCGCGATCATCGAGAACACCGCCTACAGCGAGTCGCTGTTCACCGCCTTCGCCGCCTGGGCGCTGTGGGCCCTGGTCGAGCGCCGCTGGCTGACCGCGGCAGTGCTGTGCGTACTGGCCGGGCTCACCCGGCCCACCGCGGTGGCGGTGATCGCCGCCCTGGTCCTGCTCGCGGCGCTGGAGGTGTACCGGCGGTTCCGGGGCGGCCGCGACGAGGCGTCAGAACCGCTGTGGCGCCCGGTCGCCGCCGCCGTCATCGCCCCACTGGGCCTGCTCGGCTACCTGACCTGGACCGGGCTGCTGCTGCACAGCCCGACCGCCTACCTCCAGCTCCAGGCCCAGTGGCACTCCCGCTTCGACTTCGGGGCGTCCTGCGCCCGCGACGTGGTCCGGCTGTTCACCAGCCGGGCCCCGCTCTCCGTCTACTACCCGGTGGACCTCGGCGTCCTCGGCGTGGCGGTCCTGCTGACCGGATTCGCCGCATACCGGCGCCATCCCCCGGCCTTCCTGGTGTTCTCCCTGGTCACGGTGCTGCTGGCGGTGGGCGACTCGGCTCACCTCGCCTCCCGCCCACGGCTCCTGCTCTGCGCCTTCCCGCTGCTCGTCCCGGTCGCCTCGGGGCTGAACCGGTTGCGCAGCCGGCCGTTGACGGTCGTGGTGCTGATCGCGGCGACCGTCGCCTCCGCCTGCTACTGCGCCTACTCCTACTACATCTCCCCCGGCGCGCCCTGACTCAGCCGACCAGCCAGGAGGAGATCGGCCGGGCGGTCAGGCCGACCTTGGCCGCCTTGAGCTTGGCGGCGTCGTCGGCGGTCAACGCCACGTTCCACACCTGCACATGGCTCATCACGCCGGCCCAGAACTCGGTCCACATGGCGTGGTGCCGGGCCCGCCCGATCTCGAACGGGCCGGGCCCGCTCCAGATCTTCTTCGGGACGGTCGTCGCACCCGCGAGGGCGCCGTCGGCGTAGAGCGCGATCCGCTGGGTCGACGCGTCGTAGGTGGCGGTGAGCAGGGTCCACGCCTTCAGTGTGCCCAGGTTCTTGGAGGTGACCTCGTACGTGGTGCTGTCGGCGCCGCCGCTCCCGGTCTGCACCTTGAAGAACCAGTACGCCTTCGTGCCCTCGACTCCGCGTCCCAGGTCGAAGGAGAAGGAGATGCCGTCACCCTGGCTGACGGCGGTGCGGGTGCCCCCGTCCGCCTCGTTGAAGACCCAGGCGGAGAGGCTGAAGCTCTTGGACACGTCGACGATCGGGTCCGCCGACTCGGCGTAGGAGTTGCCGTCGCTCTTCAGCCGCAGCGCGAAGCCGTCGGTGGCCTGGTTCAGCACGGCGTCCGGCCCCATCGCCAGATTGGCCTGGCCGGAGTGGTCGGCCAGCAGACTGGGCTGGCCCGGGACGGTGGCCTCGCTCGACGCGGTGACCATGGGGCCGGGGCTGGCGGAGGCGCTCGGGGTGGCGGACGCCGAAGCCACCGCCTTGGGCTTCCCGCGCAGGCCGTGCAGGGCGAGCTCGCCGACCGCCCCGCCCAGCAGGCAGGCCGCCAGGACGATGCCGCCGAACTTGAGCAGGCGCTTGCGGCGGGCCCCGGCCTCGTTCCGCTCCGCGAGCGCGGCCCAGTCGGGTTCGTTGGAAGGCGGGACGAAGGGCTGCGGCGGTGTGTAGAGCGGCGGTTGGACGGGGCCCTGCTGCTGCGGCTGGGGGTATCCGTAGGCCGCTGGGGGGCCGGGCTGCTGCGGGTATCCGTAGCCGGTCGGACCGGCGTTCTGCTGCGGCGGAGCGGCGGCGGCGGGCCGGGGCTGCTGGAGGATGCCGAAGGTCATCGTGTCGTCGGCGTGGCTGTCCTGGCCGTGGCCGTCCGCGGGCGTGGGCGCAGGCGCAGGCGTGGGCTGATGCGGCACGCGGGGGTCGGTGCGGTTCGGTGCGGTACGCCCCTGGTGCTGGTCGGGAGCGTCGTCCCCACCCGGAAGATGCCTGCCGTCAGTCATGGATCAGATGATATGAGGGATCGACACCCTGGCACTACAGAGGTCCTGTTGTCCGTTCAGCCGTTCCCGGCGCGAAACGACACCGGATCCTGCTTGTTACCGTCGGGTATCCAAGCGGGCCGATAGCGCCTACGCTGCACGTCATGACTGACATCAGCGCCAGTGGCGTCATCGGCGAGCGCAACCCCGTCGCGGCCGCGGGGTCCCGGAGCAGTGCCGACGCGGTGACGCCGGAGCTGGTCGCCCGGCTGGTCCGCGGCATCGCGACGGGTCCGGAGCCCACGCTGGCGCGGAGTCTGAGCCCGTTCACCGGCGAGGTGCTCGCCGAGCTCCCCGAGTCCACGCCGGCCGACGTCGCCGACGCGTTCGCGCGGGCCCGGGTGGCCCAGGCGGCCTGGGCCCGGCGCCCGGTCCGCGAGCGGGCGGCCGTGCTGCTGCGCTTCCACGACCTGCTCTTCGCGCACCAGGCCGAGCTGCTCGACCTGGTGCAGTCGGAGACCGGCAAGACCCGCGGGCACGCCTTCGAGGAGGTCAGCGCCGCCGCGCTGGAGGCCCGCCACTACGGCAGGGCCGCCGCGAAGTACCTCCGGCCGCGCCGCCGCGGCGGGGTCTACCCGGTGCTCACCCAGGTCCACGAGCTGCGCCAGCCCAAGGGCGTGGTCGGTCAGATCTCCCCCTGGAACTACCCGCTGGCGCTCTTCGTCGGCGACGCGGTGCCCGCCTTCGCGGCCGGCAACGCCGTGGTCACCAAGCCGGACAGCCAGACCGCGCTGACCGCGCTGCGCGCCCGCGAGCTGATGGTCGAGGCCGGACTCCCGTCCGAGCTGTGGCAGATCGTGATCGGCGACGGCCCGGTCATCGGCCCCGAGGTCGTCGACCGTGCCGACTACGTCTCCTTCACCGGCTCCACCCGTACCGGACGGGACGTGGCCCAGCGGGCCGCCGCCCGGCTGATCGGCGCGTCCATGGAGCTGGGCGGCAAGAACGCCATGCTGGTCCTCGCCGACGCGGACCTGGACAAGGCCGCCGAGGGCGCCGTCCGCGCCTGCTTCTCGTCCGCCGGGCAGCTCTGCATCTCCATCGAGCGGCTGTACGTCGCCCGCGGGATCGCCGACGCCTTCCTGGAGAAGTTCGCGGCGCGGACCCGGGCGCTGCGCCTCGGCAACACCCTGGCCTGGGGCTCCGACATGGGCTCGCTGGTCTCCCAGCGCCAGTTGGACACGGTCACCCGGCACGTCGAGGAGGCCGTGAAGAACGGCGCCACCGTGCTGGCCGGCGGGCAGGCCCGCCCCGACCTCGGCCCGCTGTTCTTCGAGCCGACCATCCTGGACGGCGTGGACGAGAGCAGCGCCGTCTGCACCGAGGAGACCTTCGGCCCGGTCGTCTCGATCTACCGCTTCGACAGCGAGGACGAGGCCGTCGCGCTCGCCAACGGCACCCCGTACGGG
>FSVS01000074.1_pt1 | contig 17895 bp, 12 predicted proteins | sample 1637781 | NCBI WGS metagenome assembly FSVS01 (sample SAMEA3914814, study PRJEB12502) | metagenome | biome: forest; material: soil | place: USA | collected 2011-09-16 | depth 0.1 m | reverse complement strand
GCATGCCGGAGGAGGTCAACCGGGTCGCCACCGACCGGGTCAGCGACTACCTGCTCGCCTCCTCCCCCGACGCCGCCGACAACCTGCGTGCCGAGGGCTACCGCGAGGACCAGATCCACCTGGTCGGCAATGTCATGATCGACACCCTGTTCGCCAACCTGGACCGGGCCCGGCAGTCCGACGTGCTGGAGCGGTACGGGCTCAGCCGGGGCGGGTACGGGCTGGTCACCCTGCACCGACCGGCCAATGTGGACGACCCGGAGGTGCTGACCGGGCTGCTCAAGGCCCTGGGCGAGATCGCGGACCGCTGCCCGCTGCTGCTGCCGGTGCACCCGCGCGCGGCCGGACGGCTGGCCGAACTCGGCGTCCCCGGCGGCGTCCGACTCGTCCCGCCGGCCGGGTACCTGGACTTCATCGCGCTGCAGGACTCGGCCCGGGTGGTGCTCACCGACTCCGGCGGGGTGCAGGAGGAGACCACGGCGCTGGGCGTCCCGTGCGTGACGCTGCGCGACAACACCGAACGGCCGATCACCGTCGACCAGGGCACCAATGTGCTGGCCGGACGCGATCCGGGCCGGATCGTCGCCACCGTGCACGCGGTGCTGGACAGTCCGCCGGAGCCGCGCCGTCCGGAGCTGTGGGACGGGCACGCCGGCGACCGGATCGCGGCCGTGCTGCTGGAGGGCGGCACGACGGCCGGGCGGCTGCGGCCGACCGACCTGCTCCCGACCAGCCTGCCACCGGCCCACGGAGGACCCGACAGCGCAAGGGTGGTCAGCTGATCACACCGCGCCCTATGCTTGATCACCGCATTGTCGCCCCGGTCTGAGCCAGAATCAGGTCCCAGGACGGCGACACTCACGCACCACCTCGCGAGGGGAAGAACCATGGATCTCGCCGAGATCTCCCGGGTCATGCGCAGACGCTGGTACGTCCTGCTGCCCGGCCTGCTGGTCACCGCGGCGCTGATCGTCGGGGTCTACCTGGTCGTCCCGACCAAGTACCAGTCACAGAGCACGGTCGAGCTCCTGAACTCCGAGAAGGCCACCGTGGCCTTCGACGGCAACCCCTTCCTGAGCACGCAGACCTCGCTCACCGGCATGGCCGACAGCCTGGCCCGCAACCTCAACTCCGACGCGGCGATCGCCGACCTCAAGTCCCAGGGCCTGACCGGGACCTATGTCGCGATGATCGCGGACAACGCGCAGGGGCCGCTGATGTGGCTCACCGTCACCGGCACCGACCAGGCCGCCGTGCTGAAGTCGGACAAGCTGCTGACGGACTACGCCCAGCAGCGGTTGCAGCAGTTCCAGGCCCAGCAGTCGGTCGCGGACGACGCGATGATCCAGATGACCACGATCGTGCCGCCGCAGAACCCGGTGGCCCAGCTCAAGACCAAGCTGGAGTACCTGATCATGGCCGGGCTGATGGGGGTCGTCATCAGCCTGGTGGCCACCTTCTACGTCGAGGCCAAGCGCCGCCCGCAGAAGCCGGTGCGGCCGCTGGACGAGGAACTCGCCCCGGTCACCCCCGCCGAGGACGAGGACGAAGAGGAGCCGCAGCACCGCAGCACCGGGGAGACCCCGGTACCCGCCCCCGCGGCCCGGCAGAGTCGGCCGCGGCCGCAGGACGAGGACATCGAGCAGCCGACGGTCCAGCTCGCGCTGCTCCAGTCGCCCGAGCACGGGAACCAGAAGGGCGCCGACCAGACCAAGGCCCCCTGGTTCTCGCCATGACCCTCACCTCCGACGAGTCAGCCGACCAGGACTGGGAGGAACCGCCCGGACCGGGCGACCCCGCCACCATCCCGATCCGGGTGCAGGACCTCAGGGCGCAGGACCCCGTCACCGTCCCGATCCGGATACTGGACAGCAACACGATCCCGATGCGCATCCTGCGCCCGGTGCCGGTCGCGCCCCCGGACGCGGCGGCCGGCCCCTCGCTGGGGAACCAGGTCCGCTCCGCCGCCCGGTGGAGCCTGGTCAACACCGTGGTGATGCGGCTCGGCAACTTCGCGACCGGGATCATCCTGGCCCGGTTCGTGCTCGACCCCGCTGCCTGGGGCGTCTACGGGATCGCGCAGACCGTGCTGCTGGTCCTGCTGTCCGCGAACGAGCTCGGCATCGGCCTGGCCGTGGTCCGCTGGGAGGGCGACCCCCGCAGGTTCGCGCCGACCGTGCTGACCCTGAGCACCCTCTCCAGCACCGTGCTCTACGCGGCGCTGTTCGCGGTCGCCCCGACCGTGAGCGGGATGATCGGCTCGCCGCAGGCCTCCGGCGTGCTGCGGGTGATGTGCCTGTGCGTGATCCTCGACGGACTGTCACAGGTGCCCTCGGGGTTCCTGACCCGCGCGTTCGACCAGCGCAAGCGGATGGTCATCGACGCCCTCAACTTCGTGCTCAGCACCACCGTCACCCTGCTGCTGGCCTTCGCCGGCATGGGCGCGATGGCCTTCGCCTGGGGGGCCGTGGTGGGCAACGTGGCCGCGCTGATCGGCTTCTGCGTCGCCGCGCCGGGGACGCTGCGGTTCGGTTGGGACCCGGAACAGGCCCGCGCGCTGCTGCGGTTCGGCCTGCCGCTGGCCGGTGCCAGCCTGCTGGCGCTGGGCGTGGTCAACGTCGACACCCTGGTCGTCGGCTCGACCATGGGCAATGTGTCGCTGGGCTTCTACGTGCTGGCCTTCAACATCTCCGGCTGGCCGGTGCGGATCATCTCCGAGGCGGCACGCCGGGTCTCCTTCGCCGGGTTCTCCCGGCTGGCCGAGTCACCGCAGGCGCTGGCCAAGGGCTTCAGCAGAGCACTGGGCGTGCTGATCACCGGCACGGTGCCGCTGTGCGTGCTGCTGGGCGTGCTGGCCGGGCCGATCGTCGGCCTGGTCTACGGAAAGCAGTGGCACCCGGCGGCGGCGGCGCTGCCGTGGCTGATGGTGCTCGGCCTGGTCCGGATCGGCTGCGAGCTCGCGTACGACTGCCTGGTGGCGATCGGACGGCGGCGGTTGCTGATCATGGTTCAGGGGCTGTGGCTGGTCGTGCTGATCCCGGTGCTGATCGTGGCCGCGCGGACGCACGGCATCGTCGGCGTCTCGCAGGGCCATGTGCTGGTGGCCGGGGGCATCGTGGTGCCGGTGTTCCTCTGGGCGCTGCAACGCGGGGGCATCAGCGTCGCCTCGATCGCCCGGGCGTCCTCCTGGCCGTTCCTCGGCGGAGCGGCGATGACCCTGTGCATCATGGTGCTGGAGCGGCCCTTCGGGCACGGCGTCGTCGCACTGATCGTCATGGGCGTGCTGTCCCTGGTCGTGTACGGGGTCTGCGTGGTTCCCAGCATCGGCTACCTGCGCGGTACCGACACCGAGGAGAAGGGAGGCAAGCACGCTGCGAGGCACCGAAGAACCGGATGAACTCCCCTACACACCGACAAGGTTGACCGATGTTAAGAGCACGAGGGCGGGTCCTGGCAACCGGGGTCCTGCTGGCACTGGTCCTGGTGACGATAGCGGTGGCCCTCTCCCGCGGCGGCGGGCCCGAGCACACGGTGGCGGGACCGCCCGGACCGTCCGCGGCCCCCGGCGCCTCCTCCGCGGCCGGGCGGCCGTCCCCGGTGCCGGGCACCGACCCGGCGAAGATCGGCCGGGCCGCCTCCACCCCCTCCCCCAGGGCGACGGCCAAGAGCAAGAAGTCCGCCGCCGTGACGGGTTCGGGCGGTTCCGGCGACGCCGACGCCCAGATCACCGCGGGCGGCTTCCCCGACGCCCACTCGACCGGCCCCCGGATCGCCCTGAAGCCGCACCACACCGGTGCCCTGAGCATCACCGCCAACGGCACCGTGATCAGCGGCTGGGACATCACCGGCTCGCTCGACATCTACGCGAACAACGTCACGATCATCGACAGCCGGGTCTCCTCGAACAACTGGTGGGGCATCAACCTGCGCCCCGGCTACAGCGGGCTGCGCGTCCTGCACACCACCGTCACCGGGCTGCCCGGCCAGGGCCCGGACAACGGCGGCGAGGACTACGCGGTGTCCAACATGGGCGGCAGCTCGATCGAGGTCGGCTGGAGCAACATCTCCGAGTTCGGCAACATGCTGTCGATGGGCCAGGGCAACCTGCACGACAACTACCTGCACGACGTCTCCGAGTTCCACAACCAGAGCGGCACCTGGGAGCACGCCGACGCGGTGATCAGCGACGGCGGCAACACCGGCACCCTGGTCATCCGTCACAACACCCTGCTCAACCAGGTCAGCGTCGACCACGGGGCCAGCGGCAGCATCGGCCTGTTCGCCGACACCGGCAGCGTGGCCAACAGCACCGTGGACGGCAACTGGATCGCGGGCGGCTCCTACGCGCTCTACGGCGGCGGCCCCGGCGCGAACGGGATCAAGGTCACCAACAACATCTTCTCGACCCAGTTCCACCCGAACTGCGGCGAGTACGGCCCGGTCGCCGCGTGGAACGCGGGCGGGGCCGGGAACGTCTGGAGCAACAACAGGATGTCCGACGGCCGCACGGTCGTCCCCCAAGCGTCCTGACCCCCCCGAAGGGAAGCAATGCGCCGGATCGCCAGGGCCCCCTGGGAACTGCTCAAGCTGGCCTTCGGCTGGCTGGTGCTCTTCGAGGCCGCGAACAAGCTGCGGCTGGCGCCCTCCGCCGTCCGGCTGCGCCGCTTCGAGGACGCCGAGGTGCGCCGGCTGGCGCCGGTGACGTCGGGGGCCCCCACGGCCGGGGCCACGGCAACGGTCGCCACGGTCATCGCCACCCACCGCCGTCCGGAGGCGCTGCTCGCCGCGGTCCGCTCGGCGCTGGCGCAGACCGTGCCGGACCAGGTGGTGATCGTCGTCGACGACGGCGCCGGCCTGCCCGGACCCGGCGGACTGCCGGACGACCCGCGGCTGTTCGCCGTCTCGCTGTCCCGCAACTGCGGCACCGCCGGGGTGGTCCGCAACGTCGGCATCCGGCTGACCCGGTCCCGCTACGTGGCCTTCCTGGACGACGACAACCTCTGGGAGCCGGACCACCTCGCCCGCGCGCTGGAGGCGCTGGAGGCCCCCGGCGGCCCCGACGGCGTCTACACCGCGCTGCGCAGGGTCCGCGCCGACGGGACGGAGCAGGACGTGCTCTCCGTCCCGTTCAGCCGCCGCCGGGCCGCCCGGGAGTCCTTCCTCGACACCAACGCCTTCGTCGCCCGCCGGGTCCGCGCGCTGCACTTCAGCAGGCTGCGGCGGACCCCGGAGGTGCTGCCGCGCGAGGACTGGGAACTGATCCGCCGTTACAGCCGGCACCGCCGGGTCCAGCACCTGCCGTTCCCGACGGTCCGATACCTGGTGAACCCGGGCAGCTACTACACCGCCTGGGAGCACCCGCCGGTCACGGCCCCGGTGTCGCCCGGAGCGCCGCCGAACTGAGCAGCGCGGCGGCCGCGGCCCGGTTGGGGGCGCGGCCGCGGCCGAGGGCGGCCCGGGAGGCCTCCCTGAGCAGCACGGCGGCGCGGAACGCGGCGGTGGAGAGGCCCCCGTGGCGGCGGCCGTGCAGCCGGACCCGGTTGAGCACCAGCAGGGTCCACAGCCGGGGCGAGACCCGGGACTCCCCGCCGAGGTGGACCGCCTGCGCCCCGGGCTGGAGCTGGACGGCGTAGCCGTGGTCCCCGGCCCGCAGGCAGAACTCGGTCTCCTCGGAGTAGAGGAAGTAGGACTCGTCCCAGGGCCCGCAGGCGTCCAGGCAGGCGGCGGACATCGCCATCATCGCCCCGGTCGCCCAGTCCGCCCGGGTCTTCCGGGTGTAGGCGGCGGGGTCGGTGACCAGCTCGCTCAGCCGCGGGAAGCGCCCGGCCCTGCGGTTGCCGATGACGGCCTCCCCCAGCGCCCTGCTGACGCTGGGCTCGCGGCGCAGCGAGGGCAGCGGGCCCTCGACGCCGTCCTGGTAGAGCTGCGGGACGGCGATCCCCACGGTGGCGCCGTCCGGCAGCGCGGTGCCCAGGGCGGCGACCAGCGTGGGACCGCAGCCGGGGCGCAGCCGGATGTCGGGGTTGCAGACCAGCGCGGCCCGGTAGCCGCCGTCCCAGCCGGCGGCCACGTCCAGCGCGGCGTTGATCCCGGCGGCGTAGCCGGCGTTGCGGCCCATCGGGACGACGACGGCGTCCGGGGCGAGTGCGCGGATCACCGCGACGGTGTCGTCGGCCGAGTCGTTGTCGGCGACGATCAGCCGCCAGGGCAGGTCGCCCATGCCCGCCGGGAGGGCCTCCAGGAAGCCGGGGACCACCGCGGTGCTGTTCCAGGCGACCACCAGGACGGCCACGGGAGGGGTCGGCTGACCGTTCGTCATGAGTCCACCAGCTGGGGTTCGGGGGCGGCGCGTTCGGACGGGAGCGGGACCGGGACGGAGGCGGCGGCGGCCTCCCTGCGGACGAAGCCGAGGTAGCTTCCGCCGGCCCCGAGCATCAGGAAGAACATCCCGGAGAACATCGCGAAGCTGAGGGCGTCGAAGGTGGCGCTGATGACCAGGGCGACCAGCGCGGACGCGAAGAACGCCTGCCCGAGCTCACGGTCGGACTCGGTGCGGGCCAGCCGCCGGATCGCGCCGCCGTGGTGGATCCCGGTGCAGAACAGCACCAGCAGCGCGAGTACGCCGAGGCCGCCCATCTCCGCCATGGTCAGCATGTACTGGTTGTCGGTGAAGAAGTAGAGGTCGGGCATGAAGGTGCCGAACCCCCGCCCGAACAGCGGCCGTTCGACGATGTAGGGGACGATCTCGGCGTACTTCACGGTACGGGCCTGGGTGCTGCTGTCACCGTTGGAGAAGAAGCTGGAGAACAGCGCGGTGATGGTGCCGATCAGACCCGGGATGATCACCTTGAAGACGCCCAGCGAGCCGATCAGCAGCCCCATGCCAGCCCACCGCCGGGCCGGCTTCCAGCGCGGAAGCATCACCAGCGCCACGATCACCGCGCCGATGATGGACGTCCGGGAGACCGTCAGCGGCAGTGCGCCGCCCATCGCCACCACCGGGCCCCAGCGGCGCAGCAGGCTGCTGTGCCGGCGGACCGGGTCCAGGGCCTGCTGGAGGGCGAAGGGGACCAGGATGGCGAGCATCCCGCCGAACTCCAGCGGCTGCGCCGTGGTGGAGCGCGGGCGGGTGAACGAGCCGCGGTCCATCGCGGAGATGCCGGTGACGCTGGAGTGCAGGCCGGGGATGGAGATCGAGTCGGCGATGTTGGTCGCCGAGAAGAAGTCGTAGTAGCCGAGTGCGGCGACGACCGTCCCCATGATCACCATCCGGCGCATCATCACGTCGAGCCGGTCCCGGGTCTGGATCCCGGCCGAGACCAGCACCACCAGCGACACCCAGACCAGGAAGCCGATCAGGCCGCGGTCGGCGGCGAGGACCTCGGCGTGCGAGCTGTTGCGGGTCGCGTCGGCGACGTAGGAGCACAGCACGGCCGCGCCGAGCAGGCACATCGCCAGCCGCGGCCCGCGGGTGCCGGGGGCGGGGACGAGGCGGTCGGTGAGCCAGTTGGCGACGTACCAGAGCAGCGCGAGCAGGGCGAAGACGTTGGCCGGGGTGCCGACGCCGCCGAGCGCGGGCAGGGCCAGGTCGGAGGGGATGAAGAAGGCCAGCGCCATGTAGACGGTGAGCAGCGCGGTGGCGTCGCGCGGTCTGCCGAGGAAGCCGCGGGCCGCGCGCTTGAGCGGCCAGGGGTTGATCCTGGCGCCGAAGAAGGGCTTGCGGCGGCGGGCCAGCATCATGCTCTCGAACACGAAGCAGAGCAGGAACCCGCCGGTGATGCCGACCACGGTCACGCCCGCGACGTCCTGGATCCTGGTCTTGGACTGGGGCACCGGCGTCTGCGGCAGCACCACGGGCGTGGCCTGCACCAGGTAGGCGGGGGCGATCCCGGCCGCGGTCTGCAGGGCCTTGAGCTGGTCGGCGGCGAAGGTGGTGAAGGTGTTGGTCTCCCGGAGCACCTTGGCCTGGTCGTGGCCGGTCACCGTGAGTGTCAGCAGCGGACCTGAGGTGTTGGTGGCGAAGTCCACCGTGTAGACGTCGGTGACGCCGAGGGACTGGAGGTCCTTGGCCGAGTCGCTCGACTCCAGCGTCCTGATCAGCACGTCGGCGGTGACGACGAGGGAGCCGCCGGCGTTGGAGATGGGGTTGCCGTAGGTGGGCGCGAGCTTGGCGACGGCGGTGGAGTCCAGCAGCGCGACGGAGCTCTGCGACTGGTAGGACAGCGGCACCGTGCGGTAGAGGTAGAGGCCCGCGGCAAGGCTGAGCACGGTGATCGGCACCATGAAGTACCAGCGCCTGCGCAGCACCGCGATGATCTCACTGAGGCTCATGATCGTTCCCCCGGCTCGATGTTGCGGGTCCGCTCCCCCCGGAGCCCCGGGCCAGCATAGGCTGCCGACTGGGAGTACCGGTACCGAGAGAGGGACGCCACGTGTCGCCTGCCGAGCTGGTCCGCACGCTGCTCCGCCGGTGGTACGTGCTGCTGCTGGCGCTGCTGCTGACCGCCGCCGGCGCGTACCACGTGCTGAAGCCGACCCAGCTGTACCTGAGCACCGCGGTCGTGGTGCTGAAGCCGCCGGTGACGGGCAACCAGCCGAACCAGTTCGCCAACCTCCAGCCGACCCTGGCGGCGGTCTCCTACGCGGTCATCCAGCAGCTCGAGTCCCCGGCCGGCGTCGCCGAGCTGGCGGCCGCCGGGGTGCACGGGACGTACCACCTGACCCCGCGCAACAGCGGCACCAGCGCGACTCCGCACTATCTGATCCCGACCCTCCAGGTGCAGTCCGAGGTCACCGACCCGACGACGGCGGACGCCACGGTGCGGCAGATCATCGCCGTCTACACCGCGCACGTGGACCGGTTGCAGACGGAGCACGCGATCGCCACCGCGTCCCGGATGAGCGTGGACGTGCTGGTCCCCGCGAGCGCGGCCGAGGTGCACGGCACCAAGAGCCGCGGGCTGGCCGGGACGGCCCTGCTGGGCCTCGGCGGCGGGGTGCTGGCCGCGCTGTGGACGGACCGCTGGGCACTGCGGCGCAGGCGGCGCCGCGAGGGTGTGGTGACGGAGCATCAGATGCCCCGGCGCTTCCAGGACTTCCACCAGAGCCACTCCCGGCCCCGCTCCACCACCGCCGACAGCACCAGCGGCTGAAGCCAGGGCATCGCCCGGGTGCCGATCCGCTGCCGCAGCCGCAGCGCCCGGTACTCGGGCAGCGCGGTGAAGCCGTCGGGCAGGACCTCCTCGGCGAAGGCCAGCAGTTCGTCCACCGGGACCACGTCGGTGCGGCCCCGGTCGTAGGCGCGGTAGGCGCGGCGCAGCGCGAAGCGGGCCAGCCGGGTGCGCACCGCCGCCGACAGCTGTTCGGCCTGCGGCAGCCGGTCGCCGCACTTGGCGAGCACCGACTCGAAGGCGATCCGGCGCTGCCGCAGGTCGTCGAGCTGGCCGCCGAAGTCGGTGGTGGACATGTTGTCGCCGTGGACCCGGTAGTAGGCCTGGTCCGCGCCCTGGACGTAGCCGACGTCGGCGCGCGCCGCCAGCCGCATCCACATCTCGATGTCGCCCGCGTGCGGCAGGGCCGGGTCGTAGCCGCCGACCTCGCGCTGGAGGCTGGTCCTGACCACCACCTCGGGTGAGGTGATGCAGCCGGTGCCCTCGCGGAAGCGGCGTTCCAGCCACCAGTGGCCGGGGTAGACCACGCTGCCGGTGCCGGTGGTGCGGGCGGCCGGGAGCGGGCCGCCGTGCTGGAACCGCAGCGGCCTGCCGTAGGCGAAGCCGGCCTCGGGGTGGGCGTCCAGCAGCGCGGCGGCCCGGACCAGTGCGCCGGGGACCAGCCGGTCGTCGGCGGAGAGCAGGGCCACGTAGTCGCCGTCGGCCCACTCCAGCAGGCCTTCGTTGTAGGTGGCGATGTGGCCCTTGTTCTGTTCGTGCACCCGGACCTCGATCCGGGGGTCGGCGGCGGCCAGCTTGAGGGCGACCTCCGCCGAGTCGTCGGGTGACGCGTCGTCGATGATCAGCACCTTGACGTCCAGGCCCTCCTGTTCGTCCAGGACGCTGCGTACGCAGTCCGCCAGGAAGTGGCCGTACTTGTAGCAGGGGATCACGACGCTGAGGGTGCTCATCGGTCTGTGGGGCCAATCCCCGGGCGGCCCTCGGGGGAGGCGGCCCGTTCGTGCTGGGCCGCCTCCCCCGGGCCGCACCGGTGGGTGCGGGGTGGAAACGTGGACGTCGTGCTGGTCAGCGGCCTAGAAGAACGGCGTGACCCCGTGCGGGAAGCGGATCCTCGCCGTCGCGGACGGCTTGGAGGCCGAGGCCCCCGTGCCGCCCGAGCCGACCCCGGACGACTGGCCGGTCCTGCTCTTCAGAGTCGCGGTGAAGGACTTGACGGTGTGTCCGTGCTTGTCCTTCGCCGTGATGACGAGCTTGTACCTCGCCCCGTACGGCATCGGCGCGGAGAGCCGGAAGGTCGCCTTGTGGGTGGCCTTGTCGTAGGAGAGGACCCCGGGAACCGTGGTCGCCCCCGCTCCGGACTCGGTGCTGACGTGGCCCACCAGCGTGGTGACGACGGCCTTGACCGTCGCCGGCGCGGTGTCGGCGGGCAGGGTGACCACCGTGGCCGCGGGCGCCGCCATGGCGAGGGAGGTCTTGGCGCCCTCGGTCATGGTGGCGGTGAGGCCGGACGGCGCCGTGGTGGTGATGATCGGAGCGACCCAGTAGTTCGCCGATCCGGCCGAACCGGTCGGGAAGGCGGAGGTCGTCCCGTACGCGTACAGGCCGTTGGATCCCCCGCTTCCGTCAGCCGGGGCGGTCAGCGGGTAGGACTGGTGAGCGCCGCCGAAGTAGCCGCCGTCCACGGAGTAGTTGCCGTTGGGCGCGTGGTAGGAGGCCACATAGGTGGTGCCCGCGGTGATCGCCACCGGGGTGTCGAAGGTGAGCGTCTGCCAGCCGGTGGCGCTCTCCCCGCTGAACGTGCCGGTGGCCAGGAGCGCGCCGGTGGACGACCAGAGGTTGCCGGAGTGCGTGCCGGTGTTGCCGGCGCCCTTGTAGAAGGTCACCCCGGTGACCCAGCCGTCGACCGCCGACTGGAACCGCACGCCGAGCTCCAGCGAGTTGGCGTCGCCGGTCTCGTCGACGGTGCTCGGCACGGTGCTGCCCGGCCACAGGGTGCACGGGCAGGTGACCGCGGGCGGGGTCGCGCTGGTGGTGAACGACCAGGTGGTCGGCGCCGTCATCGCGTTGCCCCACAGGTCCGAGGTCTGGACCGAGGCGGTGTAGGCGGTGTTCAGCGCCAGTTCGGTGGACGGGGTGAAGGTCGCCGTCTTGCTGGCGGTGACCACCGTGCTCCCGGGGACGCTGTTGCCGCTCGCGTCCTTGAGGCTGAAGACCAGGGTGCTGCTGTCGATGCCCTCGTTGAAGGTCGCCGACACCGGCGCGGTGATCGACACCCCGGTCGCCCCGGAGGCCGGGGTGTGGCTGCTGACCGTGGGCGGGGTGGTGCTGGCCGTGGAGGTGTCCAGGACCGCGTCCACCCAGTAGTTGCTGCCGGCCGACGCCGAGGACGGGAAGCCGCCGCCGGTGCCGTAGTGGTAGACGCCGTTGCCGCCGTCCGTGCCGGACTGGAGGGCCGTCAGCGGGGCCACCCCGGCCGCGCTGTTGGTGAAGTAGTCGCCGTCGTAGGAGTAGCCGCCGTTGGGGGCGTAGTACGAGGCGACGTAGGTGGTGTTGGTCTTGATCGGCACCGGCGAGTCGAAGGTCAGCTGCTGCCAGCCGGACGCCGTCTCGTCGGTGAAGGTGCCGGTCGCCAGCAGCGTGCCGGTGCTGCTCCACAGGCTGCCGGTGTGGGTGCCGGTGTTGGCGGCCGACTTGTAGAAGCGGATGCCGGTGATCGAGCCGGGAACCGAGCTGCGGATCTTGACGCCCAGTTCGATGGCGCTTCCGTCACCGCCGTTGACAGTGCCGGGGACAGCCGAGCCGGGCCAGACCGTGCAGGGGCACTGCTGGCCGCCGATGGTCAGCGGGATGGTGGTGACCGCGCCGATGTTGACGCTGTCGTCCACCGCCCGGACCTTGATCTGCGCCGGGCCGGTCGCGGTCGGGGTCCAGGAGTAGGTCCAGGAGTTCAGACCGGTCGCCGGGCTCCAGGTGCTGCCGCCGTCGGTGGAGACCTCCACTCGGGCCACCACGCCGCCGCCGGTGTCGGCGGCGGTGCCGCTGATGGTGACCGGCTTCTGTACCGGCACGGTGACGTTGGACGCCGGGGTGGTGACGGTGACCGTCGGCCCGGTGGTGTCGGTGGACTGCGTCGCGGCGACCAGGCCGCTCTGCAGGGTCAGCGGCTGGATGCCCATGTCGGCGATGATGTTCACGGTCGCCTGCTGCATCCGCTTGTCCGCGGTGATCACCGCGTCGTCGGGGTCGCTGGTCGGGACGTTGGTGAGGCCCCAGGACCACTGCACCGTGCCGGAGCCGAAGACCAGGGCGTGCGAGGTCGGGTCGCGGAACTCGACCAGGCTGTGCGTCGCGGTCCCGGCGCCGTAGATGTTGCCGTAGTCCTCGCGGTAGGTGCCGTCAGCGACGTTGACCGTGGTCGACGACAGGTCGATCTCGCCGGAGGGTCTGGTGGCGTTGTCGAAGTCGCTGTCCCACTCGTAGCCCAGCGTCCCGGTCGGGAAGGTGGCGGTCTGAGTGGACGTCAGACTGGCGACGGTGGTGTTGCGCCATAGTCGGTTCTTGGCGTAGGAGCCCGGCACGGTGATCGCGTCACTGCGGTAGCCGTTCACCTGGAACAGTGATCCGGTGAGGATGTTCTGTGGTTGGAACAGCCCCGTCTTGGCGATGCTGCCGGGGTCCAGGAAGGCTCCGGTCCAGGTGCTGCTGGGGTCGGCGATGCCGTCCGGGGCCGGGAGTTCGAGCTTGGTCTCCTTGTAGGTGACCAGGGTCCGGTTCGGGGTGTTCGTCCCGTCGATGCTCGGGGCGAAGCGGGTCTCCCAGGAGACTTCGTTGCCGCTGAAGAAGCTCTCGTTGACGCCCGCCTGACGGGCCGCCAGCACGTTGTTGAACTGGCTCTGGGTCCAGTACTCGTCGTGGCCCGAGGACATGAACATCTTGTGGGTCAGCAGGTCGGCGGGTCTGGTCGCGGTATCGAGGCCGGATATGTAGCTGACGTCGTAGCCGTTCTGCTCCAGCCACGAGATCATCTCGAACTCGGAGCCGTACACGCCGTTGTCACCGCCGATGTCCAGCGGGCGGTTGTAGCTGACCTGGTAGGCGCGGCCGTCGGGCGCGGGGCCGGTCCCCTGGTAGAGGTTCTGGCCGCCCCACATGTTGTAGGCCTGCCAGGTCTCGTCGTCGGTCTGCACCACGATGTCCGAGTGGCTGCTGTCGTTGCGGACCACGAACGGGTACGGCATCACGCCGTTGCCGTCGGTCTGGTCGAAGTTGGCGATGTAGAGGCCGGAGACGGCGTCGCTGGGCACGGTCCAGGTCGCGGTGACCGGCCAACTGCCGCAGTCCACCAGGCCGGTGCCGGTGTCGCTGGCGCAGTTGAGCGCCTTGCCGTCGGGCACGCCGTCGTTGACCACGGTGTCGATCGGGCTGCCGGCCGTGCCGTTCTTGGTGAAGTTCGCGGGGTAGGTCGCCGACGCCTGCGCGGACGTCGACATCTCGCGTCCGCCGTCGCCGCCGTAGTAGCCGAGCCGGTAGACCTCGACGTGGTAGGAGACCGGGGACTGGACCTTGAACTGGACGGTGTCGCCCGCCTGGACGCTCTCCGCCGTGGAGAAGCCCTCGACGTTGCCGTAGGCGTTGGGGGAGAACCAGTCGGACATCGGCGAACCGGTCTTGGAGTTCTCACAGACGATCGGGTTGCTGCCGGACCCGCAGGGGTCGGCCGAGGCGCTGGAGGCCCAGGTCATCGGCAGGACAGCGGTCACCAGAGCTGCGACCAGGGCGAAGAGTCCGCCCTGGAGAAGTCTGCTTCTTCTGTACATCTCTCTTACCTTTCGGTGGTGCACATACCGCCCCGGTGAGGCGGGGCGGTGGCGGTGCGGGTGTCGCTGATGGTGCGTCAGTGGAGGGCGTCGACGAGGGCGTCGACGACCCGCTGCTGCTGGTCCGTGGTGATCTGCGGGAAGAGCGGGAGCGAGAGCATCCGGTCCGCGGCGTCCTCGGCCTGCGGGAAGTCGCCGCGCCGGTGCCCCAGGTGGGCGAACGCGGGGGTGAGGTGGACGGCGGCCGGGTAGTGCACGCCCGCGCCGATGCCGGCGGCGTTGAGCCGGGCCACGACCTCGTCCCGGCGGGCGGCGGCCTCCTCGCCGCCACCCGCGATCCGCACCACGTAGAGGTGCCAGACCGGGATGTTGCCCTCGGCGGTGACCGGCAGGGCGACCTCTCCGGCCGCCGCCAGGTCCGCGAGCAGCGTGCCGTAGTGGGCGGCGGCGGTGCGGCGGGCGGCGTTGCCCTCGGCGAGCCGGGCCAGCTTGGCCCGCAGCACCACGGCCTGGAGTCCGTCCAGGCGGCTGTTGAACCCGGCCACGTCGTGCCGGTACTTGGCGACGCCGCCGTGGTTGGCGAGGGCGCGGACCAGGCCGGCCAGCTCCTCGTCGTCGGTCAGCACCGCGCCCGCGTCGCCGTAGGCGCCGAGGTTCTTGCCCGGGTAGAAGCTGGTGGCGGCGACGCCGCCGCTGCCGGGGGTGCGCCCGTGCCGACTCGCGCCCTGGCTCTGCGCGCCGTCCTCGACCACGGCGACCCCCGCGGGCAGCTCGGCGAGCAGGTCCTCGACGGCGGCCGACTGCCCGTAGAGGTGCACCGGGACGATCGCGCGGGTGGCCCCGGTGACCGCCTTGAGCGCCAGCCGAGGGTCGATCAGCAGGGTGTCGGGCAGGCAGTCGACCAGCACCGGGCGGGCGCCGATCCGGGCGACCGCGCCGGCCGTGGCGATGAAGGTGTTGGCGGGCAGCACCACCTCGTCGCCGACGCCGACCCCCCGCGCGCGCAGCGCCAGTTCCAGGGCGTCGGTGCCGTTGGCGACCCCGACGCAGTGCGCGACGCCGCCGAACTCCGCGTACTCGCGCTCGAACTCCCGGACCTCCTCGCCGCCGACGAAGGCGGTGTTCGCGAGGACCCGGTCGAATCCGGCCCTCACCTCGTCGGCGACCTCGGCGTGGGCGGCCTTGAGGTCCACCAGCGGAATCTGGCTCATCTGACGTCGTCCCCCATCGTGTCGTTCACTGTCGTTCCGTCCTCCCGGTCCAGCTCGGCCAGGGCCGGGGCCCCGGCCGGACGCAGCCTCCGGGCCGGGCTGCCGACCCAGACCTCTCCCGCCGGGACGTCGCCCAGCACCAGGCCGCCGGTGCCGACCAGCGACCAGGCGCCGACCGTCGCGTACTCGCGGACCAGCGCCCCGGCCCCCAGGTACGCGCCCCGTCCGATCCGCACTCCCCCGCCGAGCCTGACCCCCGAGGCGACGGTGGCGAAGTCCCCGACCTCGTCGTCGTGGGTCAGCACGGCCTGCGGCATCACCGCGACATGCGCCCCGACCCGGACCGCGGCGGTCAGCGCGGTGTGCGCGAGCAGCACCGAGCCGGGTCCGACGGTCGAGCTGGCGGAGACGACCGCGGTCGGATGGACCACGGTGGCGTAGCGGTCCGGCGGCAGCCCCAGCCTGCGGACCAGGCGGGCCCGCCCGGCGTAGTCGCGGGGGCTGCCGACGCAGACCACGGCCCGGGTGTCGTCGGGCAGGTCGTGGACCAGGTCGCAGCCGCCGAGCACGGCCGTGCCGTCGACCTTGCCGCCGTGCAGCTCGGGGTTGTCGTCCAGGTGGCCGAGCAGGTCCCAGCGCGGCACGCGGCCGCGGGCGGCGTCCTCGGCGTTGGCGTCCAGGACGGCCTGCGCGGTCTCGCGGGCGAAGCCGCCCGCGCCGACGATCACCAGCGGGGTGCTCGGGCCGGAGCCGCCTGTCCCGGGGGTGCTCATGTCCCCGCCGCCTGTCTGCGCAGCACCGCCACCACGCGGTCCTGCTGAGCGTCCGTCATGGTGTGGAACAGCGGCAGGATCAGCGAGTCGCGGCTGATCCGCTCGGTGACCGGCAGCGGCGCGGCCGGGTGGTCCTGGTAGGCGGGTTCCAGGTGCGAGGCCATGATCCCGCGCCGGGCGGAGACCCCGGCGTCGGCGAGCGCGGCCAGCAGCTCGTCCCGGCCGACCGGGAAGTCCTGGTCCGGCAGCACCCAGTAGGACTGGAAGTTGCCGAGCCCGTGGCCGGGGTCGCGGACCGCGGTGAGGCCGGGGACGTCCTGGAGCAGGGCGTCGTAGCGGGCGGCCAGGGCGCGGCGGCGGCCGACGATCTCGTCCAGCTTGCCGAGCTGGACCAGGCCGATGGCGGCCTGGACGTCGGTCATCCGGTAGTTGTAGCCGACCTCCAGGTAGCTCTCCAGGACCGGCTTGCTGCTGGCGTGCCGCTGCGCGGCGGAGGCGTTCATGCCGTGCTCGCGCAGCCGGCGCAGCCGGGCCGCCCAGTCCGCGTCGTCGGTGGTGATCATGCCGCCCTCGCCGGTGGTGATCACCTTGCGCGGGTGGAACGACCAGGCGGCGAGCAGCGCGCCGTGGCCGACCGACTTGCCGCCCACGGTCGAGCCGATCGCGCAGGCGGCGTCCTCGACCAGGGCCAGGTCCCAGTCGGCGCAGGCCGACCGGAGCGTGTCGGTGTCGGCGGGGACGCCGCCCTGATGGACCACCAGGACGGCCTTGGTCCTGGCCGTCCTGACCGCGTCCACGGTGGCGGCGGTCAGGTTGCCGGTGGCGAGCTCGACGTCGGCGAACACCACGTCGGCGCCGACGTAGCGGACGGCGTTGGCGGTGGCGATGAAGGACAGCGAGGGGACGATCACCTCGTCCCCGGGGCCCAGTCCCAGCGCGATCAGGGCCAGGTGCAGGGCGGCGGTGCAGGAGCTGACCGCGATGCCGTGCTCGGCGCCGACCCGCTCGGCGAAGGCGCGCTCGAACTCGGCGACCCGGGGGCCCTGGGCGACCCACCCGGACAGCACGGCGTCGGCGGCGGCCAGGGCCTCCTCCTCGCCGAGCCAGGGGATCATCACCGGGACCCGGTCCTGCTGGTCGGCGCTCATGCCGACACCTCCCCGGCCGCCCCGGCCGCCGCAGCGGCCGCGTCGGCCTCGCGCTCGGCGCGCCACCAGGCCACCAGGTCGCGCAGGCCGGTCCGCAGGTCGATCTCGGCGGTGAAGCCCAGCTTCTCGGCCGCCTGCGAGGTGTCGGCGAGCCGCCGGGTCACCCCGTTCACCGCACGGGCCGGCCCGTGCACCGGCTCCAGCTCGGAGTCCATCGCCTCCAGCAGCCCGTCGGCCAGCTGGCGCAGGCTGGTCTCGCTGCCGCTGGCGACGTTGAACACGGTGTCGGTCAGGTCGGACTCGGCCGCGAGCAGGTTGGCTCTGGCGATGTCCCTGACGTCGACGAAGTCCATGGTCTGGGTGCCGTCGCCGAGGATCAGCGGCGGCTCGCCGGAGGCGATCCGCTCCATCCAGCGGATCAGCACCTCGGTGTAGAGGCCGTGGATGTCCATCCGGGGGCCGTAGACGTTGAAGTAGCGCAGTGCCACGTAGTCGAGCCCGTACATGGCGTGGAAGCTGCGCAGCAGGCCCTCGTTGAAGGCCTTCGCGGCGCCGTAGAAGGTGTCGTTGTTGTAGGGGTGGTGGCGCTCGGTGGTGGGGAACTCCTCGGCCAGGCCGTAGACCGAGGCCGAGGACGAGGCGACCACCTTGCCGACCCCGGCCTGCGCCGCCGCCTCGACCACGTTGAAGGTGCCGTCGACCATGACCTCGTTGGCCAGCCGGGGCTCCTCGGCGCACTGGGTGATCCGGATCGCGGCGAGGTGGAACACCAGGTC
>FSVS01000125.1_pt1 | contig 18699 bp, 13 predicted proteins | sample 1637781 | NCBI WGS metagenome assembly FSVS01 (sample SAMEA3914814, study PRJEB12502) | metagenome | biome: forest; material: soil | place: USA | collected 2011-09-16 | depth 0.1 m | reverse complement strand
GTGCCGCCAGGCGTCCCGCGCCGCCGCCTGCGGACACCGCGGAAGCGGAGGTAGCCCAGGAGCAGCAGCACTGCCAGGATCGCCAGCACCGTCCACGGGATCGTCGGGTAGGACACGCTGTGCGTCGCGCTGGGCAGCGCCGGGTCGGTGTCGCCGGGGACCGCGAGCGGGTCGATGGTGACCGAGGCGGTCTGCCACAGCGCGGGGAAGACCCCGGAGACCGTCACGGTGTACGTCGCGGTGTTGCCGGGCAGCAACTCCTCCAGCGCCGCCGGGCCCTTCGCGGTGACCACGCTGCCGAGCGGGTTGCGGACCCGGACCGCCTGCCGTCCGCCCAGCCGGAGGTTGCCGCTGTTGCGGACGGTGTAGCTGGTGGTCGTGCTTCCGGTGCCGAACGGGTTCAGCGTGCCGTGGTAGGTGGTGTGGACCGACTCGACCGTGAGCGCGGGGCGCAACGCTCCGGGGACCCGGAGGTGGATCCGCGCGCCGACCCGCTGGTCGACGGAGACCGCGTTGCCCTTGGCGTCGACGGTCTGCCGCCGCAGCGCCAGGACGATGCCGCCGGAGTGGTCGCCGGGGCCGGCGTCGGCGGGGACGGCGAGGGTGAACGGGATGATCTGCCGCGAGCGGGGCGGGAGTCTCACGGTCTCCGTGGCCAGGTGCACCCAGGAGCCCACGTCGACGGACCGCTTGCTCGCCGGGAGGACGTCGTAGCCGCCGGTGTCGGTGTTGAAGGCGTCGGCCGCGTACAGGGTGAGGTTCAGCGGCTGGTCGCCGTAGTTCCAGACCGCGACGTGGTCCTTGACCTGGGCGCCGGGGGTGGCCAGGTAGGTGTAGGCGCTGCGGGTGTCCGGGGCCTTGGCCGTGGCGGGCTGGATGCCGAAGGTCTGCTGCTGCGCCTTCACCGGTGCCTTCACCGGTGCCTGCACGGGCGCGACAGCCGTCGCGCCCGCCGCCGTCGCGGTGGGGGCGGCCGCGCCGAGGAGGCCGATCAGCAGTGCCGCGACCAGCGCGGCAGGGCCCCTGCGGGGCCGGAGCGGTACGGGGCTTCTCATCGCGGACTCGTCCTTCGCAGCGGGGCGGAACGGTGGTGGAGCAGTGGGCCGGAGCGGTGCGGTACCGGGCGCCCCCGCCGCGCGACGGGCTGCCGCGCGGCGGGGGAACCAGGAGTGATGCGGCGTCAGATGACCGTGAGGGTCAGCACGCCGGTGTAGTCGCCGGCCAGCGTGGAGGTCGGGGCGACCAGGGAGAGGTCGGCGCCGATCTGCGCGGTGCCCAGGCCGGTGGCGGTGGCCAGGGTGCGCGAGGACTTGAGGCCCAGCACGCCGCCGTCGGTCGGGGCGACGCCGTTGGCCGGAGCCACCGAGCCGCCCAGGTCGACCTTGAGGCCGTCGCCCTTGTTGACCAGGTTGGGCACCCAGCCGAGGTTCTGGGCGCTGATGGAGCCGCCGGACGCGGTGAAGTCCGCGACCTGGCCGCTGAGGGCCCAGCCGGGGGCGCCCGCGCGGGTGTCGGTCACGGTGACGGTCTGGATCGGACCGGCCGCCGCGTACAGGGTGCTGGTGGCGTTGAGGGCCAGCGGCGGCAGGTTCACGTTGGAACCGGCCACGCTCAGCGCCAGGGCGCCGGGGGCGACCGTGGTGTGGATGTTCTCGGTGCCGGGGGCGGTGGTGCCGCCGCCCGGGTTGGCGGCCGCGGTGACGGTGAAGGGCAGGGCCTCCGAGACCGAGCCGGCGTAGGCGTTGGTGTCGGCGGGGGTGAAGGAGGCGGTCAGGCTGTGGTCGCCCTCGGCCAGGCTGTCGACGGTGATCGAGGCGCTGCCGCCGGACACCGCCTGGGTGCCGATGACGGCGCCGTCGGAGCTGAAGGTCACCGAACCGGCCGCCCCGGCCGGGGTGGTGGTGGCGGTGATGGTGACGTCGGTGCCCGCGGCGGCGGAACCGCCGGGGGTGACCGACAGCGCGGTGGTGGTCGCCGCCGCACCCGCCGGGCTGACGGTGTAGGGGGTGGCCGCCGAGACGCTGCTGCCGAAGGCGGGGTCGCTGGACGTGAACACCGCGCTGAGCTGGTGCGGGCCCTGGGCCAGGGCGGTGGTGGTGAGGGTGGCGGTGCCGGCGGCGACGTCGACCGGGGCGCCCACGGTGCCGGCGCCGTCCATGAACTGGACCTTGCCGGCGGCGGCCGGGGAGACCGAGGCGGTCAGGGTGACGCCGCTGCCCGCGTCGGCGGAGCCGGTCGGGCTGACGGCGAGGGTCGTCGTCGTGGCGGTGACCGTCGGGGCGCTCGGGTCGGTGGACTGGTAGTGGGTCGGGTCGGTGAACCAGATCGACCCGGAGAAGGTGTCGAACGTCGCCGCGCCGAACGCGTTGCGGCAGGTGACCGTGAAGGTGTACTTGCCGGCCAGCGCCGGGATGCTGTTGGCCTGCGCGAACGCCCGCATGGTGTCGATCAGCGGGATGATGTAGCCGCCGTTGGCGTCCTGCGAGTAGATCGAGGTGGGGGAGTTGCCGACGACGCCGTAGCCGCCGTCGGGGAAGCCCGCGCCGGAGACGCTGGCGATCAGGTTGGTGCCGCCGGTGCACGCGCCGGAGGTGTCGACGGAGATCGAGTCGTCGTCGCGGCCGGTGGGGGTGATGACGGTGAGGGTGCCGCCGGTGGCGTCATCGGCGTGGGCGATGGAGACGCCCGAGAGCACCATGGCTCCGGAGGCCAGGAAGGTGGCGGTGCCGAGCGCGATGCGCTTCGGCAGGCGGTTCGTTGACACGGTGGGACTCGCCTTCTGCAACGGTGAAAAGAGCAGGTCGAATGTCATGACGGCCGATCAGACGACTGGTCAGCCCGTGGTCTTGGAGGTGTCGCCGCAGCTCGGGTCGACGCCGAAGCCGTAGGTCTTGATCAGCGCGGGCTGCTGGCAGATGCCGGAGCCGGCGCCGACGAAGACGTCGCTGTAGGGGCTGACCGTGACCTTGCTGCTCGGGATCACGTTGTAGACCTCGCGGGTGGCCGCGGAGCCGGTGTTGAGCAGCAGCGACGGGGTGCCGTTGATGCTGCCGAGGACCGCGGTGCCGCGGATGTCGGCGAGAGTGCCCGAGCCCTGGGCGATGAACTGGGCGATGGAGAACGGCGCGATGGAGTTGGCGTCCAGGACGCGGCCGTCGTGCTCCTCGATCGGCTTGCCGTTCTTGGTGTCGGAGATGCAGGGGTACTTGTTGGCCACCACGTCGGCCTCGTTGATGCCGACCGTGCTCTCCCAGAAGGAGCGGGTGCCCGAACCGGCCTGCGGCAGCAGCGCGTGGACGGCGTAGTTCGGGCCGGTGCCGACGTAGTTGGGGTCACAGGTGTAGATGCCGTGCAGGTCGGTGAGGCTCATCGAGCGCGGCAGGGTGCTGTTCGGGGAGATCACGTAGGTGACCGCGTCCACCGCGAACGGGATGTAGGTCAGCGCGGGGGTGGTCGCGGTCAGCGTCAGGCTGGACGACCGGGCGAAGGTGAGGCACGGGGCGCCGGCCGCGCCGAGCGCGTTGACCAGCGCGGTACGGCCCGCACCGGAGCCGTTGGGACGGGCGATGCCCTGGCAGTTCGCGGCGGTGGTGGTGTTGATGGTGGCCGAGCCGGTGGCGTCCCAGGAGGAGATGACCTTCTGGCCGCCCACGGTGACGGTGTTGGACAGTGCGTTCATGACGCCCTGCGTGGTGTCCGAGCCCACGCCGACCAGCGGACGGGTGTTGCCGGCCGGGGTGCCGGACGGGTCGGCCTGCGCGGTGCCCGCGCCGAAGGCCAGCAGGCCGACGCCGGCCACGCCCGCGAGGATCTTGAGGGAGGTGTTCATGGTGGGTGGATCCCTTTCGACGGTGAAACGCATCACGGCCGGAGGCTCCGGACGGGGTAAGGAGAGGTCTGTGGACGGACGGTGACGTGGCGTCAGCCGCGTCGTCGGCGCAGGTAGCCGGGCAGCAGCGAGCCGACCAGGGCGGCGACCGCCCCGGCGCCGAGCAGCACGGCCAGCAGGTAGTGCGCCGCGCCGACCGGGGTCGCCGCGGTCCGCACGATGTGCACGGCGGGCGGCTTCGTCGGGGCGACGGTGACCAGCGGGCGGGCCGAGGGCGGGGTGCTGGGCGTGCCGCCCGTGCCGCCGGTCGTGCCGCCGCCGGTGCCGCCGGAGCTCGACGAGGTGTGCGAACCGGAGGACTTGACCGGGGGCTTGATCGAGTCGGCGACGATCTTCTTCGCCGCCGCCAGCGCCTGGGTGCGCAGCTTCTGCGGCAGCGGGACGTAGCCCTGGGTCAGCTGCCCGGAGTCGAAGCCCGGCGACTGCCCCTTGCCGACCGCGTAGTCCAGCAGCGAGGCGTAGTTCCGGGCCTCGGCGCGGGGGAGCGCGGCGGGGGCGCTGGCGGCGTAGGTCAGCATCGTCAGCGGGTAGATCCCGGCGCCCTTGGCGGTCGGGCTCAGGGTCAGTGCGTCGGTGCCCTTCACCGTGGTCATGGCGGCCTCACCGGCCAGCATCGACGCGGTGGTGGGGGCGACGAACCTGCCCGAGGCGTTCAGCAGGTTCGCGCTGTCCAGCCCGTAGCGGATGGCGGTGGGGGTGTCGGTGACGGCGAGGATGCCGCGCAGGCCGGCCGCCTGGGCCGCGCCCTTGGCGAACCCCGGCGGGATGGTGGTGTTGTCCCACACCGTGTGCGAGAGGTTGTCGCCGCGGGACGCGGAGCGGGCCGAGTCGTGCATGTCGTTGGCGTACGGGTGCGCGTCCAGGGTGCAGAGCGTGGGGATGTTGCCCAGGTTGTCGGCGGGGAAGACCCGGCAGTACGGGTCGCTCTTGGGGAAGTCGTCCCGGGGCAGTGTCATCCCGTCCGGGACCTGGTAGTTGGGGTTGACCTGCATCCCGGTGTACGGGTCCTTCTGCCCGGCCAGGAAGGCCCTGGCGTCCGGGTCGGCCTCGACCCAGGCCCAGAGCCGACGGATCACGTCGGACTCGCCGAGCGGGACCTCCATGTCGTAGATCCGGGAGCTGAAGAACAGGCCGTCGAACTGCGGGTTGAGTTTCAGGAACTCCGGGTCGGTGGTGAGGTCCAGCGGGTTCTTGGAGACCACCGGGTCGGGGTCGGTGAAGTCGACCGCGTAGAGGTAGGACTGCGTCAGCAGCTTGGCCACCAGCCGTGGGTTCAGGTTCAGCTGGGTGATCCGCTCGCCGTCCTTCTCCCGGATCGCGTCGGGGGCCTTGCCGGAGGACTGGCTCTCGATGTCGAAGGCGATGGTCACCCCGGAGAGGCCGACCGGCGCGTACACCGGGGTGCGTCCGGCCGCCACGGTGTCCGGCGGCGTCGGGTCGGAGACGAAGACCAGGCCGGGGTCGTCACCGGTGTTCAGCTTGGCCCGGGCCTCGTTGTCGTCGATCTTGGTGTAGCGGAAGTTGGAGCCGGTCTGCTGGCACAGCACCGGGGCCCAGCGGATCATCGCCTCCTTGGCCATCTCGGTGCCGTAGGTGTGCAGGTCGGCGGCGTTGATCGGGCAGCTGTAGCCGAGCGGCGCGTAGTGCAGCGGCACCACCAGGCGGTGCGACCAGTTGCCGGCGGACAGCGGGGAGGACTCCAGTTTGTTCGCCGCGGGGATCGAGCCGTCGACCTCGGTCAGCCCGCGCGGCACGATCACCAGCCAGCACTCGCGCCCCTCCTTCGGCGGCACCTTGACCTTGTCCGGGATCGCACCGCAGCCGAGTCCGGGGGCCTCCTCGCTGGTCTCGGTCTCGAAGAAGGCCTGCCCGGTGCCGTTGGTCCTGGTCGGCGCGAACGGGACCTCGTTGGTGGAGCTGGCGTCGAAGGACTTGCTGCTCGAACCGGTGTCGACCGACCCGCGCACGCTGTCGAACGGCACGTAGACGTTGACCCCCTTCGCCTTCTGGTCGGCCGTCTGCTTGATCGTCTCCAGCGGGTCGACCTCGTTGGCGTAGTTCACCTGGCGGGTGCCGACGTACGCGCCGCCGCGGCTGTCGCCGTTGTAGCTGCCGTACTGGCACTGGGTGCGGTCGGGGCCGGTCGGGGCGTCGCCCCAGCACTCCATCAGCTCCAGGTAGTCCTGGCCGAAGGTGCCGGGCAGCGGCAGCGTCGGCTGCCCGCCGGACCAGGTCACGTCGACGTCCTGGTCCACCAGGTCGGTGGTCTGGTGCACCGTCACGGCCAGGCTCGCGAACTCGCCCTTGCCGTGCACGGTGACGGCCGAGCCGTCGCTCGTGGCGCCGGCGGCGGTGTCATAGGTCGGGCGGCCGGGCAGCTTGGCGAGCGCGGCCGGGCCGGTCCGCGGCGTGCCGGTGCCGGTGGACCCGACGGGGGCCGGGGCCGCGCCGGAGCCGCCGGAGACCGGGCCGGTGGGGTCGATCCCCACCGGCGCTCCGGTGACCGGGTCGACCTGGACCGACGGGGTGCCGGCCGGTCGTCCGGCTGAGACGGCGGCGGGGTCGTGCGGGTCGCCGGAGACCAGCACCCCGGCTGTCACGGCGACCAGGACCGCCGCGCCCAGGGCGGTGCGCAGGGCGCGGGACCACGGTCTGTCGAGTGCGGGCATCAGCTCTCTCCCCTGCGGCGGGCGGCGCGGCGGGCGATCACGGGGGGCAGCACGATGACGGAGCCGAGCAGCAGCGCGGCCAGCACCATCAGCGAGTGCTGGAGTCCGCTGCCGGTGGTGGCGGCGATGGAGACCGGGTCGGCGCCCACGCCGGCGCTGCCGCCGCCGTCGGTGCTGGTGCTCCCGCCCTGGGCTGGATCGGCTTGATCGGCCCCCGGGTTCGAGGCGGAGGAGCCGTCGCCGGTGGTTCCGTCCCCCGCGGTGCTGCCGGGCGTGGCCGAACCGGTGGGCGCCCTGCCGGCGCCGTTGACGCTGGTGCTGGTCTTCGACGCGCCGCCGGTGCCGGTGCTGCACTCCGCCGTCGCGCCCTGCTTGTCGCAGGCGGGCGGGAAGGGGGCGTTCTTCGCCAGCAGGTTGGTGCCGTCCGGGGAGAAGGTCGGGTTGTCGCAGCCGGCCAGGTCGATGCTCTGCTTCTGCACTCCCGGAATCCGGGCGACCACCGCCAGCGCCGCCACCACCAGGTTCTTCGGCAGCGGCGAGTAGCCCAGGTCCGGGGCCTCCGACTGGCCCTTGCAGAGGAAGTAGTAGGCGAACGCGCCGAGGGTCTTGCCCTTGTCCGTGGTGAAGTGCGACGTGGGCGGGATCCCGGTGGGGGAGCTGTCCTTGACCGGCAGGATCATGTAGCTGTAGCTGGACAGCGGGTAGGCGCGCGGGTCGGTGTTGTCGTAGACGCCGGTCAGGTCCTGGGTGAGGTCCGTCTTGATCTTCGCCTTGGTCAGCGCGACCGCGACGTTGTCCGGGGTCGGCTCCACGTAGTAGTGGTCGGCGTTGAGCATCTTCACCACCGGGAAGCCGGTGAGCTTGGCGTAGGAGTACTCGACGTAGGTGATCGACCCCGCGTTGTGCTGCTGCGCCACGAAACCGGCCACCGAGGTGGAGCCGCTCAGCGCGATCATGTGGGCGATGGTCGGGTAGAACGAGGTGACCCCGCAGGGGACCTGGGTCCGGCCGGTCTTGGCGCAGTAGGCGTCCCAGAGCGGTTCCTGACGCTCGCTCATCCAGGTGGTCAGCTGCGCGGTGGTGCCGGAGCCGTCCGAGCGGACCACCGGGACGATCGGCACCGGCGGCAGGTCCAGGCCCGGGTTGTCCGCCCTGATCAACGGGTCGTTCCAGACCGTGACGACCCCGGTGAAGATCTTGGCGATCACCGGCCCGGAGAGCCGCAGGTTGGTCACCCGCTTGCCCTTGATGCTGAGGTTGTACATGAACGAGGTGCCGCCGGCCACGATCGGCATGTAGGCGAAGGGGTCGGTCGGCGGGGCCTCGGTGACGCCCTGGTCCTTGATGTTGTACGGGATCTCCGAGACCGCGAAGTCCACCGCCCGGTTCTTGTACTTGGTGCGGCCGTCCGAGGAGCCGGTGGCGCTGAAGTTGACCCTCATCCCGTTGGCCAGCACGTCGCTGGTCCAGGCGTCCATCGCGTTGCTGCTCCAGGTGGATCCCGCACCGGAGATGGGGACGTAGCCGGAGCCCGCGGCGGCGGCCCGGGGCGTGCTGCCGAACAGCAGGCTGGTCGACAGTGCCAGCAGCGCCGCGAGCAAGGCGGCCCCCCGGCGCGGGAAGGAACGGGGACGGCGGGACACCTTGGGGACCTCGGATTCGACGGGGCGGTTCTCGACAGGGAGGATCGGCGCGGGCCGGAAGCGCTGGGCGGTGGTGTACGAGGCGTGCTCCCTGCGCCGCTGCTGACGTCTGGTCAGGTCTCCGGCCGCGCGCCCGCCGAGCACCCGGGCGATCACGAACAGCACCAGGACGAGCACCAACAGCACCACCGCCGCGCCGAAGCCGCGCGCGATCTGCACCTCGGAGGGCAGCTTGACCAGGGTGAACACCAGCAGCGGGAGCGAGGTCTGCGGACCGTGGAACAGGTCCGCGTTCATCACCTTGCTGTAGCCGGCGGTGAGCAGGACGGGCGAGGTCTCGCCGATGCCGCGGGCGGTGCCCAGGATCACCGAGGTGGCCAGGCCGGAGCGGGCCGTGGGCAGCACCACCCGCCAGACCGTCTGCAACCGGCTCGAACCGAGCGCGTAGGAGGCCTCCTTGAGGGAGGACGGCACCAGCCGCAGCACCACGTCCGAGGCCCGGATGATGATCGGCAGCATCATCACCGACAGCGCGCACCCGGCCGCGATCCCGCTCTGCTGCTCGCCCAGGATCAGCACGACCGCGTAGACGAACAGGCCGGCCAGGATCGACGGCAGCGCGGTCATGGCCTCGACGATGGTCCGGACGAAGCGCGCGTACGCGCCGGGGACCTCGGTCAGGAACACCGCGCAGCTCACGCCGAGCGGCACCGTGATCACCAGTGCGGTGCTGATCTGCTCCAGGGTGCCGACCATGGCGTGGGTCACGCCGCCGTCGGTCAGCGGGGTGAGCGAGCTCGCGGTGCCCATGTCCTGGGTGTAGAAGTTGCCGTGCGGCAGCGCGTGCCAGCCCTTGAAGAAGGTGTAGCCGATCACCAGGGCCAGGGCGATCAGGACCAGTCCGGCCAGGCTGTGGATCACCGCCCCGGCGAGCCGGTCCCGTACCGCGAGGCCCTTCTCGTCCTGGGCCACCAGCAGGCCGTAGAGCACCAGGAACAGCACCCAGGAGACGACGACGAAGCCGAGCGGGCCGTTGAGCGGCGTCAGGTAGTCGAAGAGGACGCTGGTGAGGGCGGTCGCACCGGCCACCGCGCCGAGGACGGCGTAGGTGTCGGCGGACCGGCGCGCGCCGGTGGCACGCCGGGGCGGTCCGGCGCCGGGCGCCGGCCGGGTGCGCACCGGCAGGGTGGTGGCGGGGCTCTCGACCGGGGTCCCGGCGGGGCTCTCGGTGGGTGCGCTCATGTGCTTGCTCCGGAACGGCTGCGGGCCACCACCGCGGAGGCGGCGAAGTTGACGGCCAGGGTCATCACGAAGAGGGCGAGCCCGGCGGCCATCAGGGCGGAGAGGCCGGGTCCCGTGGAGGCGTCCCCGTAGTGCAGGGCGATCAGCGCGGACACACTGCTCGCGCCGCTCTCCAGCAGGTGCGGCTGGATCTGGAACACCATCGAGATGATCATGTAGACGGTGATCGTCTCGCCGAGCGCGCGGCCGAGGCCGAGCATCGTCCCGCCGATGATCCCGCCGCGCCCGTACGGCAGCACGACGGTGCGGATCACGCCCCAGCGGGTGGAGCCCAGCGCGTACGCGCCCTCCCGCTCACCGGCCGGGGCCTGGCCGAAGACCTCCCGCATCACCGAGCACATGATCGGCGTGATCATGAAGGCCACCACCGTCCCGGCGATGAAGGTGGAGGAGGTGTACGCGGCGGTCGGCGCCAGCGGGCTGCCCGGGTCGGCCAGGTCCACCTTGAAGAGCGGGATCCAGCCGAAGTAGGTGGAGATCCACCGGGCCAGCCCGGTCATGTACTGCTCCAGGAAGAAGAAGCCCCACAGGCCGTAGACCACGCTGGGCACCGCGGCCATCAGGTCGACCAGGCTGACCAGGGTCTGCTTCAGCCGCCGCGGCGCGTACTCGGAGATGTAGAGCGCCATGGACAGCGCCATCGGCAGCGCGAACCCCACCGCGACCAGGCCGATCAGCACGGTGCCGGTGAGCACGGCCGCGATGCCGAACCTGCCGTGGCCCCCGTTGGGCTCCCAGCCCGAGGTGGTGAAGAAGGAGAAGCCGTCGACCCGCAGTGCCTGGGACCCCTTGAAGGCGAGGAAGCCGCCGACCGCGAGCATCACGACGAGCACGATCGCGCCGCTGCCCCGGGCGCCCCAGAGGAACGCCCGGTCCGCGAGGCCGGGGTTGGCGGTGATCCGGCGCCGTACGTCCGGTCGCTCCGGAGCGGCCGGGGCGGTCACGCGCCCGCCAGTTCGGTGCGGTCCCGTACGGTCGCCCGGACCAGGTGCGGGATGACCTGCGCCGGGTCCACGCCCCGCGTCCCGGACCGGAACTGGGCCAGGTTGTAGAGGCATTCGCGCTGCCTGCGGTAGGACCGGGCCGAGAGCGCCACCGGTTCGCCGCCGAGGGTCAGCCGCCACCCCCACATCGCGGTGGGCTGCTCACGGCACATCACCGTGACGGTGTCCTCGATGCTCTCGCGGAGCCGGAGCACGGCCGCGCGGCACGACTCCTCGTCCGAGTAGCCCACCGGCCCCCGGCCCAGTTCACGGTTGTTGGCGCTCAACAGCCGCCATGCGGTGATCGTCTCGCCCCGGCCGCTGCCGCCTCTGGCCGGTCTCGTGACGATGAGGAATCTCGCCTGCCCCATTCCCGCTCCTTCTACCCGCCCTGGGAAAGCCAGTGGCCGAAAGAGACGGTCCTGTTCTCACACGGACGCGCAGACACAGTTGTTCGAACGCCGGACATGGGGAAGGTGAACGCCGGGCATTGGTCCTGTCGTGGAGTTGTGCACACCGGGGGCCTGTTCTTTGCCCGAACCTTGCCAGGGACTTACGGTGCTCTCATCCCTGTGCTGCGGCTCTGCCCAAAACGACTGCGCCGCCCCGGAGTCGGGACGGCGCAGCGGGACCTGGCCCCGGGGTGCGGGCGGGTCACCAGTCGCGGTCGAGGAGCTGTTCCAGGTGGTTCGGACGGTCCCCGGGCAGCTCGCCCTCGGGCCGGTAGCGCAGCGTGTGGTCCTCCCAGTCCAGGTAGCCCCCGACCCAGGAGGCGAGACCGGTGGCATAGCGCTCGACGGCGCGGCGCTGGGGGCCGGTCAGCCCCAGCCGGGTGCAGAGTTCGGGTATCTCCACGGAGAGCCGGGCGTACTCGTCGATCATCCACTGGGTCTCGGCGAGCACCGCGGTGCTGGCCTCCTCCAGGCCGCACTGGCGCTGGTGCTGGAGGATCATCACCAGGTTGTAGGCGTCCCCGCGTGCCGCCTCCTTCCGGTAGGAGCGCACGTCGTTGCTGAACGAGGGTATGTCGGCCGCCAGTTGGCGCATCAGCCGGAGCTGCGGACTGTGGAACGCGGCGGCCGGGACCTCGCAGGCGAAGCGTTCGATCATGTCGATCACGGTCTCGGTCCCGCCGGTGCCCCGACGGAGCATCAGATAGGAGGCTCGGTCCGGCAGTTCCTGTTCCGCACCGGCGGCCTGGGCGGCCCGGGCCCGGCCCAGCGCCTCGCTGGGGTGGGTGGCGAAATACCACTCCCAGTGGTACGCGGCCCGGGCCCGCCAGCGCGAGGACATCCCCTCGGTGCTGCGCCGCCACAGGTCGGCGAAGGAGGCGGCGACGGGCGAGGCCTTGGCGCCGTCCGGGTCGCCGTTGACGATGCCGATCAGCGGGTCGCAGATCCGGGCCACCCGGACCGGGTCCAGGCCGAGTTCACTGTCGAACTGGTCGTCGAAGAGGAAGTAGAAGCCGAAGAGGTCGGTCGCCAGGACCAGGTCCTCGCATGTGGCGTCGGGGAAGCTGCGGGCGGCCAGGTCCGGGACGCTCCACCGGGCGTAGAGCTCGGTCGCCTCGGCCCCCCTGAGCATGTCGTGGGACTGCAACCAGTCCAGGTTGCGGATCTCGGCGTCGGACTTATGGGCACTCGTGCTCCTCCGGAAGGGGATAGTGAGGTCCATGGGCGGTCACCTTCCTCTTACGACGTGCGGTGGACGCTACCCGAACTGATCATCCGGCAGCAGTAGGCAATCGGTCGTTGTTTCAACTATCCCTCCTCCCACCAGGAGTTGACCCATGGCGACTGCTCGCCTAACCGTCACGGCGGGGCGCTCGGAGGGATAGCCTGCAAGGGCAGCGGTGGCGACGGAGCGGGAGCCGATGATGACAGGGCGTGGCCTGTACGAGCGGGAGAGTCTGACGGCGCAGGCCGATCAGGCACTGGACGACCTCTGCGAGGGCTTCCGGGTCGGCGGCACCGACCTCGGCAGCCTGCTGCTCTACAGCGGTGAGGCCGGGCTGGGGAAGACCAGCATGCTGGCCGAACTGCGCCGCGGCGTCGGCGACCGCAGAAGCGCGGGCACCATCACCCTGCTCACCGCACGCGGCGGCGAGCAGCAGCGCAACGTCCCCTTCCACGTGGTCCGGCAGCTGCTCCAGCCCGCCCTCGCCAAGCTCGGCGAGGCGCAGCGGCGGGAGCTCTTCGAGTCCTGGTACGACATCGCCGCCCCCGCGCTGGGCCTGGCCGCGCCCTCGGGGACGCAGTCCGACCCGCAGGGCGTCCGCGACGCCCTCGACTGGGTGATGGCCCGACTCGCGGTCCGCCAGGGCCCGTTGGTCCTCATCGTCGACGACCTGCACTGGGCCGACCTGGAGTCGCTGTCCTGGCTGGCCGCCTTCGCGTCCCGGGTGCCGGGTCTGCCGCTGCTGGTCGCGCTGGCCTTCCGGCCGGACGAGATGCCGCCGGAGGGGGAGCCGCTGCTCAAGGCCGGGCGGTCCGGCAGCCTGCTGAAACTGCGCGCCCTCGGCCCCGACGCGGTCGCCGCACTGGTCCGGGAGGAGTTCGGCGAGGACGCCGACGAGCTGTTCTGCCACCAGTGCTGGTCGGTCACCGGCGGCCTGCCGCAGGACCTGGTGACCCTGTTCGGGAAGCTGAACGACCGTCAGCTCAAGGCGGTGGACGAGAGCGTCCCGATGCTGCTCGAACTCGTCGCCGCCGGGCGGGGTCCGGCCATCGCCAGGCAGCTGGAGAAGTTCGGCCCGGACACCTACCGCTTCGCCTACGCGGCGGCCGTCCTCGACAACGAGATCGACCCCCAGGTCGCCGCCAGGGTCGCGGGCCTGACCCCGAGCGCCGCGCAGATCGCGCTGGAGCTGCTGCGGGAGGAGCGGATCCTCACCAACGGCCACGACGGCGTACTGGAGTTCGTCCACCCCACCATCGGCACCGCCGTCTACCAGTCGATGCTGTCGCAGGGAATGCGCACCGCGATGCACGGCAAGGCCGCCCAGGAGATCATCGACGCCGGGCACGGCATGGCCGCCGCCTCCCGGCACCTGCTGGAGACCTATCCGGACGACGACTCCGAGGTGGTCGCCCACCTGCGCCAGGCCGCCCGCGAGCACCTGGCGGTCGGCGCGCCGGACGCCGCCCGGCGCTGTCTGGAACGCGCCCTCCAGGAGCCGCCGGCCGAGGGGGACCGGGCCGAGGTGCTCTTCGAGCTGGGCTGCTCCGCGCTGCTGACGGCGCCCCACATCACGGTGAACCACCTGCGGGCCGCGCTCACCACCGTTCCCGGGCTCACCCCGGAGAACCGCGAGCGGGCCACCCTGCGGCTGGCCCAGGCGCTGACGCACGGCAACCAGTGCGTCGAGGCGGTCGAGGTGACCGGGGCGGAGATCGAGCGGACCCCGGCGGGCCCGGGCCGGGTCCGGATCCAGGCCGCGCACTTCATGTGGCGGGCCTTCATCCGGGAGGAGTCGGACGCCTTCTCCCGGTTCCAGCAGCTCGCCGACCTGTCCGACAGCCTCGACGGCGACGACTCCGGCTCGCGCGCGGTGCGGGTGCTGCGCGCCTGGGACCTGACCATGCGCGGCGAGTCCTCGGCCGAGGCGATGGCCTTCGCCGAACGCGCCCTGGAGGGCGGCCGGCTCGACCCGGGCATCGGCTGGACGAACACCACCTGGGGCTTCGAGATCCCGGCGCTGGTCGGTCTCAGCTACGTCTACAACGACCGGCTCGACCTGGCCCTGGACCTGTTCAACGACGCCGCGAACGAGTACGAGGTCTCCGGCTGGAGCGGCGGCCACCTGGCCTTCGCCAACTTCCTCCAGGGCCTGGTGCTGTTCCGCTGGGGCCGGCTCCAGGAGGCGGAGGACTTCCTCTGGCTCACCCTGCGCAAGTCGGACCGGCTCGGCCAGGGGTCGCCGCTCCAGTGGGACACCGTCGGCGTCCTCTGCGAGACCCTGCTGGCCAGGGGACGGATCCACGAGGCCGTGGGGTTGGCCGAGAAGTACTCCTTCGGCCCGCCGTACCCGCCGGTCATGGTGTTCCCCGACGCGCCCACGCTGTACGGGCGGCTGCTGCTCGCCCAGGGGCGGACCGAGGAGGCCGTCCGCCAGCTCGAAGAGGTGGGCACCCAGCTGGCGGCCCGTGGCTGGCACAACACGGTCTGGGCGCCGTGGGCCGGGAACCTGGCCGTGGCCGTCGCCGGGGACCATCCGGCGCGGGCCCGCGAGCTCGCCGCCGAGGCCTACGGGCGTGCCCGCCGGATGGGCACCAACTCGGCCGTCGGGATCGCCCTCCGCTTCCGCGCGGCGGTCGCCGACCCGCAGGAGGCCGTCGAGCTGCTGGAGCAGTCCGTCGAGTACCTGGGCAAGTCGCCGGCGGCCTACGAGTACGCGCTGGCGCTGGTGGACCAGGGCTCGGCGCTGCGCAGGGTCGGCCGTCCGCGGGAGGCGCTGGAGGCGCTCGGGCAGGGGGTCGAGCTCGCCGGGCAGTGCGGGGCGGACGGCCTGCTGGCCCGCGGGCGGGTGGAGATGATCGCGGCGGGCGCCGGCCCGCACCGGCTGCGGACGGTGGCGGCGAAGGTCCTGAACCAGCAGGAGCACCGGGCGGCCGAGTTCGCGGCCCGGGGCCTGCCGGTCGAGGGGATCGCCGAGCGGATGGGCATCGACGCGGGCGCGGTCGGACGGCTGCTCGCGTCCGTGTACCGCAAGGTGGGGGCAGGTCCCGAGGGGCTGTCGGAGGCGCTGGGGCTGGGCCCGGACCCGGACTCGGAGGAATAGTCCGCCGCCGGCTCCGGTTGACCGCAGCACAGGCAGGCACGACCCGGATCAGGAAGCAGGATCGGTGGTATGAGCACCCTCGAACTCACCAAGGACAACTTCAACGAGGTCGTCGAGAAGAACGGCTTCGTGCTGGTCGACTTCTGGGCGGAGTGGTGCGGCCCGTGCCGGCAGTTCGGCCCGGTCTACGAGAAGGCCGCCGAGGGCAACCCCGACCTGGTCTTCGCCAAGGTCGACACCGAGGCGCAGCAGGAGCTGGCCGCGGCCTTCGAGATCCGGTCGATCCCGACCCTGATGATCATCCGTGACCGCACGGTGGTCTTCTCCCAGCCCGGCGCGCTTCCGGCCCCGGCCCTGGAGGACCTGATCAAGCAGGCCCGCGCGCTGGACATGGACGAGGTCCGCCGGGAGACCGGCCAGACCTCCGCGGAGGAGACCGCCGAGACCTCGGCGGAGAACGCCGCCGAGTAGGACCGGTCGGTCCAAGGCTCAGCGCTTGGCCGACCAGGAGCGCTGGGGGCGGTACTCCACGATGGTCAGCGCGATCGCCACGTTCCGGTCGACCACCTCGTCCAGGGTCAGCCGTCCGTCCGGACGGAACCACTGGGCGACGGCGTTGCAGGTGGCGATGACCGCCCGGCGCGCCTCCTCCGGGTACGGGGTGAGGAAGAGCCCTGCCGCCACGCCCGCGTCGATGGCGTGGCGGAACAGGTCGGTGGCCTCGGCGTGGCGCCGGCTGTAGCGGGCGAGCCGCTCCGGGTCGAGATTGCGCTCCTCGGAGAGCAGGATGTTGCTCCGCGCCAGGTGCTCGGCCCGGAACCGGGTGGTCGCGGCCACCACCGCGGACAGCCGGTCGGCCGGCTCCTCGCCGACCTTGGCCAAGGCCTCCGCACAGGCGGCGAAGTAGGTGTCGAGCCCCTCGTCGAGGATGGCGTGCAGCAGTTCCTGCTTGCCCGAGTAGTAGTGGTACATCGCCGAGAGGCTCATCCCGGCCCGCTGGGCGATGGCACGGATCGAGGCGCTGCCGAAGCCCTGCTCGGAGAACTCCTGGCGGGCGGCCTCCAGTAGCGCGTCCTGTCCGGAGGGTCGCATCGGCTGTCCTTGCTGGGTGCGGAGGAGCGGGGGCGGGGGACCGATAACTGATCGGTCGTTCAGATCGTAGCCGGGTTTTCGCGGTACCGACCCGATGAATGGGGTCCGTCACAGCACTCCGAGGGACTGGACAGTTGCTCCCGGCATCCGTAATTTAACGATCGTTCGAGTTGCAGACCCATGCCGGAGCAGTCGCCATGCCGTCAGAACCTGTGCCGTCCCCCGCCGCCTCGCCCGATGTCGCCCCGGCCGACCCGGCCGCCGTCTTCCGGGACGGGCTCGCCCACGGCGAGCTGCGCTACCAGCGCTGCCACTGGTGCGCCACCCGCTCCGCGCAGCTCAGTCTGCTGTGCGGCACCTGCGGCGGCGCGGACTTCAGCTGGGAGCGCAGCAGCGGCCAGGGCCGGATCCACCACCTCCCGGCCCCCACCGGCGCGGGCCGGGTGGAGCGCGTCGCGGTGGTGGAGCTGGACGAGGGCTTCCGGATGAGCGCCCGGCTCGCCGCCGTCCCGGCGCACCGGCTCTGGCCCGGCGCGGCGGTCCGGCTGGAGGTCGCGGACGAGGACGGGGCGCTGCGAGCGGTGTTCCGCCCCTGCGCGGCCTGAGTCCGCCTCAAGCGGGGCCCGACCGGCCGGGTCCATCCTGAGCCGACGTCAGAAGCCCTGTGGCCTGCGGGGCTACGGTGTTGTCGGTGGCAGTGGGTACTGTGCCTATCAGGTGTGGGACACAGTGTCGACCCCGAATGGGATGTCTGTGCGAAGAACGGGCATGGAACCAGAAGAGGCCGCGCTGCCGTCCCGTACGGCACAGGAACGGAGCACGCCATGTCGACCGCACTGGAATCAACCGCACTTGCCACCTGTCACCTCTGCCCGCCCGACGGCGGAACGGTGGTGGCCACGTACTCGGGGGACGGCCCCGCCCGGATCGCGGGCGACCGCGCCCGCGAGGAGACCCGGCTCAGCGGGATCATCCACCACGACCACTACGACCCCGCGCTCGACGCCTTCGTGGTGGTCCGCCACCATGGCTGACGCCGCGCCAGAAACGCTGCGGGCGGCCGGGGTCGGGGCGGCCGGGGCCGGGCAGGGCTGAGGCCGGCAGCCCCATCCGCTGCCGGCCTCCGGTGACCCTTCCCGGTGTGTCGGTCCTCCCGCTCTGGCGCTGGTAGGGCGGGCGGGGACGGTCCGGGGGGCTTGGCCGCTCCGCTGCGGCCGGTCGTCCTAGTAGTAGAGGTCCGCCGCCGTGCGGTTGCCGTCGCTGTTGCCCTGGCCCGCGAGCACCGTGCCGCGGTTGTCGGACACCCCGGCGCTGTTGTCCGCGCCGGACGCGCCGCCGCCGGTGCCGGTCTGCTGCGTGGCGCCGGTACTGCCCTCGGCCACGCCGCTGAGGGTGCCCGAGCCCTCGTTGCTGACGATGCTGCTGTTGGACGCCTCGGACGCGCCGGAGCTGTTGCTCGCCGCCGTCGCCGTGCCGATGCCCAGGCACATGAAGGCTGCCAGCGCGGTGAATGCCGCGAAGGTGCGCAAACGGGACACGCGATCTCCCTGAGAGTGAATGTGAACGGTGACGGGGGGCTGGCCGACCCCGACCGTCGGTCCTGACGTCGTCGCGTGCCCAGCATTCACCAACAAGTCGATAAAGTTCCATCTCGATCCGGAAATGTCCCCCATATGGGGCCGGTGACCGATGAGCGGCCCCGTCGTTCGGGGTCGACGCCGTCAACGCGACGTGACTCCGCGTCAGCCCTCGCCGCCCCGCGAAAATCGACTTTTCTGGTGTGCGTCCGCTGTGGCGATCAGGCAAGGTGGAGGTCAGCAGCGGGGAGGGACAGCGCACACTGCCCCACGGACGGTTCGGCGAGGAGCAGCGGGTGCCCGAGGACGACGAAGCACGGGGGTCGGTCACCCCCGGGCTGCTCGGGCACGCCGAACCGGTCGGCACCACCCCCGCCTCGCTGGAGCAGGGCCCGTCCGCCGACGCCGAGCAGCCCGAACCCGCGTCTCCTGCCGCCGGGCGCCCTGGGCGCCCCGGGCGGCCGCAGGAGGAGTGGGCCGACTTCGGCTACACCCCGGCCGAGGGCGTCCCGGTCGCCGCGCTCCGGGTCGGCGCTCCCGGCGCCGCCCCCTGGCCGGACCGGATGCGCACCCTGTTGCGCACCCCCATGTCCGAGCGCCCCGCGTTCGAGCGCAGCACCGCCGAGGCCGTCGACGTCGGCCCCAACGTTCCCCGGGTGCTCGACCTGACGCTCCGCATCGGCGAGCTGCTGCTCGCCAGCGGGGAGAGCGCCGAGGACGTGGAGGCGGCCATGCTCGGCGTCAGCCACGCCTACCACCTGGAC